>ENA-ORBV01000818-ORBV01000818.1-microbial-mat-metagenome-genome-assembly--contig:-NODE-818-length-70875-cov-11.789839_pt1 | contig 70875 bp, 59 predicted proteins | sample MGYA00237777_ERZ505514 | MGnify/ENA primary metagenome ERZ505514 (study PRJEB26160, sample SAMN06269048) | microbial mat metagenome | isolation source: Oligotrophic lake microbial mat | place...
CCCCGGCAGCACCGCCCCACCCGGCAGCACCGACTCGGCAGGCCGGCTCGAACTCATCGCGAGGTCACAGGGCGCGCAGACCACACGTCCGTTGCGCTCGAACGCACGCCCGAGTGCGAGGTCCGCGGCGGGTACCGACTCGTTGCAGATGTCGCAGAAGCGGATTTCCATGGGGCGCGACGGGCCTGGGCCCAACGGGTCGGCGGCAGTTGGCCGCGGGGAGGGGAGCGGCGCGCTCGGAACTCGAAGCATTCGCCGAGCGCGAATCGTTGCTCGACGAAGTTAGCGCACGGCGCCCCTGTCGCCCGCCTGCGCGGGGCGCCATCCCCATTTAGCCGCCGGACCCGGCGGGGATACACGGGGGCGCGGACCGCAAGGTCCGTCGGAGCACGACAGCGCATCCCACGACCCTCCCCGGGCCATGCAGGCCCCCCCAGCGCGGGACGGACTTCGTTACCCTGGCCCCGTGACGCTCGATTCGCTGCCCCTGGACGCCCCGCTGCGGGCGCGTTTTGAGCGCTTGGGTCAGGAGTTCTTGGCGCGCTTTCTCGGACACGCCCTTGAGCGCCAGCCCGACAACATGGACGCCCTGTTCGAGCGCGCCCAGGTCCTGACGGAACTCGGGCGCCATGCCGAAGCCCTTGCGCTCGACCGCCGACTCGTGCGGTTGATGCCCGAGGAGCCGACGAACCACTACAACCTCGCGTGCTCCCTCGCGCTGGTGGGCGAACGGGAAGCGGCGCTCGCGGCGCTCGAGCGCGCCGCGAAGCTCGGGTACTTGGACTCGGCGCACCTTGCGTCGGACGAGCACCTCGCGAGCCTGCGCGACGAACCGCGCTTTCGCGCGCTGGTGAAATCACTCCAACGGGATTGATCCCCCGCGCAGCGCGCCGAAGGACGCCGAAACTCGCCGTTCAGCCTAGGGACGCGGGCTGCGCCGAGTTGCGGATCGGGTCGCCCGTGCGCGCGAGCCACCAGCGCTTCCAACGCTCGAGCGACTTCTCGCGCGACCCGTCGTCCCCGCGCGGGTCGAAGCCGTGGCTTTCGCCCGAGGCCTCTTGCAGCGCTTGGATGGCGAGCGCGCGGGTGTACACGCGGGAGTCGCCCAGGCCTTCGATCAGCACCGGAACCTCGCTCCAATCGCCGAGGCGGAGCAGCGTACGCGCGCGCTCAAGGCGCAAGTCACGGCCGCGCGCGCCCGACTGGCTGTCGGCGGTGCGGATGTGCTCGACGAGGCGCCGGTCGCCGGTCGCGCCGAGTGCGGAGAGCGCTGCAGCCGCGACGTCGTCGCGCGGATCGGCGGACAGCTCGAGCAGCGTTTCGTAAGCGGGCTCGCCGATGGACGCGAACCAGCGGATCTGTTCAATGCGCTCGATGCCCCGTGTCCAGGGCAGGCGCGCGGCTTCATCGACCATCTGCTGCTCGAGCAGCGGCGACGGTGTAAGCCAGTTGGCGGCGCTGGGTTTGCCTTCGCGAGCGTCGCGGGTCGAACCGCACCCGGTGACGAGGGCAAGGGTGAAGAGGGCGAGGGCGAGGCGGGTGGAACGTTGCATGGCGGGTCTCCTCCGGGTCGATCGAACGGGGGGTCCACCCCCGCGCAGCTTCATCGGAGCGCGCCCGGCCGCCCCTTGATCGCCGACCCGCGGGGCTCCCGCACCTGCGACAGGGCCCCGCTCGCGCCCATCAGCAGGCCGACGCCGAGCAACCAGGGCGCCAAGGGGTGCGGGCCCCGGGGGCGCTCGGCGGGCGGCGCAGCCGTCGGCAGGTCCCCAGGGCCGACCCGCGCGCGGGCCCCGAACGGGTGCACCTCGGCGGCGAGCGGCGCCAAGAGGCCCAGGTACGGCGCAGGCCCGGACCCCTGGCCCAGGGCGTCGGTGGGCACGTCCAGACGCACCGCGCGGCCGGGGGGCACGTCGATCGCGGGCCAGTCGGCCTCGCGGCGCTCGAGCGCGAAGGGGCTCGGGCCGGGTCGCAGCACCACGCGGGCGAGCTCGCGGCCGGAATCCGGGTCGCGCAGCGCGGCGTCGATCACAGGGGCGGCGCCGGTCGGGACACCCCGCAGGACGATTCGCGGCCGCCCCTCGGCGTCGCCTTCGAGCTGCGCGGAAAGCTGCGTGCGGGGACGTTCCGCGAGGAAACCCAAAAGGCGCGCAAAAACAGCGGGCGCGAAGGCCGCGGGTGGAGCAAAGCCCTCGAACGGCCCGCCGGCGAAGGTCGCGACGCGGCCAGCTCCGCGCCGCGCAATAGCACCAAACGGCGCGGGAGGTGCTGCGTCGTCCGGCGCGCCGCCATTCAGCCGCGGCTGGCCCACGAGAAACACCTCGGCACCCGATGTGGTGCGCGCGAGGACGTGGCGCTGGAGCGGACCGGGTGGTGGCCCGTCCCCACGCACGCGCGCGGCGAGCGGCCCACCGGCCACCCACTCGAGCGCCACACCCCGGCCGTCAAAACGCTCCGCCACCACTTCCTCGCGCACGGATGTGGGTAGACGTGCGAGTTCCTCGTCCGCGAACTCGAGCACACGTCCGGGGGCGAGCCGCTCGAGGGGCCCGATCAGGCGGTCCGGTCCGAGGGCGATAGCGATGAGCTCCACGTCGAGCCCCTGGAGTGTCTTCACGACCTCCGCCGCGCGTTCCGACGCACGCGGTGGGTCGCCCTCTTCGCGTCCGTCGGTCATCAGGAACGCGAGCGCGGGCCGTGCAACGGACTGACGCTCCGCCGCGAACTGCTCGACGGCGGCGAGCAGCGCAGTGGGGCCGCTGGGTGGGCGCGCGCCGAGCAACCGTCGCGCCGCGCGCGCGCGGTCCGCGCCATCGAGTTCGAGCGCTCCGAACAGCCGTCCGGTGAAAAACTGGACGAGCACGCGGTCGCCGGCGGGAACGGCGTCGAGGACTGCCAGCGCGGCGCGCTCAAGAGCCGTGACGGGCTCGCCGGCCATGCTCCCCGAACCGTCCATCAACAGCACGACGTCGCGGGGCGGGCGCTCGGGCGGCGCGGGGGCGAGCGCGGCGCGCTCCACCAACGGATCGCTGCCCTTGAGCGCGAGGAACGTCGCGTCGAAAAAACCGAGCCACCCACCGCCACCGTCGATCCAGGCGCACAGCGCGGCCGAGCCAAGCTCCGCGGGACCCACACCAAACGTCGCGACGAGGTCCGTGTCGGCGAGCGCGGCGGGCAAGTCCGCGGCGGCCACCCAGCGTGCGGCGAGCCCGAGCTCGGCCAGCGCCGCGGGCTCGCCCCAACGCCCCAGTTGCGCGCGCATTCCGGCCCGCGCGACGAGCGCGGCGCGCGCTAGACCGCCGGCCGAAACGGTGTCTGTGCGCGCGTCGTTCTCCGCAAACGCGTCGGGGCCATCGCCGGGAGCAAGGAGCGCGGTGACGCGCACCGGCATCGCCTCCCGCGGGGCGGGTCCCAGGTCGATTCCGATGCTCCAGCGCGCGTGGGCGCTGCCGGCGACGAGTTCGGCCGACTCCGTGGCCTCGGGGACCGCGACACGGATGCGGTGGCGGGCCGCGGATGACCCCGCGCCCCATTCGACGTCGAGTTCGATCGCCGCGGGCCAGCGCGCGGCGGGCGCCGTCAAACCGAGCTCCACAGCGAGCATCACCGGCGCACCCGGCGGAGGGGTTTTCGGGAGCGCCAGCCCGAGCACGGCCGCGTCGGCCCGCGTCGGTGCGGGGGGCTCCCACCACTGTGCGGACGCCACACGCAAACGCGCGAGCGCGGGGCGGGGATCCGCGCCGCTCGCGCGACCGTCGCTCGCGACCGCGAGCCGTCCCGGTGCGCGCCCGTCGCCAGCAAGGCGCGAACGGGCGAATTCCAGCGCGTGTTCGATGTCGCTCGCGAGCTCGGCGCTCGCTGGAAGGCGCGCGTCAAACGGTTCGGCGCCGCCGCCGTCGAGGATCCGGCCAAACGCGCGTGGGTCGCCCGGTCCAAAGAGCGGACGCACGTGCGCACCGAAGCTCGCGACAACGAGTTCGGCGCCCGCTTCGCGCGCGCGTGCCACCTCGTCGGCCAGCAACCCACGGTGCCACGCCCCGAGTTCGGGCCGCGGCCGGCGCAGGCTGGCCGACAGGTCGAGGAGGACAACGTGGCGCGGCGGCAGCAACGGCGCGCCGCGCGGGAACACAGGCAGGGACGCCAGGGCGGCGAGGGCGAGCAGCAGCCCGCCAAGCGCGTACCGCCCGCCAAGCGCGTACCGCCGAGCAGGCGCGGGCACGCTCAAGGCGCGGGCGCGGCCTCCGGCTCGCGCGCACTCGGCTCAGAAGCATTCGGCGCCACACGCGGCGGGCGCTCGGCGCGCGCGATCCAACCACCGCCGATCAGGCGATCGCCGCGGTAGAGCGCCGCACCCTGACCCGCGGCGACGGCGAGTTGGGGCGACTTGAACTCCACCCGCACGCGCGCGCCACTCACGTGCACGTCCGCGGGTGCGGCGCTGTGGTGGTAGCGCACTTGCACGTCGGCTTCCAGATGGCCGCTCGCGGGTGCATCAACACCGATCCAGTTGATACCGTCGAGCTCGAGCCAGCGGCTCGCGCAGGCATCAACGGGCCCCAGCACGACGGTGGCGGAGTCGACGAGCAGATCGACGACGTACATCGGCGTACCCGTCGCAATCCCCAAACCGCGGCGTTGGCCGATGGTGTAGCGCTCGATCCCGTCGTGGGTGCCGAGCGCGCGGCCTGCCGTGTCGACCATCGGCCCCGGGCGGAACTCGACGCCGCGCTCGGCCAACAAGCGGCGGTAGTCGTTGCCGGGCACAAAACAGATCTCTTGGCTATCGGCCTTTTTTGCGGTGCGCAGCGCGGCGCGCTCGGCCAACTCACGGACCTGGGGTTTGGTGAGTTCGCCGAGCGGCAAACGCGTGCGCTCAAGGTGCTCCTCACGCACAGCGAAAAGCTGGTAACTTTGATCCTTCGCGCGGTCGACCCCGCGGCGCACCGCGACCCGCCCGTCCACGCGGCCGACGCGGGCGTAGTGGCCCGTTGCGACGCCTGCCGCACCGACAGCGTCTGCGCACTCGAGCAGCGCGTCGAACTTGAGGTCGCGGTTGCACAGGGCGCAGGGATTGGGTGTGCGCCCCGCCTGGTACTCGGCGACAAAGTGCCGAATCAGTTCGCCGAACTCGCGCTTGAGGTCCACCGCCTGGAACGGGATATCGAGCGCGGCCGCGACCATGCGCGCGTCGCGCGCGTCCCCCGCGGAGCAGCAGGATTTTTTGCCGGCCTGTTCCTCGGGAATCGCAACCCCGTTGCGCATGAACAGTCCTACGAGGGGATGGCCGTCCTCGCGCAGCATCCAGGCGGCAACCGAGCTGTCCACACCGCCGCTCATCGCAACCGCGAGGCGCGAGGTCGGGTCGAAGACGTCGTGGAGCAAAAAAGAGGTCATCGCGGGTGCGCAGTGAGGGTCGATGGAGCGGTGTGCGGGGGCCGGCGCAGCTTGTTTGCCGTGTTTGCCGTGTTTGCCGTGTTGTCGCGGCGGCGGGCGAGCGCGGCGGCGTTGGGACCGTTGCATGCGGCCTCACGCGCCGACGGAATCCTCGCAAGGGCCGCACATAGAGGTCGTGGCCGCGCCGGGCGCGCCGAGATTTGCGCCTGGCACCCCGCGTGGAGCCCCCGCCGCGGCATCGCCAGCCGGGTTCGCGCGGGCTTCGCCGCGGCGTTAGTCTACTCGGCCTTCGCCCCCGGCTTTACGCCGAGGGTCGCCTCCTTTTCCACCTCCCCCGCCGCAATCTGCGATGCCTGCGATGCCCGCGCCCGCTTTTTTCACCCTGTTTGCCCCCGCGCCGGACCTCGACACGACGGCCGCGCTGACGCTCGCCGCAGCTCAGGACGAAATTCCAGCGTCAGAGCCTGCGCCCCCGGGCCCGTTCAGCTCCATGTGGTTCCCCATCCTGATGATGGTGGGCATTTTCTGGCTGTTCGTGATCGGGCCGGAGCGCAAGCAGCGCAAGAAGCGCGAGACCATGCTGGGAGCCCTCGAAAAGGGCCACAAAGTGCTCACGACGAGCGGCATCTACGGGCAGGTCCAAGCGATCCAAGACAACGTCGTGACCCTCGCGGTCGCAGACGGGGTGCGCATGCGCTTCGCGCGGCACGCGATCCAAACGGTGCTCGACGGCGAAGGCGAGGGCGGCAAGGACGACAAGGCCTCGAAGTAGCGCCCGCGGACCGCGCGAGCGCGGCGCAGCGCGTCGTTGCGCCTGTCCTAGCGGCCCGGGCAGCCGTGCGCCGCTGGCAGACCCGTGTCCGCGCGCGGATTCAGAAGACCCGCCGCCGCGCCGCGCGGTTATGGCGCCGTCGGCCCGCATTATCCCTGCGGCGCGCGATGCAGATCGCGACGGCGTTCGCGGTTCGACGCGCCGCGCGGGCCGCTCCGCGCACGAGCCTCGGCCTGTTGCCCCTGGGTCCCCACGCGTTTGGGGAGGCCGGAGAGGCGATTGCCTGCCGCGTGCTCGAGCAAGCGGGTTGGCGTGTCCTCGCGCGGCGCCTTTGGGCCGGGGACGCGGAGTTCGACCTCCTGCTTGCCCGCGGAGCGGAACTCCTGATCTGCGAGGTCAAAGCGAGCCGGCTCCCGCGCGTTGGCGCCACACGGACGCCGTCCGCGCGGGCGGATCCGGCCGCGGATATGACGGCCCTTCGCTGGCGGCCTGCCGACCGCGTGGACGAGGACCGGGTCGCGCGCCTGTGGTCCGCCGCGCGCCGGCTCGAGCGGGACACACGCCGCACGGTGCACGTGGAAGTGATCGAAGTCCTGTGCTCGGGCGGCTTCGGCGCGCCGGTCGTGACGCGCCTGCGCCTCCGCGCGCGGGGTCTCGGCTGAGGTGGCGCCCCTTCCACGGCGCGCGTGCGCCTGTGCGCCGTGAGTCGGGCGCCGAAAAAAGGCGAAGGGCCGCCGGAGTGGTTGCCGGCGGCCCTTCGTGGTGACCCCAAGGGGATTTGAACCCCTGTCGCCAGGATGAAAACCTGGTGTCCTAGGCCTGACTAGACGATGGGGCCAGGCGCGCCGCCCAGCGGGTTGGGCGGCACGCGAGGGCGGGAGGATAGGGGCCGTGCGGGGGCGTGTCAACCGCGGGCCTGCGGCCCCGCGCGCGACTGCGCCCCAGGCCATCCTCGGGCGCAGAGCCGCAGCGCAAAGCCGCAGCTCGGACACTCAGCCCAGTGCCCAACCCGCGCGGTGCAGGCCGTCGATGGCGTGCCGCGTTTCGCGCTCGAGGACATCCACCAACTCGCCCGCGCCGCGCGCTTCGCGGGGCAAAACGTCGAACGTGTAGGTCTCGACCTCAAGGTGCAGATCCCGCGTCCCCCACAGGGACGGGTCGCCAAGGGCGCGCGCGAGCAGGTCCGCCGCGTGGTCCGCGGTCGTCCCAAGGCCGCTGGCGATCGCCGGTCCCAAGTGAACCGGCACGTGGAAGTGGCAGCGCCACTCCAGTGCATCGAGCCAGGTGCGCTCGCCGGCCACGAGCGCTGCATTCACCTCGCCCAGGTCGCGGGCGCGCAGGAGCGATCCGTCGCGAGTTTGCGCCGTCGTTTGGTGCAAAAACACTGGCTCATCGAGCGCGAGGAAGCGCGCGCGTGCCGCGTCGTGGGATCCCGGATCGCGCAGCGCGAGGGCGTTGGAGAGCTGCAGTTTCCCAAGGGGGTGGCCCGCTTCGCGCGCGGCCCCGACCGCAACCTCGGGTGCTTCAAACTCGACCGCCGCATGGCACGCATCCAGGCACAGCCCAAGGTGCCCTGTCACCGCGGCCTCCGCCTGGGCGGGCTCGAGGCCTCCCGCGTCGGCCGCCGCATCCGCGCCCGCGCTGCGCAGGGAGCGGGCGAGCTCGATGAACTCGCGTGTGTCGTTGGCGGCGGAGCGCGGCTCGGGCTCGATCGCGAGCACGACGTGGACCCCCGTCTCGGCCCCCAGCTCGAGGAGCGCTGCGGCGGCTTCGCCAAAGCCCTCCGCGGCGCGCGCGCGGCCCGCCGCTCCGAACCCACCGGCGTGGGTGCTGATCGAAACGTGGCCACCGCGGTCCTTCGACGCGGCGCGCGCGCAGCGCTCCGCGATCGACGCCACGGCAAGGGTGTACTCGCGGCGGCGCAAGTCGTGCCAGGGCGGCGCAAACACACCTTCTTTCAGCCCGGGCCGGTGGAAACCGCCGAAGGGAAACGCGTTGAACGTGAACGCGTGGAGCCCGCCGTCGACGAGCCGCGCAGCAAAGGCGCCCGCGGCCCCACCGGGCAGGGCGAGCTCGAACGCCGCGCGCGCGGGCAGATAGAGCCCCACCCCGAACAACCCCGAAGGGTCAAAACGCGCGCGCAGCGGCAGTGCAACGCGGCGAATCACCTCTTCCACACCCGCGAGGTCCTCGGCGGGTGCGACGTTGAGGCAATAACACAGGTGGACAAAGCGTCCCGGAAACGCGGGATGGACGTAACGCACGGGAGGGCGGAGCGAGCGGTGGAGAGCCCGTTCAGCCCGCGGGCACGTTCAAGCCTTCGTCGACGAGCAGGACCGGGATCCGGTCGCGGATCGGGTAGGCGATCCGTCCGTCCTTGCGGACGAGCGCGTGCTCGAGGGGCTGGGTGACGCGCACACCGCCGACGTTGGCGAGTCCTTCGGCGATGGCGGCGTTGAGCCGCCCGATGAGCGCGGCGTCCGCCAGCGCCAGAGGTTGGTGGCTCTGGGGGCAAGCGAGGATCTCGAGCAGGTCGGGATCGACGATCGGTCGTTGGGTTTCGGCCATGGGTCGCTCGGGGCGTGTGCGGTGCGGCCCGCTGAGGGTAGCGCCTTCGACACCCGGCCGCGCCGCAAAGGGCGTATCCTCGGGAGCACGATGGCGCCTTTTGCTCCCTTTGCCACCGCCGGCGGGCTGGCCGCGCTCGCCGCCCTCGCCGCCCTCACCGCCGCACCGCGGGCCATCGCACGCGCCGAAACCCGCTACCAGTTCGGCGCGGGACCACACAACACGCACCTTGAAGCCGCCGCGGCCACGCACCCCTCGGCGTTGCAGGTTGCGCCCTTCCCCGAGCGAGCGGCGCCCGCCTGGCGCCCCGCGAGTTGGAGCGCCGCCGATTGGGAGCGCTACGGCGACGCGCTGCTCGCGGCCGCAGATGCCGGTTCCGCGGATGCCGATTTCACACGTCACGATTCCGTGGGCAAAACCGCCGCCGCACCGCTCGAAAGACCGCCTGCCCGGGCCGAACTGGCCCTCGCCGCGCTCGCCAGCGACCGCCACGCCGACGCATGGGCGCACGCCGCCATGCTTGCGCCGGCGGACCTCGCCGCGCTCCTGCCCGCATTCCTGCCGGGCGCGCCAGGTGGTGCGCGGGAGCTCCCCTCAGGGGTCGTCCTGCGGCCCGCCCTGCCCCCGCCCAGCGGCGCCCGAACGCATCCCGACCGGGGGCGCGCGCAGGTCCAGGGCTTCACCGTCGGTGGAGCCACCGTCGACCTTGCGATCACCGTCGAGGGCGACGGTGTGGAGCTCGAATTCGTCCACCGCGCAGGGCCGGCGGTCGAGTTTTCCGCGGTCATCCCGTGCCCGCCGCGCCTCGCGATGACCGTCGAGTACGTCGCGTGGGAGCTCGCCCCCGGCATTGGAGAACCGCGCGCGATCCAACTCGTTCCCGGTGCGGAACCCGTCCGCCTTTGGGGCCGTTTCGAGCGCGCCCCGCCGCGCTGGCCCGGCAGGCAACCCGATCCCCTTCCGGCGCAGGTCGAGCACTGGGGGTTCGAAATCGTCCTGTGCGACGGCGCGAGCCATGGGGACTCGAGTGGGCTCGCGGCGCTCGCTCCGCTGATCACGCGGACCTCGGGCGCCCACGCGCGCGCGACCACCACGCAACTCGGCGCGCCCGCGAACGACGGCGCGCCGGTGCGCATTGACCTTTGCAACGACGCGGGATTGCACACCAAGGTGTCCGCGCTGTTGACGCTGCTTGAGCGCCACACCCTGGGTGCGCGCTGAGCCACACCGCAATCCCTGTCTTTAGCTTTGCGATGCACACCACCTCCCCCCACGCCAACGACTCCGTCGCAGCGTCCATCGCCGCGACGGGATCGCCCTACGCCAAGCGGCGCCGGCACCTCCTTGAGCAGCTCGCGGCCCGCGGCACCGCGGCGGTGGTTTTCACCGCGAGCCTGAAGACCCGCAACAGCGACTCCGAGTACCGCTACCGACCGGATAGCGACTTTTGGTGGCTGACGGGTTTCGACGAGTCCGACAGCGTGCTCGTGCTGTTGCCGGGACGTCGCGCGGGCGCGAGTGTGCTCTTCGTGCGGACGCGCGTGCCGGCCGAGGAAGTTTGGACCGGGCGCCGTCTGGGGGTCGAACGGGCGGTGGAAGTGCTCGACGTCGACGAAGCGCGGCCCATGGAGCGGCTATGGGACGAGCTGCCGGGCCTGCTGGCGGGTTACGAGCGCATCCTCTACCGCACGGGCTTGGATGAAGCGCGCGACCGGCACATCCTCGCGCTCGGCGTGCGGCTGCGTCAGGGCGCCCGCGGTGCGGTCGCGGCACCGCGCGAGTGGGTCGATCCCATGGACACGCTGCACGAGCTGCGCCTCATCAAGGACCCCCACGAGGTCGCAATCATGCGGCGCGCCGCAGCGATCTCCGTCGAAGCTCACGCCGCATGCATGGCGGCCGCGGCGCCGCAGATGCACGAGTACGAGATCGACGCACTGCTCGAATACACGTTCCGCCGCCGCGGATGCACGGGTGCGGCGTACACCAACATCGTGGCTGGCGGCTCAAACGCCTGCATCCTGCACTACAGCCGCAATGCTGCGCCGCTGCGGGACGGGGACTTGTTGCTGATCGACGCGGGTGCGGAGGTCGAATACTACGCGAGCGACGTGACACGCACGTTCCCGATCAACGGCCGCTTCAGCGCGGAGCAGCGCGCGCTCTACGCGGTGGTCCTCGAAGCGCAGGTGCGCGCTATCGAACACACGGCACCCGGCGCCACGCTGGAATCCGTACACGCGGTGGCAACGCGTGTGCTCGTCGAGGGACTGCTCGATCTTGGCCTGCTCACGGGTTCGGTGGACGGAGTGATCGAGTCCAAGGCCTATCGGCGGTTCACTCTGCACGGAACTGGCCACTGGCTTGGCCTCGACGTGCACGACGTCGGCCTGTACCACGGTCCCCGTGGCGCACCGCGGCTGCTCGCGCCCGGGATGGTGACCACGGTCGAGCCCGGCCTTTACGTCGGCGCCGACGAGCCCGACGTGGACCCGCGCTGGCGCGGCATCGGCATCCGCATCGAGGACGACGTGCTGATCACCGCCAGTGGCAACGACGTCCTCACGGCGGCGCTGCCAAAAACGATCAGCGCGGTCGAGGAAGCGTGGGCCGCGCGCGGCAATCCAGGGTGATGACGTCCACCGCCGGTTTGGACATCGCGATCTGGACATCGCGGTCTGGACATCGCGGTTTGGACATCGCGGTCTGGGAACCGGCCAGCGTGCCTGCGGAGGACCGTTGGTGGGTGCACTAGGGGTCGAACCTAGGACCTACTGATTAAGAGTCAGTTGCTCTACCGGCTGAGCTATGCACCCGAACATGCGACGGCGGGAAGGATGGTGAGTGCACTAGGACTCGAACCTAGGACCTACTGGTTAAAAGCCAGTTGCTCTACCGACTGAGCTATGCACCCAACTTGCTTCCCCGGGATCGCACCGCCCGGAGGCGACCGACCCGGTCCCACGGCGGCTCGCGCCGCGCGGGGGAGGAAGGATAGCGCGAGTGCGCCGCCCGGTGAAGGGGGCACCACCTTGCCCGTCGCCCGCCGGTGGCACCGGCGGGCGGCGGACGCGGAATCACTCGCGAATTTCCTCGACCTTCTTCTTGAGGACCTGATCCACCTTGGCCTCGAACTCCTTGAGCAGGTCTTGGATCTGATCGTGGAGCTTGCGCCCCTCGTCCTCGGTCAGCCCACCCGCCTTGATCTGGGCGTCCGCGGACTTGTTCATGTCGCGCCGGCCGTTGCGCATGGCGATCCGTGTTTCCTCGCACATGTCCTTCACCTTCGCGGCGTACTTGTCGCGCTGTTCGCCGGACAGAGGTGGGAGGGAAAGGCGAACGAGCTTGCCGTCGTCCTGGGGCTGAGCGCCAAAATCGGCCTTCGAGAGCGCTTTCACGATCTCCTTGATGATCGACGGGTCGAAGGGCTTGATCGCGATCTGGCGCGGCTCGGGGATGCTGACGGCCGCCAGTTGGGAGATCGGCGTCGCGGCCCCGTAGTAGTCCACGCGGATGTTGTCGACCAGCGCCGACGACGCCCGCCCCGTGCGGATCGCCTTGAGCTGATCCTGCAGGTGCTGCAGCGCCTTGTCGAAGCGTTCCCGTGTTTCCGTGATGACTTGGTTTTCGCTCATAGGTCTTTCCTCGTCGCACAAGGCGGTGTGGGCGGCTCCCGGCGTCAGGCCCGGATTCTCACGCCCGAATGCCCGGATTGCTCACGCCCGAATTGCTCACGCCCGAATTGCTCACGCCCGAATTACCGTGCCGAGCTTCTCGCCCTTGACGACACGCTCGATGTTTCCCTCGGTGAAAAAGTCGAACACGATCACCGGCAGGGACTTCTCCATGCACAGGGTGATCGCCGTGCCGTCCATGACCGTGAGCCCGCGCGACAACACGTCCATGTAGGTGAGCTCGGGCAGGCGTTTCGCCGTGGGATCGCGGCGTGGATCCGCCGTGTACACCCCGTCGACCTTCGTCGCCTTGAGCAGCACCTCGCAGCGCAGTTCGGCGGCACGCAAAGCGGCCGCAGTGTCCGTGGTGAAAAACGGATTGCCCGTGCCCGCCGCGAGGACGACGACGCGGCCTTGATCGAGGTGTGACAGCGCGCGGCGGCGTGTGAACGGTTCGGCGACCTGGCGGATGTCGAGCGCGCTCATCAGGCGCGTTGCGACGCCCTGCGACTCGATCGCTTCGGAGAGTGCGATGCCGTTGATCACGGTCGCGAGCATGCCCATGTGGTCGGCGCTCGCGCGGTCGCCGCCGATACGGCTGAACTCCGCGCCCCGCAGGATGTTGCCACCGCCGCACACGAGCGCGATCTCCACACCGAGTTCCGCGACACGCGCGACCTGGCGCGCGACGAGCTGGACCGCATCCGGGTCGAGCCCGTGGCCGTTCGCGGGGGCTCCGAGGGCTTCACCGGAGATCTTGAGAAGGACGCGGCTGAAAGTCATGGCGGGGGGGGGCGACGTTGGGGACCCGGGCGATTGTGCAAGCAGCGCCCCCCCGCGCGCACGGTCCGCGTCCGGAATTCCGAACGATGAACCGACGGTCCGTTCGCGCCGGGGCGGTCCCCGTATATGCCGCAGGCCGCGAACCTCGAAGGTCGCGGCCTGCAATCGGGGTCCGCCTACGGCAGGCACCCGGCAGCGAAGGTCACAGCTCGACGAGAGCGAACGCTTCGACGCGGGAACCCGCGCCGAGTTCCTTCTCGAGCGCCTTTTGGACGCTGAGCTTGTCCTCGAACGTCCACGGCTGCTCATTCAGGGTCGAAGCCTGGAAGAACTTCTCGATCTTGCCCAAGACGATCTTCTCGCGCATCTCGGCCGGTCGGCTCGCGAGCTCTTCGCTCTCAAGATGGACATTGCGCTCCCGCTCGACCATCTCGGGCGGCACTTGACTGCGCTCAAGGCACAGGGGCTTCGCCGCGCAGATGTGCTGAGCGAGCTTCTTCGCCACTTCCTGAGCCTTCGCGGTGGGTGCCGTGGTCGCAAGGGCCACCAGCGCGCCGAGCTTGTTGTTGTGGTGGACGTAGGCGCAGACGACACCCCCCGTCACGGTGAAGCGCGCGACAGACGCGATGCGCATGTTTTCGCCGAGCTTGCCCACCACCTGGGTGAGGCGCGCTTGGACGGGATCATCGCTGCCGACGACCGTGGTATTTGCCAACGCGCTGACCGCGGCCGCACCCTGGCCCGCGACCTTCTCGTGCGCGGTTTGGACGAGCGCGCCGAGGAACGCCTGGAACTCCGGCGTGGCCGCGACGAAGTCGGTCTCGCAGGACACGCCGACGATCGCACCCGACTTGCCGTCGGCCGCCACGTGGGCCGCGACGCGACCTTCGTTCGTGTCGCGCGACGACTTCTTGGCGGCGCTCTTGAGGCCGTGCTTGCGCAACCAGTCCTCGGCGGCATCCATGTCCCCACCGGTGGCCTCCAACGCCCTCTTGCAGTCCATCATGGCCGCGCCGGTTCTCTCGCGCAGCATGCGCACCATCGCTGCTGTGATATCAGTCATCGTTGTTCCTGTTGCGTTTGCGGCGGGGTTGCGCACGCGCGCCCCCCCGCAGCGATTGGAATCAGTCGCCCGCGTCTTCGGCCGGCGCATCCGCCTGCTGTGCCGCAGCCTGCTGTGCCACAGCCGGTTGTGCCACAGCCTGCTGTGCCGCAGCCGGTTGTGCCGCAGCGGATTGCGTCGCCGCCGGGTGCGCCGCTGCGGGTTGCGTTCCAGTACCGGAGCGCTGCTGCGGACGGGGCGCGCGGTTGCCGCGGGTCGGGCGCGGTTCGTCGCCCATCGGCGCTTCGGGAGCGCGCTCTGCATCCCCCATCGCCGCGTGGCTTTCGCGCGCGTTGGCGGCACCTTCTTCGACGGCGGTCACGAGGCTCTCGACAAGCAGGCGGACCGATTTGAGCGCGTCGTCGTTACCCGGGATCACGATGTCGACGTTCGACGGATCGCAGTCCGTATCGAGGATGCCGATGATCGCAAGGCCCATCTTGCGCGCTTCGCGGATGGCGTTGTATTCGCGGCTCGGGTCGACGACGACCAGCGCGCCGGGAATGCCGCTCATCTCGCGGATGCCGCCCAGGTTGCGCACGATTTTGCGCTTCTCGCGGCGCAGTGAGCTGACGACCTTCTTCGAGTATTGGTGGATGCCACCGTCCTCGTCCATCGTCTCGAGCTCTTCGAGGCGGCGCAGACGGCTACGGATAACACCGTAGTTGGTCAGCGTGCCGCCGATCCAACGCTCGGTGACGACCGGCATACCGGTGCGCTCCCCCGCTTCGCGGACGACACCGCGGACTTGGCGCTTTGTGCCAACCCACAGGATCTGACCGCCGTCGGCGGCCAGGTGGTAGAGCACGTGGCGGGCGCGCAGGAGGCCGCGGACGGTCTCGCGCAGGTCGATGATGTGGATCGTGCCGCGGCGCGCCTGGATATAGGGCGCCATCTTCGGGTTCCAGCGCGAGGCGTGGCAGCCAAAGTGCACACCGGCGTCGATCAGTTCTTGGACGTTCGTTTGCATGGAAAGCGCGGGCCCGCATCCGGTTGGCGGGCGGACAAAATCAAAGGGATCGGCCGAAGTTGGCCAAGCGCGAGCGCAACACACTGCGCGCGGGCTTCCTTCGGGATCGAGTGGAGCGCGTCTGGAACCTCGGCATGGGCCTTGGCCGTGGGTGGGGCTCGGATCGCACCCTCCCACCGGGTTGCCGTGGCAACCCAAACGAGACCGCGCTCGAGGGTTCCTGGCGCACTCCGCCGGACCCCGAGGGCCGAACAGTGTAACGGCGCGCCCGCGCGGGTCAACTTCGGGGCGCGGACCGCGCGGAATCCCGCGGCGAACTGAAACCACGGGCGGGACACGCTGCTATTGGGTACGCGCACGACGCCCCGCGGGCGGCAAAATGGGCGCTCCTTCGCCCCAATGCGACTTCCTACACTATCCTTGGTGGGCTCCCGTACGCCGCCCGGCCCCGAACGGACGGTCCCCGAGCGGCCCACCCCCTCCGACCGTTCGCGGACGGAGCCGACCTCCATGCCCCGCGCGCCACTCGTCTTGCTCTGCGACCACCGCGGAGGCCTCGTCAGCATGGAGCGGCTCCAGGCCGCGCTGGGTGCATTCCGCGTGCAGGTAACCTCCAACGTCCGCGATAGCCTCCACCAGCTCTGCGCCGAAGCGCCTGCGGTCCTGATCGTCGACCCCCTCTCGAGCGGCGGCGGCAGCGAGGTCCTCGCGCTCAAGCACGCCCGCGGTCGGGACCAGGAACTGCCCCTGCTCCTCGTCGTGGACGACGAGCACACCGCAGCCGTCCTCGAAGGGCTGCGCGGACTCGACCTTGGCCTATGGGACGTGATCGAACGCGGCGCCAGCGACGCGGAATATCAAATGCGCGTGGCGCGCCTGGAAGGTGAGGGCCGCGTGCGCCGGGAGATGCGCGCGCTGCGCCACCGAGCGTCCCACGACGACCGCACGGACCTGCTGCGCGTCGAGGCGTTCGAAGGGCGGCTCCTTGAGCACTTTTCAGCGGCCCAACGTCACGGCCTCGACCTGGCGCTGGTCCTGATCGACCTCGACCGCTTCGGCGCAATTAACAAGGAGCACGACCACACCATCGGCGACCTCGTGATCGCCCACGTGGGCGAAGTCGTGCGGCGCAACCTGCGCACCGAGGATGTCGCCGGACGGCTCGGCGGCGACGAATTCGCGGTTGTCCTGCCCTACACCCGGCGCGCCGACGCCGCACGGGTTGTCGAGCGCTTGCGCGAGGAAATCAAGCGCATCTCCGGCCGGCCGGCGGGTGCGAGCCAGGACGTTCTCGTCTCCGCCAGCATCGGCTTCGAGACGTTCGACGGGCAGGACATGAAGGGTGTGTCGGAACTGCGCCAGCACGCCGAGCGCGCACTGCGCGAAGCGAAGCGCAAGGGCGGCAACCAGGTCGTGTACTTCCGCGCCATCGACGGAACGAGCCCCATTTCAGGGTAACCCCGGGTCACTGCGCGGGTCACTGCGCGCGCACGATGCGCGCGCGCAGCCAGTTCGCGCGATCGCCCGCGAAGCCGTCGCCGCCGTCCTCGGCAATCAGCGCAAGGCGCGTCGCTCCGGCGAGGTCGACCAGCGGCACGTCGAGCGGTGCGTCGGCGGCGGTCAACACCGGGCTCTCGAACACACGTTTTCCGTCCACCTCGACGGCAAACCGCACGGAGCCGGAAGCGCCGAGTCGCCGCGCGGACGCATCCACTGCGACGGCGCAGGCGAAGCGCTCCCACGTGCCGTCGAGCTGCCATTCGAGCCGCGTCGGCGCGAGCACGCCGTAACCCCGCGCGACCGGTCCGTGGATCGTCGTGAGGGGACCGCCGTGGACGGCGGCGTCGGCGCGGGGCGCGAACACCATCCCAAGGTCGTCGCCAAACGGCCTGCCACCCTCGATCGACGCAGGTGCGAGCGCGCCAAGGTGCATGATGCGTCCGTCGAGTGTGACGACCTCCGCGACCGCACTGAGCGGCAGTTGCAGCCGCGTCCCGTGGCTTTCAAGTTCGATCGTGAGCGCGTCCAGACCAAGGACGCGTCCGCTCAGGCGCGCTCCCCCGACGAGGTCGACCTCGACGGCGTCCTTTTGGCCCGCGAGCGGCGTGGGCGGACTGCCGACGGCGGCGACGTAGAAGGCCGCGATCTCAGCCCACGGATAGGTCCGGCGACCGGCGATGCCGTCGAAGCGCATGCCCTCCGCCGCAAAACCCTCGAGGGTCCCGTCGACGCGGTCGAGGCGCTCCCCCACTCGCAGGTACAGGCGGTCCGCGTCGTCCGCGGGCACGAGCGTGGCGAGCGCGCCCGGGGGCACCCGCGCGGGGAAAAGCCCCCGCCGCAGGGCATCCACGGGCAAGTCGAGCGTCGGCCCCGCCGCGAGCTCGAAGAGGAGACGCTCACCCTCGCCCCCATCCACTCGGCCGGCCAGCCGATCGCCACCGACGAGGTCGAGCTCCAGTGCTTCGTCCCCAAGGTCCGCGCTAGCCCCCACAGTGGCCGGCGCGGCAAAGACCAGCGCCACGGCCTCGAGCGCGCCATCGGGACGGCGCTCGAGGTCGGCGAGCTGCGCCCGGGTGCGCCATTCGCTGGCTCCGTCCGCACGCTCGACCCACACCTGGCCTGCGCCCTCCGGGGTGGACTGCGGCAGGGGTGCGCCAGGGATGGCGGCGAGAGCGATGAGGACGACGGTGCGCGGCGAGCTCCACATAGGGGGGATCGTAAGCCCACGCGCGCCCGCGCCCCACGGTCTGCCACTTGGGCAGTTCGAGGCGGGCGCCCGCGTGGGCCCTGCCAAGCTGACAGGCGGGAGGCGAACGACCCTCCCCCAGCGTGCCAGGAGGCCGACGTCCCACCGCGGCACCGATTTTGCACAGGGCGCGGGTCCGGCGCCGCCGCCAGGGCCCCGTCGTCCGCGCCGTCGCGCGGAGACAGCGGCCGGTCGAGCCCGCGCCACCCCCCGTCTCACCCCGGCAGGAAGAAGAAGAGAGCCCATGGCCAAGCAGATGGTCTTCGAATCCGACGCGCGCGATGCGATTCGCCGCGGCGTCGAGAAACTGGCGAAAGCCGTCACCAGCACCCTGGGTCCGCGCGGTCGCAACGCCGTGCTGGACAAGGGTTGGGGCGCCCCCACGATCACCAAGGACGGGGTCACCGTCGCCGAGGAGATCGAACTCTCGGATCCCTACGAACAACTCGGCGCCCAACTCGTCCGCGAAGTCGCCAGCAAGACCAGCGACGTCGCCGGCGACGGTACCACGACCGCCACCCTCCTGACCGAGGCCATCTTCAAGGCTGGCCTGCGCGCCATCACCGCCGGGGCCGCGCCGAACCGCATCAACGCGGCACTCAAGGACGGCACGAAGGCCGTGGTCGAAGCGCTGGACAAGGCTGCCAAGAAGATCCAGACCTCGGGCGAGGTCGCCCAGGTCGGCACGATCAGCGCCAACAACGACGTGCGCATCGGCAAGCTGCTCGCCGGCGCGATGGACAAGGTCGGCAAGGACGGTGTCATCACGGTGGAAGAGGGCAAGTCGCTCGAAACCGACGTGACGATCGTCGAGGGCATGCAGTTCGACCGCGGTTACCTGTCGGCGCACTTCGTGACCAACCCCGACACGCTCGATTGCGTTTTCACCAACCCGCTGATCCTCGTCCACGAGGGCAAAATCTCCGCGGTTCAGCAGCTCCTTCCGCTGCTCGAGGCCATCAAGGAGTCGAAGCGCCAGCTCCTGATCATCGCCGAGGACGTGGAGTCCGAGGCCCTCGCCACCCTGGTCGTCAACAAGCTGCGCGGCATCGTGCAGGTCTGCGCGGTCAAGGCCCCCGGTTACGGGGATCGCCGCAAGGCCATGCTCGTCGACCTTGCGATCCTGACCGGCGCCACCGCGTTGATGAAGGACCTCGGCCTCGAGCTCGACCGGGTGACCGTCAAGGACCTCGGCAGCGCGAAGAAGATCACGATCAGCAGCGATGAAACCATCGTTGTCGGTGGCGCGGGCAAAAAAGCCCAAGTCGATACGCGCGTCGGTCAAATCCGCGCCGAGATCGAAAAGACGACGTCCGACTACGACCGCGAGAAGCTGCAAGAGCGCCTCGCCAAGTTGACCGGCGGCATCGCTCAGATCAACGTCGGTGGCGCAACCGAAACCGAAGTCAAGGAGCGCAAGGCGCTGATCGAAGACGCGCTGCACGCGACCCGCGCGGCGGTCCAAGAGGGCATCCTCGCGGGCGGCGGGGTGGCGCTCTTGCGCGCGCGCAACGTGCTCACCAAGATGAAGACCGGCAAGGACTCGGACTACGACATGGGCCTCGCGCTCCTGTACGAAGCCCTCGCCAAGCCGTGCGAGACCATCGCCGAAAACGCGGGCCACGACGGTGCGGTCGTCGCCCACCGCGTGTTGCGCGAAAAGAGCCAGACCTACGGCTTCGACGCGCTGACCGGCACCTACGGAGACATGCTCGAGATGGGCATCGTCGACCCGGCCAAGGTCACAAAGGCGGCGCTCAACAACGCCGTCAGCGTTGCCTGCTTGCTGCTCACCACCGACGCCCTGATCGTCACCAAGAAGGAGCCCGCGAAGTCCGCGGGCCCGGGTGGCGAGGGCATGGAAGGCATGGACGGCATGGGCGGAATGGACTTCTGATCCGGCGCCCCCCAACAACACACCGAACACAAGACGAGGACTCCCCCCATGGCCAAACAGATCCTGTTCGACGACAACGCGCGCCAGAAGATGCGCGTCGGCATCCAGAAACTCGCGAAGACCGTGCGTGTGACGATGGGCCCCGCGGGCCGCAACGTCATCCTGCAAAAGTCGATCGGCGCCCCGCACGTCACTAAAGACGGTGTCTCGGTCGCGAAAGAAATCGACCTCGCCGACCCCTTCGAAAACATGGGCGCGAAGCTCGTGCTCGAAGTCGCCAAGAAGACCAACGACGTCGCGGGCGACGGCACCACCACCGCGACGGTGCTCGCCGCCGCGATCTTCGAGGAAGGGCTGCGCTTCCTCGCCACTGGCATCAACCCGGTTGCGCTGCGCAACGGCATCGAGAAAGCCGTCGGCGTTGCCGTCGAATCGATCCAAGCGCAGTCGCGCAAGGTCAAGTCGCGCGACGACAAGGCCAACGTGGCGCGCATCTCGGCCAACAACGACTCGAAGATCGGCAACCTGCTCGCCGACGCGTTCGAGAAGGTCGGCGACACGGGTGTGATCACCGTCGAGGAGAACACCGGACTTGAGACCCAACTGGAAGTGGTCGAGGGCATGGAGTTCGACAAGGGCTACATTTCGCCCTACTTCGCAACGGACCCGGCAAAGCTCATCGCGCTGCTCGAGGATCCCTACATCCTGATCTACGAGAAGAAGATCTCGAACGTGCGCGATCTGATCCCGCTGCTCGAGAAGACCGCCCAAAGCGGTCGCCCGCTCTTGATCATCGCCGAGGACATCGAGGGTGAAGCCCTCGCCGCTCTCGTGATCAACAAGCTGCGCGGCATCCTGAACGTCTGCGCGGTCAAGGCCCCGGGCTTCGGCGAGCGCCGCAAGGCCTACCTCGGTGACATCGCCGCCCTCACCGGCGGCACCGCGATCACCGAAGAACTCGGCACCAGCCTCGAAAAGGTCGGTATCGAGCACCTCGGCCGCGCGAAGCGCGTGCGGGTCGCGAAGGACTCGACGACGATCGTGCAGGGCGCAGGCACGAAAAAGGCGATCGACGAGCGCTGCAACCAGATCAAGGTGGCGATCGAAAAGTCCAACTCGGACTACGACCGCGAGAAGCTCGAGGAGCGCCTCGCCAAGCTCTCGGGCGGTGTGGCCGTGCTCAAGGTGGGTGGTAACAGCGAATCCGAGATGAAGGCCATGAAGGACCTCGTCGAAGACGCGCTCAACGCCACCCGCGCCGCGATCCAAGAGGGCATCGTCCCCGGCGGCGGTGTCGCGCTGATGCGCGCTGCCCAGGCCGTGGCCGACGCGCGTTACAAGGGCGACGAGCGTTACGGCGCCGAAATTCTCAAGAACGCGCTGGTCGTGCCGATGCGCCAGATCGCGGAGAACGCAGGTGAAGACGGCTCGGTCGTGATCGAGCTCGTCCGCGAGAAGGGCCCGACCTACGGCTACGACAGCCTGGGCCGCGAGTACGTTGACATGTTCAAGGTCGGCATCATCGATCCGGCGAAGGTCGTGCGCACCGCGCTGCAAAACGCCGCGTCGATCGCAAGCCTTCTGCTGACGACGGACTCGATGATCACGGACCTCAAGGACGGCAAGGAACGCGTGGCGGGAAGTCTCTCCTGATCCTGATCCCGATCCCTTTCGCGCAGCGCCGGCCGGGGGAGCAATTCCGCGGCCGGCGCTCGACTTGAACGGGCGCCCGTGCGCCCCCACCCAGCCCCTCTCGACGGACATTGGCATGAGCGCCAAACGGGACTACTACGAAGTGCTCGGAGTCGAGCGCAACGCGAACGCCGACGATATCAAGCGTGCCTATCGCAAGCTCGCCATGCAGCATCACCCGGACCGCAATCCGGGCGACGCGGAGGCCGAGTCCAAGTTCAAAGAGGCCGCCGGGGCCTACGCTGTGCTCGGCGACGAGCGCAAGCGGACGCAGTACGACCAATTCGGCCACCAGGCGTTTGGCGGCGGCGGCGGGCCCCAGTACTCGAACATGGAAGACATCTTCCAGGCGTTCGGCCACGTCTTTGGGGGCGACGGTGGAATTTTTAGCAACCTCTTCGGTCAGCGCCGGCAGCAAAGCGGGCCGCGCCAGGGCCGCGACCTCAAGATCGTGCTCGACCTCGCGCTCGAGGAAATCGATGCGGGCGTGAACCGCACGATCCGTATCAAGCGCCACGAAACGTGCGAAGGTTGCTCCGGCGCCGGTGTGGCCCAAGGTGGCGTGAAGAAGCGCTGCACGACCTGCGCGGGCCGCGGCCAGGTGCAGCGCAACCAGGGATTTTTTGCCGTTGCCGCGCCGTGTCCGACGTGCCGCGGGGCGGGCGAGACCATCGACAAACCGTGCACGACCTGCCGCGGTAGCGGACGCGAGGCGAAGGATGGCGAAGTCGCCGTCGACATCCCCGCCGGAGTCGAGGAAGGCATGCGCCTGCGTGTCTCCGGCCAGGGGGACGTCGGTGAGCCCGGAGCGCCGCGCGGCGACCTCTTTGTCGTTATCCGCGAAGCAGAGCACAAGGTGTTCACCCGCTCCGGCACGGACCTCGTGACCGAGGTGCCCTTCTCGTTCGCTCAGCTCGCCCTGGGCGACAAGGTCGAAGTGCCGACCCTGCGCGGCAAGGTCGAGATGCAGATTCCCGCGGGGACCCAGTCGGGCAAGGTATTCCGTCTGCGCGGCCAGGGGTTGCCCCCCCTCGACGGCGGTGCGCGTGGCAGCCAACTCGTCCGGGTTTTCCTCGAGGTCCCCACCAAATTGACGGACCGCCAGCGCGACCTCCTGCGCGAGTTCGCCGAGATCGAAGACGAAAAATCCGGGTCGAAATCCTTTTTTGAGCGCATCGTCGACTACTTCAACTGAATCACATTCGGAGTGCCGCCCCGGGCAGCGCTCCGACACCCACGAGGCCACGACTCTTTGAGCCCCATGACGACCCACGACGGAAAGGACCACGCGCGCCCCGACGGGGCGGAAGAGGCGGCCTTCGACGCGGCCCGCGACGCAGACAGCGCAGTGCAGGAAGGATCCATGGACACCGCCGACCGCATCGCCGAACTCGAGAACCTGGTCGAGGAAATGCGCGCCAACTGGCAGCGCACCCAAGCCGACTACCAAAACGCTCGGCGGCGCGCTCAAAGCGACGTCGAAGCGGGGATGAAGCGCGCGCTCGCTCCCCTGCTCGACGGGCTGCTGCTCGTGCTCGACAACCTGGACATGGCGCTCGCATCCCCCGCGGACAGTGCGGACGCCAAAAACCTCGCCCTTGGGGTCGAACTGACACGTCGGCTACTGATCAGCGCCCTCGCCAACGAGGCGGTCGAAGCAATTCCCGAGGGCGGCGCGTTCGATCCGGAAAAACACCAGGCTGTCAGCCAGATTCCGAGCGACGAGCATGCACCGGGCGACGTCGCCCGCACCCTGCGCCGCGGTTACACGTGGCGCGGCGGAGTGCTGCGTTACGCCCAGGTGGTTGTCGCCGCGCCCGCCGACGGGGACAGGAGCTGATCCGCCAATGCCGACCTACGACTACCAGTGCGCCGCCTGTGGCGCGAAGAGCGAAGTGTTCCAGTCGATGACGGCCAAGCCGCTGGTCAAGTGCACGGCGTGCGGCGAGCGCAAGCTGAAGCGCCTGATCGGAGCCGGGGCGGGCTTCATCTTCAAGGGCTCGGGCTTCTACCAAACCGACTACCGCAGCGACTCCTACAAGGAAGGCGCGAAGCAGGAGGTCAGCGCGGGATCCGCTTCCGACGCGACGCCGAGCGCGGCAGCGAGCGCGGCAGCCGGTGAAAGCGGTGCAAAGTCCGCGGACACGGGACCTTCCAAGACGTCCTCCAAGGCAGCGGCATCGGAAAGCGCAGCGCCCGCGCCGAAGGCCGCGTCCACAAAGCCCCCGTCCGGGGGTTCGAAAGGTTCCGGCAAGACTTCGGGACGATCGGGCGAGCTCTGACTTCGAAGCCGCGCCGCAGGGCCCGTGCCGCGCCCGTGCCGCGCCCGTGCCGCGCAACCTCGCGGCGGCAACGTCCCGACGGCAACAACCGTGGTAGTCTTGACCCGTCCGATGAACGAGCCCACCACGCCCAGCGATACCTCCCGTTCGGCTACCCCCGCGCATCCGGCGACCGATAGTCGCCCGAAGTATCGGCGCGAGCTCTCGAACTTCGTCGCGCTCACCCAGGACCTCGCCGACGGGCGGCTCGAGTGGCGCTCGCGCCCCTATTACCTCGAATACAGCACCAACTCCGCCTGCAACCTGCGCTGCATCATGTGCAGCCAGGTCGAAAACCCGGCGGTGGTGTCCACGCCGCTCGCGAAACAAGGCCCACTCCTGGAAGAGCTCTTCCAGAACGCGACCCTGTGGACACCGAGCGCGACCAGTGAGCCTTTGCTCAACAACTTCGAGCGCCTGTGGCCGCTGATCCAATCCCAGGGCATTCAGCTCGACCTGATCACCAACGCGATGCTGCTGACGCCCGAGCTGCTCGAGCGTCTTTTGCCCCAGGTGCACCGCATCACGCTCTCGATCGACTCCCACAAGAAGGAGGTCCTCGAGAAACTGCGTGCGCCCGCGATCTACGAGACCGTGATCAAACACGCGCGCCACGCGACGCACCGCTGCCGCGAAGTGGGTGTGCCGGTGATCTATCACATGGTCCTCGCAATCGACGTCTTGGCGGACCTCGAGGACTACGTCGATTTTGTGGCCGAAATGGGCGGCACGCGCATCACCGTGCTCGAGCTGTTGCCCAACACACCCCATTTCGCCGAGCTCGACCCATTCCAGATCGTCGGTGAAGCGCACATCGCCGAGCGCCTCGAAGCCATGCGCCGCGCATGTGAAGCGCGGGGTGTGGGTCTGTTCGTCGAGGTCCACGCGCCGCTCGGCGGCGAGCACGACTACGCCTCCCCCGCGACACGCATCCAGTCGGGGGCCGTGCTCGAAATGATGCACACGGAGCTCGCCGAGGCGCACGCGGGGTTCTGCCCGATGGTCGCGGGTTACCTCAAGGTCGAGCCCGACGGCACTGCGTTCCCGTGCTGCCGCGCACCGCGCGAACTGGTCCTTGGGAACGTGCTCGAGCAGGGCCTCGAAGGGGTGTGGAACGGGGAGCCGATGCGCAACCTGCGAAAACGGATGTTCGCCGGGGATTACCCCGAACCCTGCAAGGGCTGCGTCGTCCTGGAAGCGCCGCGCTGGCGTGCGGAATCCCGCGCGCGGCGCGAATAACAAGGCCCCGCTCCGGGCGTTCACGCCCAAGGCCCCGCTCCCGGGCGTTCACGCCCAAGGCCCCGCTCCCGGGCGTTCACGCCCAAGGCCCCGCTCCCGGGCGTTCACGCCCAAGGAAAGACCTCTGCGATCAACTGCGCGATCGTGTCGCTCTCGACCGGTCCAAGCGTGCGTGCAGCCGCCGCGTGCGCTTCGGGCAGGGAAACCTCCATCGCGCAGCCGAGGCCCGCATCGAGCAGCATCGGCACGTCGTTGCCGCCATCCCCCACCGCGACCACACGCGACGCGGGCACGCCGAACTGCTCGCGCAGGATGCGCAGCGCCTCACCCTTGCCGCGGCACGGCGGCTGCACGTCAACCACCTGGAGCGGGCTCTCGCGGTGCCCGGCAAGGTGGTCGAGGGGAAAGTCCGTCAGGTAAAGGGGCAGGTCGATGGCGCGCTCCAACTGGGCTGAGAATGCGGCGCTGTTGCCGTGGCGCGCGGAGAACAGCGAGATGCGGATCAGGTACTCCCGCGGAAGGGCGTCGAACTCGACGAACTCGAGGCCCAGCATGTCGGTGAGCGCCCGGCGTTCGGAATCGTTGCGCGGGGCGAGCGCGAACTTCTGGCCGTGGCCCATCACGACCGCGAGCACGTCTTCGTGGCGCGCGAACCCGAGCACACGATCGACGGCGCGATTCGAAAGTAGCCGCTCCTCGACCAGCTTCTTTTGGACCGGGCACCACACCCCCGCGCCGTTGAAGACGACCGCGGGAGTGGTGAGGCCGAGCTGATCCAGGATCGCAAGTGTGCCGAGCTCGGAGCGTCCCGTGGCGATCAGGACGAGGCCTCCGGCGGCGCTCAGGCGCTGGATCGCCGCGACGGTTTGGGGGTGGATGGTCCCCGCGGCACCGACGAGGGTGCCATCCACGTCCAGCACAAGGGCATCAAAAGCACGCATGGGTGAGCGAGCTTATCCGCTCGCTCGCCCCCGCGCGCCCGCCGCGATTCAGCCGGGCACTTCGATCTCGACCTCGACGGTTTCGCCCCCCACGACGTCGACCATCTTCTGCGCACCCCCGGCAGACGGCGGACCGAACCCTTGGCCCTGGGTATAAACGCGCCAGCGCCCCGCGGGCAGGCTGCGCAGGGTGGCGCGGCCGTCCGCGCCCGCGAACGCCGGTGCAATGCGCACGGAATCCTCCATCGCTTGGTCCGGAGCCGGTTCCGCCTGCACCACCGTCATGCCGGCCGGAGTGCCGTCCGCGCGCACGAGCCGTACGCGGATCGCACCGGCCGGTTGGACCTTGAGGTCGATCCCCGTGCGGACCTCGTCGGGCAACAACTTGAGGGTTTGCGAGCGCGCCTCGGCGATGTGTGTTCCCGTGACCACCACGCGAACCTCCGTGTCCGCGGGTAAACCGACGAGGCGGTAACGGCCCTCGTCGTCCGTGCGCGTGGCATCCGTGGCTCCGCCTTCGTCGATCTGGACGACACTGCCGTCCTCACCGTCGGTTGTCACGGTCATCATCATCGCGCGCATCGCTCGGCCCGCACGTTCCGGCGCGACCCGCTGCGCCCCGACGCGCAGACCGGCTGCGGGCTTGCCATCGGCTCCGGTGACACGGCCTTCAACAACCGTGATCGAAAGCTCGACGTCCTTGCGCTGGGTGCGCGGTTCGATCTCGATCGCCAACTCATCCGGCAGCGCGCGGCGCGGGTGCGAAACGGTCAGTGTGTAGCTCCCGGGCTCCACGTCGGCGATCCGATAACGTCCGTCGCCGTCGGTCTGCACCCCATTCCCGTCGCCGAAGGCTGCAAACCCGCGCATGCCACCCGCGGGGCCGTCGGAGCGCTCGACCAAAGCGACGTTTGCGCCCGCGAGGGCTTTGCCACCCTCACGCACGCGGCCCTCGAGCAGTCCCTGAGGTGTAAGCAAGAGCCGCACCTCGTGGGTCATGCCCTCGGCCACTTCGACATCGGTCCAACTGTCGTCGGCGCTCGAAATGTCCGCGTTGAATACAAAGCCACCCGCACGCGCCGTCGTGATTTTCTCGGGACGGAAACGGTGGGTCCCGACAGCCAGCCGCTCAAAACGAACCACGCCCTCTGCGTCTGTGGTCATCGGCGGCCGAGTGAAGATCGCAGAGATATCGGTGGACTCGTCCGGCGGACGGTGGCCCACAGTACGCGCGGGCTGCGGCACTCCGTCGGAGTCGACAACCGTCACCACGACCAGGCCCCCGGCGCCGAGGCGTACTTCCTGGGGCCGGCGACCCTCGGCGGGAAGCGCGACGTCCGCGAGCGCAAACGGCGCGTGGTCGTCCGATTCGACGCGCAACTCGCCGCGCTCGCCGGGTGGAGCGGCGACGATGGCCACGCCGCGCTCGTTGGTGACGGCGGTGCGCGAGACGCCGTTTTCGACGGAGACTCCACCCCCGCGCGAGGTCACACGCACGCCGAAGCGGCGCCCGGCGCGGCCCGCCTCGGGTTCCGCGCCGACTCCTGCGGCTGTGAGGGTCACCGTCGCGTCAGCGACCGGTGCGCCGCTCTTGCGGTCGAGCACCGTGACCTCAAGGGACGGCGCAGCAACGAGCAGGATGTCGCCGAGATTGACGTCGGCGCCGGGCTCGAGGCGCACGCCGGTTTGCTCGAACGGCTCGTACCCATCCGCCTCCACGACGAGCGTCCCAGGGCGCCGCTGGGCGGCATTCAGCCCGGTCAACGTTGCGCGGCCAGCGGGCCGATGTGTGCGCGCTTGCGCCTCGACGGGCATGGCAAACGGCATGCGGGCACCGTCGGCAAAGCGCGCCTCAAAACGCTCGATGGCTTCTGCGGTCGAGCTATCCACGGCGCGGAACGTGAGGCTTGCCGAAGCCCTCCACTCGATGCGCACGCCCGTGGCGCCCGACATCGCAGTCACCGCCGGCGAGCTCGTGCGCTGCTGCGCGACGCGGACGAACGCCGCCAGGTTCTCAGGCGCCTTGGCCACGAGCGCGACACGCAGGCGATATTCCGTTTCGGGGTCGAGGCCATCGATGCGAAAGGTTCCGTCGGCCGCTACCGCGGTGGCGCGCTGACCCTCGGCACCCGGGAATCCCGCAAAGCGTCCACCGGCCTTGTGCGCCGTGACTTCCACGTCCGCTGCGCCTGACGGGAGCCCTTCGACGAACCCATCGATGGACACACCGTCGATGAGTTCGACGGTGATCCCCGCGAGGTCGGGGTTGAACTCGTCGGTGTTGCCTTCGACGGTGCGCGTCGGGTGCCAGGGGGATTCGAAGCGCAGGCGGAAGGGGCCGAGCGGAAGGCGTCGCACGGCGAACGAGCCGTCGTCCGCAGTGGTGGCGAGCGGTTGCGCATCGCCCGTGATCATCCCCATGCGAAAGCGCGAAAACTCACCCTCGGCCGGCGCCAAATCGATCTGCACCTTGGGAACGGGCCGCCCTGCGCGGTCCATCACACGACCGCTGACGGTCGCACCGAGCGCGAGCACCACGGGTTCGAGCTCTTCGCGTGTGCCTGCGACGAGCGCTGGGGTGACTCGCTCGAACGGAGCAAACCCGTCCGCGGCGACCGTCAAGCGTCCACCCGAGAGGGCCGCCGAGCCCAGTTCGAATCGGCCTTCGGCGTCGCTCTTCGTTGTTTGAGCACGCGGGAACTCCGACCCAGTCAGCGCGAGCGGCGTGAAGTCGGGCTGGTGCTGGACGTCCGCGTCCGGCACGGGCCGGCCTCGGGAATCCTGGACCCGACCGACGAAGCGCACCGCGGCGGCGGGGCCCTCCTCGCTCTTGGGCGCGGCCGCCTGGGGCTCCGCCACCGCAGCGACGGCCGCGCGTTCGGAGCTGCGTTCAGCCGGCGCATCGGCGGCCCGCGCCAACCCCGCGGCGGCGAGCACTTCGACGGGTCGCTCCGGCCCGGGGGTTACCGCCGCCGTTTCCTGACGTTCGGCCGCGGAGCGCTCACCGCCCTCGCGCGCGGCAAAAAACATGGCGCCAAAGATCAGGGCGAGGACGAGCGCAAGCAGCGCGAGGGTCTTGGGATTGGCCATGGGGGCTTGGGTGAAGGGCAAAGGCCGTCTGGAATGGGTGCTGGGGGCCGGAAGTCTCTCAACGACCGCGGTCGTTGAGCTTACGCTGCCTATTGCGCCGGGTTGGCGCGATCTTTCCGTCGCGACATTGTCACGGTCCGCCCGCGGTCCCTTGCGAACAGCGGGGCCTTCGTTTCGTATGGTTGTGAAACTAATAGGTAGAGCGCCGTTCGCGCTGGTCCCGGCGCCAACCCCCGACGACTTCCCACGCTCTTGACTCCGCCCTTGCCCGTTCCCGCTCCTGGAGGAGCCTACGATGCCCTGCTCGCCTGCCCCCCGCACCCACTTGCGCAACCCGCTTGCCGCCATGCTCGCCCTGGCAGTGTTCCTGATGGGGTCCACCGCGGGTCCGGCGGTCGCTCAAACCATCCCGGCTTCGGGGGATTGGTACACCGAGTCCCAACAACTGGGTTTTCGCGTCCGCACCCCCAAGGCCTGGCGCTTCATCCCGCCGAACCTCGGGGACCCGATCAACCTGGCGAAGTACGTGCCCGAGGGGCGCGACTGGGTCCCGCTGAAGGGCTCCGCCCAGCTGTTCATCTCGAGTTGGGTTCTGCGCTTCGATCTCGAGGCGGTCAAGGAGGCGCGAATCGCCCAATTGCGCAAGATGCTCGACCTTTCGGGCAGTGACGTCATCCCCGCAGAAGCCTGGGAGAACGTCGGCGGTCCCGACGTCGTCCTCGACGAGGTGATCATCGATTGGCTCCAGGAATCCCAGCGCCAGGGCACGGGTTGGGTTCTGGGCGAGACCTCGGAAACACGCTCGGGCAAACGGGTCATCGAAGAGCGGATCTACGACGGCACGATGTCCTGGGAGGGCAATGCCTTCCCGGTGCGTGTCTACGTGGCGCTGTTGCCGCTGGGCGAAGGTCGCTGGGGCGCGGTGGCCTACAACGCGCCCGGCGAAAAAGCGGCGTGGCGCAAGCACGAATCGAGCTTCCGCCGTCTCGCGCGAACCCTGGAGCCCCTCGAACTGGCGGCCGCGGCGGAGGAAGCCGCCGGGCCCCAAAGCCTGCGCGACGTCAAACGCCGCGAACTCGAAGCCGAACTCCAGCGCATGCCTGAATGGTGGCTGCACGAGACCAACAACTACTTCATTCTGACCGACAGCCGCAGCAAAGACTTCATCGAGGAGTTGGGCGACCGCCTGGAGGCGATCCGCGAGATCTACGCGGTCGACTACCCCTACTCGAAGGCCCGCATCTACGAAAAACCCGGCTCCACCAAGAAGGCGAAGCCGGACACTGCGGACGGCGATGTCGAGGAGGATGTCGAGGATGATGCCGAAGAGGCGGAAGGCGCCGCGGAAGACGAACCCGCGAAGGGCGGGACGAGCGCCGGGCGCAACTCCTTCGAGCTCTCGCGCACCAGCGTCGTGCGTGTGTGCTCCGACGTTGAGATGTACCACGAGTACGGTGGTCCCTACGGCTCCGCCGGTTATTGGTCGCCGTTCCACCAGGAGCTCGTCGTGTACGACGACCAAAAAGGCGCGGGCCGCGCCGATACGTGGTCGGTGGTCAACCACGAGGCGTTCCACCAGTACATCTTCTACTTCTACGGGAACATCTCCCCGCACAGTTGGTACAACGAGGGCACAGGCGACTTCTACGCGGGCTACGAATACAACGTTCGCCGCAAAAAGTTCACGTTGACGCCCTTCGACTGGCGGCGTTCGCTCGCCCGCGACAACATCCGCCAAAAGAAGTTCGCGCCGTTGAAGGAGTTCGTCCGCTGGACCCAAGGTGAGTACTACGGCATCAACGCCTACGGCATTCAAGGCGGCGAAAACTACGCGCTCGGCTGGTCGTTCATCTGGTTCCTGCGCACGGGCAAGGGCAAGTCGAAGGATTGGGTCCCTGCCTGGGACGGCATCCTCGACACGTACCTCGCGGCCCTGGCGCGCACGGGTGACCTCGACGAGGCTATCGACGAAGCCTTCGGCAGCGTGGATTGGAAGAAGCTGGAAGAGGCCTGGACGTCCTACGGCGGGTGACACCTTTGGAGTAACCCGGCACGGCCAAAGTGCAGTCGCTGTCGGGTGCCTTTTGGCCCATCGCCTGGCGGCGCGGGAGCGACGTCCGCGGGCGATCATTGGCCAAGGCTCCGATTCCCTCCCGCTCGCGTTGACCAGACAGCTATCCTGCGGCACATGGACTTCTACCCTTCCCGACGCCACGGCGCGGTGTCGATGCCGATTCGCCTCGCGGCCGGCATCGCCGCATTGTTTCTCGCCGGATGCGCGTTCGACCGCAAGGCCGTAGACCCGACGGTCCTCGTCGAAACCCGCGCGGGCCGTGAGCTCGGGGTCTCCACCGACTGGGGGATCGTTTTCCTCGGGGCGACCGCCGGATTCGGGCGTGCGGACGTCGTCGTGTGGTACGGCGACGGACCCAGCATCGAGCCCACCGTCGTCGAACCGATCGGCGGCGGGCTCTACGTGCTCGACATCGAAATCCGTCCGCCGACAGTGCCCCTCGTGTTCGACGAGCCGGCCGCGGGCGAATGGGTCGAACTGGTCGGGCGCAACCTGGATGGCCGCTGGCGCACGCGGGTCCGCGTGGTCCAGCACCCCGCCGTCCTGGGGCTGTTGCTCGAGATTCCGACCGAACTTAGCGAGCCGAGCGACCAGGTTGGTGCGGGGGTCTTCGTGCGCGACCCGAGCGGCGTTTTGGCACTGCTCGGCCTCGTGTCCGGACGCATCCAACTGGAATCCCCGCGCGGCACCGGCACGTACCTGACCGTCGTGGGGCCGCGGGACCTGTGGCGCCTGGTCGCGTACCGACGGGACGACGCTCTCAAACACACGAACGTCTACCGCGACGACATTCTGTAAGGACCGCCGCGCAGCGGCTCGGGTTCAGCCGCGCCAAAAACGCGGCAGCACGAGCACGGCGACCGCGTAGAACTCGAGCCGCCCCAGGATCATCATCAGGGCGAGCAGCAGCTTGCCGAGCTCGGGCAGATCGCCCCAGTGGCCCGCAGGGCCGATGGCGCCGAGCCCCGGGCCGATGTTCGAGAGCGCCGAAAGGGAACCCGTGAAGGCGACGACGGGATCGACGTCCATCGCGGACAAGGCGGCGTAGCCCCCCAGCAGGCACATGACCCACAGGCCGAAAAAGCCTGTCACCGATGCGACGGTCGAGTCGTCGAGGGGTTCATGGTCCATTCGAACCATGTGGATCGCTCGCGGCCGCGCGAAGGCGAGGAGGCCGCGGACCGCTGCCTTGACCACGATCAGCCCGCGCACGAGCTTAAGTCCCCCGGACGTCGAGCCGGCGCAGGCCCCCGTCACCATCAGGAGGCACAGGATCGCGCGGTTCAGTTCGGGCCACGCGTCGAAATCCGCGGTCGCAAACCCCGCGGTCGTGAACACGCTGACCACGGTGAACGCCCCGTCGCGCAGGCAGCGGCCAAGGCTCGAATAGTCGGGGAGCGAACTGCCAACCGCGCCGTTCGAGCCGCCCCAAAACCACAGTCGCCCCGCGATCACGAGTGTGGCGACCGCCGCGAGCAAGAGGTACGCGCGCAACTCGCTCGACTGGGCCGCGCGCCGCCAACCGATCTTCCAACCGCGGCTGACAAACACCTCGTAGAGCGCAAACGTCGTGCCCGCCAGCATCATGAAGACGATCAGCAGCCCCTCGACGACCGCGGAGTCGAACGCGGCCACGCTGGTGCCCTTGTTCGAAAACCCGCCGGTCGAAACCGTCGAGAATGCGTGCAGCAGCGCGTCGAAGCTTCCGACACCCGCCAGCACGAGCAAACCAAACAGCAAAACCGTCAGGCCCACGTAGATGCGCGCAACACCAAGCGCCGTGTCCCGCACGCGGTGGGTATCCGAGTCACGCCGGATGCCGGAGGCCTCGGATCGAAACAGACTGCGGCCACCCGTCGGGAACAGCACGACGAACATCAGCACAATGCCGATGCCCCCGAGCCACTGGGTGAAGTTGCGCCAGAACGCGATGCCCTGGGGCAGCGCGTCGATCTGGTCAGCGGTCAGCACACTCGATCCCGTCGTGGTGAAACCCGACGACGCTTCGAAAAACGCGTCGACGCCGCCCGGAATCGCTCCGGACACGACAAACGGCACCGACGCCAAGAGCGGGCTCACGAGCCATGCAAGCCCCACCGCCGCGAGGCCCTCGCGCCGGAAGAAGTCCGGGCGGCCCTCCACCGTGAGGCTCGCCTTGCGGTTGCGCCACACGAGCGCGATCCCGGTGGCCGCCGCAAAACCCGCTCCGATCAGGAACGCACGCACCCCGTCGGCCTCGCCATGGGCCTGGGACACGGCCGCGGGCAGCAGCATCAGCGCGGACAAGAGGACACAGAGGCGCCCGAGGAGCCAGGCGACGGCGCGCAGGTTCATGCCGAGCACCGCCTGCGGATAGCCGCGCGCGCAGCCCTCGCATCGCCGTTCGCCCGCGCTTCAGCCATCGGACGCCCGAAAGACCTTTCCGATCTCGTCGACGACAGAGGGTAGCGCAAAAAGGATCAAACGATCGCCTTCGATGACCACCGTGTCGCCCCGCGCGATCTCCACCGCTTCGCCGCGCACAACAGCGCCGATAACCATCCCGCGTGGGAGCCCCAGGTTCTTCACCTTGGATTCGGTTTTGCCGCCGTGGAACCGCGCTTCGATCTCCAGCACTTCAGCTTTGCCCTCGGCGACGACGGCGATCGACGCCACTGACCCCGAGCGCACGAACCGCAGGATGCGATTCGCGCACAGGATGCGCGGCGAAATCGCGTTGTCGATGCCGAGCAGCGAGTAGATCTTGCGGTAGGACGGTTTGTTGACGAGCGCCACGGTGCGCTCGACACCCAGGGAGCTCGCGAGCTGACAGGCCATCATGTTGTCCTCGTCGCGGCTCGTTGCCGCCACGAAGATGTTGGTGTCCTCGCCGATGCGCTCTTCGCCCAGGAGATCGAGGTCGGTCGCGTCACCCACCAGCACCATCACACGCTTGCCAAAACGCTGGGCGATCTCCCGGGCCCGGGCGGGGTCGCGCTCGAAGAGCCGCACGCTGATTCCCGGGACTTCTTCCAGGCGCTCGGCGATGCGCAAACCGATGTGCCCGCCGCCCATGATAACGACACTGCGTCGGCCGAGCTTGCGCGCGCCACACAGGAGTTCGAACTGGTCGAGGTCCGGCGCACGCCCGATCAGGTAAACCTGGTCGTCGACTTGGAGCTGGTCCTCGCCGGTCGGCACGAAAAAGCGGTCCTTGCGCGCGATCGCGGCCACGAGCAGCCCGCCCGGTAACTCGAGGCCGGCAAGAGAGCCGGACGTCAGCTCGCTTTTCTCCCGGATGCGCAGCCGGCGCAACTGCACGCGGCCGTCGGCGAAGGACTCGACCTCGAGGGCGTGCTGCTCGCGCACTGTCGCGACGATTTCGTCCGCCGCGAGTTCGTCGGTAGACAGCACGACGTCGTAACCCAGAACGCGCTTGTGGAAAAAGTGGTAGCCCGCGAGGCGCTCGGTTTCGTGCAAGCGCAACACGACGCGGCCCGCGCCGAGTTCGCGGGCGATCAAACACGCCAGCATGTTGACCCGGTCGTCGTCGGTGACGGCGACAAACAGGTCGCATTTCGACGCGCCGGCGCCGTTGAGGACCTCCGGATGCGCCCCGTCGCCCAGGTACGTCTCGACGTCGAGGCGCTCGCGCACGCGTTCGATTTTTGCAGGATCGCTGTCGACGACGCTGACGCGGTGCCGCTCGCGGGAGAGGATATCGGCGAGGTAGAGCCCGACCTCCCCCGCCCCGACGATGACCACGTCCATCGCCAAGAGGGTAGTGCGGGGGGGCGCACTCTCCAACGGCGGCCAGCTCCCCCGCACGGCGAAGGCGGGTGTCTTTGGGAAACGTGGCCGCCGCTCCCGCGCGCCAGCGGCCGATCGCCACGGCGGGTGCCCGGTTACGCTTCGGCCGTGATCGTCCTGATCGACAACCGGGATTCCTTCACGTTCAACCTCGTCCAGGCGCTGGCGACGCTGGGTGCACAGGTCACCGTGTTGCCGGGAGCGCGCATCACCCTCGCAGACGTACTCGCGCTCGCCCCGGCGGGCATCGTCATCGGCCCGGGGCCCGGGGGGCCGCTCGCGGCTCGGGTCTCGATCGACATCGCGCGCGACATTTCGGCCGACATCCCGGTGCTCGGCATCTGCCTGGGCCACCAGATCCTCGCCGCCGCCTTCGGAGCGCGCACGGTGCCATCCCCCGCGCCGGTGCACGGCCACCCGGCGGCCATCCGCCACGACGGTCGCGGAGTTTTTCGCGGCCTGCCCGACCCCGTCACGATGGGGCGTTACCACTCCTTGAGCGTGGTGCCTGCCAGCCTGCCAACGTGCCTCGAAATCACGGCCTGGGCACCCGACGGAACCGTTCAGGGTTTGCGCCACAAAGAACGCTGGCTCGAAGGGGTGCAGTTCCACCCCGAATCGATCCTGTCGAGCCACGGCGCGCTGCTGCTCGGCAACTTCCCCGCCCGTTAGGGGGTGTGTGTTGCGCCGAGCGGCGGGTCCCAACGCGGCCACGGCCCCGACGAACGCCGCCGCGGTTCGCCGTCGCGCCAGCGCAGGAGCCCGCGCGTGATCCACTGGTAGCATGGTTTGCCCCAGCGTCTCCACAGGGCCGCCAAAGCGCCGCGGGCTGGCAACGGCGCGAGCCCCGCTTGCGCGCGCGAGCGCCCCTGCCGCACGTAGCGCTGGCGGTGTTTTTCGACGTGGCGCAGGTCCTCACGCGCGCGCGAGCGGAACACACGCCCGCGGCGGCGGTGGATGCTTGCCAACTGGAAGTCGATCAGCGCCGGCCGACCGCACTCACGCACGATCACGTTCTGCTCCTTGTGCAGATCGTTGTGGCACACACCGTGCGCGTGCATGGCGACAACCAAGCGCGCGAGGTGTTCAAAAAAATCCGTAGGGAGCGCTTCGGTTTGATTGAGCGGCGCTCCCTCTGTGAAACGACGCACCACAGCTCCGTGCGGCGAATCGAGCGCGCCCAGCGCCGTTGCGTCCGCGACCAACTCGGGGATGCCGTTCAGGTTCGCAAGCGCCGCTAGGGCGCGGCGCTCGCGCCGGGCGAGGATACGCGCAATCCACGCGCTCCCGGGGACCCTGCTTCCGCAGGGCACCCGGCGCACAAGCGTTCCGATCGGCGACTCCCAGCGCTCCACCCGCCCGAAAACGTCGGACTTCAGCACCCAGGGCGCCGCGGCACCGCTGTTCGGAGCTAAACCGGGCCCCGGCGTCTGTCCGTCTCCCGCCGGTGTTCCTTCCCCCGCACCCATCGTGGCACGTATCCTCCGGCCGCTATGGGCGCGGGGCAAACACAGAGGATCAAAGAACCGCTGGGCTCCTCCCATTCGGAACCCGCCGTTTCGGTCCGCGGCCTCGCCCGCTCCTTTGGCGAGCGCCTTGCGCTGTGCCCCCTCGACCTCGATATCGGTTACGGCGCGATCACCGGCCTCATCGGACCCAACGGCAGCGGCAAAACGACGTTCCTGCGCCTGCTGGTTGGCCTGCTGACGCCGAGCGCCGGCACCGCGAGCGTCGCCGGTGTCCGCCTCGTGGGCGAGGGGGTCGCCATCCGCCGCCGCGTCACCTACGCGCCGGGAGAAATCGGCCACTACGGGGAGCTCTCCCTCGAAGACCACCTGCGGTTTTTGCTCGCCGGGCGCGCCCCCGCCGCCCTCGCGCGGGCCCTCACGCTCGCCGAGCGCCTCGGTTTGCCCGCGGGCGCGCGGGTGCGGTCCTTCAGCCACGGCATGAAGCGTCAGATGCTGTTTGCCGCCGCACTGGCTCCCGATGTGCGCGTGCGCATCCTCGACGAACCCACCGAGGGCCTCGATCCCTCCAAGCGCGGTGAGATCCTCGCGATCCTGCGCGAGGACTTGGAGGCCGCCGGCGGTGCGCGCGCAATTGTGTTGTCCTCGCACCACCTGGGTGAAGTGGACCGCGCCTGCGAACGCTTGTTGTTCCTCGAGCGCGGCCGGCTGCTCGCCGACGAGCGCGCCGCGGACCTCGCGCGCCGCGCGCGCCGGCTCCTGCGGCTGCGCTACGGCTCCGACGCGCCCACGGAACGCCTCGCGACGGCGCTCGAACGGCTGGGCGCAGAACGTGTGCGCTGGGAAGGGTCCCAGGCGGCGGTGGTGCTCGCCTGCGACGATCCGCGGCCGTTCCTCGCCGGACTCGTGAACTTGGCCGAGCTTCCGGCGCCCCTCGAAATCGCCTACGGTCGGTTGTCGCTTGCCGAGCTCTACCGCGACCTCTACGGGGTGGAAGGACTGTGAAGCACGCCGCACGAGCGCTGGAGGATCGCTGACATGCCGCGCCAATGGTGGACCGCATTGTGGGCGTCCCTCGGGTATGGCCTCGTGCTGCTGGGCTCGCTGGTTGCCGCGGTGGCTTACTACCCGCAATTCGCACAGAACATCGGCAAACTGAAGGCGCTCGCGCCATTGCCGGTCCTGCGCAACCTCGTCAGCGATCTGGAGAGTGGCGGCCTGTGGGCGTACATCGCAGGCCAGCAGTTTTTTAAGGGTTGCAACACCCTCGGAACTGCGGCGGCGGTGCTGTTTGCGTGCGGCGCGATCGCGGGCGAGGCCAACCGCGGCACCCTTGAGATCTGGCTCGCGCGGCCCTTTTCGCGCACCAGGTTGCTGCTCGAGCGTTACGCGGCGGGAGCGCTCGCGTTGATCGTGCCGGTATTCCTCACCACGTGGTCGATCCCGGCTCAGATGCGGATCTTCGATGTGCCGGGTGAGCTTTCCATGGGGCTTTTGACCCGCGCCGCGGTGCACCAAAGCGCGCTCTTGCTCGCGATCTACAGCGCGACCTTCGCGTTTTCCTGCGGCGGACGCCACCCCCTGCGCATCGCGTTTGGCGTCCTCTTCGCGACGACGTTGATGTTCGCGCTGTACCTCGTCGAGAACCTCACTCAGTATTCCCTGTTCCGCCTCGCGGACGTGGCGCGCTTCATGCGGATGGCGGACCATGGACTCGACGCGGGACTGGTCGGTGCGATGTTCGGCGCCGCGGCCATCTTCCTCCTGATCGGCTGGCGTGTGTTCACGCGGCGCATCCCGCTGTGATCGAGCCCCACGGCCAAAGGCGTTCCCTGTTCACGCTCCCCGCCCTCGCCGTGGCCGAGCAGGCGTGCCGCGCGGCGCTGGCGTTGGCGATCGCGCCCCTGCGCTTGCTCGGCTACGCCGTCCATCGGCGGCGCTACGTGGCGGAGCTCTCCGAAGACCTGGCGACGCAGGCATCGCCCCCCGAACCGCCGCCGCTTCCGCCGCTCCCCCAGCGTCCCCTGCGCATTTTTCTCTCCTGCGCGGAACCCTCGGGCGAACTGCACGCGCGCAGCCTGCTCCAGAACCTGCGCGCGCAGATCGCGGCGGCGGGCGCTCCACCGCCGATCGTGTTCGGACTGGGTGGCCCGGCGCTCGGCGACCTGGGTGTCGAACGTGTCGGAGATCCCGTCGCACGCGCCGCGATGGGGTTCGGCGTGGTCGCCGCGCTTCCGTTCTATCTCGGGCTACTGACCTGCGCAGCGCGTGCGCTGCGCGAGCGCGACCCCGACCTTGTGATCGGCGTCGACAGCCCCGCGCTGCACGTCCCCCTGTGCGCGATCGCGCGGCGCTATGGCCTGCGCACGGTGCACTTCGTGACTCCTCAGTACTGGGGCTGGGCACCGTGGCGCGTCGGTGGCTACCGTCGCGCCGTCGGACTCGCGCTCAGCATCCTGCCGTTCGAACCCGCGTGGTTCGAGCGCCATGGCGTGCGCGCGAAGCACGTGGGGCATCCCCTGCTCGACGCCCTCGCAGACGTGCCCGCCACCCTGCCGCCCGACGCGAGCCGCACCCTCGTGATCCTGCCGGGCAGCCGTCGCAGCGTGCTCGCGCGCAACCTGCCCTGGATGGTCGAGGTTCTGGCCGAATGGCGTCTGCGCCACCCGGACGCACGGATCGTGTTGCCCCACGCGCGGCGCGAACTCGTGCCAGCGATCGAGGCCATCCTCGCGCGCTGCGGCGCGAGCGAGTGGGTGCACGTCGCGACGGAGCCGCTGCACGCGGTCCTCGCCGGGGCGCGGGCCGCCTTTTCGGTCTCGGGCACGGTGCTGCTCGATCTTTTGCACCACCGCCTGCCCACGGTGGTGGTTTACCGGGTGTCGAATGGCCTCGAGAGCTTCGGCGCGCGCCACCTGTTGACCGTGCCCCACTTCGCCGCGCCCAACTTGCTTGCGGGCGAAGCGGTCTGCCCCGAGTTCTGCTTTCACGGCGAAGGCCCCCGACCGGCCGTGCTCGACGCCCTGACCGGCCTCTGGGCGGACGGTGACGCCCGTGCGACGTGCCGCGCGGGTTTGGAGCGCGCCGCCGCCCGCCTGGGCCCCCCCGGGGCGTCGCGGCGGGCGGCGCGGTGGGCGCTTGCGGAGCTCGCGAGGGCCCCCGCGGGCGGCCCCGACGCAACCGGTTGAACCGGGAACCCCTGCGCTGCGTTGGGCGACACGCCTGGAGCCGCCGTCGATGGACGGGCGAGCGGCGCTCGCAGGCACCCCCTTGGCCGCGTAACCTCACACACCATGCTGCGCACCCTGCAAACCTGCGTCGCGGTCCTGCTCCTCAACCTCGGATCGGGCGTCGCGCTCGCTCGGACGGCCCCCCAGGAACCGCTCCCGGAAACCGCACGTCCGCCGGCGGCCGAGTCCCTCGACGCCGCGCGCCTCTCGCAAGAGATCGACCTTTCGATCCGCTGGTTGCGGGCCGCCTGGAACGCGGAAACCTCCCAGTACGGCGACCTCGCGGCGCAAACCGCCGCCCTGTCGGCGCTCGTCCACTCTCCGCGCCGCTACCGCTACCAAGACGGCCCCTTCGTCGGCCGTGCGGTCGATCACCTCCTCAGCCGCGTTGGTCCGGACGGGCTGTGGCGGACCGCGGGCACGGACGATGCCGCGGCCCGGGCCGCCACACACGAGGTGCGCGAGGTGCTGCTGGCCCTGCGCGGTGTGCCGGCCGTGGACCGCGCGCTCGTGAATCTGGACGAACTGGGTTTCGAGGGCCCGGCGCGGGGCTTGCCGCGCTCCAACGATCCGGCGTCGGCCCGCGCTCTCGCGCTCGCGTTGCTGGCAGAGCGCAAGGGCGACGGATCGTTTGGCGGGAACGTCCTCGACACCGCGCGGGCGGTGCTCGCGCTGTCGGGCGCTCAACGGGACCTCGCGGCCGCCGAGCCCAAGTCCGCGACCCGCCAGGCCCGGCCGCTGCCCGCGTTCGCCCCCGCGGACGCCGCCCGCGCGGAGCAAGCGCTTGCGCGCGGGGCCGCGTTCCTCGTGCTCAGCCCCGCGAAACCCGAAGTGCCGGGGCGCTTTGGTGTCGGCGGTGATGCGGACGCCGGCATCACCGCGATGGTGATCAGCGCGCTCCAAACGCTGCCCGCGCCGCGCCCCGCGAATATCCAGGACCAAATCGACGCCGGGCTGAAGTGGCTGCGCGAACTGCAAAAGCCCGACGGCTCGATCCACGACGGACGCCTTGCAAACTACGTGACCTCCGCCTCGGTCATGGCGCTCATCCGCGCGGGCGACCCGCTGGACACCCCGCGGCTCGTGGCCGCGCGCGACTTCCTGCGCCGCCTGCAAGCGGACGGCGACGAGGGTTACGACGAAGCGCACCGCTATTACGGCGGTGTGGGTTACGGCGGCGACGAGCGCCCCGACCTCTCGAACCTGCAGCTCGCGCTCGAAGCGCTCGCCGCGACGGGCCTTGAGTCCGAGGACGAAACCTTCCAACGCGCGCTCGTGTTCTTGCAGCGCACCCAAAACCGCACGGAGTCCAACGACCTCGTCGTCGTCGAGGACGGCTTCGAAATCCGCTCGGGCAACGACGGGGGTGCGGGGTACGCGCCGGGGGAATCAAAGGCCGGTTTCCTCGAGCTGCCCGACGGTTCGAAAGTGCCGCGTTCCTACGGCTCGATGACCTACGCACTGCTGCGCGGTTACCTGTTCGCGGGTCTGACCAAGGAAGATCCCCGCGTCCAGGCGGCGTGGAACTGGCTGCGCGACAACTACACGCTCGACGTGAACCCGGGCTTCGAGACGGGGCGTGACGCTACAGCGGCATACCAAGGCCTCTTTTACTACTTCTATTCCATGGCGAAGGCCCTGGACACCTACGGCGAAGAGGTCATCGTCGATCCCGCGGGCACACCACACCCGTGGCGCGCGCAACTGACCGGACGCATCGCCGCGATGCAGCGGCCGGACGGGTCGTGGATCAACGACAACAGTCCGCGCTGGTGGGAGGGCAACCCGGTCCTCGCCAGCGCGTACGCGATGCTGGTGCTCGACACGGCGCGCCCGCACGCCGAGCCGGCCGCACCCACGCAGCCCGTCCCCGACGACCCGCGCTGACGGTGGGGCCCAGCGCCTTGCGGCACCGTTCTCACCAACGCCGTCCTGAACGACACCCCGTGGGCGCGGTCGGCCGGGTAGGCTTCGCCCGTGAGCCAGAACCCGTCCGGCGACGCCTCCAGCCGTTCCCCCACCGCCCCCGCGACTCGGCCGGGCACACCTGCACGCGTGCGCGCGGGCCTCGTGCTGCTGTTCGTGGTGGCCCTCGCGCTGCGCCTGTGGCCCATTAACCACGGCGACGGAGCCAACTACCTCGCGGACACCCACGTCGTGCGCAGCGCGCTCGGCATGGCCAAGGACAAGGACCTCGTCCCGCCGGTCGGCAAATACTCGACGTATCCGAACCTTTTGCCCTACACGCTGCTGCCCATCTACGGCGCGCAGTACGCGTGGGGCCGTGCCAGCGGCGCATGGTCGGGCCCTGGGGAGTACGGGCACGCGCTGCTCGAGCGCCCCGCCCTCGCGCACATCCCCGCGCGCATCCTCGTCGCGGTGATGGGTGCGCTGACGGCGCTGGTCGTGTGGCGGCTCGCGCGCGACGCGGGCCTTGGCCCGGGTGCGTGGGTGGCGGGATGGTTGATCGCCGTAGGGCTCCTGCACTTGCACTTCTCGGTGCAAGAGCGACCGTGGGCACCGCTCGTGTTTTTCCTCGTGTGGAGCGCGCTGCACGCGGGCCGTGCGGCAACCACGGGCTCCGGTCGGCAGCTCGCGCTCAGTGCACTTGCCGCTGGCCTCGCGTTCGCCACGCACCAGGGCGGCTTGGTCGCACTGGGATTGCCCGCGATCGCGTGGGTTTTGGGACCCTGGGGTCCCGGCCGCGCCGGGCTCGGGCCGCGTGTTGCGAGCGGTGTGCGGGCCGTCCTTGTGTTCGCGGTGGTCGCGCTCGCGCTCGGTCACCCGTACCTGCTTGTGCACGGCGCCACATCGACGGCACAAGTCGCGGCGGGCGAAGCGCTGGAGAATCTGGGTGGCACGACGATTTCCGTCGGTGGACAGGCAGTGCGTTTTGCGTTCAGCACCGACACCCTGAAGCGGCTCTCCACCGCGCTCGTGGGTTACGACCCGGTCCTCGTCCTCTTGGGTGTGCCAGGACTTTTTTGGGCGCTGCGCAGGCGCGCGCTCCTGCCGGGGATGCTTTTTGCCCTCGGTTGGGGCGGTTTTTTCCTCCTGCACTACAACGACCACGTCCGCTACCTGTTGCCGCTCGTCGTGTTCCTCGCGATCGCCGCGGGAGCCGCGGCCGAACGCCTCTGGACGAGCCCCGCCGCGCGCGCCGTGCTGCTCGTGTTGCTCGCGTTCCCGCTGGTTCAGGTCGTGCGCCTTGGCCACGTGCTGCGTCAGGAGGACACACGCACACTTGTGCTCCAGCAACTGGCCGAACATCCGCCAACGGGCGCGATCGCGATCGATGTGTTCGGGCCCGAAGTGCCGCTGAACCCCACGGCGCTCGGGCGGCTCGCGGGCCTGCGCGACCTCGGCGCGCGCGAGCGCCACCGGCTCTTGTATTACGACGGCGGTGTCGAGCCGCCGGGTCCGCGCGGGATCGATGCCTTGCCCGTCGACGCGATCCTCGAGTTCGAAATCCGGCGGCGCTCGTCGTGGGTCGCTCCGCGCCACCGCGACATGCTGCTCGGTTATGGCCCCGAGCCGACGGACTGGCTTGTGGCGCTGGGTGTGCGCGAAGTGCTGCTCGTCGATCGCTTCCCGGCCGACGGCATCCCATCGCCGCTAATCGATCCGGGTCCGTCCGAAGGCAGTCGGCCGAAGCTTCCGCCACTGCGTGTCGGCTCGCCCCCGTCGTTCGCAATCGATCCCTCGCGGGGCGCGCCCGCGCGCGGCGCGCGACTGCCCACCGAAGTGGATTTTGCGCTTCTCGACCTGTGGCAGGTGACGCGGCCGGGGCCGCGGATCGAGCGGCGGGCGCTGGTTCCGTAGGGCAGAGCGCACGTCTGCGTGAATCGGAGCGCCCCGGACCCCCCTGTGCGCAGCCACGGCGCCGTGACGCATTTGTGACCACATCAAAACGGCCAACGGGCCGCGCAGAGGCGATACTTCATTCGGCCGCGCTGCACGGTCCACGCCGCTCATGCCCTCATCCGCCCCGCCGCGCTCCCCCGACTTCTCCGCGCGCCCCACGGTTGCCGCAGCAAAAGCGCCGCCGGCATCCACGCCGGGTGTGGGCCGCAGCGGAAGTGTGCGCCACCGCGGTCGCTTCGGCAGCCGCCTCAATCGCTGGCGCAGGAACTCCGCGCTGAATCCGTACTGGCTGTCGCACCAAAGTCTGACCCAGGCGGCGCGCGAACTTGCGCCGCTCGCGCGCGGAACGCTGCTCGACGTCGGTGTTGCGGAGCGCCCCTACGCCGCGCTGTTCGCGCCGCACGTCACGCAGTACTTCGGCCTCGATTACCCGCCCGTACTCGCCGACAAGGAGCCCGCGTTCTGGTCACTCCTCAAGCGGGTGCGCCAAAGTGTCGATGTCTTCGGCGATGGACAGCGCCTGCCCGTCGCGCCGAATTCGGTGGATACCGTGCTCGCCACCGAAGTGCTGGAGCATCTGCCCGACCCCGCCCTTTGCCTGCGTGAGATCCACCGCGTGCTGCGTCCGGGTGGCAAGGTGCTGCTGACCGTGCCGTTCCAGGAACCGCTGCACTTCCTGCCCCAAGACTACGGCCGCTTCACACCGACGGGACTTCGCGCATTGCTCGCGAACGCGGGGTTCGAGGTGGAAGTGCTCGAACCCCGGGGCAACTCCACCTTGGCCCTCGGCGCTACGCTCGCCCAGTGGATCTTGCGTGCGTTCGCCGCGCGCAGCCAACAGGCGGATGGGAGCGTGATCCCGAGCCCGTGGCGCCTTGCGCTGCTCTCCCCGCTGATCGCCCTCGTGCAGATCGTGTTTGCCCTGCTCGCGCGCGTGATCCACGACACGAGCCAACCACTGGGCTTTCGCGCAGTGGCGCGCAAACGTTGATCGCCGGCGCGGCGGCGCCCGGCCTCACGCGATCGCGACCGTCTTGGGCACGGTGAACTGGCGGTGTCCATCGACACCCCCGAGGTAACCAAAACCCGATTGGCGCTGGCCGACCCAGGGTGATCCGGGTGCGGAGGCGAGGTAGCGGTTGACTCCGACTTGGCCGGAGCGGATGCGCAGCGCGACGCGCCTTCCGAGCGCGAGGTCGCGGGTGTAGACGTTGGCGCCCAGACCGTAAACCGTCGCGTTGGCGAGCCGCACGGCTTCCTCTTCGTCGCCTGAGAACACGGCGAGGTTGATGACGGGCCCAAACGTCTCTTCCGTCGCAATACGCGCGCGGTCGGGTACGTCGGCCAGCACCGTCGGTTCGAAGAAATAACCAGGGCCCACGATGGCATGGCCACCCAAAACGAGACGCGCCCCGCTGGCGACGGCATCGTCGACGAGCACACGGACCTTTTCGCGCTGCTCCGCGCTGACGAGCGGTCCAAGCTTCGACGCGGGGTTGGTGCCCGGTCCGGCGTTCCACGTGCGCGCGCGCGCGAGCACCCGCGCCTCGAAGTCCGCCGCAACCTCACGCGCGACGTACACACGCTCCACCGAACAACACACCTGCCCCGCGTTGCGCAGGCTGTGGCGCACCGCGCAGTCGGCAGCGGCGTCGAGGTCTGCATCGGCAAACACGATCAGCGGGTCCTTGCCACCCAACTCCAAAAGCAGCCGTTTGAGGCCGTTCGACGCGCTCTGCATGATGCGCTGGCCCGTCGCACGACTGCCGACGAACGCGATCATGTCGACATCGGCGTTGACCAGCGCGGCTCCGACCGTGCCCGCGCCCTGGATCAGGTTCAAAACCCCGTCGGGCAAGTTCGTGCCCAGGATCTCGGCGAGCACCGCGCCGACGAGGGGCACGTGCTCGCTGGGCTTGAACACCACCGTGTTGCCCGCTGCCAGCGCGGGGACCAAAAGTTCGAGGGGCATCGCCACGGGGAAGTTCCAGGGTGTGATGGCCGCCACGACTCCGTGCGGGTCGCGCACGAGGAATGCTTCGCCGCTCGCGGGGTTGAGGCGCTCGGAAGCGAGCGCGCGCCCGATCGCTTCGAGTTCCTCGGCCATCCCGCGGGCGCGCCCCTTCACTTCACCCAGGGCTTCCGCACGCGGTTTGCCCATCTCCGCGACCACGAGGTCGGCGATTTCCTCCGCCCGCGCGAGCAAACCGTCCGCGGCAGCGCGAATCAGCTCGCAGCGGGTTTCGAGGGGCACTTGCGCCCAGGCGGGTGCCGCCGCACGCGCCGCCCAGACCGCCGCTTCGACGTCGGCGAGGCTCGCGCACTTCACTTCGGCGAGGGTCTCTCCGGTCGCGGGATCGATGTCGCGTATGGATTCCATGGACGCGAGCTTAACCCAACGATGCCCCGCGACCCTCCGTCACCAGCCCCACGCCGGCGGCGGCGGCGGAACGGGGCGTGTCAGGTCGAACTCGAGGCGCACGAGCCGCCCCGGACGGGAGAGCTGGTAGCTGAACAAACGGCCCGACGCCATCTCCACGGTCCACACGTTGGTGTTCGAGACCGAGCGCCCCGCCCGGTCGAACAGTGCACGCGACTGGGCGTCCACGGGAAATAGCTGGCGCCACGCGCTGTTCTGCGCGTCGGTGTGACCGCCGTAGAACGTCAGTTCGTCGGGAGTGCCGTCCGCATGCCGGTGGTCGTGCTTCAACCGCAAGCCCGTGGGTGTGCGCGTGAAGATCCACGTCCGCGAGCGGTCCGCGCCGACGTGCAGCGCCACTTCGACACGCTCGGCGCTCGCGCTGCGCACGTGCATCACGAGGCGCTCGTTTGCAAACGGATTGGGATCGCTCGCGGGAGCGCTCGCCGCAACGCGCCCCTCAAAAGCTTGGCCCGCGTGCACTGCGAAGCGCGCCAGGAAGCCAGCGAAAGGATCCGTTCCCGATGGTGTCGCGGCACAGCCCGCGAGGAGAGCGACAAACAATCCGGACGCTGCCGCCAACCACCGCGACACCGTGCGTTTCACAGCATCCAGCCCCCCGCGAGCGCCACGTCCGCACCGCTCAGATCGGGGGGCGCATCGAGGATCAACCACGCCACGGTGCGCGCAACGTCATCGATCGGCGTGGGCTCTTTGCGCGGCAGCTTCGCCCACACCGCGGGGTCGAGGGTGCTGCCGTGGGCATCCGCATGGGGCACGATGCCAGGTGAAACCACGTTCACCCGCACGCCGTGGGGTGCTTCTTCCTGAGCCATCGCGCGGGCGAGCACGACCAGCGCGCTCTTGGCTGCCGCATAACCCGCCGTTTCGCGTTTTGCGCGCAAGCCCTCAAGGCCCGCGGTCCCAAAAAACACAATCGACCCACGCGCTTCGCGCAACGCCGAGCGCGCGGCACAAACCGTGTTCCACGCGGTCATGACGTTGCTGTCGAACAGCGCGCGGAGCTGGTCGGGTGTCAAGTCGGCGATTGGCCCCACGGCGTAGTCGCCGACGGAATGCACGAGGCCGTCCAAGCGACCCTCGCACGCGAGCACACGCTCCACGAGCGACCGCGCGCCCCCCTCGCCCGCGAGGTCCGCCTGGTGCAAGCACCCTTCGAACTCCGCCTCGAGGTCCTGTGCATCGGCCGCGGACGAACGCCAGCACACGTGCACACGCACACCGCGTTCCTTCAACGCACGCGCCGCCGCGAGCCCCAGCCCACGCACACCCCCCGCGACCAGCACCACACGCCGCTCGTCCTGCTTGGATTCCATGGGCTCCAAGCTACGGGAGCGGGCCCCGGGCGCGCCAGTTCGGGGGCCAAAGCCGCCGATCGTCGGCCGCGCTTATTCCAGCCAGCCCATGCGTGGCAGGGGCCACACACGCAGGTCCACGCGGCCGCGCAGGAACGACGCGGGCACGAGGCCGAACTCGCGGCTGTCGGAGCTGTGCGGGCGGTTGTCGCCGAGCACGAAGTAGTGCTCGTCGATCACGCGCGTCCACTGGAACAGCTCGCGGTCCTCTTGCACGGCGTAGGGCTCGCGCAAGAGTTCGCCATTGACCCAGACCGCGCCCGCGGCGACGAGGATTTCGTCGCCCGGCAAACCGATCACACGCTTGATGTAGTCGACGCTGGGATCAACCGGCGACCGCATGACGACCACGTCGCCGCGGGACACCCCGGCGAACACATAGGACCAGGGCTCGATCAGGATCCGGTCGCCATCGTGGATGCCCGGCGACATCGAGCTGCCGCGCACGACCGACACGTTGAACGACAGCGTGTAGAAGAGGATGGCCACGACGGCTGCACACAAGCCGTCCTTCACCCACCGCGGACGTCGCGCGCTCGCCCGAGCACGGCCCTCACGCTGCACCACGGGCCTCAGGGTCGGGAACACGGGAACGACCCATTCCGCCTGTGCCGCGTTCGCTGGGCCTAAAACCTCCGGCTGCAACGGGCTCGAGGCCGCGCCCAAGTGCCCCCCGTCGGGCAACACGAGCAGTTCGCCGGGGGAAAGTTGGCCGGCGTGGTGGCGCCCGCCGAACTCCCGCCCGTGCGCGGTATCCCTCGGCGCAGCAGATCGAATCTCCACGGCGACGCATCGGCCGCAGCGGGGCGGGGCCTTTAAGATCGCGGGCGAGATGGCCCGCAACCCGCGCGGGGTCCCCCGCGCGACCCGCGCCGGGTCCGCCTGGCACGAAGCCACGAGTCCCCGGGCTGGAACGGCCCTGTATTGATTCGGCGTCGGGGGTGCACTCGGCGCTGTCCGCCCGCGCAGGTTCGAAGTCTGCAAGGAAAACCCACTCAACGCTGGGGATCGGTCGGCCTATGGCTAGGTTGCGAACACGCCGGGAAGCCCCTCGCGCCTCCCCGCCCCATGCCCACCGCCATTTCCAACGCCCCGGTCATCGTCGCCAACCGCCTTCCCGTGGCCCGCGTCCGCGACCGCGAGGGCGTGCGGTGGGAGCGCAGTCCGGGTGGCCTCGTCAGCGCACTGGCGCCGCTGATCGAAAACAAGGGCGGCGGATGGGTCGGCTGGCTGGGTGTTCCCGGGGACGCTCCGGAGCCGTTCTCCGAGGGCGGCATCGAACTCCACCCGGTCCCGCTGTCCCGCGCGGAGGTCGACCTTTATTACGTCGGCTTCTCCAACGCGACGATTTGGCCGCTTTACCACGACGCCGTTCGGACCCCTGAGTTCGAGCGCAGTTGGTGGCAACCCTACGTGGACGTGAACCAGCGCTTCGCCGAGGCCACCGCACGGGTCGCCGGGGAAGGCCGCACGGTGTGGGTCCACGACTACCAACTGCAACTCGTGCCGGGGCAGTTGCGCGAGCTCGTGCCGTCGGCGCGGATCGGCTTTTTCCTGCACATTCCGTTCCCGCCGGTCGAGCTGATGGGTCAACTGCCCTGGCGCAAGGAGATCCTCGAGGGACTCCTTGGCGCGGACCTGATCGGCTTCCAAACCGCGCTCGGAGCACAAAACTTCGCCCGCGCGGCGGCGCGCTACACCGACGCCAAGTTGAGCGGAGGAAACCTTCTTTTCCGCGGCCGCGAGGTGCAGATCGGAGCGTTCCCGATCTCGATCGACACGGCGCGTTACCAGGCGATCGCCGCGCGCGAGGACGTGAAGCGGCGGACCACGGAGCTGCGCCGGCGCTTCGGCGACGGACGCAAGATTTTGCTCGGCGTCGATCGCCTCGACTACACGAAGGGCATCGACCGACGCCTGTCGGGGTTCGACGAACTCCTCGGCCGCTATGACCACGCGCTCGACGCGGCGGTGTTTGTTCAGATCGCGGTCCCAAGCCGCGAGGGTGTCCCCGATTACGCCAAAATGCGCTCGCTCATCGAAGAACAAGTCGGCCACATCAATGGCCGCCACGGCGAACCCGGGCGCGTTCCCGTGCACTACGTCTACCGCAGCTTGCCGATGGAAGAGCTCGTCGCTTGGTACGCTGCGGCCGATGTGATGCTCGTCACGCCCCTGCGCGACGGCATGAACCTGGTGGCCAAGGAGTACGTCGCCTGCCGGCCGGACGGCGACGGAGTTTTGGTGCTGAGCGAGTTCGCCGGCGCCGCGAAAGAGCTCACCCACGCCCTGCTCGTCAACCCCCACGACGTCGACGGCCTCGCCACGGCGTTCGAACAAGCGATGGAAATGCCGCTGGACGAACAACGCCGACGCATGCGCGCCCTGCGGCGTGTCATCGAACGCAACGACGTGCACGCGTGGGCCACCCGCTTCCTCGAGGTCCTCGCACCGTGACCGCGGATTCGAACTCGAGCAGCCCGTCTGCCCCCGCAACGCCCGAGACGTTGGCCGAGGCGCTGGAGCGCCTCGCGTGCATGCCCGTGCTGCTGGTCGCGAGCGATTACGACGGCACGCTCGCACCCATCGTCGACGATCCCGCGCGCGCCACACCCCAGCGCGAGTCCCTCGTCGCGCTCGAAGCCCTGGCGCGGCTCCCGCACACGAGCGTCGCCATCCTCTCGGGTCGCGGCCTTGCGGACCTCGCGCGCTTGACCTCGGATCCGGTCGGAGTGCGGCTCGTCGGCAGCCATGGATCGGAGTTCGACGTCGGATTCGCCGACGCGCTGAGCGACGACAAACGCGCACTGCGCGGCCGCATCCTGCGCGACCTGCAGGAGATCGCGGCGCGCGCCGCGGGGCTCGATGTCGAAACCAAACCCGCCGGTGCCGCGTTCCACTACCGCCGCGCCGATCCCGAGGCCGCGCGCTCCGCGCTTGCGGCCGTCCTCGCGGGACCCGCTGCCGAACCCGGTGTGCACCTTCGCCACGGCAAGTGTGTGCTCGAACTGTCGGTCGTCCCGACGAGCAAGGGTGAAGCGCTGTCGCTCCTGCGCAACCGCGAGGGTGCGAGCGCGGTGCTCTTCATGGGCGACGACATCACCGACGAAGACGGATTCGCGGTGCTGCGCGGTCCGGACGTCGGCGTCAAGATCGGGTCGGGTGAATCGGCCGCGTCGCAGCGGCTACAGGACCCGATTGCGGTCGCGCAAACCCTTGCGCGCCTCGCCGAACTGCGCGCCGGTCACTTTTGCGGCGCCGTCGCGCTGCCGATCGAAAGCCTCACCTTGCTCTCGGACCAGCGCACGGTCGCCCTCGTCTCGCCGAACGCCAACATCGTGTGGCACTGCGCGCCGCGCATCGATTCCGCGGCGATTTTTGCGGAGCTCCTCGGCGGTGCCCAAGCGGGCCACTTTTCGGTGTCATCCGCCGACGGGGCGCCCCCGCTGCACCAGCGTTACGGCGAGCGCGACCTCGTGCTCGAGACCACTTTTCCAAACTTCACGGTCTGCGACTACCTGGATGCGTCCGGCGGGCGCCCGCGCCAGCGGCCCGGCCGCACGGACCTCGTGCGGGTCCTGACGGGGACCGGACGGGTGCGGGTGCGTTTTGCGCCGCGCCTCGACTTTGGCCGCCAAGCCACGCGGCTCGAGGTGCGTCCGGGGGGCCTTGCGGTCGTGGATTCCATCGATCCCCTGTTCCTACGCGCGCCCGACGTTCCCTTCGAGATCCGGCGCGAGGGCTCCCACGACACCGCCACGGCGGAGATCGAACTCGCCGGCGAACCGCTCGTCCTCGAACTTCGTTATGGCGCTGGCGATCTGCGCGCGGCACCCAACTCCGAACGCAGCCGCCGCGACGGCACACGACGCTTTTGGTCGGATTGGTCCGAAGCACTGGTGTTGCCCCAGACTGGACGCGACCTCGTTTTGCGCAGCGCCTTGACGCTGCGCGCCCTGTGCCACGGACCCAGCGGCGCCATTGCCGCGGCGGCGACGACCAGCTTGCCCGAAAGCATGTCCGGTGTGCGCAACTGGGATTACCGCTACGCGTGGCCGCGGGATGCGGCGATGTCGGCGCGCGCGCTCGTGCACTTGGGCGTGCTCGACGAAGGTATCGCGCTGCTCGACTGGCTGCTGCGCATCCTCGAACACACAAGTTCCCCCGAGCGCCTGCGGCCCATCTATTCGGTCAGTGGAGCGGAGCTGGGCACCGAAGCAGAGATCGCGGAGCTCTCGGGTTACGGCGGCAGCCGCCCGGTGCGCGTCGGCAACGGCGCGGCCCACCAGGTCCAGCTCGATGTGTTCGGACCGATCGTCGAGCTGATCCTCGCGCTCGCGCGCGCGGGCGCGCCGCTGTCCGCCGAACACTGGCGCCTGTGTGAAGCGATGGTCGAAGCGGTGGCACGCCGCTGGCACGAGCCCGACCACGGCATTTGGGAGATCCGCGCGCCGGCGCGCCACCACGTGCACTCGAAGGTGATGTGCTGGACCGCGCTAGACCGCGGCCGCACGTTGGCGGAGGAGTTTTTTGACCGCAAGCGGCCCGCGTGGGGCGAACTTGCGGACCGCATCCGCGCGCAAGTGCTGGAGCGCGGATGGAAGGAAGCGCGTGGTGCGTTCACCGCGGCGTACGCGGGGGACGATCTTGATGCGGCGGTGCTGCAAGTGGGCCTCAGCGGCATGCTGGAGGGCAGCGATCCGCGCTTCCACGCAACCGTCGCGGCCATCGAAGAAGAGCTACGCGACGGACCCACCGTGTACCGCTACCGCACCGACGACGGGCTGCCCGGCAGGGAGGGGGGATTCCACCTGCTGGCGGCGTGGCTCGGGGAGGCTTACCTCGCGATCGGTCGGCCACAGGAGGCGCGCGCGGTCTTCGACGGGCTCGCGGGCCTCGCCGGGCCCACCGGGCTGCTCAGCGAGCAGTACGACCCGATCGAGCGCCGCGCGCTCGGCAACCACCCCCAGGCGTATTCCCATCTCGGGTTGATCGAACTCGCCCTGGGGCTGGATCGCGCCGCCGCACGCGGGTAGGACTCAGGGGCACACTGCCCCTTCGATGCCGAGTTCCGTCTCCACCCGCCCCGTGCTGGACGCCCTGCGCGGCCGTCGCCAGACCCGCCGCCTGCGCCTGCTCGTCGGGCTGCTGGTCGCGGTGATCTTCGGTTTTGACGTGTGGCTGCCCGTCGGGGTCGCCCTCGGCAGCCTCTACATCGTCCCGGTGCTGATCAGTGTCTGGGACGCCAATCGGGCCCGCACGCTCGCGCTCGCGGCGTTGTGCTCCGCGCTGGCGCCGCTGGGGGCTTGGGTCGCCCTCGGCCAGGCGGGGTGGCTCGACCAGCGCCTGGCCCTGACCGCCGCCGAGGGGGGCGCATCGCGCGAACTGCTGCTCTTGCTCGTCAACAGCGCCAACGCGTTGTTCGCGATCTGGGTCACGACGGGCCTCGGGTTGATGCGCATCGAGATGGAGCGCGAGCTCGTCGAAAGCCGCGAACTTTCGGCCGTCGCCCTCGCGAGCATCAACGACGCGGTCATCACGACGGACACGACCGGCCGCATCGTGTTCATCAACGCGGTCGCCGAAGATTTGACCGGCTGGGAGCGCACCGATGCCGTCGGACGGCCGTTGACCGACGTTTTGCACCTCGCGCGGCCGCGGGTCGGTCCCGGTCAGGAGGAGTTCGCCGCCGCCCTGGCACTCGGCGACGTGCGCGAGTTGGTGCGCAAGGACGGCGAGCGGCGGCTCGTCGAGCGACGGCGTTCCCCGATTCGTGATCCCGAAGGCAAGGAGCGCGGCCAGGTGCTGCTCCTGCGCGACGCCAGCGAACGCGCCGCCCAGGAGCGCGCCGTGCTCGAACTCGCCTTCCGCGACCCGCTCACAGGCCTTTCCAACCGCCACGCGCTCTACGAACGGCTCGAACTCGAACTCGCCCACGCGCGGCGGGACGGGCGGCGGCTCGCGGTCATGTTCCTCGACCTCGACCACTTCAAATCGATCAACGACACCCTCGGTCACCACGTCGGCGACGAAATCCTGCGCCGCGTCGGCCAACGCCTTCGCACGGGGCTGCGGCGTGCGGACACGGTCGCGCGCCTGGGTGGCGACGAGTTCACGATCCTCGTGCCGGGCGCGGGCACACCGGCGGACGCGCTGCAGGTCGCCCAGAAGGTCGTGGAGCTGATCGCCGCTCCCCTGCCGGTCGAGGGCTCGCTCCTGTCGGTGCGCGCGAGCATCGGGGTCGCGCTTTTCCCCGACCACGCGGACCACGGGTCGGAGCTGCTGCGCTGCGCCGACGCGGCGATGTACGCCGCGAAAAAGCGCGCCGGCTCCGAACCGGCCCTGTTCGAATCCGGGATGCCCCTTGCACCCACGCGCCGCGCGGCCGACCGCGTCACGGATGCCGGGCCGCCCGCGCAAGTCGTTGCCGAAGCCGCCCGCGATAACAGGGAGGGAACGCACACGACGTCCGCCCCCGATGGGGCGCGCGAAGGTCGCGGAGTGCCCGACGGCCCCACGTACGGAAACGTAGAGAGCGCCGCGACGGGCGACGGACTCGCCGCGGACACCCTCGTGCCGGTGCCGCGGCGCCTGACCGGAGTGCCAGGATCGTGGCCCCGCGGCGGCGATGGCCGGGCGGGCGATGGGATCCCGGTCCCACCATCAACCTCGGCGACCCCCGCGCGGCCCGCCGCCGGTGCTGAATCACAGGGCGAGCCGCCGATAGAGTGAGCGCGCACATCGCCCGCCGGGGCGGTCCGCCCCCATGGCGTTTAACAGCTTCGAGTACGCGCTCTTTCTGTGGGCGGCGTTTGTCCTCTTCTGGACGCTCCAGCGTCGCAAGAGCCTGCGGCATTCGATGCTGCTGGTCGCGAGTTACTGGTTCTACGCCCAGGCCGACTGGCGGTTCGTCGCGCTGCTCGCGCTGAGTTCGGTCGTTGACTACGCGGCCGGCCTTGGCGTGCAACGCGCGCGCGACGAAGGCGCTCCGAAGCGCGCCCGCGGATGGCTCGCCCTGAGTCTCGTCGCGAACCTCGGTTTGCTGGGCTGGTTCAAGTACTTCGGCTTTTTCGCAGCGGAGTTCGGCGCGCTCTTCGGGCGCCTTGGGTTCAACGTCAGCGGCCCCGCGCTGGACATCGCTCTGCCCGTGGGCATCAGCTTCTACACGTTCCAGACGCTGTCCTACACGCTGGACATCCACGCGGGCCGGATGAGGCCCATCAAGAGCCTGCTCGACTTCTCGCTCTATGTCAGCTTTTTCCCGCAGCTCGTCGCGGGCCCGATCGTGCGCGCGCGGGACTTCCTTCCCCAACTCGTAGTGCCGCCGACCCTCACCTCCGCGCAGATTTCGTCGGGCCTTTTCCAGATCCTGCGCGGACTCGCAAAAAAGCTGCTGATCGCGGACCTGTTGGGTGTGCACCTCGTCGACGGTGCGTTCGCAAACGCGGAAGCCATGGGCGAGCGCGGCGCGCTCGGCGTTTTGATCGCCACCTACGGTTACGCGCTGCAACTCTACGGCGACTTTGCGGGTTACTCGGACATCGCCATCGGCTCCGCGCGGCTGCTCGGATTCGAACTGCCCAAAAACTTCGACGCCCCGTTCAAGTCGCGCAGCCTCGAGGACTTCTGGTCGCGCTGGCATATCTCGATGTCGTCGTGGTTCATGGACTACGTCTACATCCAGATGGGCGGCAGCCGCGGGAGCTGGTGGAAATCTTCGCGCAACGTCCTCGTCGCGTGGGGCCTCGTCGGGTTGTGGCACGGCGCCGCCTGGACTTTTGTTCTGTGGGGTGTGTACCACGGCGCCTGGCTGGTGATCGTGCGCCTCGTGCGCAAGCTGATCCCCGGCGGTGGCTTCCCCGATCGCCTGCCGTTCAACTTGCTCGGCGGCTTGTTCACGTTCCACGTGGTGGCGTTCTCGATGGTGCTGTTCCGCTGCCCGGACATGGAGACGTTCTGGACGGCGTGCCGCCAACTCGCCGATTGGTCGAAGCCGTTGCCCACGCTGCCGTGGCAAGTTTGGACGCTACTTGCGGTGGGCTACGGCACGCACCTTTGGCCCGGAGACCTCGCCGGTCAACTCGAGCGCCGTTTTGTCGCGACCCCGGCCTTCGCGCAGGGTGTTTTCCTCGCCGCGAGCATCGTGTTCTTCTTCCTCGTGACGCCCCCCGGCACGGCGCCGTTCATCTACTTCCAGTTCTAATGGGGCCCAACACGTGAAACCCTGGAAGCTGATCGGATGGCGCACGTTGGGAGCGCTGTTGACGCTGGTCGGGATCGACCGCGGGCTCTACCACTTTGGAAACCACGGCAAGTGGGTCGTGCAGGAGCGCCATCCGCACCTGGGGTGGCATATGCTGCCCAACCAAAACGGCTGGTCGCGCTACTACGACGTGCGCGAGCGCACGAACACGCTCGGGTATCGCGGCCAAGGCTGGCCTTCCACTCCGGCCGACGTGCGTTCGGCGTACGCCGACGACGCGCCGCCGGTTGCGCCAGTGGAGGGCGACGCGCGCGGCGACGACATCCTATGTGTCGCGGTCGTTGGCAACTCGATGACCTACGGTTCGAGTGTCGCCGAAAACGAGATCTGGACCGCGCGGCTCGAAGTGCTGCTGAGGGAGGAGCTGGCGCTGCGCGGCGATCCGCGGCGTGTGCACGTTCTCAACTTCGCTGTGCAGGGGTACGTGTTCGACCAGATGGCGCGCACGTTCGACCAGCGCATCGCACCGTTTCTGCCGGATATCCTGATCGTCCCCACGACGACCTATGACCTTGCGCCGATGGCGGCCCCCGCACCGACCTTCGACTATCCGCTGCGGCGTTGGGTCGTGCGGACGGCGATCAGCGACTTCGCGCTGCGCCGTGTGCAGGGGCGTTGGATGCCCGGGCCATCTGCGCCGTCGTTCGACCCCGAAGTTCCCGACATCGAGGGCAACCGCCGACGCTGGGCGTCCGCCGACGCGGACCAGCGGGAGGTCGCGTGGCGGCTGTTTGCACTCGACCGCGGCGCGAGCCCGGCTGCCCTGGCAGCCGTCGAGCCCGAACTGCGACTTGCGTATTTCGAGCGCGCGAGCGAAACGGCCTTCGAGCGGTTGTGGGCCCGGGCGAAGGGCGCGGAGCGCTCCGCGCTGCTTACGCTCCTGCCCCCGGCGCTGTTCGAGCGGGTGCGCCAAACGCTTCAGCACGAGCTCACCGCACAGCCCTTCCAGCCGTCGAACCGTTGGATGTGGGACCGCGCCGCTAGCACCCTGGACGGCTTGCGTCAGCGCCTCGAGGCCCACGGCGGTCAGCTCGTGCTGATCGCGCTGCCCACCCTCAGCCGCCTTTCGCGGCCCGACCAGCCCTCCACCTCGGCCTACTGGGCACCCTGGGCCAGGAGCGACGGTCCGCGGGCCTTCGAATTCGACCCCGCCGCTCAACTTCGCGCGCGGATGCCCGAACTTGCGTCGTTCCTGCGGGATCCTGCGATTTTCGACCGCGGCCCGCGCGGCGAACTCAGCATCCCCCGCGCGGCACCGGAAATCGAGACGAGCCTGTTCTTCGCAAACGACACCGGGCACTACAACGCACGGGGACACGCGGCCCTCGCCGAGGCGGTGTCGGCCCGGATCGTTTCCGCGGGACTCCTCGTCAACGAACGCTGATCGCGGGGGAACCTCCGCCGAAGATTCAGTCGACCGCCTTCGAACCGTCGTGCTCGAAACCGAGCCCGGCGGGGCTACGATCCGCGCCATGGCGCCTGGCACGTTGAAGACTGCGCGGATCGTCGCCGCGAAGGAGCTGCGCTCCTGCCTGCGCGACCCGCAAACGCTGATCTACGCGCTGCTCCTCCCCCTCGCCCTGTACCCGGCCCTGTTCTGGGTCATGATTCAGGTCTCGAGCCTGATTGAGGGTCGCCGCGCGTTGCGCGAGGTGCGGATCGAAGTGATCGCCGAAACCGCGGCCGAGGCGGACGCCGCCTTAGCTCTCGTCAAAGCGTTGTCCGCCGGGCAGTTGTCCGCTGACGGGAGCGGTGACACCGAGGCCGCGGCGGACGACTCTGCGCCCGGGGACGCGGGCACCGACAGCCTGCGCGTGCTCGCCGGCCCACACGGCCTCGACGTCGACGCGTGCGTGGATCGGCTGCGCAACGCGGCGGATGCCAGGGCCAACGCGGGCGGCGACAGCGCTCGCGGCGCTGCCCCGCCGGCGGACGCGGTGCTCCTCGTGCGCTCCGACCCCAACGCGCCGTTGCTCCTTTTGAAGCTCGGCACGCGGCCCGACTCCGAACTCGCGGCCGCGCGCGTCGAAGCGCGCCTCGCCGAACTCGCCGCCGCTGCGCGCGAGAACGCGGCCCGCGCGCACCCCGATCCCGTCGTCCTGCGTGCGCCGCTCGCGGTTGTGTCCCGGGACCTCTCGAGCGGCGCACAGCAGGGTGCGTACCTGATCTCGGTGATGCTGCCGATGTTCGTCATCCTGATGGCGGTTTTCGGCGCGTTTTATCCCGCGGTCGACCTCACGGCGGGCGAGCGCGAGCGCAAGAGCGAAGAGACCACCCTGCTCGCCCCCGCCCCGCGCGGGGGATTGTGGCTCGGCAAGCTCCTCGCCGTCGCCGCGCTCTCCTTTGCGGCCACGCTACTCAACCTGTTTGGCATCGCGTTTGCCGCGAACCACCTGCTCGCGATGCTGGGCGCCGACGGCATCGAAGTCCGCCTGGGCCTCGTGGAGATCGCGCTCGCAATGCCCTACGCCGCGGTGCTCGTCCTGCTGGTTGCGGCAATCTTGACGGGCCTCGGCTCGCTGACGCAGACGTTCAAACAAGGACAATCGCTCCTTGGGGGAGCGCAGCTCGTGTTCATGCTGCCCGCCCTCGCTTCGTCGCTGCCGGGCCTCGCCCTGAGTCCCGGCCTAGCGGCCACACCCATCGTCGGTATAGCCCTCGCCCTGCGGATGGTGCTGCGCGGTGGCGAGCTCGAGCCCGTCGGGCTCCTGATCGCCTTCGCGAGCCACCTCGTCTACGCCCTCGTCGCCACTTTCGCCGCCCTGCGACTGATGGGTGTCGAGCTGGACGCCGACGGCCGCGCTCCCGGCCTTGCCCGCGTGCGCGCGGCCCTGCTGCCGCGCAAATCCTTGCCCCGGAGAACCCCTTGAACGCGAATGCCGAGCGACACGCGGTCGAAACCCGTCAACTGGCCAAAACCTACGCCGATCCGGGCAAAAAGGGAGTTGTGCACGCCCTCGAAGGCCTGGACCTTGAGTGCCGTTATGGCGAGATCTACGGGCTGCTCGGCCCCAACGGCGCCGGCAAGTCGACGACACTGCGCATCCTCGCCACGATGCTCGCCCCGAGCGCGGGCAGTGCCCTGGTCGACGGTGTCGACGTCGCCCGCGAACCCCTCGAGGTGCGTCGGCGCATCGGGTTCCTCTCCGCGACGACAGGGCTCTACCAGCGGCTCAGCCCGCGGGAGACGCTGCAGTACTTCGGCGCGCTCCACGGCATGCCCAAGGAGCGTTTGGAAGAGCGCATCGCAGAGCTCTTCGATGCGTTCCGCATGCACGACTTCGCCGATCGGCGCTGCGAGCACCTTTCCAGCGGGCAAAAACAGCGCACGTCGATCGCGCGCGCGGTGCTGCACGACCCGCCGGTGCTGATCCTCGACGAGCCGACGACGGGTCTCGACATCCTCGCGACCGGCGACATGATCGAGTTCATCGAAGCGCGCCGCGACAGCCGCCGCTGCGTGCTCTTTTCGACGCACGTCCTGTCCGAAGCGGAGCGGCTGTGCGACCGCATCGGCGTCATCCACCGCGGGCGGCTGCTCGCCTCGGGCACCCTGGACGAACTGCGTGCGATGACCGGCGAAACGTGGCTCGACGGCGTGTTCCGCGCGCTCGTCAAAAACGCGCAGGGCCGCGCACCCGCGCCGTTCGAGGAGGGCGCGCCCGCGTGACGGTCCCCGGCAGAGGCATGCGCCCAGGCTCAACGCCGAATCCGCAAGCCAACCTGTGGCGGCGGGCACTCGTGACCGTCGCGCGCGGCGAGCTGCGCCGCCTGCTGCGCGACCGCAAAGCGATCCTGCTGGCGGTGCTCGTGCCGATGCTTTCGTATCCCGCGCTGATGTACGGGTCCCAGCGTTTAGGCCAGATCAGCCAGCGCCAGATCGAGGAGCGCGAAGTCCGCGTGGGTGTCGACCTGTCGGCGCTGCCCAGCGGGCTTCTGGATGACGTGCGCGCACGCCTCGCACAGGTCGGCAGCGGCGTGCGCTTCGAGGACCTCGACCTTGCGGATGTTGTGCAGGCCGCGGCGCGCGGGCCGCTGGACGGGGCCGTCCGAACGCGCGCGGAGGAGCGGCTCAAGGACGATTTGGACGGGCTGCTCGTCGCGTGGTTGAACGGCGCAGCACCGGTTTCGATGGCGCGTGATGCGGAGGCGAACGGGGGCGCGGTCTTGATCGACCGCGACCGCGCGGCACACCGCGTCGCACTCGTCTTCCACCGCGCGAGCGAAGACGGGCTCGGCGTCTCCGCGCAGGTGCTTGGGCCCTTGCGGCAACTTGCGGACGAACTTGAGAGCCGCGCACTCGCGAACGGGCTCGGAGACGATCCTGCGTTGGCGTTTGCCTTCGAAGCGCGGGATGTCGCACCCCCCGAGGATTCGAAGGGGCTCGCCCTCGGCCGTTTTCTGCCGTTGATCGCCGTGGTCGTGCTGCTCTCGGGCGGTGCGTTTGCCGCCCTCGACGCGTTTGCGGGCGAACGCGAACAGGGCACCCTCGAAACGCTGCTCGTGCAGCCCGTGCCCACTTGGGTGCTCGCGTGGGGCAAGTTCAGCGTGGTGCTCGCCACAGCGCTCGCCGCGTGGATCAGCAACGTCGCAAGCCTCCTGATCACGATCGAAGTTGGCCTATTCGAGCTGCCCGATGGCGCCGCCGCGGGCGGCTTGGACGCGGGACGGACGTTGGTCGCCGGAGTCGTGTTTTTGCCGACGGTCGTGCTGATGGCGGCGGCGTTGTGTTTCCTCGCCGCGCGTGCGCGCACGTTCCGCGAAGGGCAGCATTACCTGTTGCCCGCGACGCTGATCGCCGTCGCACTTGCGTCGCCCGCGATGGCGGCGGACGTCAAGCTCGACTATTTGCTCGCGCTCGTGCCGATCATGGGGCCGAGCCTCGCGCTGCGCGACGCGTTTGCCGGTGTGCTGGCATGGCCAGCGGCGTTGACGGCGTTTGCGGCATCCCTCGGTTGGGCGGCGCTCGCCCTTTCGCGTATCACCCGGACGCTGGATGCGGAGCGCCTCCTGCAGGCGCCCGCGCCCAAGGGGCTCGATCCCGCGGGCGATGCCGCGCGGCGGTCGCTGCGGGTTGGGCTCGTTTCGGTCGCCGCGGTTTACATCGCGGGGGGTGCGCTCCAGAGCTGGGATCTCGTCGCTGGACTCACCCTCACGCTGTGGGTACTCGTGCTGGGCCTCGCGCTCTACCTCGGTTACGCGAACCGGCGTGCGTTTGGCGGATCGCTGGCACGTGCACTCGCGCTCGTGAAATCTAGCGGTCAAACCAGCAGCGCCCTTTCCACGCTTGGATGGGTCAGTGCAGGCCTCCTTGCGGGACCGGCACTGACGCAAGTCGGCCGTTTTATCCTCGAGCAGCAATCGCGCTTCCTGCCGCTGCCCTCAGGGGGTGCCGCCGAAGGGCTGATGGGCACATTGGCCGAGCTTTCGCTGCCCGCGCTGCTCGTGCTGTTTGCCCTCAGTCCTGGCATCACCGAAGAACTGCTCTTCCGCGGCGCCATCCTGCGCGGCCTGGCGATCGACCGTGGCCGGGTGCTCCCGGCGCTCTTCACCCAAGCGGCCCTGTTCGCCGCGATGCACGCGTCGATCCACCGCTTCGCGATCACGTTCGCCCTCGGTGTCGTGCTCGGAGCGCTGACGCTGCGCAGCGGCACGGTCTTCGCCGCCATCGCGCTGCACACGAGCTACAACGCCGTCGCCGTACTCGCGGATCGGCTGCCGTCGGTCGATTTCGGCCACCCGCTGTGGTGGCTTGGCGTGCTGCCGCTGCTCGTCCGCCTCAGGTGAACCGGACCACACCGGCCACACCGACAAACGCGATCGCGGTCCCCACCGCGGTGCGCCAGCCATAGCGCTCACCCAGCGCCATGCCGATGGGCAACGCAAAGAGCGGCGTCGTGGCGAAAAGGATCGCCGACACACCCGGTGCGAGGGTGCCAAGGGCGTGGCTGTGGAGCGGCAAGTTGATCCACGCTCCAACGAGGCACGCGGGCACGAGCGCCCATGCGAGAGCGCGGTAGGCGAACGGACGTGCGAGCAAACGCAGCTCCCCCACCGTCCCCGTTCCCCGTTGCAGTGCTCCGAGAACCACCGCGATCACCAGCGCGCCTGACACCCCACCGACAAGCCGCGCGACGGTTCCAGGAAGCAGGTCCGTGCCCTCGAAACCGGCGCGTCCACTGACGATCGCAACTGCCTGCGCCACGGCGGCCAACGCCGCGAACCACAGTCCCGTGCGCCGGGCGCGCGGGTCAGGGGGCGGTCGTCCCGCGCCGGTGCGGGGCCGTTCGCTGACCACCAAACCGATTCCGGCGAGGGTCACGACCATCGCGGCGAGCGCGGCGGCGGACAGGGTCCTGCCGAAGTACAAAAAGTCGATCAGCGCCGCGAGCGGTGGGATCAGGTTCGCGGCGACGGCCGCGAGTTGCACTCCACAGCGCGAGAACGCCGCGAAGTAGAGCGCGTCCCCCACCGCGAACCCGAGGAACCCCGACAACCCCAGGGACAGCCAGGCCGACGGTGCGGGAGGGGCGTCACCAAGCACCCACCACGCGGCGGCGAAGATCAGCCCGGCGCTGGTGTTCTTGAACAGGTTCGCGGCGGCCGGAGACAGCCGCGGGCGTCCCGGCCGAGGCGCCATCGCGCGGCTGAACAGGAAGGAGCCCAGAGCCCAGAGCGCCGCGGCGCCCAGTCCTGCCGCAGCGCCGGAGAAAGCTGCGCCGCCCGCAGCGCTGCGCGCAACCACTTCGACCCAGGCGGTCACGTGTTCGAAGACGCTTCGTCGGCGGAGTTATAAGGAGGCCGCCGGCCGAAGCGCTCGCGCGCTCCCGACCGGCGGTGGGATGAGAAGTTCGCGGCCCGAACGGATCAGCGCTGCTTCTTCTTCTTATCCGCGAGCAGGTACTTGCCGGAGCCCATGCCGATCTTGCGGATCAGCTTCTTGCCGCGGTTCGGACCGCCCGACTTGGTTTGTGCACGTGCCATAGGTCACCTCGGGATGATAGGGCCGGTTCGGTGCGCCCGCGAATGGGGCGCGACGTTGGAGGGGCGAACATGCTACGCGGCAGGGCCGCGGCGACGCAAGCGCGACCCATGGCGCGGTCGCGCACTCGACCGCGCGCTCGAATGAAGTTTATGTAAACAAAACTCTCTATCAAGGGCGAATGTCGATCACGCCCTCGTAGGCGCTTTGGACGAGCTCGCGGCCGTAAACCCTCTCGAGCCTGCGGATGGTGAAGTGCGCACGGCTCATCTCCTGGAAATGGTCGATGAAAATCAGGTTGATGGTCGCACCGGTGGCCGCACCGAGCACCGGCACGGCCTGCGCTGCGGCCTTCTGGGAAACCTGGACCTGAAAGCGCGCGGCCACGAGACCGATCAGGCGCACCAGGGCGGGCGCTCCCTCATCGGCGATGGAGCGCGACGCAAGGTACTCCGCCGCATCGGCAACCGAACGCGCGAGTGCCGTCCGCACCGCGAAGTAGCCGGTTTCGGCCGCATCGTCGTGCTTCGATTTTCCTCCCAGCGCAAAAACCTCGATGCACGCAAGGCGTGTGTCCACGTCCTCGAGAGACTCTCCGTTCGCGCGCGCGATGTCGAGGATGGAGCGGCAGATGATCGCCGTGGAAACGGGCAGCTCGACCGCCAGCGCGGCAATCCCGAAGGCACCCCCCGCCGCGCCGCTGACGGCCGCTGCCAGCTTGTGCAGCCGCGGATAGGACCCGGTGCCGCGCTCGCGCATCGTTAGGAGCGCGCCGCGCATGGCGAACATCAGCGCGTCCCGAGTCGCCTTCGAGATCTTCTCGCTCCACCGCTCGGGCAACAGGTCGAAGCCCTTCTCGATCGGCTTGCCGATGAGGTTCGAGATCTTGACCGCGATCCCCGGGTGCTCCAGGGTCTCGCGCGCGGCAAGGAGCTCCGCGCGATGTTCGTCGGATAGGTTCATGGCGAATGCGGGTTGCGGTCGAACCACCCTCCCCTGGGAGGGCGCGGATTTTGCTGCCAAGGTGCGGATCCTGCGGTGGGTGCCGCCCGCTCGGCTGCGATCGGAGAAAAGTCTTGGGCCTACCCGAGCGCGCCGCGGGCGGCCCGCCGGTGCGAAAGGCTACTCGCCAGAGCCGTAGGCGCCAGCAACTCCCGTTCCGCGGCGCACAGGATGACCGAGCGGAGTGATGGCATGGGACTTGCCGCGTGGACCAGGCCGGCGTTCGCCCCAGGGACGCCAACCGCGACCGCCTGCGACCACCCCCGAACTCCCGTTCACCATGCGCGCCATCTGGTCAGGTTCAATCGGCTTCGGCCTCGTCAACATCCCCGTCAAGCTGTTCAGCGCTGCGCAGGACAGCGGGCTCGATTTCGACATGCTCGATCGGAAGGGTCACGGACGGATCCGCTACAAGCGCGTCAACGAGGACACGGGCAAAGAAGTTCCCTGGGAGCAGATCGTCAAGGGGTACATGTTGAACGACGAGTACGTGATCTTGGAGGACGGTGACTTCGAAGAAGCGAGCCCCAAAAAAACCAAGATCATCGAGATCGAAACGTTCGTGGAGGGCGCACAGATCGACCCGATCTACTACGAAAACCCGTACTTCGTGCAGCCCGACAAAAACGGCGCGAAGCCGTACAAGCTGCTGTTCACCGCGCTGCAAAAAACAAAGCGCGTTGGTCTGTGCCGGTTCATCATGCGTTCGAAGGAACAGCTTGCCGTCGTGCGGCCGCGCGACAACCATCTGGTGGTGCAGGGTCTGCGCTTCGAACAGGAGCTGCGCTCCGCCAAGGAACTGGACCTGCCGACGCAGGTCAAGCTGAGCCCGAAGGAGCTCGACATGGCGCTCAAACTGGTCAAGCAGTACAGCGCCCCGTTCGACCTCTCGAAGTTCAAGGACGAATACAGCAAAGAAATGCTGCGCATCATCAAGGCGAAGGCCGCCGGCAAACGCAAGCCCATCAAGAAGCTGCGTGTTGTGCGCACCAAGGACGAAGATCTGCTGGAGCGCCTCGAGGCGAGCCTGGGGAGCGGCACCCCTAAGAAGCGTGCGTCATGAGCCTCGATCGCTACGGCAACAAGCGCGATTTTGCGCGCACCACCGAGCCCAAATCCGGCCAGCCTAAGCGCGCTCCACGCGGCGCAGACCATCCGTTTGTCGTGCAGCGCCACCACGCGTCGCGTGTGCACTACGACTTTCGGCTGGAGATCGACGGAACGCTGAAGAGTTGGGCGGTGCCGAAGGGCCCTTCGATGAATCCCGTCGACAAGCGATTTGCGGTGAGGGTCGAGGATCACCCGCTCGACTACCAAAACTTTGAAGGCGAGATCGCGAAGGGCAACTACGGCGCAGGTCACGTGCATCTGTGGGACCGGGGAACGTTCGAGCTTCTGCCCCCGACGACACCCCATGACCGCGGGGGGCTCGAACAGATCGCGAAAGGTTCGCTGCGCGTCGAACTGCGCGGCAAAAAACTGAAGGGGGTGTTTGCGCTCGTGCGCATGCGCGGCGCCGAGCAGGACGCGTGGTTGCTCGTAAAGCAGAAGGACAAACACGCGGTCGACACACCCTACGTCGCCGAGGACCTGATGCCCAAACGCGCGCTCGCCGCCGCGGCGAAGGTCAAGGCCGCGCACGCGGGCGGAAACAGCGCGACAACCCGCCGTAAGACAGCGAAGAAGAGCGCGCGATCGACACGCAGCGCGCGCTAACATGCGCCCATGGGACGGCGCATCCTCATCGGCGACATCCAAGGATGCAGGGAAGAGCTCGAAGCTCTGCTTGACGCCGCGCATTTTGATCCCGCTGCCGATCGTCTGATGCCCGTCGGCGATCTCGTCGGCCGCGGGCCACAGGCACTGGAAACTCTGCGGCTCTTGATCGAACTGCGTGCGGAGCCGGTGCTTGGCAACCACGACATCCACCTGCTGTCCGCGGCGGCGGGATTGCGCCGCGCCAAGCCCGAAAATCGCCTCGATCCTGTGCTTGCGGCGGACGACCGGGACGAGCTGCTTGGATGGCTGCGCGCGCAGCCGCTGGTGCGCCGCGAACCGGACCTGTTGATCGTGCATGCGGCAATCCATCCGCGCTGGCGCGATCCCGTCGCGGAAACGGCTGGCCTCGATCCCCTGGGGGGCGATCCGCGCGTGGATTTCGCGACACGCACACGCTGGTGCGATGCCGCGGGCGGAGCACCGAGCGAGGCCATGAGTGAAGAACTCGAGTCGAGCGGTGCTTCGGACGGACGCTTTTCGCCCTGGTACCGCTTCTACGACCCGGCGCTCCACGGCAACCGCCGTGTGGTCTACGGCCATTGGTCCGCGCGCGGCCTCGTGAACGAGGTGAATGCCCTCGGCCTCGACACGGGCTGTGTGTGGGGCAAGGAGCTCACCGCCTTCATTCCTGAAGAGCAACGGCTCGTGTCCGTGCCCGCGCGCCGCACGTACGCCCGCCCGAGCGGCTAAATCCCGTCACCAGGCGGTGTTTGTCCGTCACCAGGCGGACGCCGCGCGTGGGGACTTCCCGCCAGCACGGCGACGCTCTGGTCGTGGCGATGGGGACGACGAACTCGCAGGGGCGGGTTCGGGTCGAAGAGCGCGTGACCCGGTGGTCCGATCTCGCAGCGATGCGCGTCGTCGCCGACTTGATCTTCGATCCGGTCCAGGAAACCCCGCTGGCGCTCGAGTCGGATTCGGACACCGTCGTGCTTCAGCTTCCGCCGTCGGGAGAAGTGCTTGTTCGCGGCGCGGGGAACGATGCCGTCATGGCCGTGGACGACGAGGACACGCTGATGTACCAGCGCGTCGCGGACCGATCGGGCAACCTGCGCTTCGGGCCGATTGGCCTCGGCCTCGACCTGGGAACAGGAGATCGTCCTGCGGCCGCCTCCGCTGTTGTGCCGCGGACGTGTCGTGGACGCTGACGGCGCGGGTGTGGCGGACACCCGTGTTTGGGTGGAGACGTTGCAGCCCGGCTTCGGCGGATCTTCCCACCCCGGTACGGTGGCCCCCCGCGGACGGACCGATCGGCAGGGTCGATTCGAGATCCAATGGCCGTTGCGCTTGATCCGCGAGAGCGTCGAGTTTGACCTCGAAGGCCGTGCTTCAACACGATTGATCAACGCGTTGCAGGGTTCCGGGCGCGAAATTCCTCCGTTCGCCTATTCGATGCAGTTGAGTTCTCTCGCCGCGCCTAGTGGCAGCGCGGAACTGGCGGTGCGCTCGCGCATCGACCAAAAAGTGCTCGGTCGCTTTGCGGTGTTCAGCGAAGCGTTGGAACGCCGCACGCTGCCCGTCTTCGATTGGACAGACACGTTCGAGTTGGCGCCCGTCGAAATCGGCTTCCAAGAGGGCGGCACGCCCACCCAGGTGACGCTCGAATTCGACGCCAGCGGCCAGCGCAACACGATCGCCCTCGGCTCCGACTCCGACCTGCCGACGGACGTGCTGCTTCCAAAACCCAGCGCACCCTTGCCGTTTCGCGCGCGGGCCCGCGGGTGGCGGGTCATCGAGGGTGTCCGGGACGGAGCGCCCCAGCGGCTCGAGTTCGCGCGCGCGCCGTTGATGCGGCTGCAACTGCCGTCGGGCCTCGCCGTTCCCGAACATCGCGCTCCGCTTCACCTCCCAATCAGCGGACGCAACGCACACGGCGGGTTGGCCGAATCGGACCGGCTGCTCGAGCTCCCCTTCGATGCAGCGCAGTGGAACGAATGGCTCGAGCGCCTCGCGGCGAAGTGACGATCCCGCGGATGCGGGGTCAGGCTTCGACGCGCAGTTGTGTCAAGAGCATCTGGCGCAGCTCGGTCGGGTTCACCCCCGCGCGGCGCAGGAGCGACGTCAGCATGCGGTCCGAGTCGTCGAGCAGCGCCAGCACGAGGTGCGGTGTGCCCGCGGGGCCGTGGCCGTAGCGATCCGCGAGTTGCGCGGCGGCCGTGACCACACGCTGCCCACTCTCGGTCATGCGCGGATTGGCGGCCGACGCGGCGCCAGGCACTGCTTGGCCCGCGGTCGGCGCGGCGGCAGCGGCTTCGCGCGGGCGCGCTCGGAAGATCGGGCCGAGGCCGTCGAGCACACGCTTGGGGTCCACTTCGAGGGGCGCGAGCGCCTTGGGCAGCGGCCCGTCGGGTTCCTGCATCAACGCCGCGAGCAGATGGTCGGATCCGAGCCCCGCGTGCGCCATTTGCTGCGCTCCGCCGATGGCGAGTTGGATCGCGCGCGCTCCGCCCTCGTCAAAACCCATGTTGACGGGGAAAAAGCGCACTTCTCCCGTCGCAAGCCCCTGTTGGAGCGTGCTACCGACCGTCGGGACGTCGGCGCCGACACCCTGCAACACCTGCGCGGCGACCGTCGGCGGCTGACCCTGGCCGTCGGTCGTCAGGAGCCCGAGGGCGAGGTGGGCGGTGCTGATCTGGTGCACCCCCTGGCGCTGGGCGATGAGTCGGGCGCGGTTGAGAGCGGCCCGCAACTCGGGCTCAAATCGGTCTTGCATGACGGTGAAGGGGTCGGGGGCGCGATCGGGGGCGACATCCTAACGCGCGGCGGCGCCGGCGCACGCTACTCTGCGCCAACGATGCGACTGCGCTGCAAAGAAGCCCTTTACCTGCGGCCCTGGGCCTTTGGAGACGAGCCCAACCTCGTCCGGCACGCCAACCACCGGCAAGTCTGGCGCAACCTGCGCGACCGCTTCCCGCACCCCTACACGGACACCGACGCGCGGGTGTGGGTCGCGATCGTGGGCGAGATGGATCCGCTCACGCAGTTTGCAATCGAGTACCGCGGCGAGGCCGTGGGTGGCATCGGCTTCGACCGCGGCCACGATGTCTACGCGCGCTCGGCCGAGGTCGGATTCTGGCTCGGGCCAACACTGTGGGGCAAGGGCATCGTGTCCGCCGCGCTGCAAACGCTGACGGAGCACGCCTTTGCGACGACGGACTTGGTGCGCTTGGAAGCCGGAGTTGTCGCGTGGAATCCCGCATCCGCGCGGGTGCTCGAAAAGGTCGGTTACACCCTCGAAGGGCGCCTTGTGCACAGCGTCTTCAAGGACGGCGAGTTCGCCGACCGCCTGATTTACGCGCGGTTGCGGGACACCACCACGCCCGTCACGTGAACAGCCGCCGCCACAGGTTCGTGGCGAACAGTCCGTTGGGATCGAGGCGCTGCTTCAGCGCGAGGAAAGCGTCGAGGTTCGCGGGTGCGTACATGCGCCGCGCCTGGTCGGGCTCGAGCACCAAGTCTTTCGCGAAGTAAAAGCGACCGCCGCCCGACAGCACGATGTCGGTGAGTTCCCGGCAGTGTTTCCACAGCGCCTCGCGGTTTGACGGTGTGACCTTGAAGTCCATCGCGAAGCTCCAACCGTCGACCGCGTGGGTCAACAGGAACGGATCGGGGCGGTGGCGCTTGAACACACCCAGGTACGGAACGATGCCGCGCCAATGGCAGTGTTTGAGCAGTTCCGAATAAACCTCGTGCGCGGTTTCCTTAGGGAGGAAGGATTGGTATTGGATCAAGCCGCCGCGGCCGTAGGCCCACTTCCAGTTGGGCACGTAGTCGAGCAAGAACGCAAATCCGGCGTGGCTTTGACGGTAGGGAGCGCGGCGCGCTTCCATGCGCCCGGCCATCACCTTCGAGAAGTTGATCAACGCCATGCCGCGGTCATTGCAGAACGGACCCAGCAGGCGCCACACCTCGCTTTTGGGGAATAGGCCGAGGATGCGGCTTGGGAGTTCCTGATGCGCGACGGTCAGCGTGTCTTCGGGTTTCGGATCTTCGCCGGGTGCGAGGTAACGACCCACGTGGATCAGGCCACGGCCAAGCTGATCGCCCTTGCCAAAACAGTCGATCCAACCGACGAGGTAATCGGCGCTGGACGTGCGCGCTTCGAAGGCCGCCATCATCGCGCGCAGGTTGCGCACGGACACGGCGCCGACTTCGAGCTCGCCGGAATGGACCTGCTTGGTCTCGAGCACGACGCGCGTGAACAGCCCGAGCATCCCAAAACCGCCGATCGCGGCGTGGAAGATGTCCGCATTCTGCTCGCGGGTCGCGGTGAGGATCTCGCCCGACGCCAGCAGCAGGTCAAACTCGCGCACGGCGTCACCGAACGTGCCGACGGCGTAGTTGTTTTTGCCGTGGATGTTCATCGCCGCCGCGCCAGCGACCGTCGGGAACATCGTCCCGGACACCACGCGCGGCCAAAAACCAAGGGGCAAGATGCGCTGCCACAGGTCCTTGATCGTCACACCCGGTTCGAGCTCGGCAATGCCGCGTGCGCGGTCAAAGCCGAGAATGCGGGCCATCCCCGTCGTGTCGATCACACGGCCGCCTGCGTTGACGCTGGCGTCACCGTAACTGCAACCCGAGCCCCGCGGGCCGAGGGTGACACCATCGCTGCGGCACTCGGCGAGGCTCGCACGCAGCTCTTCGACGTTGCGCGGGCGGTAGACGCGGCTCGGTGCTCCCACCGCCATGCCCCAACCCTCGACGTGCTCGAAGGACGTGGCGGCGCGCGGTGCGCCCGGTTCACCACCCGACGGGCGGCGCATCTGCCGTCCCAGCGCGAGGGACTGCGGATCGGTTGTGCGTTCGGCGGCGGACATACGTGCGCAGTTAGAAGTTGAGGCGGCGGAAGACAAAACTCGGAATCAGCTTGAGCATCGTGCCCACGAACATCCAGCGTGCGGGCACGTAGCGTGTGTTTGTGCGTTTGCGCGCTGCGGAAAGGATCTGGCGCGCTGCTTCGTCCGCGGAGATCAGCCAAAAGAGCTTGTCCATGCCGCGGGTCATCGCCGTGTCGACGTAACCGGGCTTGATCGTCAGCACGTGCGCACCCACTTCGCTCAAGCGGTTGCGCAGGGCTTCCAAGTACGTGTTCGTGAACGCCTTGGACGCGCAGTACGCCGGAAAACCCTTGCGGCCGCGGTCACCGGCGATCGAGCTGATGCCGACCAACGTCCCGCGCCGCTGGGTCGTGAAGAGGTGCGCCGCGAGGTTGCCCCAGGCGACGAGGCCAGTGCAGTTGACGTCGAGGACGAGCAGGTCCTTTTCGGTGTTGTATTCGGTGCGCTCGATCTTTGGCATGACACCCGCCGCGAACACAAACAGGTCGAGGCCGCCGAGCGCGCCGACGATTTCCTCGAACGCACCCGGCGCCTGTCTCTTATACACATCTGACGCTGCCGACGAATAGAGAGGTGTAGATCTCGGTGGTCGCCGTATCAT
>ENA-ORBV01000820-ORBV01000820.1-microbial-mat-metagenome-genome-assembly--contig:-NODE-820-length-70791-cov-13.583972_pt1 | contig 70791 bp, 60 predicted proteins | sample MGYA00237777_ERZ505514 | MGnify/ENA primary metagenome ERZ505514 (study PRJEB26160, sample SAMN06269048) | microbial mat metagenome | isolation source: Oligotrophic lake microbial mat | place...
CGGCCGCACCGGTCGTGACCCCGGGCACCTCGTCGGCGGCGCCGCGCGCGACGCCCCCTCCCCCGGCCCCGGAAGGCGGAGGCACCGTGATGTTCACCCCCGCTCAGGTCGCCTCGATGCAGCAGACCGCGACGGCGCCTCCCCCGGCCCCGCCTCCACCTCCGGCCCCGGCCTCCGCACCGGCGAAGGATGGAGCCGGCACGGTGATGTTCACGGCCTCGCAGATGGACCAGATGCGGCAGCAGATGTCGCAGATGAAGCCGGCGGCGGCGCCCGCGGCCCCGGCCCTCTCGCCCGAAGAGACCAAGGCCCACGAAGATGCCAAGCGCTTCGCTCGCCTGATCGTGAGCGAGATCAAGCTCTACAACGAGGCGAAGGTGACCGAAGGCCGAAAAGCCAAAGACCTGCATTCGCGCCTCAAGGAAGACATCGAACGCGGCCGGCAGATGTACCACGACCGCATTTCTCCCGGCCTGCGCAACAACACCAACTACTTCCACGATGAACTCGTCCGCCTTCTGGCCGGCGGTGATGCATCGGCGCTCGGCTCGATGTAGTAGAACGGAGCCGTGAAGAGCATCGAGGGGACGGAACAGGCGCGGAAGCCCGCGCTCGGGGGACGCCCGATCGCGGTTCTTCTGGTTCTCGGTGCGCTCGCTTCGGCCTTCAGGGTCGATGTGGCTCGGGCGCAGACGGCCGAACCCGACAAGCTCGAGACCCTCCGCCCGATTCTCACTTCCAGCGAGGCCGCCCTCGTGGCCGCCGCGAAGCAGCTCCGAGGAGGCGTCCAGGCGCCGGTCGTGCAGAAGCTGCGCAAGCTCTCCGCCGACCACGCGGGCGAGGAGGTTTCAGGCCTCGCCCAGCTTCTCGTGGCCAAGGCTTCGTTGACGCTTGGGCGGTTCGACGAGGCGGCCTCGGCGGCCCGGCATGTGGACATCGACCGTACCGGCCTGCAGGACCGGGCTCTTCTGATCCTCGCCCGGGCCAAGGCGCGCACCGGCGACTTCGGCGGCGCGGCCTCCGCCTACCTCCGTGCGGTGGATGCCGCCCAGTCCGACGATGTCGCGTGCAGCGCGCGCCTCGGGGCGGCGGCCGCCCTGCAGCAGATCAAGCAGAACGCGCGCCGGGTGGCCCTCCTGACCGAGGCCGCCGCGATGTGCCGGCAGGACCACGCCGATGTCCTCCTCGACCTGGCCGAAGCGCTGCTCGGGCAGGGAGCGCGCGACGAGGCCCTTGTCCACCTCGAGGAAATCGAACGTGTGTACCCGACGTCGCAGCAGTCGCAGACCGCGGCATCGCTCATAGCCTCCCTGCTCTCCCCTGGCGGTTCTCACCCCCAGCGGTCGGCGAGACAGGACTTCGAACGGCGCATGTACCGCGCGAAGGCGTTGCTGAACGGCGGGCAGCGAACCTCGGCCATCGCTGAGTTGCGCCGGCTCAAGGTCCACAAGGGAATCGAGAGCAGCGCCGATGACGTCGCGGTGACCCTCGGGCGCGCGCTTCCAAAAACGGCCACCCGCGAAGCGAAAACTCTCCTCTCCACCATTCCCGACACCTCGCCGGCAAGCGCCGAGGCGCGGCTGTTGCTCGCGCGGATGGCCCCGGAGGCCGAGCGCCCGGCACGTCTCAACGAAGTGGTGAGCGCCTACCCCGGAACGGCGGTGGCTGAAGAAGCGCTCTATTCGCTCGCCACGTTCTTCCAGAAGGACGCCAGGTACTCGGATGCGGCCCCCTACTACCGCCGCCTGGTGGACGAGTTCGCGGGCGGCAGCTACGCCGAGGGCTCGGCGATGCGCGCGGCCTTCGACGCCCTCCGCTCGGGCCACCCGAAAGACGCCGCCGAGACCCTCGAGACCATGGCCCGCCGCGCCAGGTCGCCCGCGGGATTCCTGTACTGGGCGGGCATGGCTCGTCTTCGCAACGGCGAAGCCGATCGGGCGTCCGTTCTACTCACCGAGGCGGCCGACCGTTTCAAGAACACCTGGTACGGAAAACTCGCGGCAGGCGAGATCTCCCGCCTCCCGGCAAGCACGCCCTCCGCGGCCCAGGTCACGAGCGTCGGCTTCGGCTGGCGGTCGGAGGAGTTGCCGGGAGACCTCAAGGCCCGCCTGCGTCAGCTTCTGATGATCGGCCTCGACGGCGAAGCAATCGACGAGTTGAAGGCGGTTCAAAACTCGAGCGCCGCCCTCGAGGCCCGCGCCCTCATCGGGGCGGACCGCGGCGAACTGCGCAACGCGATCATCTACATGAAGCGGGCCCGGCCCGAGTACGTCTCGGCCGCGATCAAGGACCTGCCCGCCCACGTGTGGACGACCATCTATCCGCTCAAGCACGGCGAAGCGCTCAAAACCGCCGCGTTGCGGGAGAACCTCGACCCTGCCCTTGTGGCCGCGCTCATCTGCCAGGAGTCGACGTTCGACGAGAAGGCGAAGAGCACCGCGGGAGCGCGGGGCCTGATGCAGATCATGCCCTACACTGGAAAGCCGCTGGCGCGCGAGTTCGGCAAGCGCTACACCACGAAGATGCTGCACGAACCCGAGACCGCGCTCACCTTCGGCACCCGGTACTTCAAGCAGATGATGGAGCGGTTCGATTCCCGCCCCGAAGCCGCCCTCGCCGCCTACAACGCGGGCCCGCACCGCGTGTCGCGGTGGCTCGCCCCCAACCCGAACATTCGGCCCGACGAGTTCGCGGAGGCGATTCCCTTCACCGAAACGCGGACCTACGTGATGATCATCCTCGGCGCGCGCGATCAGTACCGCAAGCTCTACGGCCTCGAACCCGCGGTGAAGCCGGGGCCCTGAACCGTTTGCAGCCCGCGGCTCTCGACGTGCGCGAGTGCGAAAATTGCCGGACATGACTTCCATCGGCGACATTCTCAAACAGAAAGACCCCGGGCTCGCGGCTGAACTGACGGTGAGAGTCTCGGGGCGGCTCTCGCTCGAACTGCGTGCGATCACCATCGAGCCCTCACCCACCAGGCACGCCGAGGGTTCGGCCCTCATCGCCTTCGGCGACACGCGGGTGATCACCACGGTGAGCGTCGAGGATCGCATTCCCCAGTTCCTCCGCGGCAAGGGTGAGGGGTGGCTCACCGCCGAATACGCGATGCTGCCCCGCGCCACCCACACCCGCACCGCGCGCGAGGTTACGAAGGGGGCGCCCTCCGGCCGCACTCACGAGATTCAACGCCTCATCGGACGCTCGCTGCGATCGGTGCTCGACATGAAGGCCCTTGGCGAACGCACCCTCACCGTCGACTGCGACGTGCTGCAGGCGGACGGCGGCACGCGGACGGCATCGATCACCGGCGCCTTCGTGGCCCTGGTTCTAGCCCTCAAGAAGATCGGGGCGATGGCCGCGCTGCGCGATCAGGTGGCCGCGATCTCCGTGGGCCGCGTGAAGGGCGCCACCGTGGTCGACCTCGACTACCTCGAAGACTCGGCCGCCGAGGTCGACATGAACCTGGTGGGCCTCGCCTCGGGCGCCTTCGTGGAAGTCCAGGGCACCGCCGAGCAGAAGCCGTTCTCGAAGGCCGACCTCGACGACATGATGAAGGCCGCCCAGATCGGCCTCGATCAGCTCTACGTGAAGCAGCGCGAAGTCCTGCCCGCCTTCAAGCCGAGGAGCTGATCGGGCTACAGCCCCAGGCCGAGCGACCAGACGAACCTTCCCTCCGGTCCGCCGGTTCCGCTGACTTTCCGCGCGTAGCCGAGACTTCCGCGAATCCCGAGGAGCACGATGTCGGTCTCCGCTCCCGCGTAGGTGTGGCCGTTCGTGACTCCGGTGGGATCGCGCCAGCTGCGGATGGCAATCGCCTTGAGCGTCACCGCGAGCCCCGAAGGCTTGATCAGCGATTCTTCGAAGACGCCGAACACGAGGCCGAGGCCGATCTGACCGCCCCGCGTTCCCGCCCGCGCCTGAATCAGCTTGCCCGGCGAAAACGCCACGAGCATCCGCGGCTGGCCCCACATGAGCGTCGCCGAACCGGTGAGCCTGGTCGGCCCGCCCCCGGCCAGACCCAGGGTGGCGTCGACCATTTTCGGTTTCGGCTTCGGTGTGGTCTCGACCGGGGTGGGAGTTGGCGCGGGAGCCGTGGCCTGGGGGGGCGGGGCCTGATCCTCGGCGGAACCAGGAGTTGGCAGGCCCCACACCAAAAGGGCAAAAAGGACACGTTTCATCGCCCACATTCTCGCTCTCCCCAGCCTCCGGCCGTGAGGTCCGCCCCGACCGATGAAACCAAATGCCTGTGGAAAGGGGATAATCCCCGCACTGTTCCATTTGGGCTAAACCCATTTTCAGGAGTCTTTGGAGAATCATGAGGAAATCAACAATTGTCGCGCTGCTCGTAGCAGCGCTCACGACGCCCTCGGTCATGGCCGCCGACGTCACCGAAGCCGACTATCAGAAGGCGATGAAGGACACTCTCGCGGGCCTGCAGGCGGTGGGCAAGGCGGTGCGCGAGGGCAACGGCGACCTCGGCGGCGCCGTGGCCGGAGCCAAAGCCATCGATACCGCACTTGCCAGCATCGACGCCTTCTGGGTGGCCCGCAAGGCCCAGGACGCGGTCGACATGAACAAGGCTTCGCGGGCGGCGGCGATGGCCGTCGCGGCGGCCGCCGGGAAGAACGATGTCGCGGCCACCACCGACGCGGTGAAAGGCCTGCAGGCCACCTGCAAGGCCTGCCACGACGCCCATCGCGAGCAGCTTCCGGACAAGACCTACCGCATCAAGTAAGCCGTTTTCCGACCGACGGCCTACGCCTTCATGCAGGCGATGGGCCTGGTGAACGACCATGTCGAGGGTTGCGCCCTTCGCAACGTGGTTGAGGAGGCGCGGGCGCGTTTCCAACGACCCTGAGGGCTTAAGCGGCCTACGGGACCTGAGCGGAGACGTTGGCTGCGCGGGCGGAGGCGATGCCCTTCAAACCCAGGATCGCGTTTTCGAACTCCGCGTTCGAAAACGGCTTGTGGGTGTCGGCGGTGACGCTCGAGCGGATGAGGCTGGCGAAGGTGTCGATTTTCGAGCCGAGGAACGCGGTGGTCACAAAGTTCGTGGCGATTCGCTTCACTTCGCTGTCGTAGTGGGACTTCATCGCCGGATCGGCCATCAGCCGCTTCGTGAACTCGTTCGAATCCATCCGCTGCTGCACCGGCCACTCCGCGGCCTGGAAGGAAGTGTCCTTGTCCCAGGGGATGAAGACAAATTTCTTCTGTCCGCCGTACTGGTAGAGATAGAAGTTGTTCATGCCGAACTGGCCGACCATCCCGTCGTATTCGGCGCAGGCGTTCTCGACCGCGACGTAGGTCAGGAACCTCCGGACGTCGATGTAGGCCTCCATCGCGGCGGCGTAGCCCGACGGGGGCGTCTGGTTGATGGCGCGGACGAACTCGGCGAGACCGGTGTCGAGTTTGCCCTCATTCGTCTGCGGCTCGAAAGGCACCGGGGAGTAGGTGGCGCTGCCGTCGCCCTTGTAGGTGAACCGATAGTCCTCGGCGTACTCGTAGTCGTAGAGCGTCCCGCTCTCTTCGCCCAGGCGCGCCTTCAGGAACGGCTTCGAAACGGCTTCGATGAGGGTGTAAAGGCCCCAGTAATCGGTGTTGATCGTGAGGCGGCAAAACGAGATCTGAGGGGCCGCGATCCCCGCCGCCTCGAACACCGCGTTCGCGAGCAACTCACGCATCATGCTCGGATCCTGAGTGACGTTGTCGAGGACCACGCTCTTGTAGCCGTGGAACTCCTGGCCCGAAACGTACTTGTTGAAATCGACCTTGAGGCCGGGCTTCTCACCACTTCGCGAACCGAGACCGCGCGACCTTATGCCGACCTGTCTCGCGGTCTCGCCATCCACCGTGAAGTTGGCGGCGTAGTACTGGTTGGTCTGAAAGTTGGCGCGAAGGGCGGCCCAGTCGGCGGGGTCGAGTTCGAGCCGGCATTCGTGAAGGCGGCCCTGGTCGAACATCGCGTCGACGGAGAAAGCCGGGGCTGCGAAGAGAAGACCCGCCAGAAGGCTCGCGGGAACAAGATGTCTCATTGAGAGCATGGAACGATTCCTTTCGTATGAATTCAAGATAGCGCTCCCTGACCTCCGGGCGTTCAATGGGTTGTGCGCGACGTCACGGAACCATGACCTGAATGCGGCCCACCAACGTGAAATACCGGCCTTTGTTGCCAGGAACCGGTGCGATCAGCGGATCGCTGTAGCTCTCCCACAGGGCATTCCCCTGGAACTTCAGGAAGTTCGAGGCCCAGTAGTTGAGACCAGCGGTCAGGGCCGTAGCACCTGAGGGGGCGATGTTGCGGGTCCGATTGCCGTATCCCGCGAAGCCTGACGGATCTCCTGTGTCGTCGAACTTCAGGCCCTCCAGGCGCGCGGCAATCTCGATGGCTCCCTTGCCGCCCTGGAAGATCGATTTCCCGGGCTTGATCTTGTCGGCCTTCTTTTCCCCGGTGAGAACGTAGCTCGCCTGCACGCTCCAGCCGCGGCCGCGCACGTCGGGTATGTCCTGCCCCGTCGAGCCCTGGCCGAGCCGCTGCTCCTGCATTTGAAGGTACTCGCCAATGATCCGGAAGGATCCGTGCGAGAACGCGGCATCGCCGCCCAGCCGCTGCCGCGTGCCCTTGACGTGAGCGCGTTCCCAGAAGTTGAAGCCGCTCGGAGTCCGGCCCTGGCCGCCCCTGGGAGACGGCTCACGCGCGTCGATCCGCGCACCGGGTTCCACTTTCCCCTGCATGAACGAACCGCCGAGTACGACGCCTTTCACCACCTCGTAGGTGAGCCGCGCGGCGCCCGAGGCTCCGGCACTTTGGCTTGCCGCGGATCCATCGCCCACGAAACCGCCGACGCCATACCAGAATCTGCCGGCCTCCCCACTGATCGAAGCTCCCCATTCACGATCCGGGGCCAGACGGTCGGCGGCCATCGAACGATCGATGAAGTCCGTGCGTGATGCGGAGGTCAGAAACTCCGGGCTCACTTCGGGCTTGAAGTGGCCCACGAGGAGCACCGCCTTCTTCGAGAAGTTGTAGCCCACGGTCACGTCTTTCAGGCGATCGCCCGCCCGTGAACTGCGAGGGTCGGCCACAAACTCGAAAGACAGGCGGTCGATCTCGGCCTTCAGGCCGATACGGAGTCGCGCGAGTTCGCTCTCCTCGGCGCGCAGGAGTCCAAGGTCTGTCTCCTGGGGCTCCCAGTCAAATTTCCGGAAGTCGCCCTGGGCGTAACCCGCGAGTTCAATCTTGGTTTTCCCGTTCTTGAGGGCGAGACCCTCCCGATGCCAGCCCTCCTCGACGGCCTTCTCGGCCGCCTTAGCGTCGGAGGCCTTCGCCTGGCCCGCGTCGTTTTGTTCCTGGCCCGGCGCAGGAGCGGCGCCCCCTGCCTCAGCGCTCGCAAAGGCCGCGGGCGAGGAGAACGCCAGAACCAGAACCATCGCGCCCGCCGTGATTGCCGACCAGACTTTGCTCACTCGCATCTCTCCCAGTTAATTCTGTGTCGTCGGAGACTTCATCTCCGCGTCGATCCGTGCCCGCGCACCCCTGAAGACCAGCAGCCCGGCCCGGTCGTCCGCCACCCAGAGGTTCCCCGCCGCGTCGAAGGTTAGCCCCTCCTGCTGGACTCCTGGCAGAACGATCTCGGCCTCCTCATCGCCCCCGGTCCCGAGCATGGCAATACGATCCTTGGAATCCGCGATGACGAAGAGTCGATTGAGCGGCTGATCGTAGGTCACCGCCGTGAGATCCTCGCGGTCACCGACAGTCGACCGGGCGATCACCGCCTCGGCGCCGAGCGTCCCCGCGGGCCCCAATGGGTCGAAGGCGAGGGCGACCATGAGCGCCGGCGAGCGCTGGTGCACGAGATAGAAGACACCGCCGCCCGGGCGATTCGCTTCCGGACGGAACGCGAGACCCTCGAAACCCTGATTGCGATCCACGCCCTTCTGGCCCAGCAGCGCTTCGGAATCGATCTTGAACTTCGCGGTCTTTCGTCCGGATGAAGGATCGAACACGATCAACTCGCCTTTCTTCTCCGAGAGGAGCACCAGCCGTCCGGAGGGCGAGTGCAGCGCCACATCCTCGAGATTCCCTCCCATCGGCAGGCGCGCGACGAGCTTCCCCGAGGCGTCGATCTCGACCAGGGATCCTTCGTCGCCCACCACAAAGAGGGTGCCACGCCCTGGTGAAAAGGCAACTCCCGAGGGCTCCTTGACCCCTGGGACCACGAAGCGTTCGGGCTCGCCAAGAATGGCCCAGCCCCCCTTCTTCGGCTTTCCGCCCTTGATTTTCGGGAGGGCCGCGGGGGTCGTGGGCGCGGCCGCAGTGGTGTCGATCATGGTCGCCGTCTTGTGCTCGACCCAGGCCGCGACACCGAGGGCGATCAGGAGCCCGGCGGTCAGCACAGTGATGGCCTGGAGCCCGAGATAGAGCTTGGCCACGGCGTTGTACTTGGCCTTGTTGATCCGGGCCAGAGTGTGAACCTGGGTGGCGAGTTCGGCGTTGAGCTGGCTCACTCGAACCGACTGCCAGGCTTTCTGGTAGGTCGGCGTGTCGTAGCGCAGGGCATCGACGAAGAAACGCAGGCCCAGGCTCTCCTCCTTTTCCGAGACCGTTCCCTTGAGGGCCATGTCGGGCACGCTGCGAGGGCGCAGGGACTCAATCGCCTGAACCAGGAAATAGATGGCTATCGTGGCGTAGACCCCGAAATAGACATAGAGCCAGAGCTTGAGGTGCGTGGGCAGGCTCGCGAGCAGGTCGGACCGGGAGCCGAGGATGATGATCGCGGCGTTGAGCGCGCCCATGATAATGAGCGCGAAACGGGCCTTGTGATCGGCAAGGTCCACCAGATCCTGCGACTCTTTGAGCGTGTCGAGAAGTGCCTTGTAGCGCTGCCAGGGTTCGGCACGTCGCGTTTCCTTCTTCTTCTTCTTTCCCTTGTCCTTCTCCTTGGGCTCCTTGTCCTTGTGCTTTTCCCGATCCTTGTCCTGCTTGAGAGGTTCCTGGACTTCGCCATACTCCGCCTTGCCCGTGCCGGGATCGACGACGGGAGGGGGAGAAAGGGCCTCGATCGGAAGGCGCGCCGGCTCGGGCGAGCCGGTCTTATCTGAATCAGAACTGGAAAGGGAAGGAGTCATTCGCGCCCTGTGTGCGCATAGGATAAGGCAAATGAAGAGGTTCAAAGGTTGATTCGGGCACTTCTCGTAGTTTCTCTTTCCGCTCAGGGCGCCGTCCCTTCCACCCGTCTCGAGGTGGCCGCCCTGGCAAAGGACCACGAAAGTCTCAGATTTATCACCGCTCTGGCGCCCTGCTTGACGCCGGAGATGGTCGGGGCCGAGATCGATCGCCTGGTCGCCCGCCACGCGGGGCAGGTCCAGGTCGAAGGCGTCGGAACGTCTTTCGGCGGGAGAGCCATCCGCCTCCTTTCCATCGGGCGCGGTCAGAAGTCGATTCTGCTCTGGTCACAGATGCACGGCGACGAGCCCTCGGCGACTCCGGCGGTCCTCGACCTCATCGACTACCTCGCACGCGAGTCGGCGCGGCCGGAGATCGCGCGGATCCTGAATGCCTTCACCCTGCGCGTCATCCCGATGCTGAACCCCGACGGCGCCGCCCTCTATGAACGTCGCAACCTCCAGGGCATTGATATCAACCGCGACGCTCTCATGCTGACCACACCCGAGGGCGTGCTGTTGAAGGCCATTCGCGATCGCTTCTCTCCAATTCTCGGCTTCAACCTCCACGACCAGGGGCGGCGCATCACCGTGGGCGAGACCGGGGTTGTGTCGTCCATCTCCCTGCTCGCGGTTTCCGGTGACACGGCGGGGACGCTGACCCCGGGGAGGCTCCGGGCGAAGCGGGTGGCGAGCGAAATCGTAGAGGCCCTGAGACCGATGATCCCGGGAGGCATCGCGCGCTACGACGAGGACTGGAATCCCCGGGCCTTCGGCGACAACGTCACCGCGTGGGGCACGCCCGTCGTCCTCATCGAAAGCGGCGGTTTCCCAAAGGGCGGCGGGTTTGCGGAGCTCACGCGGCTCAACTTCGTCGCACTGGTCAAGGTTCTCGAGGGCCTGGCGATCAACGACCTCGAAGACGTTTCGCCCGACCTTTACGACGCGCTCCTGCGGAACAAGTCGGAGGCCTATGCCGATGTCGCGATCACGGGGGCGTCGATTCTTGAGCCACGCACCGGGAAGTGGTTCCGGGCGGACGTGGCGTTTGACGTTCTCGCCTCGGACCAGACCATCGGCGGCTGCGCAGCCCCGCCGAAAATGGGCAGCCGTGTGGTGGAGGTGGGCGACAGCCGCGTGGTCGCGCCCGCCCGCAGGATCGACGGGCGGGCCATGCTCCTCGCCCCGCTGTCTAAGGAACACGACATCATGCCCGGCGAGATATCGCGCGCGGCACTTCAGGCCCTGCGGCCTGGCCTCCCCACTCCACCGGAGCCCGAAGCCTTCCTCAAGGCGCTCCGTCTTTCCGTAACGGGCGTGACCCGGAACGGGAGTGCCAACTTCGTAGTCTGGGTCGGGGGCGCGGGCGCGGGGGGCCGGTACTTCGCCGTAGTCGAAGGCGTGGGCCTGCCCGCGGCCTTCTGAGACGAGAAAAAGCCCGCATGCCCGCGGCCTCGAGGCCCCGGAAGGGCGGTACGCGTCGGCGAAGGACCTCCTGGCCGATCTCTATGGCCTTCAGGGCACGTCGTAGGCGCAGCGGAAGCCGAGGTTGTCGAGGCCGCTGTCGGGTGCCGCGAAGGACCGCGCGGCATTCCGGAAGTTGCGGCAGAAGTTCTCAGAACACATCCACGAACCGCCTCGCATGACCCGGTCTTTCCCTTGCGCCGGTCCTTTCGGATTGTCCACCGGCGACTTCGAATAGTAGCCCGCATCGAACCAGTCGGCGTTCCATTCCCATACGTTGCCGATCATGTCGTAAAGACCGTAGCGGTTCGGCTTGAATCGGCCCACCGGGGCGCGGGACAAGAAGCCGTCCTCTTTCGTGAGCTTCGATGGGAACACGCCCTGCCACCAGTTCGCCGCGGGTTTGCCATCCGGGCGGAGCTGATTTCCCCACGGATAGATCTCGCCTTCCCTGCCCCCGCGCGCCGCATACTCCCATTCCGCCTCGGTCGGCAGCCGGCCCTTTGCCCAGGAACAGAAGGCCTCCGCGTCGTTATAGCTCACATGGGTCACGGGATCGTTTGGAGCCGAGGGCTTCGAGCCCGGCCCCGCGACCTCCTTGAAGGTCGCTCCGTTCACCGGCTTCCAGTCCTGCTTCTGAATGTCGAAGACCCCCGACCATCCCCACTTTTCCGCCTCGGTGCGGTGCTTCGTCTCTTCGATGAACTTCGAAAAGCGTTCCACGGTCACTTCGTAAGGGTCGATCGCGAAGCTGCGCACCACCACGAGGTGAGGCGGGTTCTCCTCGATTCGCTCGCCTCCGCCCATGGTGAATCGCCCGCCCTTAAGAACGGCAGCGGTCGCGGGAGGAGGCGGAATGGGGGTGGTCGCCGCCCCAGGAGCGGGCCCAGGAATCGAGACGGGGGCCGGGGTCTTCGGCAGCTCGGACTTCCCTTCGCAGGCCGTCAATGAAACGAGGGCGATCAAGGCCACGATGAGGGCCGCGCGAAAAGGCGTGAGCTGGCCGCGAAAGACGTCTCTCATCGAACCGCGAGTCTAAAGGGTTGGTTGATAACCTCGCTATCGGTGTCCCACCTCGTTCTCTACGATGGCGTCTGCGGGTTGTGCGATCACTTCGTGCAGTTCCTGATCCGGATCGACGGTCAGGACCGGCTGCGTTTCGCGGCCCTTCAAGGCGACCTTGGCGCGACAATTCTGCGGGAAGCGGGGCGCGGGCAGGATGCCCTCAGCACGGTGATCGTGGTCGCCGACTACGGATCTCCCAGGGCGCGCCTTCTGGACCGCAGCGATGCCGCGATCTTCGCCGTCGCGTCCGCGGGCGGCCTCTACCGGGCCGCCTCCGCGCTGCGCGTTGTTCCGCGCCTTCTTCGCGACTCTTTGTACCGGATCATCGCGCGCTCCCGCTATCGAATCTTCGGCCGCTTCGACGCGTGTCCGATACCGGGCCCGGCGACCCGCGCCAAGTTCCTCGACTTCAAGCCGAAGAACATGGTTTGAGCGAAGCGCTCCCCGTCACGGCCGCGCTGAGCGAACTGCGGGACGCGCTTCGTCGCGAGCGCGTGGTCATCCTGACCGCACCCCCGGGGGCGGGCAAGAGCACACTGGTTCCGCTGGAACTCGCGCGCGAAGAGTGGCTAGGGGGCTTGCGCCTCTCGATGCTCGAGCCGCGGCGTCTCGCCGCGCGAACCGTGGCCATGCGCATGGCCGCGAAGACGGGCGAGGCGGTGGGCGGCCTCGTCGGATACAGAATCCGCCGGGAGTCCTGCGTCTCGGCGCGAACCCGCATCGAAGTCGTGACCGAAGGCATTCTGACCCGCACCCTGCTTTCTCAACCCGACCTTCAAGGCTGCGGTCTCCTGATCTTCGACGAGTTCCACGAACGGTCGATCCACGCCGACCTCGGCCTCGCCCTCGCGCGGCGCGCCCAGGCCCTCTTTCGTCCCGACCTCAGAATTCTCATCATGAGCGCGACGCTCGATGAAGCGAGCCTGTCCCGAAGTCTTGGCGGCGTTCCAGTGATCACGAGCGCAGGCCGCTCTTTCCCGGTCGAGATCTCCTACGCGGCGGACGACCTCCCGCCCGATCGCGATCCCGCACCCGCGGTATCCGCGGCGATCCGGCGCGCCCTCAAGACCGGCCCGGGCGACCTGCTTACGTTCCTTCCTGGCAAATCCGAAATCTCGCGCGTGGCCGCGAGTCTTCAGGATCTGGCAGGAGGCGAGGGGCTCGACGTGCGGCCCCTTCACGGCGACCTGCCGATCGACGCGCAGCAGGCCGCGATCCTTCAAGGGCCCCGCCGGCGCGTGGTGCTCGCGACGAACATCGCCGAAACGAGTCTCACCATCGAGGGCGTGGCCATGGTGATCGACAGCGGCCTCGCCCGGGTTTCACGTTTCGACTCGGGCCTCGGGCTTTCGCGGCTCGACACGGTCCGGATCGCACGGGACAACGCCGATCAACGCGCCGGCCGCGCCGGCCGGCTTGGCCCCGGCACGGCTTTTAGACTGTGGACCGGGGCGACGCAGCGCACCCTCGCGGCGTCGCGCTCGCCGGAGATCACCGACGCCGATCTCCTCCCTCTGGCTCTCGACCTCGCGATCTGGGGCGAGGCCGACGCCTCGCTGTCGTGGATCACGCCACCGCAGCCGGGCGGGCTCGCGGAAGCTCGCCGGATTCTTCGCGATCTCGGCGCGCTTCAAAACGATGCCGCGACCGCGCATGGACGCGCCATCCACGAACTCGGCGTCCATCCCCGAATCGGCCATCTTCTCCTCGAGGGCCGCCGCCGCGGCCTTGGCCCCCTCGCCGCCTCGATCGCGGCGCTGCTCGAAGAACGCGACATCCTTCCCCGCGGCGCGGGCGCCGATCTGACCCTTCGGGTCGAAGCCCTGGCCGGCCGGGGACGCCGCGCGGCATCAGAAGGCGGCAATCTCGCCAGGGTTCGCGATATCGCGCGCGACCATCGTACGAGGCTCAAGCTCGACGCGAAGGAGGATTCGCGAGGTGGGATCGAGAGCGTCGGAGTCCTGGTCGCCCTCGCCTATCCCGAGCGCGTGGCAAAGCGCCGCGCGGGCTCGACCGACCGCTACCGACTCGCCACGGGTCGCGGGGCGCGCCTCGATTCCACGGATCCACTCACCCATGAGGAATGGCTGGCCGTGGCCCATGTCGACGCCCGCGATGCCGAAGGCCGGATCTTCCTCGCCGCGCCGCTCGATATCGCGACGCTTGATTCGGAGTCGCGCGACGTAGTCGCATGGGACGCCGGCCGCGGCGTGATCGTGGCCCAAAGGGAGCGGCGGATCGGCGAACTCCTCCTCGACGCGAAGCCGCTCGTCACGATCGGGGATGAAGCGAAGGTCAGTCTGCTCGCAAGCGCTATCCGGAGCGAGGGCCTGCTTCAACGGATGTTGTCGGACCCGGCCCGTGTCCTTCGGGCCCGCGTGATGTCGCTTCGTTCGTGGGGCCGCGCCGATTCGCTACCCGACCTCTCGGATGATGCGCTGCTCGCGAGCCTTGGCGACTGGCTCCGTACCGATCTCCTGACCGCTCGTTCGCGAGCCGACCTCCTGCGCATCGACACCGCGGCTGCGCTGCTCGCTCTCCTCGACTGGAATCAACGGCGGGCGCTCGACGCGCAGGCGCCGTCTTTCATCGAGGCCCCGACCGGTTCGAAGCTCGCCCTGGAGTATTTCGCGGATGGCGCCTCGCCGGTACTCGCGGTCCGCCTTCAGGAGATCTTCGGCTGGCTCGACACTCCGATGGTGAATGACGGCCGGACCCGCGTGACCCTGCACCTCCTCTCTCCGGCCCGGCGCCCCGTACAGGTCACCCAGGACCTCCGCAGTTTCTGGACGAATACGTACCCGGAGGTACGCAGGGAGCTTCGCTCGCGCTACCCGCGCCACTCCTGGCCGGACGACCCGCTCACGGCGATTCCGATTCGCGGACCGAAGCGACGCAGTCAGTAGTCGCTCGACGCGGCGAGCAGGCCACACCGGACGCGGAATCCGTGGCCGCCGGTCCGCGGTTCGCGTCGATGCCGCCACAAGGGTCTGGAGTCTCCACGAAATCGGCGTGGCATCGGACGTGCTTTGTCCACCGCATGCTGAAGCAACTCCTGCTCGGGTCGGCCACGTTCCATGCTTTGAACCTGGCCGGCCTGATCTTCCTGGCTCGCCGGTGGCGACATCGCTACGCGGAAGAGCCGGTGATCCGGCCGCGCGTGGGTCAGCTCGTCGCGGATTTCGGTGTCCTCGGTTCGGTCGCAATCGCCTCAGCCGCGGCTTTCGGCACTCTTGGCGACCTCGGCGGCTTTGGCGTGATCCACCTTCTGTCTCAATGGGGTGTTCGGGGAGTTCCTCATCTTTCTCGGCCTCGCCGCGTGGTGGCTGCGTCGATCGGGCGCTCCGCGGCCGAGCTCTCTCCTTGGCGCGGCGGGCGTGATCCTCATCGCCGTTTTCATCGACGCTCACTTCATCGAGCCTCGCGCGCTCGAAGTCAACGAACATCGGCTCGAACTTCCCGCGGAACGCGGGAATAGGGATGGAGCGCGGATATGCGCCGCAGGTGAGATTCCTCTGCCGGCCGGAGGTTTGCCTGCTCCGCGTCAGGGTCTGACGCCAGCGCCTCCCGGCTCGTTCAGGCCGCCCGGGTCCTCCCCGGAAGTGAGACGGTCGATCGCATCGACGAGACCCTGAGCCTCGGGAGGAATCGGCTGGCCCGCCCGCAGAAGCCGCGTGCGCAGATCGACCCCTTTGCCGTAGATCGCCTCGTTGGCTTTTGTGTCCTGCCGCAACGAGGCTCCTTCGAGCGAGATGCCCGCGAAGACGCCGCGGCTGCGCGAGTAGCTCAAGATCTCGGCGCGCATGCGGAGATCGGTCGCCGCTTCGGCGTTCCGGCCGATCGGTCCCACCGCGATCGACGCATCGGCGCCGATTCGCGCGTGCCCGATTCCTACCGTCGATTCGGTTTCGACCTCTCGGGGCCGCTGGTCGAGGGGCGGACGTCGTTGAACTTCTCCTCGGCATCGGCGGCCTCGATCTGCCCGAGCGCGGCTATGAGCAGGATCGTCGCGAGACCGTCGTTCGTTTCGCGGGCAACGGGGTGATCTTCGGGAAGGTGGCCTCCGAGCAGCGTTTCCGCGCGCGCTTCGAGTCGCTCGACTTCAGGTCCAACGATCCGGGGCCCTCGATCCCAGTGATGGGCGCTTTCGGCGCGGGAGGTGCGGGAATCACCGGAGGCCGAACGGCACGCGATCTCGAATGGGCCTCGAACTTCGATCTTTCGGTCGGGAAGAAACACGCCCTGCGCGCGGGCTTCCTGCTCCGAGATCTCAAGGTCACCACCGACGAGCAGCGCAACGCCGCGGGCGCCTTCACGTTCGCGGATCTCGCCAGTTACGAAGCGGGGCGGCCCTCTCTCTTCAGCCGGCGCGTGGGCGACCCCAGGCTGGAGTACCGCCATCGCGAGATGGGTCTCTGCGTCCAGGACGAGGCTCGACTCACCAGGAACCTGACCGTCTCCGCGGGGCTGCGGGTCGAAGGCCAGTCGAACGTCGATCAGCTGCTGAACCTGGCGCCGCGCGGCGGCTTCACGTATTCGCCGAACCCGAAGACCACGATCCGGGCGGGGGCGGGGCGGTTCTTCGGATGGTACGACCCCGACATCTACGAGCAGACGCTGCGCCTTGACGGGACGCGCGAAGTCGAGACGATCCTGACCAACCCGTCGTGGCCGGATCCGCTCGCCTCGGTGAGCGGATCGGTTTCGAGGACGACCCGTCTTATGGCGAACTCCGACCTCGCGCTGCCCCGCACCACGCGAGCCTCATTCGGGGTGGAGCGGAGCCTCGTGGGCCGGCTGCGACTCAATGTGGACTACTCGTATCAGCGCGGGAGCAACGAGCTGCGCAGCCGGAATCGCTCGACCGCGGGCTCTCCGGAAAGCCTCCGCGAGATCGAGTCCTCCGCCCGCTCCCGTCGGCACGTCATCGACACCCGGATCAGCCTGATGCCCCAGCCGAATGCGCGCGTGGGCTTCTTCTTCGGCTACTTGTGGCAGGACGCGAAGAACGAGACCAGCGATGCTCTCTCGCTTCCGGCTTGGCTTCGCCGCTCTACGGCCAGGCCATCCTGGCCGAGCCCGGCCGGAGAATCGAACTCGGGACATCGATCTCGTTTTGAGGTCCAAAACGCGGGGCACGCGTAGCGTGCCGCGCCACCCCTAAAGACCGCCCTCACAGACGTACTTCATCTCGAGGTACTCGTCGATGCCGTGCCGCGAGCCCTCGCGGCCCACCCCCGACTCCTTGACGCCGCCGAAGGGCGCCACCTCCGTGGAAATTATTCCGGTGTTGACGCCCACGATTCCATATTCGAGCGCCTCGCTCACCCGAACCACGCGCGCGGCGTCGCGCGTGTAGAAGTAGGCGGCAAGGCCGAACTCCGTGTCGTTCGCCATCCGGACCGCCTCGGCCTCGGTCTTGAAGCGGAACAGCGGCGCCACCGGCCCGAACGTCTCCTCGCGCGCGACGAGCATGGACGGCAAGGCGCCCGAGATCACCGTGGGCTCGAAGAACGTGCGCCCGAGGCCGTGTCGTTTTCCTCCGGTGAGGACAATCGCGCCCTTCGCCAGGGCGTCGGCGATATGGGCCTCGACCTTCGCCACCGCACCCTCATCGATCAGCGGGCCCTGATCGACTCCAGGCTCCTGGCCGTCTCCCACCACGAGGGCCGCCACCTTCTTCGCGAGGGTCTCCGCGAACGAATCGTAGATGCCGTCTTGAACCAGGATCCGGTTCGCGCACACGCAGGTCTGGCCGCTGGCCCGATACTTCGAGGCGAGCGCGCCCGCGATCGCCGCATCGATATCCGCGTCTTCAAAGACGATGAACGGCGCGTTGCCGCCAAGTTCCATCGAGACATTTTTGACCGTGGCCGCGCACTGCTGCATCAGCAGTTTCCCGGTCCGGGTCGAACCGGTGAAGCTGAGCTTGCGCACCGTCTGGTTCGAGGTCAGCTCCGAGCCGATGGCCACGGCATCTCCGGTGACGACGTTGAGAACACCCGCGGGGACTCCGGCCCGCTCGGCCAGGACGGCGAGGGCCAGTGCTGAAAGCGGCGTCTGCGGCGCGGGCTTCAAAACGATGGTGCACCCGGCGGCGAGGGCCGGCGCCACCTTGCGGGTCACCATCGCGGTCGGGAAGTTCCAGGGCGTGATCGCGGCGCAAACGCCCACCGGCTGGCGCAGGACCCGAATGCGCTTGTCCGCGGTGGTCGCGGGGATGATCTCGCCATAGGCCCGCTTCGCCTCTTCGGCGAACCACTCCACGAAGGAGGCGCCATACGCGACCTCGGCTCGCGCTTCGGCGAGCGGCTTGCCCTGCTCGCTCGTGAGGATCAAGGCAAGATCCTCCTGGTTGGCCATCATGAGGTCGAACCATCGCCGCAGGACCTGCGACCTCTCCTTCGCGGAGCGCTGACGCCAGCCTCCAAGTGCCGCCTGCGCGGCCTCGATCGCGCGTCGCGTCTCGGCCACGCCCACGTTCGGCACGAACACGATCTGCTTCGAGGTGGCGGGGTTTTTGATGGTCGTCACCGCGCCCGAATCGGCGCCCGTCCAGCGGCCGCCCACGTAGGCCTGGGTCCGAAGGAGCGAGGGATCGTTCAGTTCGAAGAACATGACGAGGGTCTAGAACGCCGGGCCGAGGAGCACCGCGTTCGCGAAGAGAAGCATCGTGCCCTCGGTATACGCGCGGTAGTTCGGCTCTTCGGCGAAGGCGATCACATGACCAGCACCCAGCTGCTGATGGATGAGGTAGGCCTTTTGCGCAAGAGCCGTCTGAGCTTCGTCCCACACCAGGCCCGACATCTTGAGCTTGTCCTTCTTCGCGTAGACGCCCACGTTCATCCCCTTGTCGAGGGTGATCGGCGTGAAGATCCGGCGGCTCTCGACGAGCACGCCCATCTCGAAGTCGGTGCCCGCGGCGAGCCAGTGTTCGGGATCGAGATTCATCCGGAGGTACGCCCCGGGTGTGTTCTCGGGCGCCTCGCGATCCGGCAGGACGGCCTTGTCGTAGTCGAAGGGCTTGCCGTCGGAGGGCTTGTCGGCATCAACCTTCTTCTTGTCCCCTTCCGCCGGAGGGGCATCCTTCTCGGGCGTGCCGTCGCGGTTTTCGGTGCGCGTGTCGATGAGCGCCACCTTCTCCCTGGCCGCCCACCGCGAGGCCTCGCCCAGGGTGATCACGGTTCCGCCGCCCCGTACGAAGTCCTTCAAACGCCGAACTCCGTCGTCGCCGAGCGTCGAATAGTCCGCTGACGGCATCACCACCACATCGAAGTCCGCGAGGTTGGCGCGGCGGAACGAATTGACGCGCACCGCGGTGGTGCGCGCGCCGATGCGACGCTCCAGGGTGAATCGCGCCCAGCCGGCCGACAGGCTCGAGGTCGGCGCATCCCACATCAGGAGAACGCGCGGGCTTTTCATGTTCACGACTTCGCCGCTGCCGAGAGAGATGCCGCCCACATCCACGAACGCGGTGTCGGTGCCCACCGGGGTGACGCCGTGCTTCGCGGCGATAGCACCGAGGCGGGCGGCGAGGTCCTCGTTCTCGGAAGTGCGGAAGATGGCGGTGCCGGTCGGGAACGTCGCGCCGTTGAGCTTGATGATGTCGCCGGCGACGCGCACGCGAAGGCCCGCTTGCAGCGCTTCGGTCACCGCGACCGCGGCGTGGAAGCCCCAGGGAAGCAGGTAGGCCACCCTGGCCGCGGGGAGCGTGGTAGCACCCGCGGTGGCCACTCCGGCCAGCGGCTCCCTCCCCACGACAAGAGGAACCGCCGTGGGGACACACTCCACGTCGAACGCGAGAGGCAGGCTCCACGCGGTGACGTCATAGATCTGGTCCCCCTGGCGCAGCTTGCGACGGCGATCCTGTTCCTTTACGAACGCCTCGTCCTGGTCGATGTTCGCTTCGAGCAGGTTGCGGATGAGGCGGCCCGTGGGCTGCGCCGCCGAGACGAGATACGAGCCGGCCGGAATGTCGCGCATCCCCGCCTTTGCCGCCTGAGTGGTCTTGGAGACGTCGATGCCCTGGCGGACGAGAAGGCGGGCCAGGCGTTCGGCGCGCGAGGGGTCCACTCCGGGAAGGAGGGCGTATTCCTGCGTTCCCTTCTTCCCCTCGTCCACCGCGGATTGACGATAGTTCGCGTAGTAGCGAAGCAGTTTCTCCCGATTCTCGGCCGCGGTGCGAGCGGTCTGGATCGCCGCGGTGAAGTGATGGAGGACGCCATCCTTGTAGGTAAGCAGGAGGCCGTCATCGCGCTTCCAGGCCAGCGCGCGCGCCGAGGCCTGCTCATAGGTCATGCCCACCGCGCCGTTGAAGATCGGCCAGCTCTCACCGTAGCCCGGATAGAACGAGTCGTAGTTCTCGCGGATGAAATAGGCGAACCCTTTCTCGTCGAATCGCGCGGCGTTGTTCTTCCCGAACACCTCGAACCAGTCGCGCTGATCCTTGGGCACGAAGGGATTGATCGGGTCCGCGGGGGGGGCGAAGTAATACGTGCTGTTGCCGCCCATTTCATGAAGATCGACCGCGACCTGCGGGAAGTACTCCTGGTGCACCGCCACGCGGCCGATGGTCTCGGGCTGCGAGAGAGCGAACCAGTCGCGATTCATGTCGAAGAGATAGTGGTTCGAACGGCCGCCCGGCCACGGCTCGTCATGTTCGGCGGAGATCGGCTCCGGGTCGGGCGTAGCCGCGCGGCCGAGGAGGTTCTGGAAGATGAAGCGCGCGCGACCATCCGGGTTCTCCATCGGATCGATGATGACGAGGGCGTTCGCGAGGATCGCGTCGACCCCCGCATCGTTCCGCGCCGCGAGGATGTGATAGGCCTCGGCAAGCGACGCGTCGGACGAGGAGATTTCGTTCCCGTGGACGCCGTGAAGTAGCCAGACGGACACGGGCAGCGTCTTGATCAGTTCCTCGCGCTCGGCCACGGTGGTGGCGCGCGGGTCGGCGAGCCTCTTCAGGCCGGCCTTGATGGTGTCGAGTCTGGCGATCCGGTCGGCCGAACCGATGACGAAGATAAAGAGGGGCCGGCCCTCCCACGAGCGCGCGTACTCCACCAGCCGCGTTCGCTCGGGGGCGGCGGTAGCAAGCGCCTTCAAATACACCCCCACACCCTCGGGCGAAGTGATCTCGTCGCCGTGGTCGTGACCGAGAACCTGCTTGATCGTGGGGATCATCGAGTCGTAGACGGTGCTCGGGTCAAGGACCCGTGTAGCGTTTAGGGCGAGTCCAAGGACAAGGGTTGCGAGCATGGCGGGCTTGATCTCCTGCGGAAAGAGGGGACGACAAGTCCCCTGAAGTCCGCGGATTCTATCGGCGTCCGCCTACTTTCCGATGGTCTCGGCCACGTCCCTGGCAAGCATTTCCGCGTTCGCCGCGCCGAAGTGCCGGGCCAGGATCTTCGCGAACTCGCCCGAGCGGACCAGTCCCTTGAGGTACTGGTCGAGGGACGCCCCGAGTTTGGAGTCCAGGGGAAGGGCAAAACCGAAGAAGGAACGTTCCCCGATCGGAAACGCCAACCCGAGATCGTTGTTCTGGCCGAGGTGGTGGAGGACCACCGCGGAGTCGCAGGCGAGGGCGTGCACCTCACCCTTTTGGAGGGCCTCGAAGGCCGCGGCGTCGTCCTTGACCGGAACCGGCAGGACCCCCGGCATCGCGTTCACGAGCCGCTCCGAGATGGTTCCGGTTACGACCGCGACCCGCTGGTTCTTGAGGTCGGACTCCCTGGCGAAGCCCGTGGCCGTCTTCTGAACCACCACGATGCGGTTCGGGAAATAGGGGACCGAGAACTGAAGGCGCTTGCGCCGCTCCTCGGTGACCGTCACCGTGGAGGCGCCGATCTGGCAGTTCCCCGCCTCGGTGTCGTTCAGGAGCTGAGCGAACGATGGGGCGCCGTCGAAAGTGACCTTCCTCTTCGTGGCCGCCCCGAAACCGCTCAGCAGGTCAAACTCGAGACCCGCGGGCTGGCCGCTCGCGTCCCTGGTGAAGAAACCCGGAGCCGGGTGCGCGCACACACGGACGGCCGCCGCCTCTCCGGGTTGAGCGGGAGCCAGGGTGGCGGCGGAAAGGACCACGGCGACGATCCCCAGCGCGCGCGTCCTCATGAGTGGAAGTGGTTTCATCAAGCGTCTCCTTCGAACCCGTATTCTGACCGGAGTTGGGGCGAGCGGATCGTGACCCTCACCACACGGCGGCCGCGAACCGTCTTTCCCCTGCTCTCTATCCTAGCGACTTCGAAGCCGGAGACACCGCGAGCCTGGGCAGGAGAGCACCCTGGCCGCGGCCTGAACCCGCTCATCGCGGATAATCGCAGGGCCAACCTTCCTTCTAAGGATGAACATCACATGAAACCGCGCACATCGTTTGCCGTCGCCTCTCTCGCCCTTAGCAGCCTGTTCTATGGCCTGGCCCAGGCCCAGCCCCCGGGTCAGAACCAAGGCCCGAATCGCCGCCCCGGCGAAGGCCGCGCACCCGAATTCCCGCCTCCCACCATCCTCGAATACAAGCCGAAGTCGCGTCTCATCGTGCCTGAGAACCTGCGGCCGCGTGCCAAGTACCCGGTCATCGACATCCACTCACACCACCAGACGCCGATCGCTTCGGAACGCCTCAAGGAGGTCGTGGCTGCGATGGACAAGCTCAATCTTCAGGTGCTGGTGAATCTCTCGGGCGGGTCGGGCGAGAAGCTAAAACAGGGTATCGCCGCCCTCAAGGGCTCGCCCTACGCGGATCGCATGGTCCTTTTCGCCAACATCGACTTCCCCGGCGCCGGCGTGCCCCAGGGTTTCGGCCTCAAGGCCGCGGCCCAGCTCGAGCAGGACGTGAAGGCGGGCGCGCTCGGCCTCAAAATCTTCAAGGAGCTCGGACTGCGCATCAAGAAACCGGACGGCAGCCGCCTCCACCTCGATGACGCGGAACTCGATCCGATCTGGGCGAAGTGCGGGGAACTCGGGATTCCGGTTCTCATTCACACCGCGGAACCCGCACCCTTCTTCGACCCCATCGACTTCACCAACGAGCGCTGGCTCGAGGAGGCCCTCTTCCCCGATCGGCGCTATCAGGATCCGTGGTTCCCGCGTTTCGAGGAACTGCTCGCCGAGCGCGACCGGATGTTTGCGAAGCACCGCAACACCACCTTCATCGCCGCCCACATGGCGTACCTCTCGAATGATCTCGGCCGCTTCTCGAAATACCTCGATGTGAACCCGAACGTCTATCCCGAGACCGCCGCGGTCCTCGCCGAGTATGGCCGGCAGCCGCGTACGGCGCGCGCCTTCTTCGTCAAGTATCAGGACCGGATCCTCTTCGGCAAGGACAGCTTTCAGCCCGACGAATTCCCGTACTATTGGCGCACCTTCGAAACGGGCGACGAATATTTCGAGTACTACCGCGACTATCACGCGTTCTGGAGACTGTACGGCATGGAGCTTCCCGATGAGGTCCTGAAGAAGCTGTACTACAAGAACGCGCTGAAGCTCGTGAAGGGCCTGCCCGCGAAGGGTTTTCCGCAGTAGTTCCCGCGTTCGAGGAGAAACGAGATGATCGGTCATTGCCTGAGGTCGTTCACGCGGCGGCTCGCGGTCGCCCTTACTTTCCTGGTGATCGCTCCGATCGCCGCTCCGGCCGGCGAATATCAGGACGACCTCAAGGGGCGGCGCGCACGCGCCATGCAATCGCTCACCCCGGGCACGATCATGATCGCGTGGAGCGCACCCGTGAAGGTGTACTCGACCGACGTGAACTACGAGTACCGGCAGGACTCGAACGTTCTCTATCTCACCGGTCTCACCCAGGAAGGCACGATCCTCGTGCTGATGCCGGGGGCGGCGACGAAGAAGGAAGTCATCTTCGTACGCGAGCCGAACGCGCGGCTGGAACATCGGAACGGTCACATCTTCACGAAGGCCGAGGTCACGGCGCTGACCGGCATCGACACGGTGTACTTCGTGCCGCAGTTCGAGCCCTTCATCGCTGCCATGCTCGGCGGCCGCAACTTCGGCCTTCGCCGTGGGGAAACAACCACGGAGTGGAACGCCTTCCACGCCGAGGTCAAGGCCGGCCGGGCGAACCTGGCCCTGCTCCTCGGCCCGCGTCCCACGATCTCCCAGGATCTCCCCGAGGTCTACGCGTGGGCGAACCGGGCGCGCGAGCGCTATTTCGGCGTGACCGTCACCGACGCTCAGCCCGCCATCCACGCGCTGCGTCAGATCAAGACCGCCTATGAGCAGAAGGTCCTCGAGAAAAGCGTTCTGATCTCGAGCAACGCCCACCAGGCGGGGATGAAGGCCACCGCCCCCGGTAAGTTCGAGTACGAGGTCGAGGCCGCGATCGAGCAGGTCTACCTCGCGAACGGCGCCATGAGCTGGGGATACCCGTCGATCGTGGGCAGCGGGCCGAACGCGACCATCCTCCACTACGGCGAGTCGAGCCGGAAGATGGAGCGGGGCGATCTGCTGCTCGTTGACGCGGCCGGTAGCTACCAGGGGCTGACCGGGGACATCACGCGCACGACGCCGGTGAGCGGCACGTTTTCGCCCATCCAGAAGGAGATCTATCAGCTTGTTCTCGCCGCGCAGGAAGCCGGCATGGCCGCGGCAAAGGTCGGCAGCAAGACCGCCGACATTGAGAAGGCCTCCGAGGAGGTCATCAAGGCGGGTCTGCTGAAGCTCGGTCTCATCACCGACGCCAAGGGTGAGCAATTCCGCACGTGGTACACGCACGGGATCTGTCACTGGATCGGAATGGATGTGCACGACGTGGGCGATTACGACCGGCCGCTCGCCCCCGGTATGGCCTTCGTGGTGGAGCCGGGCCTCTACATCCGGCCGCAGGCGCTCGACGACATGGCGGACACCCCGGCCAACCGGGAGTTCAAGGAGAAGGTCAAGGCGGCGGTGGAGAAGTACAAGAACATCGGCGTGCGTATCGAGGACTCATTTCTTCTCACTGAAAGCGGGCTGAAGCGTCTCTCCGCCACGGTGCCGCGGACCATCGAAGAGGTGGAGGCGTGGTTGAAACCGGCGCCGGCACGCCGGTAGGTCCGAGGCGGCTGATCCAGCTCGGGTTGCGGGCGGCGGGCGCCCTGGCGCGCGATCCCGGCCGCTCCTGGCTGATGGCGCGCATGGCCTTGACCTACGCCGTGGTGGTGATCGCGGCGCGTCTTTTGCCCATCGATCGCGCGTTCGCCCTGATTGCGCCTCGCCCGGGCCGGCGGAGGCCGGGTGAAAGGGCGGCCTCAGTGGTCAACGCCCTCGACACGCTCCTCGGCGCCGGCATTCCCTTTATCCGGCCGCGATGCTGGCGTCGCGCCGCCATACTCCACCGCTACCTCGGTCATATCGGAATCGAAACCCGCATCGTGTTCGGCGTGCTCACCGAAGCGATGGCGCTTAAGGAAGCCCACGCCTGGCTCGAACGCGATGGAGTCCCCTTCGCGGAACCCGGCCGCATCGAGCGGTACCGAAGGATCCACGCCTTCTCGGGGTGAGGTTTGGCTGCAGACGGAGCGGTCCGTGGTCGATGACGGTGTTTTGGGGTCGATGACGGGGTTTTGGGGTCGATGACGGGGTTTCGCGGCTGGAGACGGTGCTTTGGGGTCGATGACGGGGTTTCGCGGCTGGAGACGGTGCTTTGCGGTCGATGACGGGGTTTCGCGGCTGGAGACGGTGCTTTGCGGTCGATGACGGGGTTTCGCGGCTGGAGACGGGCTTTCGCGCTGGGCCCCGGCTTGCGCCGGGGTGACGTGAGTATCTCCCTGCTTGGTCGGGGCTGCGCGATTCCACCGGGGATCCCCAAAGCCCGCGCTGCGTGGTGATCTCCCTGCTTGGTCGGGACTGTGCGATTCCACCGGGGATCCCCAAAGCCCGCGCTGCTTGAGTATCTCCCTGCTTGGTCGGGGCTGCGCGATTCCACCGGGGATCCCCAAAGCCCGCGCTGCGTGGGTATCTCCCTGCTTGGTCGGGGCTGCGCGATCTCACCGTGAATCCCCAAGCTGCGTGGGTATCTCCCTGCCTGGTAGGGACTGCGCGATTCCACCGGGGATCCCCAAGCCCGCCGAGGTGCTGCTTGAGTATCTCCCTGCCTGGTAGGGACTGTGCGATCTCACACTCGACTTCCGAAAGGGGGCAGAATGGCGGCTCCCTTGAGCGTTCTCGACTACCTTCGGAATCTCGGCCCGTCGCCTAAGGCGGCTTCGGATGCTCGCTTTCTGGCGCTCACCGAGGCGAACACGGCCCTGGTCCTCGTCGTCGAGAACGACGTGATCCGCTATGCGAATCGCGCGGCGCGGAACCACCGCGGGGCAAAACGCGGCGACCTCGTGGGGACACGCTTCTCGGACCTCGCCCACGCGGATTCGCGGGCCGCCCTAAGGCAGCGGATGACCGGAACCACCGGCCCCGCCACGCTGTCCACGCCGCGCTTCGAACTGAAGCTCGACGGACCGGCCGGGGCGGAACCGTGGCTCGACCTCACGCTCAGCCCGATCGAACATGAGGGACGCCCGGCCGTCCTCGCGATGGGTTTCGACATCACCGACCGCAAACTCGCCGAAAGCGCCATGCGCGAGTCCGAACGGCGACTCCGCGACCTCATCGAAAACGTCCAGCTCGTCTCCGTCCTGCTCGACGCCCGCGGTGAGGTCACCTTCGCGAACGAATACGCGCTCGAATTACTCGGCCTGCACGAAGAGGAGGTGGTCGGCCGCAACTGGTTCGAGCTCGCCGCCCCCCTCGAGAAACGCGAGGGCATGAAGGCCGCGTTCGCGGAACACCTCGCCGCCGCCACCGCACCCCACGAGGAGTACGAGATCCTCACGTCGCGCGGTGAGGCGCGCGTGGTCTCGTGGAATTCCACCGTGCTCCACGACCCTGCGGGCGGAGTGTGCGGCATGGCCTCGATCGGCGCCGATGTGACCGAACGCCGCCGGGCCGAAAAACGGCTGCTCCACGACGCCCTCCACGATGCCCTCACCGGGCTCCCCAATCGCGCCCTCTTCATGGATCGCCTGCGCACCGCGATGGCGCGGCTGAAGCGCCGTCCCACCCATGTCTTCGCCGCGCTCTTTCTCGACCTCGATCGCTTCAAGGTGGTGAACGACTCGCTTGGGCACATGGCGGGCGACCAGTTTCTGGTCCAGATCGGCAAGGTCCTCCAGGCCACGCTCCGCGCCGAGCACACGGTGGCGCGCCTCGGCGGCGACGAGTTCGCCATCCTTCTCGACGACCTCGATGACAAGGACGACGCCCGGCGCGTGGTGGAGCGCATCTTCCGCGCACTCGAGACGCCGATCCGGGTGAGCGGCCAGGACATCTTCGCGAGCGTGTCGATCGGCATCGCCCGCTGCGGCGCCCAGTACGAAAGTGCCGAGGACATGCTGCGCGACGCCGATACCGCCATGTACCAGGCGAAGACCACGGGCAAGGCGCGGTTCCAGATCTTCGACGAGTCGATGCACCAGCGCGCGGTGGGCCTGCTCAAGCTCGAACACTCGCTCCGCCGGGCCACGGAACGCAATGAGTTCGTCCTGCACTACCAGCCGATCGTGGTGCTCGCCGATGAGTCGACGGCCGGTTTCGAAGCGCTCGTGCGCTGGAATCATCCGGAGCGCGGCATCGTGGGCCCTTACGAGTTCATCCATCTTGCCGAGGAGACCGGCCTCATTTTCCGGATCGGAGGCTGGACGCTGCGCGAGGCCTGCCGCTGGCTCACCGCGGCCCCTGTCCTGCCCGAACACCTCACCGTGAACGTGAATCTTTCCGGCCGGCAGTTCTCGCAAGGCGACCTCATCGAAGAAGTCCAGCGGGTGTTGTCCGAAACCGGACTCGCCCCCTCCAGGCTCAAGCTGGAGATCACCGAAAGCGTGATCATGGAGAACCCCGAGATGGCGGTGGATCTGCTGAAGCGCCTCAAGGCCCTCGGCACACACCTGTGCATCGACGATTTCGGAACGGGGTACTCGTCCCTCAGCTATCTCCTGCGCTTCCCCGCGGACACCCTCAAGATCGACCGGTCGTTCGTGATCGCACTCAACAAGGGCGGCCGCGAACGCGACATCGTGGGCGCCATCATCTCGCTGGCCACGAGTCTCGGCATGGACGTGGTCGCCGAAGGTGTGGAGACGGTGGAGCAGCGCGACATGCTGAAGAGCCTCGGCTGCCGGTTCGGCCAGGGCTACCTCTTCTCCCGGCCTCTCGACCCCGATCGCGCCCGCGCCTTCCTGCCGGGCGTTTGACGAAACCGCGCCCAGGGCGCCGTTGTACCACCGAACCGCAGGGGCACGCTGGGCGGGCCGCCCATGGCCCCTACCAGCCGGTTCTCAGGGTGACCACGAACTCCTTCATCGGAAGGTTCGGAAGCTCGGCGGTGCGGAAGACCTCGTGGATGGTGTACTCGGCGGTGAGGTCGACATTGCGTACGAGGCCCATGCGCACGCCGATGTCGTATTTCTTCCACGGCCACTGGACGGCCAGACGCGGATAGGACCGCGGCGCGGCGAAGCGGTTCTCGATCCAGGAGTACCGGAAGCTCGGCTGAATCCAGTTGCCAAAGGGCGACTCACCCACGAGGAAGAATCCCGGCAACTGGAAAATCCACGCGGCCTCGGCTTCGATGCCGTATCGGCTCGCGCCCGCCAGGTCCTGATCCACCCACTGCGCGAAGAGTCGAAGACCGCTCACCTTCCCCTGAAGATTGATGCCCCACTCGTGGCGCTTGTCCCCCGTCGTCGGAATCGGGAAGCCCGCACCGCGCAACACTGAAAGCTCACCGGGGTAATCCGTGCCGCGAAGGCGCGCGGTGTTGGCGAGTCTGCGGCCAAAGTACCAGGCGAGGACGTCCACGCCCGGCTTCTCTCCGCCCCCAAAGTGAGCGCCGAGCCCGAAGCCCTTCTCCGGATTGGCGCCGACATTGATCTGTGTGACCTTCGCGTCGTAGAGGATCGGGAAGCCGAAGCCGTAGGTCGCCTTCGGATTGACCGCGGCCTCGGAGAGGTTGTCGCCGGCGAGGACGTTGGTATCGCGCATGAAGAGCGGATTGCCCGACCCGATCATCGCGCGGGCATAGACATGCGGGCCGAAGGACGCCCCGACTTCGAGCTGAGGTTGTTCGAACCTCCCCACCGCGGTGCCCCACAGGCCGTAGGTCTCGAGCCGGCGCGTGATCTGCTTGCTGAAACGGGGAGCCATGCCGAAAAGGGCATAGACCCTTGAACCGGGGCCTCCGCTCAGCAACTCGGGCTTGTCGCCGAAGCGCACGAACGCCTGGCGCACCAAGACCAGGTCGTCGGTGGAAGTCGGGTTGCGGTTGTACAGATCGAGGAAACGCACCTCGAACTTCGCGAAGACTCCGGAGGTCACGAACCCTTCGCCGGAGATCGCGAGGTGCTGGATCTCGAACGAGCTCCCCACATCCGGGGTCTTCATGAACCCCGCGATCTGATTGTTCGCGCCGAAGATCGAGGACTGCTGCTCCTGGGACCAGCGGAAGCCGGCTTTGATCTCGCCGCCGAACCTGAAGCCCTCGGGCTCCTCCGCCACCGGAGGCGGCTCCTCTGCTTCCTGGGCGGCGGCCGGAACGCTCAGGAAGAGAAGGAGGGCGATCGAAGCAGCGCGCATGGGTCCATTCTAGACACGCACCCTCATGAGCCAGCGGTCGAGGTCGACCGCGCTGGCTGGACGCTGCGCGCGATGTTTGGCCAGGCAGGCGAGGATGATCTCGGCCAGGGCGGCAGGGATTTCGGGCCGCAGGGTGCGCGGGTCCACGGGCTCATCGTTGAGATGCATCTGCAGGATCTCGGCTACGTCCCGGGCCATGAACGGGCATTGCCCGGTGAACATCTCGTACATCATGACCCCGGCCGAGTAGATGTCGCTGCGCTCGTCGAGATCGGCCCCCTTGGCCTGCTCGGGACTCATGTACAGAGGCGTGCCCACCACCGAAACGCCGCCATGGTCCTGGTTTGAGCGGGTGCGCGCCACCCCGAAGTCCATCAGCTTGGCGACGCCGCTCCCCATCACCATCACGTTCTGCGGCTTGAGATCACCGTGGATGATCCCGGCCTTGTGCACGGCGGCAAGACCACGGCACACCTGCTTCGCGATCTGGAGGGCAGGGGTAAGTTGCAGCCCACCCCGGGCGTCGATCACTTCGCGGAGGGTGGTCCCGGGCACGTACTCCATGGTGAGAAAACGCGAGCCTGCGCTTTCGCCGAAATCGAAGGCGCGCACCACGTTTGGATGGGTGATGACGCGCGCGAGCTTGATCTCCTGGCGAAGGCGATCGACCTGGGCCGACGATCCCTCGCCCTCCCCCACACCCTTCAGAACCTTGAGCGCCACCTCTTCATCGAGTTCGCGGTCGCGCGCGCGGAACACCACACCCATGCCGCCCTTGCCGAGTTCAGAGAGCAGCTCGTAGCGGCCCGCGAAAACGCGGCCGACCTGGCCGCTTTCGCCCGAATCACGGCTGTTGGGCGAAGCGCCGCGGAACGTGATGTCGCCGGGCCGACGTTGCAGGTTCGCCACCAGAGCTTCGAGTTGAGCCTTTTCCTTGAGCTCGCCGACCATGCCTTCGAACGCACGGGCCAGCGCCCCCACTTCCCCGTCGGCGCGGGGCAGGGAGACATCGAGGTCGCCGCCCGCGATCTTGCGCGCACCCTCGGCGAGTTTCTGGATGGGACCGGCAAGGCCCTGGGCCATCGCGAAGGAAAGGGGCAGGGAGAGGATGAGGGCGATGAACCCGACGATCAGAAGGCTTCGGCGGATCTCGAGGAACGGCGCCATTTCGAGATCCTTGGACCGGCCCACCACCAGGGCGCCGATCACTTCGTGGCGGCCCGACCGGATCGGCAGCGCGGTGGCGATGAAGGTCTCACCCGCGACTTCGAACTCCACGGGCTCGGTCTGGGTCTCCTTCTCGAAGACAAAGTGCGCGGCGGTTCGCACCGCTTCGGGCAGGAGGCCCGAGAACTTCGGGGTCGCGGCCAGCACTTCGGCGTCGGCGGGCTGATTTCGCGGCGCGACGTTGCCTAGAACCGCCACCTCGCCCGCGGTGAGAAGGGCCAGGTCTTTGGCGCGGTCGTTCGAGATTTCGAAGGCGGCCGCGATGATGCCGTTCAATCGAAGCTCGGCGTCCTGCCCCTGGGTCACCGGAGCCGACGCGACCAGCGAGAGAGCCCGGTCGCGCGACACTTCGAGGATGAAAGCCGAACTCTCGGTCTTCGTCTCGCGCGGGACGTCGACCCAGCTGATGCCGGTGAAGTCGCGGCCGGTTTCCTCGCCGGCCTCGCGATCGCTCCTCGCGAGCAGGCCTCCCGCGGGGTCGAAGAGGTAGACCGTTCGGGCACCCAGAACCTTGGCAAAACCCTGGGCCGAGTCATGGAAAGTCTCGGGATGTTCGCGAACCTCGGCCAGAAGCGCTTTGGTGCCGGCCTCTTCAGCGAGTGAGCGCACCGCGCGCTCGTGAGCGCTCGCCTGGGTCGAGCGATACCCTTCGAAGATCGCGGGCACGGCGTGGAGGTCCGCGCGGATCTTCTGGTCCGCCACCGTCTGCGACTTGTAGGTCAGGAAGGCGATGGCCGCGCCGACCGTGAACATGAGAAGGAGGACCGAGCCAAGGAACAGGCGGGTACGAAGGGCAAGACCGCGGGGCACGTCGTCGGCAATGGCCCGGAGCACCGGAGCCGATCCGGGCGAGCCGGCCCGCGACGATGGTGGTGGAGGTTCGGAGTCAGTACCGGTCGGCATCGTTCTTCGCCTTCGGGTACGCCTTGCCGTGTTTGTTGGTGTGGGCCACGCGCTGATACTTCGTGGCGTCAAGCGCCGGGCTCCAGTCGACCGTCTCTCCGGCGCCGAACGTCATCGGCACGACCTGCTGGCCGGCGACGTCGCTCCAGATGTGAACGTCATGACGGCCGGGCGGGATGCCAGTGATGCGGTAGGAACCGTCGGTCTGGACCATCGAGAAGGCGTTGCCCTCGACGACCACGACGGAGGCGGCCATATCGGGATGGATGTTGCAGTAGACGCGGACTATCCCGGGGTTGTTCATTACGAAGTCCCGGGATGCGCCCTTGCGGTACAGGCCCATGTCGAACTTGTTGCCGGGGCTGAGGCTGAAAGCGTTGTGATAGATCGAGTCGACGTTCGGGAACGTGACCTTCGTGCCGCTCGAAACCGCGAGGATGCGCGGGTCGAACCGTTTGTCCTTCGAGGTGACGGAGGGCGCCGCCCCGCTCGTGGACGATGCGACGGTAAGGCCGGGAATCCAGATCACGGCGCCACCGGGATCGATCTTCACCTTGGGCGGCAGAAGGAGGGAGACGCGGCCCGACAGGGTCGCGGTTCCGACCGCGGACGTTCCCCTTGGCGGCGAGGCGAAAGTTGACGCCGCGAGGACGAGCATGGCTAGAGCCGCCAGACCCCGCGAAGGCTTCATCAAGCTCACATCTCGTACAGTTGCGGGTCGTACGCGGCGGGGCGTCTCGGAATGCGGCGCTCGGTGGATTTTTTCGCGGCCGCGCCCCCGAAAGGATCCTTCTCGAGAAGGTCGCCCATGTCTTCCTCTATCTTTTCGGGGTCCTCGCCCGATTCCATGCGCTTGAGCGCCTCCTGCATGCCGCCGCCAAGAGGCATGCCGGTGGCGTCGAAGAGCTTGCGCATGACGTTTGCAGCCTGGCGCGGATCGTTCTCGTCGATCCCGTCGGCTTCGGACGCGAGCGACTCCATCGCTGATTCAAGCTGCGACTCGTCCATGTTCGCGAAAGGATCCGCCATGTCGCCGCCCGTCTCCTGAGCGCCCTCGCCGGCCTTGGGCTCGGGCCGGTTCCGTGACATCGCGAACGTGGACGGCTTCCGCGAGGTGGCCTTCCCGCACTTCGGGCACGCCGGCGCGGCCTCGGTGTTGATGCGCTTGGACAGGAAATTGAAGACGGTGTGGCAGGAAGAACAGTAGAACTCGTAGATCGGCATGGGGAGGTGCTCATTCTACGAGACGCGTCCATTGCGGCCTGACCCTGATGGAGTTCGCCTTGGCCTATTTGCAGGGGGCTAAACGAAAGGGGGGGGACGGCGGACGTCGCTTTGTGTTGGGGGAAGGAATACGCGATGGTGGGGAGCCTGCTGCTCTTCGTGGGCCTGACGTGGGCTCTGGGCGGCGGAGCGCTCAACGGGCGGATGGCCGAGGGTGCTCACTTTCTTCGCAAGGGGGGCGTGGAGACACGGGTAAGCGCCTCGACCTACTATCTGATGGCCGGTTTCGAGGTTTTCTTTTTTGCCTTGATTCCGGCGGGAATGATCCTCGGCATCGGTGCGAGGAAAGGGCCGCTTCCTGATTCTCCCTGGAGAAACTGGTGCCCGAGGTCAAGCGCTCAAAGACGGAATCGACGCCGCCGACCGTCCTTCAGAGTCCCGAGGTGGGGTCTCTTCCGGCGCGAGATTGTCGAGCCACCCGGCCAGATGGGCAAAAACCGCGGCCTCGGTCTGTTTCGACGTGGCCGCCGCGCCTCGCGGGGTCTTGAACGAGTGATCGGCGTCCCCGAACAAGACGAGTTCCGCGATCGGGCCGAGGCGTTCGATCGTGGCCTTCAGCAGGTCGAGACGGGCGAACTCGTCGCGGGTCCCCTGAAGGAACAGCATTGGCGAGGGAATGGCGCCGAGGTGAGCGTCGCGGAGTTTCGTCTCCTGCCCGGGCGGGTGCAGGGGATAGGCGAGGAACGCGAGGCCGTCGCAGACGAGTCCCTTCGCGACGGCCTGGGCGGCCATGCGGCCACCCATCGATCGGCCTCCGAGGACTAACTTCGAGGCGGCAAGTTTCGCGCGGGCGTGCCGCGCCACCAAAGCGAAGGTCTCCTCACACACCTCGGCCTTGTCGGGGAACTTCCGGCGCGCCTCCTGATAGGGGAAATTGAGGAGGATCGTCGTGTAGCGTGCCGGGTCGAGAAACGCCGCGACGCCCCGAAGCTGCGGGGTCTGGCGCGTTCCGCCGGCTCCGGGAGCGAGAATCACCGCACATCGGCCTTCTCCATAAATGCCGAGAGTGATGGGACGACCACTCACATCCAGGGAGACGACATGCTCGGCCACCGGCGCCGGGGCGGCCTGCGAAGTTTTCGCGGGGCCTTCCTTCAAAGGACGATCCTCTCCGCACCAACGCGCCTGGTCACTCGTTCCCGATCCAGCCACTCGAGGAGGGGGATCACGTACTTCCGCGAGAGGCCGGTGAGGTCCTTGATCTCGGCCACGTCGAGCCTGGCTCCGGACTTGAAGCGGCTTCGCGCCGCCGACCGAAACGTCTCGAGGGCCGCGCGGCCCACCAGAAGCCCCGCGCCGAGCCTCTCCGCCGCCTTTTCCTGAACCAGCACGCGGACCGCGTTCTCACAGACCTTCAGGTCCAGGCGAAGCTGGACGTGCAGGTTCTGGAGAGCGAGGCCCTCGAGACCCGCGAGGGACATCGCGGCCTCGATCGCGGCGCGCGCCGCGCCCTCGGGGCCGGAAAGCTGCACACGATGCGCGGAGAGAGCAACCAGATCCGCGGTCTCGCTCACCTTCTCTGCGCTCACCAGCCGGGCGATCACCGTATCGAACACGGCAGGGTGAGCCTTCCCGAACACGCGGCGTCGCAGCTCTTCTTTCGAGAGGCCCTTGGCGAGCGGGTCCTTGTCGTGCGACTCCTTGATCCGGGAAAGCGCCCTCTCCTCCAGTCCGGCGAGAACCGAGGCGTCAAGGAATTGCCCGGCGGCGCCTCGAAGGGGAATCGCGGACGCGACGCCCGTCATCAGGGCCCGCACCTCTTCTTGGGGCAGCGCCATCCGTCCGACCAGGGTGGCGAGGTCGAGCCCCCGTCCCGACGCTTCACGAAGAAAACGACCGAGGGCCTGGACGTCGCTCTCCCCCGCGGCGGCTTGAAGGTCGGCGATCTCGGCCCGACGCCGGGCGCGCGGGAACGGATCGAGGACGCACCCGCCGCCGATCGTCGACACGGGCGAGTAGCTTCGCAGCACGATCCGGTCGCCCCGCCCCAACACCACGTTTGACTCGAAACGAATCTCCGCCACCGTTGATCCGCCTTTTCCGAGCTCGGCCGCGGTGAACTTCACGCGCCCAAGAACCTCGGCGCTCGCCGCGTGTACGCGCACCCGCGCGTCGTACTTGAGCGACGCGTTGGCCAGAAGCTGAATGGCGACATCGGCGCGCCGCGTCTCTCGCAACGTGCCCTCGCGCACCAGGACGTCGCCGCGGGTCAGGTCCAGGACCAGGACGCCGGCGAGATTCATGGCCGTGCGCTGCCCCGCCACCGCGATACCGACGGGGTCGCCGTGCACCTCCAGACCGCGCACGCGCGTCTTCCTGCCGGCCGGAAGGGCCACAAGCTCTTCGCCTGCCTCCACGGCGCCGCTCGCCAGTGTGCCGGTCACCACCGTGCCGAAGCCCTTGAGCGTGAACACCCGGTCGATGGGAAGCCGAAGCAGGCCGGTGCGCCCGCGAGCTCCCGTCTCGTTGGCGACCTTGAGCAAGGCGGCCCGGAGCGCGTCGAGCCCCTCGCCGGTCCGGGCCGAGAGACGAACGATCAGGGCGTCCTCGAGAAACGATCCGCCAACCAGGTCGCGCACTTCCTGCTCCGCCATATCCGCCATCGCCCTGTCCGCGGCGTCGATCTTGGTGAGGGCGATAACGCCCCGTTCGATGCCGAGCAGGCGGCAGATGTGAAAGTGCTCGCGGGTCTGCGGCATCACGCCTTCGGCGGCGTCTATCACGAGCAGCACCGCATCGATGCCGCTCACTCCCGCCAGCATGTTGCGCACGAACTTCTCGTGGCCGGGCACGTCGATGAACGAAGCCACGACGTCATCACAAAGAGGAGCGTGCGCGAAGCCGAGGTCGATGGTGATGCCCCGTTCCTTCTCCTCTTTCAGACGATCGGTATCGGTGCCCGTGAGGGCCTTGACCAGGGAAGTTTTCCCGTGGTCGATGTGGCCCGCGGTGCCCACGATGAAGCTGCGCATGGGCCTGATCGCCAAGCCTTACTCGGAGTTCGAACCACCCGAGTTCGAACCACCCGAGTTCGAACCGCCGATCGAGCCGCCGGAGTCGGAGCCCCCCCCACCGCCGCCGCCATTCGAGCCGCCGTTCGAGCCTCCGCCGCCCTCGCCTGAACCGCCGCCGTTCTGGCCGCCGCCCTGGCCTTCACCCGGGCCCCGACCTCCGCGACGACGACGACGGCGACGACGGCGTTCGCGATCGGCTCGACTCTGCTCGCTGTCGCCGCCGGCGCGAGGCGCGCGATCTCCTTCGGGACGGCCCTCGCCCCCGCCCGGTGCACCCTCGCCCTGCGGCGGCGAAGACGGCTGCGGCCGCGGGCCGCGATCACCGCGCGGTTCGCCACCCTCCCGCGGAGGCCCCTGAGGCGCGTTCGGATCGCCAGGCGCCCGGCCCTGGCCGCCGTTGCGACCCCGTCCGCCACGGCGACGACGATTGCGACCTCGACCCTGCGGACGATTGGGGTCGCGAGGCTGATCCGGCCGACCCTCGCCTCCCCCGTTTTGAGGAACTCCTGAATCCGGGGTGCTGCCCTCGGGAGGAGGACCTTGGTCAGATCGCTCGTCCCTCGGTTCAGCCGCTCCACCCTTGCCGGCGTTGTCGCCGTTTTGCGGGCGCGGTGGACGCTGTTCACGCTGCCGGTCGGGCCCTCGACGCGGTTGATTGCGGTTCTGATCGCGATTCTGATCGCGATTCTGATTGCGGCTTGGATCCTGATTCTGGGGTTGGCCTTCTCCCTTCCCTTGCCCTTGCCCTTGCCCTTGTCCTTGCCCTTGCCCCTGTCCTTGTCCTTGTCCGCGTCCTTGTCCTTGTCCCTGCCCTGGCTGACCCTGGCCCGGCGGCCGCGGCGCCCCGGGCGCTGCTCCACCGCCCGGGCCCTTGCGCTGCTTCTTGCGATCGTTGGGGCGACCGGAGCGTCGGCCGCCGTTGTTTCCGAAACGGCGCTCGCCCTCTCGACGAGGCCGGTGAGCGTGAAGCTCTTTCTCCGAACCCCACGTGACTTCCCCACCGCCGGAGTTGTCCTCCGGCATGAACGGGGTGGCTAGATCCGAGGCTTCGTCGCCTTTGTCCTCGTCCTCATCCTCGTCGAGGTCCTCGTCATCGCTGTCGTCATCGCCTTCTTCCTCGTCGTCATCGTCGCCATCGTCATCTTTCCCGTCGTCGGCGTCATCGCCATCCTCTTCGTCGTCGCCTTCATCGCCATCCTCGTCGTCGGCGTCGGCGTCGTCCGAGTCTTCGTCGGCGTCGTCACGATCGTCATCTGACTCCTCGCCCGCATCGTCGTCCTCAGCATCGTCGTCCTCAGCATCGTCGTCTTCAGCGGCGTCGTCTTCACCATCGGGCGACCGCGTGCCGCGGGCAGCGCGGTTCTCATCGTCCGAATCGCCTTCGTCCGCGCCCTCGAGCGCCTCCAGGGAGGCCTCAGGCACATTCGGCTCGAGCTCATCGACATCTGCCGGCAAGGAGACTTTCGGAGCAGCTCCCGCGGCGGATTCTGAAGGTATCGCCGCGGCGGCGGCGGTTTTGGGAGAGGCAGCCGGCTCCGGAGCGGCGGCCAGTGACGCGATGGCGAGCGCCCGGCGACGCGCACCCGGATCTTCCTCGCGATCCTCGGGCGGCGGCCCGATCACCACCCGCTTCTTCACCGCGAGCGCGCGCGGGGGGATCGGACGCGCGAGCGTCGGCACGGTTCCCCGCTGTCGCACCGCTTCGTACAAGGCGATGCCCGCGGCCACCGAGACGTTGAGCGACGACACCTGGCCGAAGACCGGCAGGGACACCACGTGGTCGCAATGCTCCTTCACCAGGCGCCTGATGCCCTTGCCTTCGCCGCCCAGGACCAGAACAATCGGCCGCTTGTAGTCGATCGCGTCCCAGCGCTCCTTGCCCGAACCATCGAAGCCGACGATCCAGAAGCCCTTCGCCTTGAGCGTCTCCAGGGCCTGAACCACATTGCCGATGCGCGCGATCTTGACGCTCTCGAGAGCGCCGGCCGCGGTTCTTGATGCGGCGTCGGAAAGAGACGCGGTGTGGCGGTCGGGGAGGATCACCCCGTCAGCACCTGCGGCGTCAACGCTCCGGATGATCGCGCCAAGGTTACGCGGGTCCTCCACGCCGTCGAGCAACATGAAGAGAGCAGGCGTGCGCGCGCTCTTCTGGAGTTCCTCGAGACTCAGCAGACCCTTCTCGGCCACGATGGCGAGGACGCCCTGGTGACGCTCGCCGTCCGCGGCTCGATCAAGGGCCTCGCGCGGTTCGAACCGCAGCGGCACCCCACGCTCGCTCGCTCGTTTGATGACTTCGAGGATCCGCTTGTTGCGGACGCCCTTGGTGACGACCACGCGTTCGATGGTGCGCGAACCCGCGGCGAGGGCTTCGAGGACGGGATGAATTCCACAGACAATGGGCATTCCTGGATTCCTTACTTTTTAGGCCGGAGGGGCCGGCTCATGAGCGCGCCAACAGAGCCAGGACCTGGGCGGCGATTCCTTCGCCGCGACCGATGGCCCCGAGCGCGTCGGTGCTTTTGACCTTGATGGACACCTGATCCGGCTCGACTTCGAGCAGGCGGGCGACGTTTTTCTTGATCGCGTCGAGGTGTGCGGAAAGACGCGGGCGCTCGGCGATGAGCGTCGCGTCGACGTTGACAATCGAAAATTGAGCGGCGGCCAGGAGACGCTTCACCTCGTCGACGAACATCGCCGAGGGTGCGCCCTTGAGGCGGCGATTGGAACTGGGGAAACGCGAGCCGATTTCGCCGAGGCCCGCGGCCCCGAGGAGCGCATCGCAAAGGGCATGCAGGAGGACATCGCCGTCCGAGTGACCTTTGAGGCCGATCGGAGCGGGCACATGCACGCCGCCGAGCATCAAGGGCGTCTTCGGGGCGAGCCGATGCGCATCGAAGCCCTGGCCCACGCGAAAGGCGGGACGGGACGGGAGGACGAGATGGCGCGCGCGTTCGAGATCGTCCGGCGTGGTCACCTTGAAGTTCCGGGCGGAACCCGCGACCGCGGCCACCGGCAGGCCTTGAAGCTCCATGGCCATCGCCTCATCGGTAAGGGTGACACCGGCGCGGGCGGCCCTCGCATAGGCCTTGAGCAGGGCCGCGCGGTTGAACCCTTGCGGGGTCTGGGCCGCGCCGAGGGAATCGCGATCCACCGTGTCGCCAATCCGGCCCGCCTTCACTTTCTTGATGGTGTCGACGACCGAAGCCACCGGAATCGCCGCACCGTGTGAGCGCACGCCCGCAAGAACCCGGGCCACGACCTCCGGGTCGACGAAGGGCCGGGCCGCGTCGTGGACAAGCACGACCCTGTCCCGCGACGTCGTGCGCTTGAGGCCCGAGCGCACCGAGGCCTGACGCGTGGCTCCTCCCGCCACCACCGCGCGGAGTTTCCCGGTCGCGGCTGCCTCGGCGCGAGCCGCCTTCTCAAACCCCCGGGGCGCCACTACGACCAGAGCACTCACTCCCGGGCAGGCGGAAAGCGCCTCGGCGCTTCGGCGGAGCAGCGTCTTGCCGGCGATGTCGATGAACGCCTTCGGGGTTTCGCCACCCAGACGAACGCCTTGGCCCGCCGCGACGATGATCGCCACCGCGCCCACTGGACTACTGGATTCCCGCGGCGCGCTCCAGCACTTTTGCGACACCGATGATGTCGTCCTGGCCGTGACCCTGATCGCGCGCGGCCTGGCCCACGTCGCGTATCGCGACGAGTCCGGGCATGGAGACGCCGAGCGAGGTCGCCTCCTGCAGCATCAGGTTCTGGTCCTTGACGAGAAGATCGATCGAAAAGTGCTGGTCGAAGTCGCGCTTGATGAGCGCGCCGCCTTTGAATGTGTAGTACGGCGAGGCGAAGCCCGAGGCCATCACCACTTCGAGAACGGTTTCGAGCGGGATTTGGGCCTTCTTCGCGAGAACCGAGGTTTCCGCGAGGGCTTCGAGCATGAACGAGATGTAGGTGTTCCCGAGGAGCTTCACGAAGGAAGCGCTGCCCATCGGGCCGCAGTAGATCGCTTTCGAGCCGATCACCTGCAGGAGCGGCAGCAGTTCGTCGTGGATTTCACGCGAACCGCCGGTCATGAGAAGGAGCGCGGCGTTTTGAGCGCCGTTTTTGGAGCCCGTTACCGGGGCCTCGAGCATCGCGGCGCCTTTCGCCTGCAGCGCCGCGTCGATGCGCTTCGTGAGCTCCGGTGTGATCGTGGAGGTCTCGACGTAGCGGAAGCCGGGACGGACCCCGTGGATGAGGCCATCCTCGGCGAAGACCAGGCGTTCGACCGCGGGCGGGTCGGAGATGCAGGCGAAGACCACATCGCTGGCCTCGGCGAGGGCTCTAGGGGTCGCGGCTACCGTGGCTCCCTTCGCGCGGAGCGGCTCGCATTTGGAGGCGGTGCGGTTCCACACCGTGAGGGCAAACCCCTTCGCGATGAAATGCGGAGCCATGCGCTGGCCCATGAGGCCGAGGCCGGCGAAACCGATGCGGGGTGTGACGTTCGAGGTCAAGGCTGAGAGATTACCCTGATCCGCGCTTGAACCACGGCCAGAAGATGGGCGATCACCTCGTCCGGCGACATTTCGGTGGTCTCGACATACACCGCGTCCGGAGTTCTCACGAGGGGCGAGTCTTCGCGGGTCATGTCCTGGTGGTCGCGGGCGCGGATGTCTTCGAGGATCGCCTCGTAGGAAGCCTCCTGCCCCTGACGCTCGTCGAAGCGTCGCTTCGCGCGTTTCTCAGGGGAGGCGTCGAGATAGAACTTCACCTCGGCATTCGGAAAGACGACGCTGCCGATGTCGCGCCCGTCGAGCACCACGCCCCCGCTGCGGCCGAGCTGCTGCTGCTGGCGCACGAGTTCGCGGCGAACCGCGGAGATCTTCGCCACCGCGGAAGCCATCTTCGTCACTTCGCGCGTCCTTATCGCGTCGGTCACATCATGGCCGTCGAGAAGAACACGATAGCCGGCTTCCGCGAAGCTGATCCGCGCTTGGGCCGCGGCGTCCGCTATGGCCGCCTCGTCGTCTTGGGCGATGCCGCGTTCGAGGGCCCGCACCGCCACCGCCCGGTACATGGCACCTGTATCCAGGTAGGTGTAGCCAAGATCGGCCGACAAGGCGCGGCCGATGGTCGATTTCCCCGCCCCCGACGGCCCGTCGATTGCGATCACAATGCCCTTCAACGGCGTTACCTTGGACGCGTTCGGCGGGTGGCGGATTCGGGCCGACGCGAGGGCGGCGGGGCCCTGCGGGTCGGGACTCTCGCGGAGCCTTCTATGGGGCGTGATCGCGGGGCGGCGGTTGGCGGAGGCGGGGCCGCGGCGGCGGCCGATCCGGCCGAAGGACGCGCTCCCTTGCGCGGGCGGAACGGCGCCTTGACCTCCGCGTACTTGTCCGAGCGTGTGTTGCCGCGGCCGCGCATGAACGACGCGACCTCGCGCGGGGAAAGGCTGCGGAACTCGCCCACGTTGAGACCCAACGACGTCAGCAGGCCAAGGCCTACGCGCTTCAGCTTCTCGACGGGATGGCCGAGGGCCTGAAGCAGGCGTCGCACCTCGTGGTGCTTGCCCTCGTGGAGCCGGACCTCGACCCAGGAGTTCTCCGCGGCTTCGATGACGCGCGCTCCATCAAGGGCGAGCCGCTCGCCTTCGATCACCAGGCCGCGACGCGCCCGGGCCAGCGTCTCGACGGTCGGCGTGCCCTTCACTTTCGCGTGGTAGCGCCGCTCCACTTCGTAGCGCGGGTGGGCCACGCGCTCCGCGAAGGCGCCGTCATTCGTGAGAAGGATCAGGCCTTCGGTGGCATAGTCGAGACGACCGACCGGATAGAGGCCCGGGAAATTCGGAACCAGATCCATGACCGTGGTGCGGCCCTCAGGATCCGAGCGGGTCGAGACCACGCCCTTGGGCTTGTTGAGAAGCAGGTACACGTTCTCGACGGTGGGCCGAATCCGGCGGTCGTCGACCTTGATCGAATCGATGGCGATGTCGGCCTTCGTCCCGAGTTCCTGAACCTGCACGCCGTTGACGCTCACGCGGCCCTGGGCGATCAGCTCCTCGGCGGCCCGTCGCGATGCCACGCCCGCGCGGGAGAGGATCTTCTGAAGTCGTTCCATCATGACCCGGGCTCGCCTGGCTTGTCGGACGGGGAACCATCGGCGGATTCCATGTTGTGCCGGCCCGAGTCCTCGTTCGCCTCGGTGTCGGCTTCCTCGTCCCCCCCCGCCTCCGCCCTGGCGCGAGCCGCGGCTTCGGCGATGTCGGCGGCCTCGAGGGTCGAATCGAAGGGAAGATCACGCTGCGCCGGATCCGGGGGATCCGCCTCGAAGAGGGGCACCTCGATCGCGGTGGGCGTGTCGAGGGCGCGCTTGAGGCCTATGACATCGACATCCTCGCCGAGGATCTCCGCGAAGTCCTCGATCTTCGGCAGGTCCTCGAGGTCCTTGAGTCCGAACTGAAGCAGGAACTCCTTGGTGGTGCCGTAGAGCAGGGGCCGGCCGACCACTTCCTTCCGGCCGACGATCTTGATCAGGCGGCGCTCGAGCAGGGTCTTCACGACGCCGCCCGACTTGATGCCGCGCAGTTCGATGATCTCGGGCAGCGTCGCCGGCTGCTTGTACGCGATGACCGCGAGGGTCTCGAGAGCCTGGGTCGAAAGCCGGGCCGGCGACTTCGGGTCGAGCAGTTCCCGGACCCATTCGTTGTGCTCGGGCCGCGAGGTGATCTGGTAGCCGCCCGCGACCTCAATGAACTGCAGGCCGCGATTGTCCGCGGCGTAAAGCGACTGGAGATCCGCGATCTGCGCCTCGATGACCGTCTTGTCGAGGCCCTTGAAGACGCGCGCCAGTTCCTTCATCGTCACCGGTTCCTTCGAGACGAAGGTCAGGGCTTCCACAATGGCGCGGATCTCCTCGGGCTTGGGGTGGAGCTCGGCGGGGATGGCGTCCTGGTCCGCCTCGTCGTGGGCAGGCGTCGCCTCCGCGGTTTGCGCGGCGTCTTCTGGCTTGATTTCGTCTTCGGACATTCTGATTCTTCGTCTCTTCAGGAAACCGTCGTGGTGAATGCGGGAGCGTCTTCCACCGGGCCGATCGGCCGGAACAGCCGGATCGCCTCGAAGGTGGAGCGCTGGTAGACCTTCACCCGCCTGAGCCTTACGATCTCGAGCAGGGCGATGAACATCAGGATCATCTCGGCCTTGGTGTTGAGGTTCTCGAAGATGGCCATGAACTCGAGCGACTCGCCCACCTTGATCATGGCGAGCAGGTCGGCGATCGCCTGGTCGAGCGTCCTGCCCTCGCCTTCGATCTCATGCTGGACCAGGAGCTTGCGGCGATCGAGCAGCTCCTTGAACGCGGAGACGAGATCGAAGAGGCCCGCCTCGAGCATCTCTTCGCCCGCGTCGTCCTTGAACTTCGGAACCACTTCGTCAGGCCGGATCCAGGTGGCGGTGCGTATCTCGTACTGCTGGCGCAGCACGCCCGCCGCCTGCTTGTACTTCTCGAACTCGAGCAGCCGCTGGATCAACAGTTCGCGCGGATCCTCACCGTCTTCCAGGACCTCGCTCGGCGAGACCGGAACCAGCATTTTCGACTTGATGTGAATGAGCGTCGCCGCCATCACCATGAACTCGCCCGCCACCTCGAGGTTCAGGATCTCCATGAGGCGGAGGTACGCGATGTAGGACTTGGTGATCGGAGCGATCGCGATGTTCTTGATGTCCATCCGGTCCTTGCGGATCAGGTGGAGAAGAAGATCAAGCGGCCCTTCGAAATCCTCGATCTCGAACTTGAGCTGGATCTTCGGGGCGTCTTCGGGGAACGTGGGCTCCCAGCCCGCGGGGGCGACCAGCTTGTTCGCGTCTTCCGCCACCGCCGGGGCGGCGGCGGGCGCGGATATGGACTCGGCCGGCGCGGGGGCGTTGTCGTCTTTGGGCTGTTCGGACATCTTCGTTCAGCAGGCGCTCAGTACGCGATCTTCATCGCCCGGTGGACTTCGTCCATGGTCGCCTGGGCGACCTTGCGGGCGCGGGCGCTGCCGTCCTTGAGGATGTCCATGACGGTGTCGGGACGCGAAGCGAGTTCCTCGCGCTTCTGACGCATCGGCTCGATCCGCGCCACCACGTGGTCGGCGAGCTTCGATTTGCACTCGATGCAGCCGATGGCGGCGGTGGTGCAGCCATGCGTCGCCCAGTCCCGCGTTTCCTTTGTCGAGAACGCCTTGTGAAGATCGAACACCGGACACTTGCCGGGATCGCCCTTGTCGGTCTTCCGCTGACGCGCGGGGTCCGTAACCATCGTCTTGAGCTTCGACCGGATGTCGGCTTCGGTGTCTTTCAAGAGGATGGAGTTGTTGTAGCTCTTCGACATCTTCCGGCCGTCGGTGCCGGGCGTCCGCGGGACCGGCGTCAACAGGGTTTGTGGCTCTGGAAAAATCGGCCCGTAGAAGTTGTTGAACCGGCGCACGATCTCACGCGAGATCTCGATGTGAGGCGCCTGGTCTTCGCCGACCGGCACCGCGTTCGCCTTGTAGATGATGATGTCGGCGGTCTGGAGCAGCGGGTACCCGAGGAAGCCGTAGGTCGCGAGGTCGCGGTTTTTGAGGTTCGCCTGAACATCCTTGTAGGTGGGCACGCGCTCGAGCCATGAAACCGGCGTGGTCATCGAGAGAAGCAGGTGAAGCTCCGCGTGCTGGGGCACCAGGCTCTGGATGAACACGCAGGACTTCGCGGGATCGATGCCCGCGGCCAGCCAGTCGAGCGTCACCTCGATGACGTTCGCCCGGATCGCGGAGGGATCCTCGTATTCGGTGGTGAGGGCGTGATAGTCGACGACGCTGTAGAAGCAGTCGTAGCTGTCCTGCAGGCGCACCCAGTTGTCGAGGGCACCGGTCAGGTGGCCCAGGTGAAGGGCCCCGGTTGGACGCATGCCCGAGAGGATTCGCGGTTTCGGTTTCGTTTCCATCGCCCTACCTGATGATGTCGAAAATGCCGAGGACGACGAAGCGCTGGATCGGCCCGATCAGCCATCCGAGCAGACCGCTCAGGAAGAGGATCCAGAGAATGATCATCCCGTAGTTCTCGGCCACATAGTCGAACTTCTGGCCGATGTCGCGGGGGAGCGACCACGAGAGAATGTGGGACCCGTCGAGCGGCGGTACGGGCAGGATGTTGAACACCGCAAGGGCTACGTTGAGGGCGATCCCCACGCTCATCAGGCTGTAAAGGCCGTCGCGCAGTCCGCCGGGCTCGAGGTCGAGGCGCAGGATCACGAAAAAGAGGACCGAAAAGACCAGGGCGAGGATCAGGTTCGAGATGGGACCGATGCCCGCGACCGAGATGTGGCCCCTGCGCAACGACACATCGGGCCGGAACCGGGCGGGATCGTAGGGCGTGGGCTTCGCCCAGCCGATCACCGGGAAGCCTCCGAAAATCTGGAGCAGCGGCATCAGCACGGTGCCGAAAATGTCGATATGGGGCAGGGGGTTGAGGGTGATCCGACCGAGGCTCGCCGCGGTGTCGTCACCCAGCTTCAGGGCCATCCAGGCATGGGCCGACTCGTGGAACGACAACGAGAAGAGCAAGACGAGGTAGTTCGTCAGGCCGAGTGCTAACTGTTGGGCGTCGATGTCGGGCATGAAGGGTTCTTTGCAGCAGCGGCAGTCCGTGTTTTCACGGTCCTTGAAGATGGGTTTCCCGTCGGACCCTTGCTTTTTCGGAGCTCGGCGGCCCGTTCGGCCGACGTCGGGGGCGGCCCCTCGGGGTGCGCGTCCATTGGCGCCCAATGCGAGGCCTTAAGAGCGGGGAGAATCCTAGCAGAGAGCGCCCACTCGCTGTCCGCGATATGAAAGGATACAGGCCGCATGTTCTCTGAAATCAAGCTCGTTACCGTGGGAGTGAAGGATCTCGACCGCTCGATCGCCTTCTACGCCGATGCCTTCTCGCTCGAGGAGATCTCGAGAACCCGAGTGGACCACGAGGCCCTCTGCGAGGCGTGGCGGATCCCCGCGGGCATCGGCGGCCGCTATGCGGTCATGGGAATCCCGGGCGTCGACTCGGGAATGCTGCGCCTGGTCGAATGGACGCCTTCCGGCGAACACGTATGGGCGGCTCCCGCGCGTTTTCAGGATCTCGGCGCTTACGCGGTCAACTTCCGGGTCAGGGACATCAACGCGGCGTGGGACCTGCTCGGAAAAAGCGGGGCACGAGAGAAGTCGAAGCCCACTTATTGGGAAGTGGAGCAGAACATCGCGGCCTGGGATTCGCAGTGCTACGACCCGGACGGAACCCTGCTCGACGTGTTCCAGGTCGTGGGCGAGATCGAACGCACCCTCGGGCCCTTCGCGGACGGACGGGATGCCACCGAGGTCCAGACTCTCGCCGTCCACTGCATAGACGCCCGCAGATCGGAGGAGTTCTATGTGGGGATGGGCTTCGAGCCGCTCTACGACCGGGTGATCGAGCACTTGTGGCACTTCCTCGGTCTGCCCCAGGGAACGAAAGTGCACAACATCAACCTGGTCATGCGCGGCGAACGGGCGACCGGCCGGGTGGAGCTCGTCCAGTACGTAGACGTCGCGGCGCGCTCTCTCAAGGCCCGCTCGGCGGCGCCGGGCCGGGGTCCCCTGATGATGTCCCTGCAGGTCAACAACCTCGACAAGGCGAGCGCCCGGATCCAGGAGCTGGGCGGGAAACCGATCGGAACCTCCCGCTACAACTCTCCGCCGTTCGGGCTCGTGGCCGCGGCCACGTTCTTCGGCCCGAGCGACGAGGTGATCGAGTTGTTCGAGGCCACCCTCCGCTGACCGCGGTTGAACGCGGGTCGAAACGCGACGGAACCAGACCGGCCCCGAGGAGAGGCTAGACCATCTCGACCGCCTCGATCCGCTCCTTCTCGACGGCGATGAACTTGTCGAGGAACTCCGCGATCTCGGGGTCGGTGACGATGGTCTTGAGCAGCGCCGATGCGCGCAGAAGCGCCTCGCTGCGGGCGACGAAGTATTTGGCGGGCACGAGGCGGGCACGCAGCTCGCCGATGGTGTCGCGCAGGGCGAACAGATAGGCGAAGTCGGGGGCGAAGTCCTTCCAGCTCTTGACGTCCGCCACCATCTCCTTCGAGTCGGACAAGCTCGAGATCAGCGCGCTCATCGACTGCGTGACGAGGGGGACCTCCGGATGAGCGGCGAGGACGAAACACGCATTCGTCACGGTCTGGCCAATGAGGGTGCGGAGCACTTTGCGCGGAATGCCGACGCCCGCGCCCTCGCGGACGAAACTCACCGGATACTCGGTCACCGAGGACTCCTCGATCGCGATCACGGCCGCGCGGCGCTTCGGCACCACGCCGCCCTCGGCGAGAAGGGCGCTTTCGCCAATCACGCCGTCGGGGCCAACCACGCCGATCAGGCCGTCCTCCGTCTTGATGCCCAGACGGCCCTTGTCGACAAAGGCGATGGTCGTGGCGAACTCGCCGTGCCACCAAAGCACGTCGCCCTTGCTGAGTTTCTTTACCTGCATGATCGAGTCTCCGATTCGTTGGCGGAGAGTCTAGCCACAGTTCACTCGGGTTCGGTGGCCTCGACCTGCGATTCCGGTCGGACCGCCGCGAATACTTTCGCGGCCAGGGACGGACCGATGACCGCGGCCATTTCCGCCTCGCTCGCCGCCTTGACTCCCTTGAGCGAGCCGAAGGCGCGAAGCAGCTTCGACCGGGCCTTCGGGCCCACGCCCCTGATCGCGTTGAGCTCCGAGGCGATGGTGCGCTTCGAACGCCGCTGCCGGTGGAACTTCACCGCGAAACGGTGAGCCTCGTCGCGGACCGCCTGCATGAGCTGGAGGGTTGGCGTCGAATGGGCGAGGATCACCGGCTCGGCGCGTCCACGCACGTAGAGGATCTCTTCGCGCTTGGCCAGGCTTGCGAGGGGCAGTTCGCCCAGGCCGAGTTCGTCGAGGGCCGCGGCCGCCGCCCCAAGCTGCCCTTCCCCGCCGTCGATCAGAACGAGATCCGGCAGGTCGGCCCCCTCTTCGAGCAAACGGCGATACCGGCGGCCGACGACTTCGCGCATCGAGGCGAAATCGTCCGGGCCGTTCTCCACCGTCTTGACCTTGAACGTGCGGTAGTCGGACTTCTTCGGGGCCGCCATCTCGAAGACCACCATCGACGCCACGATGTCCGAGCCTTGAAGGTTCGAGATGTCGAAGCACTCGATCCGCCGGGGCTCATCGGGCAGGCCAAGCGCCTCCATCAGGGCCACGAGAATCTCCCGCGACCGTTTTTTGGGATGCCGCCACTCGAGGTCATGCGCGAGTTTCGCGTTGCCGGTGACGAGTTCGAGGAGCCGGACTTTCTCGCCGCGCTGGGGAACCCGAAAGCGCGCCTGCGAGCCCCGGCGTTCGGTAAGCCAGGTCGCAAGCGTGTCCATGCCCTCGAAGGCCTCGGACACCAGGATCTCGCGGGGCACGTAGCGGTCGTTCTCGTAGAAGCGCGCTACCGACTCTTCGAGAAGGCGGGTTTCATCGCCCACGCGATCGAGAAGGAAACCCTCGCTCGAAGCGACGCGGCCATCCCGCACGCAGAACACCTGGAGCGAGGCCCGTCCCTCCTCGACGTGGAGGCCGAACACATCGCGTTCATCGACCTCGGCGGTGGTGATCTTCTGCGGCATCTCGAGCCGCTCGAGCGCCTGTATGGAGTCGCGGACGGTTGCGGCATGCTCGAAGCGCTCCTCCTCGGCGGCCTTGAGCATGGAGGCGCGCAGGTCCTTCAGGACTTCGTCGGTGCGCCCTTCGAGAAATTTCGCGGCCTCGGCGCACGACTTCCGATAGTCGTCGAGCGAACAGATCGATTCGACGCACGGGGCCAGGCACCGGTGGATCTGGTATTGAAGGCACGGCCGGCCGCGGTTGCCGTCGAGCTTCTCCCGGCAAGAACGGACTCCGAAGACACGATGAACGAGCCCCGCGGTTTTCCGGCCGAGGTGCGCGGGAATGTAGGGCCCGCCGTACGCACTCTTGTCCTCGGCCACCTTGCGCACAATGTGAAGCCGCGGATACGCCTCGCCGAGAGTCAGCTTGAGGTAGGGATGATTCTTGTCGTCACGGAGCAGGACGTTGTAGGGCGGTTGATGCCGCTTGATGAGATTGTTCTCGAGGGCCAGCGCCTCACTTTCGCTATCGGTGACCAGGATGTCGAGATCGGCGATCTCCGACACCATCGAAGCCTTGAGGTAAGCGCCCGCGTGGCCGGCCTGGAAATAGGACCGCACGCGGTTCTTGAGCACAAGCGCCTTGCCCACGTAGACGACGGCCCCCTCGGCATTCTTGAACAGGTAGACACCGGCCGAGGCCGGAAGCTGCTCGAGTTTCGCGTCAAGCTTGCTGAGGGGAGCATCGGACATCGGCGCGAGAGATGGTACCCGAAGGAAGACCGCAGCACCCCGCGCGGCGCCAAAGGCGGCGATCAACCGCTCACCGCCGTTGCCGAGTCACCAGACTCAACGGGGGAAACCCCTGATCGTCATGGCGAGGAGGCCGTCGTAGGGAGGTCCGACGAAGCCATCTCGCAGGCCTGGTAGTGGTAGCCCGCGGGACCAGGTGCAGATGCGGGCTCGCCCCGCCGGGGACGGCGGGTGCGTCGCACTTGGACGCGCCACAATGGAATCGTGTGCTCCTTACCCGCCTCGGGTCGGCGAAAAGGACGCATCTCGATGGAGTGACTCGCCTCTAGCGCGCAGCCTGCCCTCGGGGCACGCCCCGACGGGTGCGACGCGCATCAGCACCCGGCCCCGCTCCATCTCTGATCCTCGGCCGCCTTCGAAACTCCGCCTGAAATATGGCGAACTCGAACGGGTTTCTCAGCAGGAGGCGACTATGGTCTCCCGACGACGCAATCCCCCGCCCCCTGCTACCAAGCCGCTACGGCCGCGAGCCCGCATTTCGCCGGCCAGGCGTCGCGGACTGACATCGCCGGAGTACGAGGGCACACCGACCGTAGACAGGCGCGTCTCTTCCACCGCGTAAATAGAGTTCTCCGTGCCTGCCGACTCTCCCCTCCCTGTTTACCTGCGCGTTCGAAATCTCAAGGACAAGGCGACACAACGCCTGGCCAACCGAGCCATCCCTTACGCCGCGCGCCTGCTCGGGGTCGCCGCCGGCACCCACCTGAGCGAGTTCCGCGGTCGTGATGGCGGGTTCCAGGACCTCAAGGCCCGCCTCGACCGAGCGGAACTGCTCGCCTCCATGGGTTCCTTCAACCGTCAAGGGGCGGCTAGGAGTAAATTCGCCATCGATGAACGCGTTGTCACCGCCCACCATCGGCATCCTTGCCGGGATGGGTCCGCGCTCCACTGCGCCCTTCATCGATCTCGTGGTGACCGAGTGCCAGAACCAGTACGGGGCGCGCGACGACATCGATTTTCCCAGGATGCTCATCTGTGCGCAGCCGGCGCCTTTCTATGAGGATCGGCCGGTGGATCACGCGGCCCTCGAGGCGGCGATCCTCGACGGCCTCCACACTCTCGAGAACGCGGGCGCGTCGTTCCTCGCCATGGCCTGCAACACCGCTCACATCTACTACCCCCGCCTCGCGGCCTCAGTTCAGGTCCCGCTGCTCAACATGATCGAACTGACCGTGGCGGCGGCGCCCACCTCGGGCCCGAGGGTCGCCTTGATCGCGGCGCGGCCCACCGCCGAATCGAACCTCTACCAGCAGGGCTTGCGGACGCGGGGTCTCGAGATGGTCGACATCGACTGGCAGTCCGACATCGATCACCTGGTTGGGGTGACCCGGACCTCCACGGATCCGATCCTCCTGCGCCGGTTGTGGAAGGGGTTGACCGCACGGGCCGCGAAGGCCCGCGTCGACACCCTGGTCGTGGCCTGCCTCGATCTGAGCGCCATCCTCTCTCATCTTGGAACCGGCTTCCCGATCCTCGACGCGTCCCATTGCCTGGCCCAGGCTTCGGTCCAGCGATGGCTGAACCTTCGGGGCGCGAAAATGCCGGCAGCCTCCTCGGCTCCATGACCGGCGCCCTCCTCATCGGAGCGAGCGCGGAGGCGAGCCTCGTCGTTGCGCGAAGCGACACTGCGGCCGCGATCGCGCTCTCCGGAGAAGATTCGTTCCCCGAGGTCTTCGCCACGTCGCGCATGATCGCGCTCATGGAGCTTGCCGCCGCGAAGCTGATGCGGCCCCTCCTCGCGGAAGGCCAGCTCTCCGTGGGGGTCTCCCTGAATGTCCGCCACACCGCGGCGACGCCGGTCGGTTGCCCGGTGCGGGCGGTGGCGACGTATCTCGGGCCCGATGGGAAGATGTGCCGCTTCAAGATAGAAGCCTTCGATCCCGCGGATGCTATCGGAGACGGCGACCACGTCCGCGCGGTCGTCGCCACCGATCGGCTGCTCGCAGGGGCAGAGCGGCGACGCGGCTGAGGCCCTTGTTCACCTCGGCGGGGGCGGGGCGTCCTTCATCAACTCCTCGAAACGCGGGTCTTTGCAGACCGTCGGCCTCGTGGCCGCGTTTGGCCTCGCCCGGACCATGGCGGGACCGCTCTTCCAGACAAGCGTCACCGACCCGCCGACATTCTCCATCGTGCCGCTACTCCTGATGGGAGTCGCACTCGTAGCCTGCTGCGTCCGGCACGACGAGCAACGCGGGTTGATCCCCTGGTGGCCCTGCGCTCGGAATAGGCCACTTCTACGGATTCAGCAACACCGCCATGGTCGCAAACGGCGCGATGCGGCCATCGGTCATCGCGGTGTACATCACCTGAAGCCCCGCGTCCCCGGTCGGCGAGAGCATCACGAAGTCGTCGAGGTAGCCCGATTCCGTGGGCGGTGAGCTCGCGGCCCGAGGGCCAGACGAAGCGGACGTTTCGCGCGAGGGCGAGGGCTCGCGCGCGACAACACGGTAGTGATCGACGGGACCCTCGGCCCGCGAGAAGTCGAGGGTGAGCCGCGAGGATGAGCGGTACGCGCGATCGTCGTTCAATTCGGAACGAGCGGCGAGACTGAGCCGCGCATCCCAAGGACGCGAAGAACCCCTCACCTGCGTCGAGAGTCCCATCGACCCAACCGCGAGGGCCGCGATTGCGGCACGGACCAGAGGGGCGGGAGGGGCGACCACGGCCGCTGGGCTAGCAGGACGCGGTCGTGCCGGCCGACATGAGCGTTAGTTCCAGCCCGTTCCCTGAAGTATCTTGCAGAAAAGGAGCAACAACCAAGTGAATGCCAATGAGAGTCGCGGCGCCTGGGGTTCGCGAATCGGATTCATCCTCGCCGCCGCCGGGTCGGCTGTGGGCCTCGGCAACATCTGGGGCTTCCCCATGCAGGTGGGCAGAGGTGGCGGTGCTGCCTTCGTGCTCGTCTACCTCTTCTGCGTCTTCGTGATTTGCTTCCCGATCATGATCGCCGAACTGGCCCTCGGCCGGTCTTCGAGCCGTTCGCCGATCGAGGCCTTCGCGGTCACAAAGCCCGGGACGCGCTGGTGGCTCGTGGGCGTCCTCGGCGTGTGTGCGGGCGTCGGCATCCTTTCCTTCTACGCGGTCATCGCCGGCTGGACGATCGCCTACATCTGGTTCACCGCCACCGGTGCCGTGGCCGGCAACACCGAACAGATCGGCGCGTTCTTCAGTGCGTTTGTGGCGAGCGGGGGCCGCAACGTCATGATGACTATCCTGGTTCTCGTCACCACCGCCTGCATCCTCCTGGGGGGCGTCCGAAAGGGAATCGAACGGGCCTCGAAGGTCATGATGCCCGCCCTGCTCTTCCTCCTCATCGCCCTGGCCCTGCGCGCCCTGACCCTGCCCGGGGCAACCCAGGGTCTCGCGTACTACATGCGGCCCGACTTCTCCCTGCTCGCCAACCCTCAGGTCTTTAACGCCGCTCTCGGCCAGGCGTTCTTCTCGCTCAGCCTGGGCATGGGCTGCATGATCACGTATGGCAGCTATCTGTCCAGGAAGACCAGCATCGTGGTCTCCGCGGCCTGGGTGGCAGGTCTCGACACCGCGGTGGCGCTGCTCGCCGGACTGATCATCTTCCCGGCCGGCTTTTCCATCGCCGGTTTCGATCCCACCGCCGGCGGTCCGGGTCTCATCTTCACCGTGCTGCCCCGTCTGTTCGATACGATGCCTGGCGGACATCTTTTCGGAGCCGCGTTCTTTGTCCTCCTCACGATCGCCGCCCTCACGAGCACCATTTCCCTGCTCGAGGTGCCCACCGCGGCGCTGGTCGACCGGGGTTGGGAACGAAAGAAGGCCGTGCTGGCCCTGACCGCTCTCGTAACCGTGCTGGCCATCCCGTCGGTGCTCTCGCAAGGCGCGGTGGCCTCTCTCAGCAGCCTGCCGGTCGTGAACATGCCCTTCCTGGACCTGATGGCGACGGTCTGGAACAACTGGGCCCTTCCCATCGGCGGATTGCTCATCGCGATCTTCGTCGGCTGGGTCTGGGGGGCGGACAACGCCATCGCCGAGCTGACCGCCGAAGGCCAGACTCTGCCCGGAGCTCCCCTTTGGGCCTTCCTCATCAAGTACGTGTGCCCGCTCGCGATCCTCTTCATCATCGTGATGACGGCGCGCGGGATGTTCGCCGCTTGATACCGTTCCTTTGAAAACACTGCTAATCGCAGCGAAGAGCGACGAGGGGATCGACGCGCAGGGCGCGCCTTGCGGGTATGAGGGCAGCCAGGCCGGTGACGAAGACGAAGAGCGACACTGCGGCGATGTAGCTCAACGGGTCGAAAGTGCTGAGACCGTAAAGCTCCCGACGAAGGAGTTGAGCTAAGCCGGCGGCGCCCGCGACACCGGCGAGCAGGCCGAAAGCCACCGTGCTCTGAAACTGCGAGGCCAGACTCTTCAGAATGTGCCTGGGTTCCGCGCCGATCGCCATCCGGATTCCGATCTCTTTCGTGCGCTGGGCCACCGCGTAGGACACGAGACCCACGATGCCCAGAGACGCAACGATGAGGGCGATGATGCCAAGCGCGCCGACCGCGAAAGCACCCTGCTCCACCTCACGAATGCGCTGCTCGAACCGATCCTTGAGGAGATGGATCTGCGGCGTCACGGTCGGGTCGATTCCTTTGGCGGCCGCACCCACGGCGGCGAGCAGGGTCTTGGGGGCGCCCGAAGTCCTCAACACCACCGACATCCCCGGGAGATCGCCCTCGCGAGCGAGGCGATAGACCTTCATCGCGTCCGGGTCCTGAAGAGCCAGGGATCGCGCGTTCGCCGCGATGCCGACCACGGTGAGGGCCTTCGGATCCCCGATCAGGAACAGTTGGCCGAGCGGATCCTGATGCGGCCAGCGCTTCCGGGCGAGCGACTCGCTGACCACCACACCGCTCTCGTCACCAGGGGCAAGGTTCCGTCCCCGAAGCAGAGGGATCTTCATGGTTCCAAGATACCCGGCATCCACCTGGTGGACGTAGATGTCGTGCCTCCGGCCCTCGATCTCGAGGCTCGCGGTGATCCTCGCTCCCCCAAGGGGCGGAGTGGACGTGCGGGTCACGGACGCAACACCCGCGATGCCGCGCAGCCTCGATTCGAGATCGTCGAGATACGCCCGCCCGCGGGACGCGTCGTATCCGTGCTCCACCAGCGATGGATCGACCACGATCGTCTGCTCGTACTCGAAGCCCGGATCGGACGAGGCCACCCGGTCGAACGCGCGCACCAGGAGCCCCGCGACAATGAGCAGAACGCAGCTCGACGCCACTTGAGCGCCGATCAGGAATCTGCGCGTGAAAGTCATGCGCGTCCGCTGCCGTGCGATGTGGACGGCGGGCATCAGGCCGAAAAACATCGCCGAGAAGAATCCCATCAAAGTTGCGAACGTGACCACGCGCCAGTCGGGGGTGGGATCGAACCACGGAGGCGCCTCCGTCAACACCAGCATGGCCTTCACGACCGCGAAGCCCACCAGGAGCCCGCTCAAAGCGCCCATGAGCGCGAGCACGCTCTCGGTGAACAGCTGGCGGATGAGGCGGGCGGTGGATGCGCCGATCGCCACGCGCAGACCGATCTCGCGCTGACGCGCGGCGCCCCGCGCCAGAAGCAGGCTGCCGAGATTGCCGCACGAGACCGCGAGGATCAGGAGTACCAAAGACCCCACGAGGACAAACATCGGATACAGCCGCTCCTCGACTCCCGGCGGAGGCCCCGAACCGCGCGATACGGATCCGACACTCTGCGGGTAGCCGCCAGGGCTGCTTGGAAGGCGTTCGCCTTCCCACACGTCGTCGGGACGCTGCTGCCGGAGAGTTGCCGCGAGTGATGCAAGTTCGGCCTCTGCGGCGAGAGGTGTGGCGCCTTCCGCCAGCCGGCCCCACATAGAGACGCCGCTGTTCTTCTGGCCCGAGAAGTCGCTCAGAATCTCACTGCCGTGCACGAAGTGGGGATGCTGGGTGATAAGCGCCCAGAAGGCGGGCGTGTCGGAGCCAAGGCCGCTGAATTCGCGCGCCGCGACACCCACGACGGTCGCGGTTTTTCCGTTCAATCGGACCCTTGCGCCCACGACACCCGGGCTCGCGCCGAATCGGCTCGCCCAGAACCCGTGTCCCAGAACCACCATCGGCGCGGTTACGGGAGCCTCGTCGGCCTCCGTGAAGAGCCGTCCGGCGGCGGCGGCGGCGCCCAGCTGAGCGAAGAAGTTCCCGGTGACGAAGTAGGTGCGCGGCGCGTTCTCCTCGTCTTCATAACGAAGGCTCGCCGTGGTGAGGGCCAGAACCGCGGAGAGGGTTCGCGTGTGGTCCCGATAGAAGGAGACGGCGGGGTATGGCACGTCCGACCAGAACTGCCCGGGGCCCTGTCGTTGGAAGCGAAGGAGGCGGTGCGGATCGGTCAGCGGCAGCGGACGCAGGACCGTCATGTTGAACGACGCGAACGCGGCAACCGTGGCGCCGATGCCGATGGCCAGGACCAGCACGGCGGAGACGGTGAATCCCGGCGATGTCCGCATACCGCGAAAGGCGAAGCGAAGATCCTGCAAAAGGCGGTCGATCCACGTCCAGCCCCAGGCTTCCCGCGAATCCTCGCGCAATCGCAGCGAGTCGCCAAGCGGCTTGCCTTCGTTCTTCGCGGCCATCTCGCGGTGGAATTCCATCTCCTCGGCCAGTTCCTCGTCCATCCGTCGACGGTTCAGGAGGTAGTGGATTCGGCGCAACAGTTCTCTCATCTCAAGTGTTCCCTCAGGCCGTACGCAGAACGGCCTGGATGGCCTTCGTCTGCCGGTCATAGTCCGACAACTCGGCCTCGAGCTGCTTCATCCCGTCGCGGGTGAGTTTGTAGAAGCGGACTTTCCGGTTTGTTTCGGACACTCCCCACGACGCGGTAACCCAGCCCTTCAGAAGAATCTTCTGGAGCGCCGGATAGAGCGACCCCTCCTCCACCCGGAGCGCGTCCGCAGAGAGCGCGTGGATCCGCTGCGCGATCGCATAACCATGAAGCGGCCCGGAGCGAAGGACGCGAAGAATGAGGAGCACCAGGGCGCCCGGCGGCATTTCGTTCTTTGGCATAGTTAGATTAGGCATAGATTACCTATGTCTATGACAAACGGCAAGCGGAGGGGAATTGTTCCGATAAGCTTCTCGGTGCATGACGCTGAGCGGTCGGGACATCCGGATCGGGCTCGCCCTTGCGGTGGTGATCGTGGCAGCGAACGCGGCGTACGTCGCGTCGCAGCTCGGCTTCGTGCACCGGCCGCGTCAGGTGATGGAGACCGACCACCGTCACTACATCCACATGGCGATGAACCCCGAGGAGCCGGAGGATCCGCCCTACGCGTTCCGGGTCGGCGCGCCTCGGATCGCCCGGGGACTGATGGCGTTGGGCCTGTCCGCCAACCAGGCCTTCTACCTCCTCACCCAGGCCTCCCTCGTGGCGTTCCTCGCCTGCATCTTTCTCTTCCTTCGCGCGCGGGGCTTCACCGGCGAGATCGCGGCGCTCGTGATCGTCCTCATGGGGCTTACCCAGGGCGCGGTGCGGTGGTTCGAATATCAGTACTGGATGTCCGATCCCCTCTGCATGGCCCTCGTCGCCGCCGCGGTGCTCGCGATCCAGCTCGACACGCCGTGGCGCCTCGCCATCCTCCTCGGCTTCGCCGCCGGCTTCGTACGCGAGAGTTTCGTCCTCGTCCTGCCCTTCGCGTTCTTTCACACCCTGAAGCGACATGATCTCAACCAGGCCGTCATCCGAACCGCGGCCATAGCGGCCGCGTTCTTCGCGGTGTCGCTGACGCTGCGCGCGATCATCACGCCCATCGCCCCCGACGACTGGGGGTCCGGCATCGTCGACAGCATGAGCTTCCGCGCGCGACATTTCTGGGACAAGCAGTGGTATGTCCTCACCATCGGCACCTGGGGTGTCTTCGTGCCCCTGGCCCTGGCCGACTTCCGCGGCCTGGTGAGACGCCTGCGCGAGAACCTCGACCTCACGTTCCTCGCCGCCGCGACCTACGGCACGCTGATCATCTCCAACAACACCGAGCGTCCTCTCGCTTACGCCTGGCCCGCCGTGGCCGCGGCCGGGGCGGCGGGAATCAGCATGCTGGTCACCATCGTCCACACTCCCTACCGGAGTCCGTTCCAGCGCATTGCCGCCATCTGCCTCGGCGCGCAAATGGTCCACTTCGGACTTACCCGCTGGCACGATCTCTCGGGATCGAGCCTCTATCAGCCCGCGAACTTCATCGTCGCGGGAATAATGTCGGCGCTCCTGCTTGTCTGGGCCGTTCTATTTGCTAGGCTGAAGTCGAACTGAAGGCCCGCCCCTGGTTTTCGTGGGCCGCAGAATCGGAGGGTTGCCCCGCACGCGTGCCATTGCGCCCTCCCCTCACGTTGCCGCTCAAGGAGCCTCGCTTAAGACCTATGTCCACCGTGTATCGCATCGGCGAAGTCACAGACGATTACTGCACGTCCTGCCACCTTCTGCTCTCGCACGACATCGCCAGCGTCGTGAACGAACAGATTGCCAAGACCACCTGCCGCACCTGCCACAACACCCACGACTACAAGCAGGCGAAGATCCCGAAGCGGCCAGCCAAGAAGGAAGAGACGAAGCAGAGCCTGATGGAACAGGTCCTGCGCAACATGCCGCAGATGCCGCCGATGCCACCCGCCCCCGCTCCCAAGCCCCGCCGCGACCTGTGGGCCACCCTCGACCGCATCAACGACAAGAAGGAGCAGGACGGGAGCGAGCCTCAGTGAGTTCGGACGGGTCGATCCGGGTTCCCGCGATTCTCGAGAAGAAACGCGACGGACACGCTCTCACCAAGAGCGAGATCGACTTCCTCATCGCCGGATACACGCGGGGAGAGGTGCCCGACTATCAGATGGCGGCGTTCGCGATGGCCGTGTATTTCCGCGGCATGACGGACGGCGAGACGACCGACCTCACTCGCGCCATGCTGTACTCGGGCGTGGTCCTCGACCTTTCCGACCTTCGCGGCCCCAAGGTCGACAAACACTCGACCGGCGGGGTGGGCGACAAGACGAGCCTGATCCTCGCTCCCCTCGTCGCAGCCTGCGGCGCGTACGTGCCCATGATCTCGGGCCGCGCCCTCGCCCACTCAGGCGGCACGCTCGACAAGCTCGAATCGATTCCCGGCTTCCGGGTGGGCCTCTCGCTCGACGAATTCCGCGCCACCCTGCACAAGCACCGCGTCTCCTTCATCGGCCAGACGAAGGAGATCGCCCCCGCCGACAAGAAGCTCTACGCGCTGCGCGACGTCACCGCGACCGTGCCCTGCCTTCCGCTGATCACCGCGTCGATCATGGGCAAGAAGCTCTCCGAGGGCATCGACGCCCTGATCCTCGACGTGAAGACCGGGGACGGCGCTTTCATGCAGCGCTACGAGGACTCGATCGCCCTGGCCGAGCGCATGGTCGCGATCGGCAAGGGCATGGGCAAGCGCGTGGCCGCGGTCATCACGGACATGAACGAGCCGACCGGCCTCATGATCGGTAATTCGCTGGAGATCGAGGAATCGATCCAGGCGCTGCGCGGTGAAGGCCCGAAGGATCTGGTCGATCTTTCCGTGGAACTCTCGGCCTGGATGCTGGTGCTGACCGGACTTCAACCCGCCCTTGAAGCCGGTCGGACGAAGGTCCGCGAGGCACTCGCGTCGGGTGCGGGCCTCGAGATCTTCAAACGGGTCATCGAAGCCCAGGGCGGGGATCCGCGGGTGTGCGACGACACGAATCGTCTTCCTCACGCGGCGAAACGACGGGAGATCCGGGCAGATGAAAAGGGCTTTCTCGCGCAGGCGCGCTGCCGGGCGATTGGCGAGGCTTCGATGTTGCTCGGCGCCGGCCGCGACACGGTGGCCGATGTGGTCGATCCCGGAGTCGGCATCGTGCTCGGGCGCAAGGTCGGCGATGCGGTCGATCGAGGCGATGTGCTGGCGACCCTTCACTACAACGATGAGGCCCGACTTGATCGGGCGCTCATCCGGCTGAACGGGGCATTCGTTGTTTCGCAGGATCGAACGGTTCGACCTCCTCTCGTTCTCAAGGTGATCGAGTAGCCGGTGGTGGCACTTCGCAGGACCTGTCTCGGCATCGCATCCGCACTGGTGGCCCTGGTGCTCCTGCCCTCCTGCGCAGCCACCCCGAAACGCCCTGCGCCCCTCGCGACCCGCCCCGCGCCAAAGATCGGCGCCACCGCCACCGGAACCGCATCCTGGTACGGGCCGGGCTATCACGGCAAGCGCACGGCTTGCGGCGAGCGCTTCGACCAGGACGCCCTCACCGCCGCGCACGGCTCCTGGCCCTGCGGGACGAAAGTTCGGGTGACCCTCCTCTCCACGGACAAGAGCGTGGTGGTCGTGATCAACGACCTGTTCCCGAATCACAAGGGCCGGTTGATCGACGTCTCCCGCGGAGCCGCGCGAGCGATCGGCCTCATCGGGCCGGGGACTGGGAAGGTGCGGGTGGAGGTGGTGAGGTAGGTGCGGGTCGCGGACGTGAGGTGGGTGGGTTCGCGGACGTGAGGTTGGTGGGTTCGCGGACGTGAGGTTCGTGGGGTTCGCGGGCGTGAGGTTGGTGGGTTCGCGGACGTGAGGTGGGTGGGTTCGCGGACGTGAGGTTCGTGGGTTCGCGGAAGGAAACGGGATCTCGCGCTAGGCCCCGGCTTTCGCCGGGGTGACGAGAGGTCTAATCGACCGATACTGGAGCGGTGGCTGCTGAATCAACCGCGAATCAAATTCAGGTACACCGTGATGATGAGGGCGTTCGAGAAGTCGATGAAGAAAGCCCCCACCATCGGGATCACCAGGAAAGCGCGGGGCGCGGGGCCGAAGCGTTCGACGATCGAGCGCATGTTGGCCACGGCGTTTGGGGTGGCGCCGAGGCCGAAACCGCAGTGGCCGCCCGCCATCACCGCCGCATCGTAGTCGCGACCGAGGAGCCGGTAGGTCACGAACACCGCGAACGCGCCCATCATCACCACCTGAACGCTCAAGATCACCATCATGGGCAGGGCGAGTTCGAGCAGCTCCCACAGCTTCAAGGACATGAGCGCCATCGAGAGGAACAAGGAGAGGGCCACGCTGCCGAGGTCGTCGACGGTGCGATGGTCGACCTTGAGCGCGCCCGTAGCCTCCACCAGATTACGAAGCACTGCGGCTACGATCATCGCGCCGATGTAGCCGGGCAGCGTGAAATACTGACCGAGGACCTTCGAGAGCAGGCCGCCCATCCACATGCAGGCGAGGATGATGGTCAGAGTCTTGAGCAGGGTGTATGTGGTCGGAGCGTCGCCCAGAGGTTCCGTGTCGATTTCGGCATCGAGGGAAGCGTTGCGTGCCAGCTGCGAGGCCGGACTTGGCAGGTTGTCGCCGGCCTTGAGGTTGTTCCGCCGGATGAGCCAGGTCGCGACCGGGCCGCCTATAAGCCCGCCCGACACCAGGCCGAAGGTAGCCGCGGCCATCGCGAAGGTCACGGCATTCGCGAAGCCGTACTGATCTTCCATCAGTTTGCCGAACGCCGCGCCGGTGCCGTGGCCGCCGGTCATGGTGATCGAACCGCAGAGCAGGCCAAGAAGCGGATCCACGCCCATCGCCCTTGCCAGGCCTGCGCCGACCCCCGATTGAACCAGAGCCAGAAGGCTCGCCAGCCCCCAGAAGATCAGAACCTGGGGCCCGCCGATCGTAAGGAGACGGAGGCTCGCGCCCAGCCCAATGGTCGTGAAGAACGCGACCATCAGGGGCGATTGCAGCATCGTGTCGAACTCGAAGGCGAGGACACCCCCCTGGCGCAGGGCCAGGGCGAGGGCGGCGAAGAGAAAGCCGCCGACCACGGGTGCGGGAATGTTGAACCGGTCCAGGAATCCGATGCGCCGCCTCACTCCGTACCCGAGGAAGAGGAGGATCGAGGCCAGGGCGAGGGTCTGGACGAAGTCAAGCTTGATGGTCTGCAACTGGCCTCTCCGTGATGATGGTTCCCGATGATACGGCCTGAGGGGGGGGCGGCGATGCGCGGGGGTGCGCCCTGGTGAATGGGGGCAAGGATCTGGGAAGATGCCGGCATGAGCGACGATCCGGAGCGAAAGAGGAGCATGCGCGAGCAGGTCGAGGAGTACAAGCGCAAGCAGCGGGAGGCCGCACAGGAAGCCGGGGATTTTCGCCCGGCCCACGACGAAGGCGGCGATTTCGGCCCCGACAATGAGCAGGGCGACAAAGAGGAGTGGGGGCCTCCTGGGTTCGTGGACCCCGAAGCCAGGGTCAAGGAGGCGCTCGAGCGCGGCCCGAATGTGGGCCGGATCGTGGGCATCATCTTCACCTTCGTGGGGCTCATCCTCCTCGCCACGTCGGGGACCATCCTCTATTTCACCCAGGCGTCCCTGGCCGCCGAGATGGAAGCGCCGGGAATCGTGATTCGAAATGAGCTGCGGCACCACGAGAAGTCGTCGAACAGCTCGTCATCATCGCGAGGCAGCACGGATCTCTGGCACCCGGTGGTTGAGTTCAAGCTCGCGGATGGCCCGGCGAAAACCGTCGAAATGGCGTCCGGAGGCTGGCCGAAGGAGTGGGACGAGGGCGACACCGTGACCGTCCGCTACGACCCCGCAAAGCCCCTCAAAGCGCGCATCGGCGGCGATTTCGGCATGGACTACTTCCCGTCCATCCTCACCGGGTTCCTGGGCTTCGTCTTCTTCATCGTGGGCGCGTCGGTGTGGCGCTTCCTCGGGAAGGTGTAGCGGCTACTTCTTCTGGGCGAAACTGAAGCCGAACCGGCCCTTGATGCAGAGGTGGCCGCTCGTGACGTAGTGATCGGCCGGTGAGGTCACCTTCACGATCTCGTTGTCCTGGACGTGAAGCTCGAGATCGCAGCCGACTCCGCAGTAAGGGCAGATCGTGGAGGTCACCTTCTGCTTCGTCTCGTCCCACGTACCCTCCTTACGCATCTTGTGCTCGCTGCTGAACATGAGAGCGCCGGTGGGACAGACGCCGATGCAGTTGCCGCAGTAGACGCAGGCGGAGTCGGTGAGGGGAACCGAATACTCGGTGGAGATGCGCGCGTCGAAACCGCGGCCGGCCACCGCTATCGCGAAGGTGTATTGCGCATCCTCGCCGCAGGCCTCGACGCACTTGTAGCAGAGGATGCATTTGCTGTAGTCGCGCATGTAGAGATCGTTGTCGATCTTCTCGGGCTGGGCCACGGTCGAAGCCTTCGCGACATCGGGGGCCTCGTGGTGACCGGGCTCGGCGTGATCCCTCTGGTAGCGCGACTCGGGCGAAGGGGATGAAGCGTCGGCCCCGAAGCGCGCGGGGTCCGCCTGGTACTTCTCCATCCACTCGTGGGTCTTCCCGCCCGCGGTGGAGAGATCGACCGATGAGCCGAGGAACTCGAGAACCAGCTTGCGCGAATGGCGGACCCTCTCGGTGTCCGTCTTCACTTTCATCCCGGGTTCGGCTTGGCGTGCGCAGGCGGGAACCAGAACGCGCGCGCCCTCGAGTTCCACCACGCACACCCGGCAGGCATTCATCGGGGTGAGGTTTGTGGCGTAACAAAGCGTCGGCGTCTCGATCGCCGCCTTTGTGCAGGCGTCGAGAATGGTCTGCCCTTCGCGGACCTTCACGGGAAGGCCGTCGACCTCGAGCGCGATCATCCGGACCGGCGCTTCGATGGGAACGAAGCCCTGCGTGCTCATCTCACCCCTCCCTCGAACATCCTGAGCCGGGTCACCGCCGATTGAACCACCGACCCGGCGGTCTGGCCGAGACCGCAGATCGAGGCATCCTTCATCACCTGGCCGATCTCGTCCAGAAGGCGGATCTCGTCGGCCACGGTCGCGCGCGTGCGCTTTTGAGCGATGCGGTGGAGCGCTTCTTCCTGGCGCACCGTTCCGACGCGGCAGGGCACACACTGGCCGCACGACTCATCGCGGAAGAACTGCGCGATGCGCAGGAGGGTATCTACGAGGTCGACGGTCTGGTCGAAAACCGCGACCACACCCGAGCCGAGGGTCACCCCGCGTTCGCGCGCGGCCTCGAAGGACAGCGGCAGATCGAGTTCGTTCGGGCCGATGAAGCCACCGGCGGCGCCCCCGAGGAGAATCGCCTTGATCTTCCGGCCCGGACGCAGGCCGCCCGCAATATCCAGCAGCTTTGAAAGCGGCGTGCCGCACTCGACCTCGTACGTGCCGGGCTTCTCGATGTGGCCGCTGACGCAGAAGAGGCGGGTGCCGGTGGAACCCGGCGTGCCGAGCGCCGCATAAGCCGCGGCTCCCATGGTGAGGATGAGGTTCACGTTCACCAGGGTCTCGACGTTGTTGATGCCGGTCGGCTTGCCGAAAAGTCCGTGGGTGACTGGAAACGGGGGCTTGCTCCGAGGCTCGCCCCGCCTGCCTTCGAGGGAGTTGAAAAGCGCCGTTTCCTCGCCGCAGATGTAGGCGCCGGCGCCGCTGCGCATTTCGAGGTCGAACCTGAAAGCGCCGCCCATGACGTTGTCGCCAAGGAATCCGCGGGCCCGCGCCTTGGTGATGGCGTTCTCCAGACGCTGCTTCGCCAGCGGATATTCGCCGCGCAGGTAGATGAACCCCTTCTCGGCCGCCATCGCGTAACCGGCGATGGTCATCGCTTCGATGAGGGCGAATGGGTCGCCCTCCATCACCACCCGGTCCTTGAACGTGCCGGGCTCGGACTCGTCGGCGTTGCAGACGACGTAGTGCGGACGCGCGGGCTGCTGGGCTACCGCTTCCCACTTCACGCCGGCGGGAAACGCCGCGCCGCCGCGGCCGAGCAGCTTCGCGTCCTTGATTTCGCGGATGGTCATGGCGGGGCCGATCTCGATGGCGCGGCGAAGCGCCGCGTATCCGCCCTGCGACCGGTAACCATCGAGCGACGTGGGGTCGACGGCGCCGATGCGCGCGAGCAGGCGGCGGCCGGTGGGGGGACCCACCGCGAGAACCGGTTCGAGATCCACTTTCTCGTCGCTGATGCTCGACCGGATCCAAGCGGGGGTGGCCGGAGCGAGCGTCTCGTTCGGGCGGTACTTCCCCGCTTTCTGGACGAGAACCGCGGGAGCCTTCTCGCACAGGCCGAGGCAGGGGCTCCTGATCCACATCAGACCCTCGTTCTCTTCGTGGGCCGGGCCAATGCTCTCGCGGCAGGCGACCGCTACTTCGGTGGCGCCATTCACGCGGCAGATCACGTCATCGCAGACGTGCACCACGGTGCGCGGGCGTTCCACCACCGAGAAAAGCGCATAGAAGCTCGCGACGCCGAAGACCTCGGCCGGGGGAACGCCCAGCCGGCGCGCGATGTGGTTCAATCCTCCCGGACTGATCCACCCCGCCCGACTCTGGAGCGCATGCAACGCCGGAAGCAGCAGACTCCGCCGCTCGACGCTTCCACGATTCTGCCGGGAGACGCGAGGAGCTCCATCATCATCGGGCGCCTCGGCCGGGCCGAGGATCTGATCGACGGCTTCACGCTCGTCGTCGGTGGGAACGTCGGTCGTGAAGTGAAGATCCACGAGAGTGACTCTACCTAGCGGCCACGGGCGTCGCCAGCTTTTCGATGCGGACGGCCGCGGCCTTGAACTCCGCCGTGCCGGACTTGGGATCGGTCGCGTCAATGGTCAGCCGGTTCGTCTCGACCTCCTCCGGGAAATGGAAGCTCATGAAGACGAGGCCCGAGCGAAGGCCGGGGTCGATGCGGACCTTGGCGATGACGTCGCCCCGGCGGGAGACCACGCGGACCCGCTCGTCGGCGGCCACGCCCAGCGCCTGCGCCTCGGCGGGCGAGATCTCGATCGCTTCGCCCTCACGCAGGGGCGAGGCGTAAGCGCGGGTCTGCACGCCGGTGTTGTACGAATCGAGTTTCCGGCCGGTGGTGAGCCGAAGCGGAAATTCGGGGGTGATCTTGTCGACCGGCGGGTCGTCGACCACGGGCGAGAAGGGCGCCAGGCCCCCGCGGGCTTCGGCATCCTTGTCCCAGAGTCGGGCATGGAGGAACTTCGTGCCCGGGTGGGTTTCATCGGGGCAGGGCCACTGGAGACCGCCGAGGGTATCGAGGCGCGCCCACGACATGCCGCGGTGCATCGGCGAAAGAGAGCGGAGCTCATCCCAGGCCTGCCGCGCGGTGAGTTCAGGCCACGGGGCGCCGAGACGCCGCGCGAGCTCGGCGATGATCCAGATGTCGTCCTTTGCGTTGCCGGGAGGATCGAGGGCTTTGCGCACACGCTGAACCCGGCGCTCGCTGTTGGTCACCGTGCCGTCGGTTTCGAATGCGGCCACCGACGCGGGAAAAACGACGTGCGCGAGTTCCGCCGTCTTGGTCATGAAGATGTCCTGGACGATCAGCATGTCGCGCGTCTTCAACAGGTGTTCGGCGCGGGTGAGGTCGGCCTCGGAGGACGCGGGGTTCTCGCCGATGACATAGAGAGCGCGCAGGTCGCCGTGTTCCATCGAATCGAACATCTGGGTGAGGTGCAGGCCGTACTTTGGGATGATGGGAACACCCCAGGCCTTCCCGAAGCGTTTGCGCGCATCGGCGTCCTTCTCGATGTCCTGGAACCCCGGAAGCTTGTTCGGGATGGCCCCCATGTCGCCGCCGCCCTGGACGTTGTTCTGACCGCGCAGCGGATTGAGGCCGCTGCCATAGCGGCCGACGTGACCGGTGAGCAGGCCGAGATTGATGAGCGAGAGGACGTTGTCCACCGCGTTGTGATGCTCGGTGATCCCAAGCGTCCAGCAGAGAATGGCGCGATCGGCCTGGGCGTACATGTGCGCGAGTTCGCGGATGGAGGCGGCGGGGATGCCGGTGGCGCGCTCGCCGCGTTCGAGGGTCCAGTCCATCACACAGGCCTGATAGGAAGCGAAACCGGAGGTGGCGTTTTGAATGAAGGCCCGGTTATGGATGCCGCTCACGATGATCTCGCGCGCGATCGTGTGGGACAAGCCGATGTCGGCGCCGACATTGAGGCCGAGCCACAGGTCCGCGAACTGGGCGGACGAAGTCTTGCGGGGATCGACGACCACGAGCTTCGCGCCGTTCCTGATCCCCTTCAGGACATGGTGGAAGAATATGGGGTGCGCGTCACGCGCATTCGAGCCCCACAAGACAATGAGGTCCGTATGCTCGACTTCCTCGTACGAGCTTGTTCCCCCGCCTGCTCCGAATACCGTCGCCAGACCGACGACGCTTGGGGCGTGTCAGGTTCTGTTGCAACTGTCGATGTTGTTGCTCTTGAGCACCTGGCGGATGAACTTCTGGGCGACGAAGTTCATCTCGTTGGTGGCCTTCGAGCAACTGAAGATGCCGACTCCCGCGCCGCCCTTGGCGTCGGTCGCGGTCTTGAGGCCCGCCGCCGCGCGATCCAGCGCTTCGTCCCAGGTCGCGACGCGAAGCACGCCGTTGTCGCGAACCATAGGCTCAGTCAGCCGAGGCAGTCCGTTGTGCATTCGCTTTCCTCCTTTGAGAGGGTTTCTTGTAGCCAGGAGAATCATACGGCGGCTCCGGCCAAGCAGCGTGGTCGTCACGCGGCTGAGGAAAATCGTATCGTTGGGGCATGAACGAACCCGTCGTCCGGGTCACCGACCTCACCCGTCGCTTCGGCGGGAAGTCAGCCCTTGACTCGGTCAGCCTCTCGATGACGCCCGGCGCGGTGTACGGCCTGGTCGGCATCAACGGCGCGGGCAAGACCACGTTGATCCGGCACCTGCTCGGCCTGCTCAGAGCGGAGAGCGGATCGGTGCGGGTCTTCGGTCTCGATCCGGTCACCGATCCGGTCGGCGTGCTCTCGCGCGTGGGTGACCTCTCCGAAGAAAACGATCTTCCCCCGTGGATGAGTGTCGAGGAGCTGATGCGCTACTCGCGCGCGTTCTATCCGCGCTGGGACGATGCCTATGCCGAGGAACTGCGGCAGGCCTTCGCTCTTGACCTGGGCGCGAAGATCAAGACGCTCTCCAAGGGACAAAAGGCGAGGGCGGGACTGCTGATAGCACTTGCCTACAAGCCCGAGCTTGCTGGTCCTCGACGAACCCTCGTCCGGTCTCCACCCTGTTGTGCGCCGCGACATCCTCGGCGCGGTCATGCGCACGGTCGCGGACGAGGGCCGCACCGTTCTCTTCTCATCGCATCTTGGTCCTGGGCGTCGTGTTCGCTCTCCTCGGCATCCCCGTGGCGATGGCCCTCGCCGGCGCGGTGTCGTTCAACATCCAGAATCAGAACAACGGCGTGCTCGTCTCCTCGGGCGACGAGCGCGAGTACCTGCTGTACGTGCCGCAAAGCTATGACCGCACCCGGCCGACGCCGCTCGTGATCAGCATGCACGGCGGGGCGATTTGGCCGAAGGTTCAGTGGGACATGAGTCGATGGAACGAGTTGGCCGGTCGTCACGGGTTCATCGTTGTCTATCCGTCGGGAACCGGGCTGGCGCGGCAGAAAGTCTGGCGCGCGGGCCAGGGCGGCAGCCCGAAGGACGTCGTATTCATTTCGGATTTGATCGACGCGCTTCAGGCGTCGTACAACATCGACCCCACGCGGGTCTACGCGGACGGCCTTTCCAATGGCGCAGGCATGGCCTTCAGGCTCTCCTGCGAGTTGTCGGACCGGATCGCCGCGGTGGGGATGGTGGGGCCCGCGGTGTTTCTACCGTGGGAGAGATGTGAGGGCCCCCGACCGGTGCCGACGATCGTGTTTCATGGGACGGCCGATCGGTGGACTCGTTACCACGGCGGCAAGGCGTGGATGGCCCGCAACCACGTGTTTCCGGATATCCCGACCTGGGCCGCCACCCGGGCGAGGCGAAATGGGTGCGAACCGAAACCGATGGAATCCGTGGTGGCCGCCGATGTCACCCGCTCCGAGTACAGGAACTGCACCGGCGACGCGGCCGTGGAGCTTTACACGATCCACGGAGGAGGCCACACCTGGCCCAGCGGCGGACCCTTGCCGGAATGGTTTGTCGGCAAGACGACCCGGAGCATCGACGCCTCGGGTCTCATGTGGGACTTCTTCCTTGCCCACCCACTCTCAGAAGCGGGAAGGAACTGAGCGGGACGGTGCGGTGGCTCGGCGGCTACTCGGCCCGGAGGGCGACCATCGGCCGCACCTGGGTGGCCCGCCGCGCCGGCACGAACACCGAGAAGAGCGAGATCAGAGCAACCAGGCCGAACACCGCTATGTAAGTCACGGGATCGAGCGCGCTCACCCCAAACAGCATGCTCGCGATTCCGTCTCGGCCGAACGTGGCGATGGCGAGGGCGATGGCGAGACCGATCGAGAGGCCAAGCGCAATCTGACGCGCGCCCTGACGCAGGACCATCGAGAGGATCTTTGACGCCCCGGCGCCAAGGGCCATGCGCACGCCGAACTCCACGGTCCGCTGGCTCACCGAGAAGGACATGACACCATAGATCCCGACCGCGGCGAGCAGGATCGCCACGACGCCGAGAGCCGAAAAGAGCGTGGCCACGATCCGGTTCACCGCCACCGCGCCATCGAGATGGAACTTCGGGGTGGCCGCGAAGTAGAGGGGCAGGTTCGCATCGACCTTCCGCACTTCGCGGCGCAGGTCGGGAAGAATCGCCTCGGCACTCTGCCCGCCGCGCGGCTTCACGATGACCGTCGCGAACTGGTTGGCGATGGGCTCCGCGGCCGCGGGGCCGAAGGGCACCGAATAGAACGGGACGTAGAAGCCGCTCTCCTCGACATTGTTGTTGTTGAAGGGGGCGGACATGCGGACGTTGCTCACCACGCCCACGATGGTGCGCCATGGGCCGGACTGGTTGCTGCCGTCGCCCGTGCGGAACCGCCGGCCAAGAGCGCTCTCGCGCCCGAAGTGCTTTTCGGCGAAGAAGGAATTCACGATGGCCACCGGCTGTTTCGTGTCGAGATCATCGTCGGCGAAATCACGGCCTTCGAGGAGCTTCTGGCCCATCACGCTGAAGAAACCCGGAGACACCTGCTCCAAGTTGACGTTTGGACGATCGCCCTTGGCCGCATACGTCTTTCCTTCGACCTCAATGGGACCGTTGCCCGAGAAAACCATCTGAAACCGGCTGGTGAGGGCCACCGCCTCGAACTGAGCGGAGGAACGAAGGGTGGTGAGGAGACGATCGAAGAACAGCTTGCGCGCCGCGGACGTCGGATAGTCGCCGTCCATGAGGCCCATGCGCGCGGACATGATCCCCGCGGTGTCGTAGCCATAGTCGATCGTCTGCTGGTTCACGATCGATCGGACCTGGAGCACGGAGCCGATGAGGAGGATGCACGTCACCGCGATCTGGAAGACCACCAGGCCGCGGGTCATCAGGCCCACATGGCGCGAGCTGTTGCCGCGGCCGCTGTCCTTGAGGGTCGAGGCGGTATCGGCGCGCGACGACATCAGCGCGGGCAGGAGACCGGAGACGAGAGCCGCGATGAACGTCGCGAGAACGGTGACGAAGAGGGCGAGGCGGTCAATCTCGAAGACCATCCACTTGGGCGGACCGTTGTTCTGGCTTCGCATCGCGGCCGCGAACCAGTCGGTGCAGACATAGGCGAGGCCGATTCCCATCACCGCGCCGATTACCGCCACCAGCAGGCTTTCGGTCAGCATCTGGCGGATCAGCCGGATGCGCGTGGCTCCAAGCGAGGAGCGGATCGCCAACTCCTTGAGCCTTATGGTCGCGCGAGAGAACTGCATGTTCATCACGTTCACGCAAGCGATGAGCAGGACACCCACGCCGAAGGCGAACATGGTGAGGAGCATGCCGCGAACGGGAAGGGGCGTGAAGGTCTGGATCAGCGGGCGAACCTGCGCATCGTTGAACTGTTTGTTGGTGTCGGGGTACGCAGAGGCGAATCGGCGCGCGAAGCCTGCGAACTCAGCCTGGGCCTGGGCCACCGACACGCCCTCGCGGATGAGGCCGAGCACCGCAGGATTGTTCGCCTGGGGGTCGTTGCGAGCGCGGACCGGGAAATCCGAGTAAAGCGGAGTCCAAATCTCCTCGTTGTTCGGGAAACTGAAGCCTTGAGGCATCACGCCGATGATGGTCGCCGGCTTGCCGTTCAGACGGACGTCTTTGCCGAGGACGCTCTGGGCTCCGCCGAAATCGCGCTGCCAGATCCCGTGGCTGAGCAGAAGGACCTTGGGGGCGCCGGGCTGGTTGTCCTCGAGCGTGAAATCGCGGCCGATCGCCGGCTGAACCCCGAGGATGCGAAGGAAGTCCTCGGTCATGTAGGCCCCGGTGTAGCGCCGAGGCTCGCCGTCGACGGTGAGGTTCACCGTAGAGCCATTCAGGTAGGCGGCCATCTTCTCGAAGGACTTCTGCTCGTGACGGAACTCCTCGAAGTCCATCGCATACACCTGATTATTCGCCCCAAACGGCGACTGGGTGGTGGGGTCGATGAAAGTGACGTCGGTCAGGCGGTCGGCGTTTGGAAAGGAGAAGCCGCGGATCATGGTGGCATTGACCATGGTGAACATCGTGGTCACGGCGCAGATCCCGAGGGCCAGGACGAACACCGCAATGGCGGCAAAACCCTTGTCCTTGACGAGGACGCGAAAGCCGATGCGGAGGTCCTGGAGGACTGTCTCTTATACACATCTCCGAGCCCACGAGACTAAGGCGAATCTCGTATGCCGTCTTCTGCTTGAA
>ENA-ORBV01000821-ORBV01000821.1-microbial-mat-metagenome-genome-assembly--contig:-NODE-821-length-70776-cov-8.671749_pt1 | contig 70776 bp, 52 predicted proteins | sample MGYA00237777_ERZ505514 | MGnify/ENA primary metagenome ERZ505514 (study PRJEB26160, sample SAMN06269048) | microbial mat metagenome | isolation source: Oligotrophic lake microbial mat | place...
CCCCCACCGCGCCCGAGGGGATTGGGACTCAAGCACCACCCACCAGTGCAACCGCCGCTCAGTTTGATGAAGGGGATCTCGGCTCGGGCGTAGCTGGTCCGCCCGCAATTCCGTTAAATCCGGTAAAACCAAGCGCACAAGCCCCCCCGCCCGCGAACGCAACACCGCCTTCTGGCCCGAACGTGATCTACCTCAATGATGCGGATTTACAGAAACTCCAGTCCGCCACTGAGGACGGTCAGGTGGAGCCCTGAGGGCTCACGTCCGGGCTCGGCGTTGGGCTCCAATCCTGCCGATTCTTGGTTGAAATCGTGAATAAGAAGGTGCTGCCCTTGGGATCTCTTGGCTCAACCCAAGCCTTCCCACCATGCGCCTCGGCGATATGCTTAACAAGTGCCAGACCAATGCCGCTGCCCCGCGTGCGCTTCTGGGCCGTTTCTTTGCCACGCACAAACCGCTCGAAGATGCGTTTGCGTTCTTCAGGCAAAATACCCGGGCCATCGTCCGCCACGCGGATCTCGATGAACGCGTCCACTTCACGCACGCTCACGGTGACCTGCTGGCCGTCGGCCGCGTACTTGACAGCATTGTCCACTAGGTTGATCACCGCTATTTCGATCGAGCGCTCATCCAACTGCACCGAGGGGAGATTGGTGGCGAGATTCGTATGGATAGCAAAACCTTCCTGCTCGGCACGCAATCGACACACTTCTATTGCACGGAGCACCACCTCCGCCGGGCGGCACTCGACGAATTCGTAGGCGGCTTTACCTCGCTCCACTTTGGCAAAATCGAGAACGTTTTCGATCAGAGCCCCCAGGCGCTCACTCTCACTGACAATAATGCGCAGATACTGGTCGCGCTTCTCGTCACTTTCAACGCGTCCGCTTTGCAATAGCTCCCCGAACATACGCACGAGGGAGAGTGGTGTTTTCAACTCGTGCGATACATTCGCCACGAAATCGCTCTTGAGGTTTGAGAGATTCCGCTCGCGAGCCGCCGCCACCAGGATCACAATCACGCCCGCGATGACCACCAAACCGGAAAGAGAAACAAGCGCGATCTCAACGATACGGCGCCGGGCCACTGCGGCACCCAATTCTTCGGCGGACGTCATGGTGACATTGAGACTCCATTTGTAGAGCGTGGTTTCGAATTGACGCCCAATCGTCAGTCCACCACGGCTAAGCGGTGGTCCATAAATAATTCTTCCGTCGGCATCCACCACATTCACGCGGCTCTGCTGATCTGTCTCCGGATACAGGCTCGGAAAAAGCTCGTGGATCACGCGCGGAACGTCGTGCCACAACACCACCAAGTAAGTTCGCCCTGCTACCTCACGTTCCCAGTGGCTGACAAGATAGCTCTGACCCTTGTACGTCTTGTGCAGATGGCGAAGCTCGTCGCTATCGGGTGCTCCGAGCTTCATGTCCGAGAACATGTTGCCCACCAAGAGGCGCCTAAAATGCTCATCTTCCACACCGGGAGCGCGCGACGCGAACGCCACCACCTCTCGACTGGGCGAACTGAGATCCACGAGCAAAACAGCACGAATCGTGGGCGTTTGGATGCCGGCCACCTCCAGCCATTTCTCGCCGAAGTCCTTGCGTCTGCCGACATCCAGGAGCGACTTGACTGCGTTATCCTGCTCGATAATGCGCTTATCGAGCCGATCCGCCCGCTCGTTGGCCAGCGCGAGCGTTGCCTCCACGACGGACTGTTCCCGGAGCTTCTCCAACTGAAAGCTGCTGCGAAACATCACGCCCATCAATACGAGCTCCGCCAACACGATGGCAGGCAAGAGAAAGAACGTGAGGTGCCGTTCTTGGGTTCGCTCCGCCACGGGCGCGAGGATAGCTAAGCAGCTTGGCTAACGCATCCAGCCTGGGAAAGGAAAATGTCAGCGCGCCCGCGGACGATTGCTCAAAACGACCTCGGGATCCAAAACGATGGGGCGATTGGCTAAGAATTCCGCGAAGCGCTCCGCAATGTAAGAAAGCGCGTTCACCTCATTTTCGAAGAACTCGCCCCCATCCGCTGGGTCCGCAAGCTCGATGAGCCCCAGATAGCGGCCACCCATGTGCACCGGCACAGCCACCGCGTTGGCAAGAACGGCGCCCAGCATCCGCCAGCGTGGCTGCGAGGCGACATCTCCCTTCAAGCGTGTTGGCACCGGCCGCCGCATGATCGTGGCAATCCACGGCTCACGGTCGGGAACGCGGGACAAGAGCGCGCGCTCGTAATTCTCACCTTTGGCACGAACCAGCACGAAATCCCCAACGTTGATGTCAAAAACGTGAATCAAACAGTACTTCGAAGGAATCATCCTCAAGGCGACCTCGAGGATAAAATCAGCACCCTCGGTAACACCTGCACAAAACGAGAGTTCGTGCATTTTGTCGAAAAGCTCCGAGACCAGATCAGCTACCGGATCTCGGGACCTCTGAGCCTCTGAATCCCGCTTCAACCCGCCCGCAATCGGGCCAACACGGGCAGCATCAGCCGCTGCCGCCGGCAGCTTGCTGGGCGGGGGGACGGAAACCTGGGGCAGCCCCGCACTACCAAAAGGCCACTGACTCGTGCGAGCTGGATCGGATGGAAAAACGAGCACGGGCGCCCCTTTCCAATCCTTCCAAACTAATGTCGCAAGCGGTGCTCGCTCAGGCTCAGTCGTGAACCTGTGGTCGAACACTGCGAGCTGCACGTATTTGCGCGCGCGCAGCTTCTCAAGCGTCCGCATCACGTCTTCTATCTTACTCCAGAGCAGGCGCTCCGCTTCGCTCAGACTGCCGCCGGGTTTTACAAAGTACGCGTACTCGCGATAGGCGAGCGGCGCGTTTGCGGAAGGCTCGACCTCACGCTGAGCTATCAAGGTGTGCTCAGGCAGAGCCATAGCCTCCTGCGACGGAGACCCGCTGGCGGCAGAAGGCAGAGGTATGGAACTCTTGGGCATGGGAACCTGGGGCGATAATGGCTCGACGCGGGAGCTTTGCAACCCCGCGGCAATCGTTTCGAGACCAAGGGTGCGCATTCTGGACCCGGCGCTTTTTCGCGGGCAAGCGACGTGGTACAGGCGTGTGCGCTTCATGAAGACGGGGCTTTCAAGGCCAGTACACTGGCTCACAGAGCAGCTGAAAAAGAGCCCCGGCGAGGCCTATTTGTACGCGCTGTTTGCCGGGCTTGCCGTGCTTCTAGCCGCCTGTTGGTTCTACTCTTCAATGAGACTGCAAACCCTGTACTCGGTCGCGTGGTCCGACGGCAACTACCGCGAGTGGCTCCGAACCGCTGCTCAACCCGAGGCTGGGCCTTGGTCCGCACCGTTGGACGATGTCTTTATTCACTTTGATTTTGCCAGATCCGCGGCGCGGGGGCACCCGTTCGAGTGGTCGGTGGGGAACGGCTATTCGAGCGGGGACACCAGCCTCCTGTATCCGTTTATTATCGCTATAGGTTATCTACTTGGTTTCCACGAGAACCTCATGTACTTCGCAGCGATCGTTGCGTGCGTGAGTCTATTTGGGGCACTCCTCGCGGTGCGCTCGCTCTTCCGTTCGCTGCCAGCCTGGACTTCATACCTCGGGCCCGTCGTGCTTTTGTGCATCGGCGCGTTGGATTGGACCTTCTTCAGTGGCATGGAGGTGGCCCTCTTCATCGGGCTTTGGGGAATCAGCTTCGTGATTTGGGATGAAGTTTGTGGCGCCCCAGCGAATGGCGCCATTCCGCACCGATCTCTAGGCTGGCTCGGTATTTCCGGTGCGTTCCTCGTTGCGACGCGACCCGAAGCGGTGACAACGGTTGCGGTGCTGAGCATCACCGCACTTTGGAGCCGGCGCTCAGGCTTGCGCCCCGCTGGCGCTCTCCTTGGCCTCGCACTCGCGGCGGGCCCAGGAGCCCTCGTCGTGATTTCACAGACCCTCGCCAATTACTTTTTTACCGGAGAAACAGCTGCGGCTGGTGCGATCGCCAAGCTCGAGCTTTACCACCCCTATCTCACGCTCCACCAAGTGTGGGACGCGTGGCGATACCACGTGATGTACCAGGCGCGGCGCATCACGGAATATCACTTCTCGGAAGTGCCCTGGCTGGGCTGGCTGATCTGGCTATTCGGAGCCGTGCCGCTCATTCCTCGAAGCACGCGACGAGTAGCTGTGATGCTATGGGCGAGCCTGATCCTGTGGGCGTTCATGGTGGGATTAAATGGCCAGGTGCGCTGGCAGAATGAACGCTACGCGATGCCGGCAGTGGCTTGGCTGCTGCTGCTGGCGGCTCTCGGGCTTGGTGTGGTGTTGGCACGAGCTGTCCGAGGGCTGGAAGAACGAAGGTATAGCTGGGTAGGGTTGGGTGTCCTTTCCATCGTGGCAAGCGCCATTTTCGGGATCTTTCAAGTGGCTCGCTTTCGGGATCAGGTATGGTTCTTCGGCCGCGCGTCGCGCAACATTTGGGACCAACACGTGAGTGTTGGGCGCCTGCTCGGTGAAAGAGTCAAGCCGCGCCGAGTTCTAGTGGGCGATGCGGGAGCGATTCCGTACGTGTCGGATCGGCCTGCACTCGATATCATCGGCCTTGGAGGGTATTCCAATCTGCCATTCGCCAGGGCAACTCGGCTGGGCGTGGCTGCGGCGATTGAGCTGATTGGGCGTTTACCAAACGCCGAGAGGCCCGACCTGATGGCGATTTATCCTTCTTGGTGGGGAGATTTTCCGCTGTTTTTTGGCCGGGAAATCGCCGAAGTTCCGGTGCGCGGCAACGTGATTGCGGGAGGCGCGAGCAAGGTAATATACGTGGCAGATTGGTCGCCGCTTTGGCTCAGCGATCAACCCCACAGGCTAACATCCGAGCAGTCCCTGGTAGATTCACTCGATTTTGCTGACCTGGTGAGTGAAAAGGCGCATGGCTACCTACCTCCGGCACGGGGTGCTGGCTTCGTCAGCATGAAGATCCTCACGTACGCGGACGAGCGTCAAACTCCGGTCTGGGATGCGGCGCGCATTGCGGACGTAGGAGAGCGTCTTGAGTTCACGCTTCAGGGGCTAGCAGGCAACAAGCCAGCACGAATCGTGGTGCGCGTGGCTCCGCTCCACGAAGAGCATTGGGTTTTGAGCATCAACGGCCAAGAGCTGCCCGCTCCGCCATTTCTCGCGTCAGATCACTGGCAAGACGTCGAGGTCCCGATCCCTGAGACGGCGAGTTCGTCCACGCTTCACGTGAAAATCATGTCCAAAACCCACGCCATCACTTGGTATCATCTCTGGCTAGTTCAGTGAGTACCCGGTGAGCACCCCTTTTGGACCCATGGGGCTGCCCGAAGATCCCGTGGCGTGGGTGGCGCTCGGAACCGCTCTCTTGATTGCCTGGGCATCCCGAGAAGAGAGTCGCTGGGGCCTAAAGCTCAGCCTCGTTTCAGAACAGCGAAAAAAGCTCTGCGTGGCCATTCTGGCGGCACTGGCCTGCGTTCTTTCGCTCGGCTATGTCGCCCATTATCTGCGCGGTGGCCCGCGCATCATCGATGCCACCAGCTATTATCTTGAGGCCCGCACGTTTGCAGCCGGACACCTTGCCCTCGCAATGCCCGAGCCGAGCGGCTCCTTTCGCGGCCGATTCCTGTTGCCGAATCTGGATGGCCAGACCCAGGCAGTGATCTTCCCTCCAGGCTATCCGGCGCTGCTGGCGCTCGGCTTCTGGCTCAAGGCCCCCATGCTGATCGGACCGCTCATTGCGGCCTGTTTGGTGGTCGCCAGCTACGCCCTCGGACGTGAGGTCTTCCAGAGCCATGCGGTCGGGCTCGTGGCTGCTGTGCTGTCTGTAGCGTGTGCGGCGCTCCGTTACCACACCGCCGATACCATGTCTCATGGGTTTTCGGCGCTGCTGTTGCTGCTCGCCTTGCTTGGAAGTTTCCGTGGTTCGCGGGCAGCAAGCTTGATGAGCGGACTGGCACTGGGTTGGTTGCTCGCAACGCGACCCGTGACGGGTGGTGTTGCGCTGCTCTTGTGTGGACCTTGGCTCATCCGTAACCAAGGCTGGCCGGCGTTCTTGGGCCTGGTGCCAGGGTTGGCCTTGCTCATCGCTTACCAGAAGGCAAACACAGGCTCCTATTTCACTTCCCTTCAGTTTGCCTATTATTCGCTGTCAGACGGCCCAGAAAACTGCTTCCGGCTCGGCTTTGGCACTGGCATCGGCTGTCGTTTTGAGCACGGAGAGTTCGTTCAACGCGAGCTCCCCAACGGCTACGGCCCGCTTGAAGCCAGCCTGGTTACGCTGCGCCGGCTGGGTTGGCACTTAGGTGATGTGGCGAATTTTGTCCCGGTGGCGCTGTTGTTACCCTGGGCAGGCTTCTCGAGCTTCAGAAACACGAAGGCGCGGACCCTGCTCGGCACCATCCTGTTGGTCATCGCCGGATACGCACTCTTCTATTTTGACGGCAACTATCCAGGCGGCGGCGCCCGGCTATTTGCAGACATCTTGCCTCTGGAACACATCCTTTTAGCCCACGCCGTGCTGACTCTCGGGCTCACGCGCTGGCTCATGCCAGCCGCGCTCTTCGGTTTTGCATTCCACGTGAGCCACGGGCACCGGGCTCTGCGTGACCGGGAGGGAGGGCGACCGATGTATGAAGCGCAAGTGCTGGTTGACGCTCGTGTGACGCACGGACTCGTGTTTGTTGGCACCGATCATGGGTTCAATTTGGGCTTCCATCCCAGTATTCAGTCGGCGACAGCCGGCATCCTGGTAGCCCGCACGACCCGGGATGACCGCGAATATGCGCTTTGGAAAAGCCAAGGTGAGCCTCCCGCCTATCGCTACGAATTCGACGCTTGGCACCCGAATGCGATGCCAGTGCTGAAGGTACTGAACCTCACGCGCACTCACCCCCCCAACAACACTACAGATTCACTTCTATTCGAGGTAGAACGTGAATGGCCGCCTCTCAAGCGCGTCGCCGGCTGGGCCAAGCCCTCTTTTTCGGGAGCAACCTGTATCTCGCTTGGGCGCGGACTGCGTCTCCTGCCTTCGCCACACGGTGAAGCGGGCGTCCAGATCGAGCTTCCGAGGCTTGCTGTCACGAAGAGCGAGCTTGAGCTCAACTATCTGGCTCGTGACCCGGGGGGCAGACTCAGCATATTCCTGGTATCAAATGGCGCTCGAAGCCTTCTTCTAGATCACTTTTCGACCATCGCAGGGTCCTGTCAAACGCTCAGGGTCCGAGTAGACACCACCCGGTTGCCCGGAAGCCTTGGGCAGCTGCGGCTAGAATTCCATAGAGCAGGGCCAGAAATACTCCTCGATAGCCTGCGCGTGACGAAGACAACCCGATAAAAATTGGGCGAGCGTCCGACCAAGCTGTCCAAAGGGACGGCTCGGGCCCTGACCGGGACGAAAAGTCGTTGACAATCCAAGCCTTGAACGGGGACCATGTACGGGAAGTCTTCGAGGGAGGCTCCGTACAGATGACCAAGAGCGAGCTGATTGAGGTTATCTCAGCCAATGGCGAACTCACCAAAGCTCGCGCTGAAATGGTAGTCAATTGCATCTTTGACTCGATGGTGCACGCCCTCCAGGCAGGAGAGGGCATCGAGATCCGTGGCTTTGGTAGCTTCTCGGTGAGGCCTTACAAGCCCTACGATGGGCGGAATCCGCGCACGGGCGAGCCGGTCCCGGTCGCAGCCAAACGCCTCCCTTTCTTCAAGGTCGGCAAAGAGCTCAAAGAGCTCGTGAACGATGACGCGCCAGCCCCCGCTGGGCGCAACCCCGCCGCTGCCTCAGGCGACAACACTCCGTCCACGAAGTGAAACGTTCCGAACCAACGCCTAACGGGTGGCTCAGGAACACCTGCGTTCGCAGCTCGGTTGCAGCGCTGCTTCTGGCAGTGTCCGGTTGCACGGGGTCGGCTCAACCTCCGCTCACACCTAGCCGTTTTCCGTCACCTCCGCTGTTGGTGGGCAGCGCGGAGGAGTACGTACCCGCGGCGGGTTTACGCTGGCTATTCGCGGCCGACGTGGCTGAGCTGGCCGCCCGCAAAGACCTTCTGGAAGTGCTTGAGCCGGTAGTTCCGAAGGAGCGCCTGGCGCTCTTCGGGAAGGCGAGCGGTTTCGAACTTAGGCGTATTAAACGTTTGGTTATCGCCGGATTCGATTACTCGACGCTCTATGTTGTTGAAACGGAAGGCGACAATTCGGAAATTGAGACGCGCTTCATGGAACGCCTACGCCACGAACCGCTCACCACTCACCCCCACCCTCAGCTCACGACAACTACAGGTATCGCAGGTGGCGCCCCGCAGCGAATGGTTCGCCTTCTCAACCATCTGGTCGCGATCTCGGTCGGTGATCCTACCCCTGCCCGAGCCGTCGAGGCCTACGCGCGCCATCGGCTCAAGAAATCGCCTTCCGTGTTCAAAGGGGCCGCCTTTGGCCGCCTACCATTGAGCCTATTGAACGGAAAGCTTCTCTTCTTTGCGCCTGGCCCGTTCAAAGAAGAATGGGCCAGTGGCGCTCTCGGGCTCTTTCAAGCCGCGCTTGCCCTGGGAGCCAGGGCCGATTTCCAAAAGGCGTCGGAACTCCTGCTTTCCGTCTCACTTGCCGGCAGCTTCGGCCATGATCCGGCAGCTCCTGATCGTCTTCTCCTGAGCTGGAAAGATGTCTCGGAAAGTTCGCTCGGGCATTTGCTTGGACTCCACGAACCCACGGTTCCACCACGCGTCACCCAACTCACTGATTCACTTCGTCTGGACGTGACGTTGCGGACCGCACCCATCGTCGCTGGGCTGTATGCAGCGGTGGGCGCAGAAGTTTGGCAATTCTTAGAGCTGAACCCGAAAAATAGCAGCGTGGAAAAAGAACACGATCTGCTTCCGTCAGGCGGACCTACTCGGGATTGACTGCGAACACCGATCGGACTATGAGGTAGAAGCTCGAGCGTGTGCGAGGCAACGCAGGTAATCAGGAGCGGCGGAATGGAATCGACAGCAACATCAGGGGGTGAAGCTTCTGCCGAGACGTCTGTCAACGATGGCCCATTCAAGGTCGGCGATAGCGCCGTACATCCGGGGCACGGCGTCGGAGAAGTGATAGCGCTTGAAGAACGCGACTTCGGCGGGAGCAAGCACACGTGCTACGTGCTCAAAATGGTGGATACAGGCCTGAAGGTCATGGTCCCTACGAGCGCAGTGAAGCGCGTGGGCCTGCGCACCGTCATGAAGAAGCGCGCTGCAGAAGGCATCCTGGATATCTTGCGCTCGAAGGAAGTGGCCGTGGACGCCCAGCCCTGGAATCGACGTTTCCGGGCCTACACGGAGCTCTTGAAGAGCGGTGCCCCGAACCAGATCGCTCAGGTGCTGCGCGACATGTATCGCCTCAAGTTGGATAAGGCGCTGTCTTTTGGGGAACGCCGGCTTCTTGACCAAGCTCGGAGCCTCTTAGTTCATGAGCTCGCGCTGGCTAAATGCGTGGAGCGGGTCGCAATCGAAGCTGAAATTCAGCAAATTTTCGCAACTTAACCCCCAAGCCTTCAGCGCGGGAAGGTTGGGCCGTTGGGATCGTCGGTCCCCATGCTTGCAGATCGCCCCGCCCTGGCTCTCGGTCAATTCAACGCTGACGACGAAGCACGCCTCGCTAGTGCCGCCCAAGCGTCCGCCTTCGTCTTGCACACCTGCCACGATGCCAATGAGGCCACGCGCTGGCTCGCCGAGAACCAACCGCACGCGATGTTGGTCGACACGGCTTCCGTCGAGCCTGAAACAATAGCCATGCGTGCGCGCGCTGAGGCAAGGCACGCACAGGTTCCTGTTTTGGCTATGAGCCACGAGCTCAGCGATCTGGGATTCGCTACGGCATTCGCCTGGGGCGCCGACGATCTCGTACTGAGCACCAATGAACAAGCTGTGGTTGGGCGGCTGCGCAGGCTCCCTCGCGAGGCCCCCGTTTCGCCCGTGGCCAGTCGGGGTGTCGCACTCGTTGCGGAAAATGATCCCGTGCGGCGGCTACTACTCGGTAGGGTGCTGAGAAACGCCGGTTACGAGATCACCTTCGCCGTGACCCCCGAAGATACCCGCGCCTTTGCGACCAATCCGGAACTCCAGGTAGTCGTTTCGAATTCCGAGCTCTGTGGGGAGCCTGCGGCTTTTGTCGCGAGTGCGCGCGAGGCTGGGTCTCAGGCCGTGTGCGTGATCCATACGGCTCCGAAGAATCTCAAAGCGCTCCACCTGGCTCTCGCAGATCTCACGGGCGTTGCTGCAGCAGATGGATTCGCCCCACCAGAAAATGTTCTGTTCATCTCCAATGAACTGAAAAACGGACATCGCTTCAACCAACGCGGGAGCGCTCGCATCCTTTACGGCACCACCGTAGCCTTTCGCGGTGCTGGCAGGCACGCCGATGATTTTGGCTACAGTTACAACATCAGTAGCGGGGGGCTCTACGTACGGACGTTGTTCCCACCGGAGGACGACACCGTGTGGATCGAGCTCATCCCTCCCCGAACCGAACGCCGCGTACGCCTAGAGGGCCAAGTCGCGTGGCGCCGGCTTTTAGGGCCCCAGCAGCAGGCAACCGTCCCACCTGGATTCGGCCTGCGGATCACCGACGCCACCAAAGCCGATTTGCAGGCGTGGCAGGAAGGCTACGAAACGATCCGGGAAGCTTTGAGCTGAGAGTTCGGCTACGCTCACGCCGGATTCGATGGCCCTCGCTCCCGGTGATCTGATTGCTCAAAAATACCGGCTTGTGCGAAAGCTTGGGGAAGGCGCGATGGGCGTCGTCTACGAGGGACTTCATGAACGCCTGAAGACCTCGGTGGCGCTCAAATTCCTGCACAAAGATTTGGCAGAACGGCCAGGCCTTGGGGCGCGCTTTCTTCAGGAGGCTCAGCTTGCCGCCAGTATCCGCAACCCTCACGTTGCAACGGTGTGGGATGTTGAGCTCACAACGGATCAGATCCCCTTCATGGTAATGGAGCTTCTGCGCGGCGAAACGCTGCGCGCACTCATGGATCGCGAGCGGCGGCTCAGCCTCGCGCAAACCGTCGATTTCTCAGTCCAGATCTTGATCGGCCTCGGGGCTTTGCACGAGCTTTCGATCGTTCACCGAGATCTCAAGCCGGATAACGTGTTTGCGACTCAAGAACGCGATGGCGTGGTGCTCAAACTGATCGACTTTGGCATCGCAAAGCTGCGACTCCCGCAAGCTGACGGCGACAAGCTCACCACTGCAGGGATGATCCTCGGCACCCCCGAATACATGGCGCCTGAACAGATCGTGGAAGCCGCCAGTGTGGATCAGCGCGCGGATATCTACTCCGTGGGCGCCTTGATCTACGAAATGCTGTCTGGCCAGACGGTGGTGAAGCCAACCAGCCTGGAAGCAACCCTGCTAGCCGTTCAGACTGGGCAGATCCGCACACTCGGGGAGCTCATACCGGGTTTGCCAAAAGGGTTCGAAGCGATCGTGATGCGGGCGCTCAGCCTCAATCGTGAGCAACGCTTTCAAACTGCCGGAGCATTCAAGGAAGCGCTCCTGCCTTTCTTGGCTTCTGGGCCCGGTGCGACGGTGCGCGTCTCCACCCAACTGATCGAAGCAGAAATCGCCCGTGCCAGCACCTTTCCCGCCGGCCAAGTGGCACTTCGTGAGCCCGAGCGCGGGCCTGCCAATTCCGCCGCAGGCTCAAATCCAAATCCAAATCCGCCCCAGCATTTTCCCTCACCCACGGCAAGCCAACCTCGTCGGTCCAACGCACCCATCGTGATCCTCGGTGTCGTTGCCTTGCTGTTGGGCGTCGCGATCGGCGTGATCTATTTCTTCCAACTCCCATCAGAAACGGACAGCACCTGGCCACTTGTGGAGCCGCTTGCCACCGCACCAGCAAGCGAGTCAGCCGTGGACGTCAAGCCTGAATTTCCGACTCCCGCTTCAGCAGCCAGCAACCCTCACGCAACAGCAACTTACCCACGCCCTCCAGCGCAGGCGCCCACGCGTCCGCGCCCGGCCAACTCAGGCGCGCCCGACGCCGGAGCGGCAGCGAGCGCGCCGCCACCGTTCTCCATTCCTCTGCCAAGCGGCCTGCCGAGCGGGTTTCCTTCTGCCATCAGCATACCCACGGCACTGCCTTCGGTGTTTCCAACTGCGCTGCCGCCCTGGCCCGGCTTTCCCCAGCCCACTCCCCCAAATGCGGCACCTGCCGACGCGGGAGCCCCAGCCGCGCCCCCATAACAAGCCAGGCGACTCAATACAGAAACTTTCCCGAATTCCGGGGATTGCGAAGCTAACCTGGCGCCCGTGACCAACACCTCGGATCCGTTTCTGACCAGCATGCCAGCAGCCTACGTTCGGCGGGCTTCGCCTGATATGCAGCTCGCTCACTCAAGAATCGCGGCTCTCCGAGACGGCTCGCTCGTGAGTGTGGGAGCGTTCCCGAGCGATCGGCCAGAAGCCGTAGCTTTGTGTGTGGTCGCAGAAGATCGCCCAGGGCTATTGGCGACCATCAGCGCAGCACTCTATGCGCAAGGCTTCAACGTGATCGACGCCGAGGCCTACACGCGCGCCCGAACCGACGGCGTGAAAGAGGCAGTGGATTTGTTTTGGGTGCGACGTGTGTCGACCCAGGCTCAGCATTTGAGTGTGCTACCAGGCGAGCTTTTAGCGCTGAAGGCAACCCTGATAGAATTGTTGGAGGGGCGGTCAGCGCCGGTTGCTCCGCCGCGAAGTGTTGGCACAGGAGGCGAAACGCGCGTGCGCTTCTCGCAAAGCGAGGACGGGAGCTTCTCAACGTTGGAAGTTCAGAGTTCTGATCGCCCTGGCCTGCTGTTGGCGCTTACGCAAGCGCTGTTCAACGCGAACGTGCAGATTGTCGGATGCCAAGTGAAAACAATCGGCGAAAAAGTGTCGGACCGCTTCGAGCTTGCCGAGAGAAACGGGCATCCGATACGCCCTGACCGGCAATTGGAAATCCAAGTAGCGATCCTGTCGGTGATTGGAGATTCCCTGCTCAATTAGCCACTATCGACCGCTTGAACCGAGAGCACGTCCGCTCGTTCTGATGGCCCCGAGCTGCCGCTTCAGAACAGGTGCCGTAGCTGTCTTCATGCGTGAAACTTCCTTGGGCGTTCCCGCCGCCACGATTCGCCCCCCACCCTTGCCGCCTTCGGGACCGAGTTCAACCAGGTAGTCTGCACCCGCGAGGACGAGTGGGTGATGCTCGATAACCACCAACGTGTCACCACGTTCGACGAGCCTGTCGAGCACACGGATCAGCTTGCCAACGTCGGACAGGTGCAGCCCGGTGGTCGGTTCATCCAACACGTAGAGCGTGGGCTCATGGCGTCGGCTCGCCGTCAGCTCTGCCGCAAGCTTCAAGCGTTGCGCTTCCCCACCCGACAACGTGTGCGAACCTTGGCCAAGTGCAATGTAGCCTGCCCCAAGCTCGCAGAGTGTTCGGAGTGGCTGCACAATCGCCGGATGTTGGGCAAAGAATCCGCTCGCCTGCTCTGCCGTTAACCTCAGAACTTGCCCGATATTGAGCCCAGCCCAACGTACTTTGAGCGTGCGAGCTTCAAATCGTTGACCCTCGCAGGCGCCGCACGGCGTGACCACATCGGGCAAAAAGCTCATCTCATGCGTGATAAAGCCTTGGCCCTCACACACTTCGCAGCGGCCACCCGCATTACTGTTGAACGAAAAACGCGCGGGGCCGAAACCTTCGACTTGGGCCTCAGGCGCCTGGGCAAAGAGTGCACGAATTGCATCAAAAATCCCGAGAAACGTGGCGGGTGTGGAACGCGGTGTGCGGCCTATCGGTGATTGATCCACGACGCAGGCTCGAACGATGCCGTCGATCCCGCGCAAGGCTTTGAACTTGCCTGGCGTCTCTGTCTCGAGCTTAAGCTTCTGGCGCAGCGCAGGCAGCAACACCTGGCGAACCAGCGTGCTTTTTCCTGAGCCGCTCACCCCAGCAACCGCATTGAAGCGCCCCTTGGCGAATCGCACATCAACGCTCTGAAGATTGTGCTCACTCACACCACGCAATTCCAGCCAAGCACTCTCTTCCAGCGAACGCGCGACTCGACACTCGGGTGGCGAACTGAGCGCACGCCCGGTAGGAGATCCTGGGTTCTCCAATACGGATTGAGCTGAACCCGCCGCGACGATCTGACCACCCTCGGCGCCGCCACACGGCCCGACATCGATCAGAAAATCTGCTGCGCGAATCGTCTCTTCGTCGTGCTCAACGACCAAAACGGTCGAACCCAACGCGACCAAGCTGTGCAAATTCTTCAATAAACGGCCAGTATCGCGCGGATGCAGCCCAATCGTGGGCTCATCCAAAACGTACAAGGCGCCCGTGAGCCCAGCACCCAATTGAGCCGCCAAGCGCAACCGCTGCAGCTCACCACCCGAAAGCGTGAGTGCGGGACGCCCAAGGGCCAGATAATCGAGACCCACATCTCCCAGAAACTGCAGGCGGCGTGCGAGTTCGGCTTTGATGGGTTGTAGGATGAGGGCTTGCTCTCCAGGCGCTGCCAGAGCGCGCACCACCTCGCGGGCCTCACCCACGGAAAGACTACAGAATTCATCAAACCGGTAACCTTGAACCCGCACCGAACGCGGGATCGGTGCCAAACGGCTCCCGCCACAATCCGGGCACACGCGCACCACCGGCGGCACGCCTTTCTTTTGTTTCACCACCCCAATTTCGAGCGCACCATCGCCATCACACGTCGCACACTTGCCCTGCAATGCATTGAACGAGAACCAGCGCGGATCCAGCTTGGGTATAGCAAAGCCGCAAATCGGGCAGGCTAGCTGGGTCGAAAAGAGCTCATCACCTTGGCTCGTACGAAGCTTCACGCACCCGTGACCCCAAAAGAGTGCTCGCTCCAGCTCGGCACGCGGCAAGCTATTTGCGGCAATATTTTCGGCAAATAACAGATCGATGGCGTGTTCCCGGTTTCGTGTCAGTCGCGGAGGCGCGGCCGTTTCAACTCGCTGCCCGTCGCACACCGCGTAAGCGACTCCCGCCCGTGCAGCCGCCGCAAACACATCGAGATAGGTACCCTTCCGATCTTCCACCACCGGTGCCAACAAAGACACGCGGCCGCGCCGTATCACGATCGATTTCAGAACCGATTCCAGACTGCTGGGCGCAATGGCTGTATCGTGCTTCGGGCAATGCGCAGTCCCCAGCTTAGCAAACAGCAGGCGTAGGTAGTGGCCGGCTTCTGTGACCGTGGCGACCGTAGATTTCTTGCTACTCCGGGTGGTGCGTTGCTCAAGCGCGATCGACGGCGGCACGCCTACCACGCGATCCACATCTGGGCGGGGCATGTTCGGGAGAAACTGGCGCGCGTAGGGAGTGAGCGTTTCGAGAAACCTGCGTTGACCTTCAGCAAAAATCACGTCGAAGGCGAGGGTGCTCTTGCCTGAGCCACTCGGCCCGGTGACGACCGTCAGCGCATCATGGGGGATTTTGACCGAAACACCTTTCAGATTGTGCTCCCGAGCGGACACGACTTCGAGCACTCTCGCGCTTGAAATAGCGGTCTTTTTTGGCTTACTCTTGAGTGGGCGCGCTAACTTGTGGCTGTTCTTGGCCGCCAAAAGGGCACGACCTGTCGGGCAATCGACGGCTTCGATGTGCTCAGGCGTTCCAGTTGCAAGCACTTGGCCGCCCTGAGCGCCTCCGCCTGGGCCAAGCTCGATAAGATAGTCTGCATTGCGAATGATTCCGAGATCGTGCTCCACGAGGAGCACACTCGCCCCAGCATCGAGCAGCGCATCCACCCCTTTCAAAACATGCTCGACCTCATCCGCGTGCAAGCCAGCGCTTGGCTCATCCAATACAAACAACACTCCAGGCTTCACTTCCGCCAGCGCGCGCGCGAGTTTGAGCCGTTGCGCTTCGCCACCCGAGAGTGTCGAGAGCGCTTGACCGAGCGGCAAATACCCCATCCCAAGGTACGCGAGCGGCCCTAGGCGCCGCTGCACTTGGCGTTCATCGTCAAAGAGCTGCAAAGTGGCCGCGACACTTTCAGACAACAGCTGCGCGACATTTCGCCCCTTCAGCTTCACCCCCAAAACAGACTCCGAAAAGCGCTTGCCTTGGCACACGGGACACAACAAGCGAACATCCGCGAGAAACTGCATCTCCACAGTCTCAAAACCTTCGCCCGAACACGCTTCACAGCGCCCCCCACTCACGTTGAATGAGAAATCCGAAGCGGACAGCCCATTCACCACCGCCTCGGGTTGGGCCGCGAGGCGCGCCCGAATGAAGTCCCAGGCCTTAGTGTAGGTGGCAGCATTGCCACGCGAGGTACGCCCGAGCGGAGATTGATCCACCAACACCACGCTCTGCACGGATTCTGGAGCCTGCAAGCCGAGCGTAGTCCCGGGACTCTCCACGTCTGTTTCACCAAAGCGGCGGGCGAGAGTTCGATACAAGATATCGACTGCCAGCGTGCTCTTGCCCGAGCCGCTCGGTCCCGTGATGACACTGAGAACGCCCGTTGGGATCCGGACGTTCAACGCTTTTAGGTTGTTGGCGGTCGCGCCGGTGATCTCTAGGTAGTTGTTGGGCGTGCGCAACGTTCGAGTCCGGCGTGCCACATGCCGCACCGCGCGTGCAGTGGCTGTCGTCTTCGCGATAACCTGCGCGGGGGTGCCATCAGCCACGATCTCACCGCCAGCCTGACCTGCCTGGGGCCCCAATTCGATCACGCGATCTGCAGCCAAAATCACGCTCGGATCGTGCTCGATCACCAGGACCGTATTCCCTCGCTCGGCCAACTCACTGAACAGGCCCGTGAGCGGAAGGATATCCGAGGCATGCAGCCCCACCGTGGGCTCGTCGATCACAAATAGCGCGTTGTTGAGCGACGTGCCGAGTGCTGCCGTGAGCGTGACACGTTGAGCTTCTCCACCCGAAAGCGTGCGCGCTTGTCGATCTAAGGTAAGGTAGCCCAGGCCCACGCGGCACAGATACTGGAGGCGGCACAGCAACTCCTCGCGAATCAGGCGGCCTTGAACGGTTCTTGGTTCCAACCGAGCGAGCAGTTTCTCGGCTTCGAAAACTTCCAGGGCGTGCATGTCGGCCAGCGTTTGCGAGGCAACCTGATACCCGAGCGCATCTGAATTGAGGCGCTTGCCCCCACAGGCCTGGCACGGATCGTAGCTGCGGTAGCGCGAGAGCAAGACGCGAACATGCATCTTGTAGGTCCGTGTTTCTAGCCACGCAAACCAACCCATGACGCCGGGAAACGTCGTCTCTGAGAACTCGCCATCGCCCAATAGGATCCGCTCACGGTCCTTTTTCGAAAGCTCACGGAATGGCCGATCCCAGGCGATTTTATGACGCTGACACAGCTTCTTCAGCGCGTCCCGCTCCCAAGTCGTCGAGTCCCCACGCCAAGGACGAATCGCATTCAACTTGAGACTCAGGCTCTCATCGGGGATCACCTTTTCGAGATCAATCCCGAGCGTGCGCCCAAAGCCGCGGCACTTAGGACACGCTCCAAGCGGCGACGCATAAGAAAAAAGCCCGGGCCGCGCTGCTTCAAAAACCTCACCACCCACAGGGCAGCAAATTCCTCGCGGGAGGCGAAGCTTCTCGCCATCGCTCGTCACCTCCACCACGGCACTTCGATTCCACCCTGTTTCGAGCGCGCTCGCGAGGCGCTCCAAGGCGTTCAAACCGAGCGCCAAGCGATCCAGGACAACGCCAACCTCCTTTGCTCCCAGCACCTCGGAAGGCTTCAGCTGCTCGAGATCACGCACCTCACCTTGAATGATCCAACGCGTGTACCCATCCCGCAGCAGCGCTTGCCTGAACTCCAGATAGGCGTCGACGTCCGGAACAGCCAGCGGATAGCTTACAACGGCGCGCTGACCCGGCCAACGCTCCAGCACCGATTGCGCGGCACCATTCGGCTCCAAGCGGACCGCAACGCACCCGTGCGCGGGGCACACGGGCAGCGCCTCTCGCAGAAAGAGCGCCGAGAGGTACGGTTCGAGATCCGCCATGGTGGCGAGCGTCGAACGCGAACTCTTGATGGGGGCTTTGCGATCCACGGCAATCCCTGCCGAAACAGGGTCGAGGCTCAGCACCGGTGGGCGTTCGAGGCGTTCCAGAAACTGCCGCGCGTAGGGGCTGAAGCTCTCAACAAAGCGCCGCTGACCTTCTGAGTAGAGCGTATCGAGCGCGAGGCTGCTCTTTCCCGAACCGGAAACGCCGGTGATGGCGATGACGCGGCCCGGCTCTAACACAAGATCGACGCCCTTGAGGTTGTGAGTGGTGGCACCCTTTAGAATGGTCGGCAGCATGCTTGGCGCCGCCTTCCATAGCACCGGCAGCTTGAACTCGGGGTCGGCGGCAAGAAAAAGTGCAGAGCTGGGTTCTCGCGCGCGAAAAACCACGGCAGACTCGCGCACCGCATGGCCAAGGCAAGTCAGAAGCCAGAGAGAGCCATCACGTTGGTGGCGAAGAATCGCCGTGCTAACTTTGAATACGAACTCGGAGATAAGCTCGAAGCCGGGATCATGTTGATCGGCAGTGAGGTGCGGGCGCTCCGCGACCACGGCGCCGATCTGTCAGACGCGTGGGTGGACATCGATGTGCGGGGTGAAGCCTGGGTGAAGGGGTTGCGCATTCCGATGCTCAAGTTTGCGGCCTTTGCTCACGAAGAGAAGCGTCCGCGAAAGCTCCTGATCCACCGCACCGAAATCGATCGCCTGAAGGGCGCCTTGGAGCGCGAGGGCATGACACTTGTGGCGACTCGGCTCTACTTCAAAGGGCGCCACGCAAAGCTGGAAGTGTCGACTGCAAAAGGTCGCAAGCACCACGACAAACGGCAATATCTGAAAGATCGCGAGGAGACCCGTGAGGCGCAGCAGGCTGTTAGGAAGTACCGGGGAGCCTGATGGCAGGGGTCCAATTAATCCCTTCGGGGTATGCCCAGATCGTTCAGATCGATGAGATGCATGTGGTGCTTCGCGCCGATCGCGCCTTTCCACCGGGGTCCACGCTCCGTGGCACGCTTCTGCCAGATGGCGAAGGCGTGCAAGTCAAAGTGACGAGCTGCAAGCGCGACGGTGAACCCTTTGTTTTGCGGGGACGCTTTGTGACGCTCTCGCGAGCCCTCCGCGACAAGCTGCTCGCCACGCTCGCCCAGACGCCCACGTCCAACGGGCCTGAGCTCTAGTGTTCGCTCGGGCCCAACGTAGCCAACACCGAGGCTCCAATCCAAGCGCCCGAAAGCTCGGCTGGCGTTGCGCCGGCCGAGTTCTGCCACCGAATAGGTCGAAGTAGCCACCCTAGCTCGGGGCGCAATCCCAGCATGAGCCCGGGCGTGCTCGACCATTCAAGAGCCGGCTCAATTGCGGCACGCGCCGTCCACTCGACGTTTCGATTGCCGCCGGCTCGATTCATGTCGGTGAGCGCAGCCGCCACGCGAAACCCGATAGCGCCGACCCAAGCGTTCGCCACCTTCGTCGAATAGCGGGGCGAAATCGAAACTTCCCACCAGTTTAACGGCGCTGAAGCGCCCTCCTCGAAGGCTCGCCCTGCGGCCCAGGCACCCGCGAGATCCAAGCCGAGATTCTCCGGCAAGCGCAGCACCAGCTCGGCGCGCGCACCCATCAGCCACGCGCTCTCGCCTGCCAACGCGCCGAACGCCCCTGCACGAAGTGCTGGCATGGACAGCCGCGTCTCCGCACGCTGCTCCTGCCAACGCCGCTGAGCCGCGCGTCTGTTTTCCACTTCATAGGCGAGCAGGGCAAGTGAGTGCGCACGCAAACGCATCCCCAGCTCTGCCGCGGTGAGCGCAATTCGCCGCGCGCGCAGATGAGGGTTACCCTGCAGCGAAACACGCCGCGATCCGTGGAGGTGACCACGCTCCCAAAGTTCAACGAGAGCCAGCGAGGCCTCTGAGCTGATACGAAAGAACAGTGTTGGTGGGAACCGCTTGCCTTCCGCATCAACAAACTCGGAAAGCTGGCTTTCGCCCAGCTCCAACGCGATCAATCTGCGCGTGAGAACGGGATCTAGAAAAAGCTCCGCGGCAGCGTCAATCTCAACGAGAATGGCGGGCGAAGCCTTCGCGAGCGAACCCAGTCTGGGCTGACCTCGGAGCGAGCTTTCACCATGCTTCGGCTGAGCGCCATGGGCCACCGCTGACAGCCCGAAAAAAGTGACTACAAGTAGGCTAGCGAACGGCAGGTTCACCTGGGACCACGGCTCCCGGTGCAGCCTGCCCCTCCACAGCTTCACTCCCAGTTCCTGCCTCATTCGGCGCGCTTGAGTAGGCCTCTGGCGTAGCGGCAACTGGCTGCTGCAGCTGCTTGCCGAGCTCTCGCAGGCGCAAGCTTTCTGGGAACTCTGCTTCATAGCTCTTAGCTAACCGCCTCGCCTCGTCTGCTTGACCCTTCGTGATCAGAGCTTCCAACTGCCGGACTACCGCATCTTCAGCGAAATCCCCCTGCGGCGACAAGCGCTGGTACTGAGCAAATGCGGCTGCCGCGCCCACTGGGTCGCCGGCCTGCTCTAACATGTTCCCGAGGGTCCAAGCAGCGAGCGGGGCTTCGGGACTACCGGAAAACTGCCCGAGAACTCTGCGGAGTGCCTGCAAAGCACGGCCTTTTTGCCCAGTCGCCCGCGCAACATCCACGGCAGCCATCAATCGATCCGCCGTCGCCGTTGCCAAAAGTTGATCAAATCCGCCCTCTTCTTCGACTGCCCGGAGCGCGCTCACATAATCCCCAAGATTGGCCAGTCGCATCCACTCCGGCGACCCCAACCCACCCGAAGCATTGGTGGAAGCCGTGGGGCCAGGGGCCGGCAGAGGAACCTCTGCTTGCTCACTTCCAAGCGGTGCCAGCCGAGTGGTCTTCGAAACTCCTGAAGCGGCAGCTCGCTTGGCCCCACGCCCTGCCGCCGCCGGTTCACTACGAGCGATCGCGGCGCTTTCCTTTACTGCGCCGGAAACGGGCCATAGACGTGTGGCTGGCTCAGCTGCCACTTGGGCTGAAGGAACTTCGTGTCTGTTCCCGTTCAGCTGCATCCCCAGCCACAAGCCTGCCGCAAAGGTGACACTCGCCAAGGCGAGCGCCCACACGCGTGAACCTCGTGAATAACTAGCTAGCGGAGCTTCGTTTTCGAGCCTTTGCCAAATGCGCTCCACAGCCGCTTGGGCTCCGACATTCTTCAAGAGTGTGGGATCGATTCGAGGTAACTGCGATGTCATGACGTACTCGGTTCTTCTGAATCATCCTCGGAGGCCGGGTTGCGGTACTTCGCGAGCAGATGAGTTTGTGCGCGTGAAATGCGTCGTTTCGCCGTCGCCACCGAACACTCAGCGAGCTGGCTGACGCCTTGCAAATCGTGGTGCTCCACGTAGCGCAGCGTCCAAGCGATTCGATCATCCGCCGGCAACTCCAAAAGGGCCGTGTAAACCTGAAACAGCTCCGCGCGCGCCTCGGGCCCGGCGTCACTCGAAACCAACATATCGATATCCAAGAGGTCCGCCGCAGCACGCTGGCCTAGACCAATCCCGAAAACATTCATCAGCCTGCCACGGCGCAACCGCGTCTTAACCAAGCGAACCACAATCGACCCTAGCCACGGTCGAAAGGCCCCAGGATCCCGCAAGGCATCGGTCCGTTGGGCCGCCCGTAAGAAAGCATCGTGCACGACGTCCTCGACGTCGCACGCGTTGCCCTGAATCCGCACTGCCAGGTTGATTGCGAACGTCGCGTGCCTCCGGTAGAGGGTCTCGAATGCGACCGCATCTCCTTGGCGCATCAACACCACCAGCTGATCGTCTCCGAGCGCTGCGACCACCGACGGAAGTGGGCCGGCCGCACCGGGGCCGGACTCTGCCACCAATCTGAGGTGGCCTCGGGACGCGGGGAAACGGGGCATGGGGGTTGAGTATGGACGCGTGAGCCGCGTCTTTCAGCTCAGCCGCGCAAAACTAGGGTCGGTCTTGGTTGTTTACCTTCATTTATAGAGGCCAAGCCTAAGTCCCAATTCAGCCAATGGGCCGAAGATCGAGTCCGGGTGAGCCATCCTGAGGGGGTGGAGCGTCTGGTGGGGGCTGGACTCGCAACTACTTAATCCCGCGGGTCAGTTTTTAGGAGGAACCTCATATGAAGAAGATTCTACTCGCTCTCCCGATGGCCGCTCTGCTCGTTGCTTGCGGTGGCGCTGCCACCCCTGAGGCCGAAGCTCCGGCCGCTCCTGCTGCTGCTGCTGCTGAAGAAGCTGCTCCTGCCCCGGCTGCTGACGCGGCTCCCGCTGACGCGGCTCCGGCTGCTGACGCTGCTCCGGCAACTGACGCTGCTCCTGCTGCAGAGTAATACGAGCGACCGCATTGCGGTTGGATGATGTTCGGCTGGGAGAGGCAACTCTCCTGGCCGTCATTTTTTTGTGGGGCCAGGCTAGGCAGCCTGGCCGGACGTGAGATCCACAACTAGCCGCGTTCGGCCGATCAGCAGCTCATCTCCGTGGGCAAGCTCCTGTTCACCCCGGATCCGTACGAACACCCCCGTGCGTGAAGCAAGATCAGAAAGCACCACACTTCCGGCTTGCTCCTCCACCACACAGTGTTGCTCCGAGAGGAGCGGGTCATCCGGGAACAGCATATCGCCAATGGCAGAGCCAACCTGAAGTGTCTTGCCGCGCGCGACACTGCAGGCTCCTTGGGCGCCATTCTCGATCATTTGGGTCACCCTAAACGACGATTGCCACTTGGGTGACGAATAGAAATACGTCGGCGCGGGGTCGGGTCCGTCATCTGCAACCGGATTCTTGTCGATGCGCAGCAGCTGATCGCCCACGACGAATTCATCTCCGAAATCCAATTCAACCGGGGTTCTAATTCGCAAGAACACGCCGTTACCGCCATCGAGATCCTCAAGCCAAAGCCGGCTGTCTTTGTAGCTCAGCTGGGCTTCGCGAGGATGGCAGAACACCTCGCCGTGAAGCTGTATATCTCCAGCAGAACCGACCACTGCACTCTCACCAGCTGGGGAATAACGATCGGGACCACCTGCCAGGCTTCTTAGAACGTGCAGCGTGAAGAGCGACTTCTGTGGTGCACCTGCCCGTTTCATGAGCGGCAACGCCTGCTCACCCCGGGACGACGCCGGAGCCGTCTCGGGAGGCCGAATGAGCGTCGCGCGTTGTTGGCGCTTGTTCGCGATCTTCATCGCATCCACGCTGGGTGCGTTCACTAGAAGCTCGACGCCGCCGACCGCACGCCCCGCAATAATCTCGTTAAATTTACCTTCTCGCAGCGCTAAGACCATCTCCAGGTGTTGGGCCTTCATGAGCGAGCGAACAAACTCGGCCACATCTGTGCGGGAAACGGCCTGGGCGTAGCTGCGCTTGTGGCTCTTGATCACGCGACCACCGTCAGCAAATAGATGGGTGATAATATGAGGTTGATCGAGTCCAGAATCTTCTGTCTGGACGTGAAAAACCTGCTCCTGACACTTGATGTTGTTGTTGAAACCCATCTGCGCACGCCGAAAATTCGGCCGCCGCATCTCGCCTTCAAGCTTTGCGAGGCCTTCAGCCCCAAAAGCGGAACGCGCTTCAGCGAGTGCGGGATGCGCACCTGCCATCCCCTCCATGTGCTCAAAAGCTTCTTGCGCAACACGAGCGCTGGGATCGATGCGCAGCGCCTCAGCGAGCAACGCTTGCCCTTGTTGATCGTTAGGGCCCGTTGCAGCCCAAACACACAGAAGCTGGACAGCCTGGTCCGGTTGACTCTTTTCAACCAGCCACTTGGCAACGCGCAATGCCGACTCGCGCACTTCTACTACGTTGTCCAAAGCGCCACTCATGAGACAGGAGCCCCGAGCTTACCACCCTTAGGAGCCGCCAGAACCCATTGAAGACCACACCCCTACAAGGCCCGTGGGCCACCTTGATTCCGGGGGGGGCTTGCTCCTCCTCGGGCGCGGAGCTAGGTTCCGCCCTCCCCGGCACCTGCCGACCCCCACCTGATCGAGAGAGAGCCATAGAGCCATGAAGGACGGCATTCACCCCGAATACGAGCCCGCCACTGCCACCTGCGCCTGCGGAAGCACTTTCCAGACGCGTTCGACGCGGAAGGAGCTCGCGGTCGACATCTGCGCGGCTTGCCATCCTTTCTTCACGGGTAAGCAGCGCCTCGTGGATACTCAGGGTCGCGTTGATCGATTCCGCCGCCGCTACGCTACCAACCCGGCCTGAGCTGGCCGAGTCGAAGGCACCAGCCTCGCTTGCTAACAAGCTGCGAGGCCCGGCGAAAGTTTGTCCGCTCGGCGGGCTATACTCGAAAGAGCCCACTGATGCTCTGATCGCCTGGCGCCCATGATCCCGATCGAGAAACTGCAGTCCCTAAGCCGGCGCTCAGAGGAGATCGATGAACTCCTTTGCGATCCAACGATCAACCGCGATCCCAAACGCCTGAACGAACTCAATCGGGAACGGGTTCATCTGAGCCTCGTGGTTTCAGCATTTCGCGAGTGGCAGACACTCTCGCGACAGATTGATGAAGACCGCCAGGCACTGACCGATCCGGAGCTTGGTGAGCTGGCGCAAGAAGAGCTGCCGGGCCTGGAGCTGAAGCTGGCAGAGCTTGAGACCAAGATCCAAGTTCTCCTACTTCCACGCGATCCCAACGACGAGAAAAATACCATTCTAGAAATCCGGGCGGGTACCGGCGGTGAAGAGGCGGCGCTTTTTGCGGCGGACCTATTTCGCATGTACACGCGCTACGCCGAAGCTCGAAATTGGAAAGTTGAAGTGCTGGCGAGGAGCGAGGCTCAGGCAGGCGGTTTCAAAGAAATTATCGCACTCGTCACGGGTAATCGGGTGTTTTCCAGCTTGAAGCTTGAAGGCGGCGTGCATCGGGTGCAGCGAGTTCCGGCAACTGAGGCACAGGGACGCATTCATACCTCTACCGCCACGGTTGCGGTGCTGCCCGAAGCTGAAGAAGTGGACTTCGTGCTCAATGAAGAGGAGCTCCGCTTCGACATTGCCGCCGCGGGTGGACCTGGCGGCCAGGGTGTCAACACGACGAACAGCGCGGTTCAAGTCACGCATCTACCCACTGGGATGATCGTGAAATGCCAAGATGAGCGCAGTCAGATCAAGAACAAATCGAAGGCCCTAAAGGTGTTGCGAAGCCGGCTCCTTGATCTTGAGCAACAGAAACAAGCCGACCTCATTCGGGACGAACGACGCAGTATGGTGAAGGCTGGCGATCGTTCTGAAAAAATCAGGACGTATAGCTTCCCACAGAACCGGCTAACCGATCACCGCATCGGGCTCACGCTCTACAAACTGGATCGAGTGATGGAAGGGGATCTGGCAGAGCTCGTGGATGCCGTGGTCGCGTGGGATCAAGCCATGCGGCTCGAGGAAGCTCATTGAGAGCCGTATGAGCCAGCACGTCCCAGGCGCCGAGGCGCTGCTTTGCGCGTTGGTGCTCGCGCCGAATAGTTATTCGCGCAATCGGTTTTTTGCGCTTTTCACCGATCCTAAGGCCACGCGTGCCCGACGCCGTGCGAGCAAGCTCCGCGGCATCATCCGCCAGCTGCTGGGCGATAGGAGCCCGCGCGCGGAACTGACCGGCGAGCAGCTGCTCGAAGATGGTCAGGTTCTGATTCGTTACCAGGTGAAGGAAATAGGTTATTCGCGCACGGTGGCGCTGAGTGCGATCGAAGCGTCTGTTCTAAAATACGCCTTACACCGCGCGGAGGGCGCACCGCTTGATCCTGCTGATCGTGAACGCGTTGAGATAGCGCTCCAAGGCCTTACTCCGCCATTCACACCAGAGAGCGCTTGATCACATACTCAGGAATCGAGACGGGTACAGCTCGCGGCAATGCGAACCCAAATCGAACGCTCCCCCTCTGAAAGCGGAGGTTCACGCTCTAGCTCGGTCTTGAATTCGCGCACAGCAGGCGCCTCACGTTTGGAGAGCTGCAACGTTGCTTGCTCGACATCTCCAATCTGACCGTGGATTCCAACGAACAGGGCTCGCAAATCTGGCCCCGTGGCGCGGCGTGGCACGGACTTGATGTGGAGCCTATGGCCTGAAGCCAAGCGCGCCGATAGCCCAGAAAGCGGTTGAATCACCGGATCCCGCCAGAAGTCCAAGCTCCCGGGCATGCCTTGCCCCACCCACTCGGCCACTGGCAACGCTCTGCAACTTTCGGCAAACTGGAGCTTCAAGCCTTGCGCTTCAGCAAATCTTTCCACTTCCCCAACCGCCAAATCGCCATCAGCGGTTACCGAAAGTGACGCTTCATCGAGGCTGATACGTGGCCCTTTGGGTTGCTCAATGTTCAATGCGTCGCGAGCGCCGACCTGGCTCGGCAGAAGATTGCCCGGGTTTAGCAGGCCCTCAGGATCCCAAGCCTGACGCAAGGCTTTCTGCAACAGCGCGCCCCCATGCCCCCACTCTTCGTGCAAGAACGCGAGCTTGCTGCGGCCAATGCCGTGATGATGGCTAATGGTGGCGCCCGTCGCTAGTGCGGCAGTGAGCGCAAGCCGCCAAATACGATCATACTTTGCCAGAGATCCGGCTTCGTTGTGCGCAGAACCAACGAACGTAAAATAAATGCTGCAGCCGTCAGGATAGGCATGACTCAGGTGCGCCAACACCAACGCTTCTTCCGAAACGGCACTGCGCACGGCGTCGTAGACCGCGTTGAGCTTGGACCAACTCGCTGCGATTTCGAAAGTGTCCGAAAAAGCACCCGCGCGGAATACGCCCGACTGCTTGAAACTCACAGCGTAGCGGTGAGCAAACCAGCGCTCAGCCGGCTTGGCTCCCCGATCCAGACCAGACTCCGCGCGACAATACGCGCGCGCTCGTTCCATGTCTGCGGCAATTTCCTCGTTTTTACCCTCAAACACGAGGATCAGCAGACAGCGCACGAGGTTGAACCCCTCCACGGCTTTCAGTGCGCTGAACCCAACCTTTGAAAACTGAAGCGCTTTCCGGAGCGCGGCGTGTTTCACGCGTTCCGCGATCGGGCCCGGAGCTTCAGCCTGGTGTTTCTTGCCGGACTGTTCGAAGAGCCACGAATCGAGGGGATCGTAGAGCCGTGTCACCGAGGGGCGCAGCCCGTGTTGAAAGATACTCCTCAGGGCCTGCATGCCCTGCTCCATGCACGAAAAATCAAATGCCAAGAAGCCCTGCGCAGCCGGCTTTGGGTGCAAGCGCAACGTAGCATTCGTCAAAATGCCGAGCGTGCCCTCCGAGCCGACGAGCAGCGGCAATAAATTGGGTGCGGTGCTTCGATAGCGCGCGTGCACCAGCTCGCCGAGACCCGTGACGACGCTGAGACCTGCCACCATGTCTTCAATTTTTCCGTACTTACCCGAGCATTGTCCCGCACCCCGTGCGGCAACCCAGCCACCTACGGTCGAGCACAAAATGCTCGAGGGAAAGTGACCCACGGTAAACCCACGCCGCTGTAGCTCCTCTTCAAATGGCAAGCCCATGACGCCCGGCGCTACGTCAACAAACTGGCCACCCTCCTGAATCGAGAAGGATCGAAGGCGTTTCAGGTCCATCACCAGCGTAGAAGCATCCGGCAGGATGGCACCACACACACCGCTTCCAGCGCCATACGGCACCAACTTGAGCCCCTTCTCGCGCGCAAACGCGAGAATTTCACCGACGTCCTCGGTGCGCTCCGGCCAGACCACGAGCGGAGTGCTCGCCGGGAGCTCCCCCGCACGCATCTGGATTAACCGCCGCGGCCAGAGGTCGCGACTGTATTGTGCAAGCTCCCTCGGCTGAGAGCTCACCGACAAGTGAGGAAACTGCTGCGAAAGCTCTCGCTCTAGACTCACAGCAATTCTTCTACACTGAGCACGGGCGCGAGTACACGCGTGCTAGCTAGTTTGGCCACCGCAGCATTCGACAGATCGCACTTTGTGCTTTTGTGTGTGCTTATCCGCACTTTGTGGGATCAATCGACGAGGGGCAGACCTTCATTTCGGGCTGTGCACCCAGGTGGAGCTCCGCAAAACCCCGACTGCCGTTCGCACGCAGGATGGGAGATTTCGACGAAATTTGGCCTGCTTGACGGTGAACCGGACTCCATCTTCATAGGTCACCGTGGCCAAGAGATTGCGCTCGAAGAGTAGCCCCTTGTTTTGGATGGACTGGCTCATATCGACTGCATCGAAGATGTAGGTGGGCTTTCGATCACTCAACACGCTCAGCGCTGCATCGACCAAATGGGGCCAAACTCGTGGATATAGGGCCCGGGTTGAACTACTTCCACGCTTGAGATCGTTACAAATTGCAAAAAGAATGGCATCGAAACGCCCGACTCGGAAGAGAGTAGCGGCACGCTTCAAGCTCTCGGCACCCGGTAGCAGCCGGTTTCATCGGGTCGCACTCGTCCTCAGCCGTCGAGCAAAAGTACGCGACGGTCACGGCCGGATTCGTGCAATCCTCGCGGAGAACAGTCTCGATGCACTTACCTTCTTTGCAATCAGAATGGCCTCGACACTCTGCCTGCACGCATCGACTTTCACGTACCGGCCGACACAGACACGCCTCGGATCCCGCGCAGTCCTGATTTGTGGTACACAGCACTCCCGGCCCTTTTGCGCACTTCTCCGAATCCTCGATCGAGTATGGGCTAACATTGCTGGCAGGACTTGTAGTAACCGGTGGGGCACCAGGCTGAAGGCCGTCAGTCCCGGACGGCGTGGGTAATGAACCAGCATTCGTTGGTTCGAGACCCGGGCCCGAACCGCTGGTTTGGCCGCCACAACTCACGGCTAGCGGTATACCCACGAGCGCAGCAGCTAACTTGCGGATAGTGGCTATTAAGGGCAGCTTAAGCATGTGGACTTCTGTCCTGTCACGGTCCAGCCAGCGGATGCTCTAGGGATCGCCCTCAATATGCTCCCAAATGCCCTACGGCTTCTGCGCGAGGATAATGATCCGGGGTGAGGATTGGCCAAAAAACACGCCAGGGGTGGCGGGATGGCCGCTGGCCTGGGCGATGCGAAAGCCGACGTCGTGGAGCAGCTTCCCAAGCTCGTGCAAACCGTAGACTCGCAAGGAATAGCTGCATTCCCGGGTTCGGCCGTCATCTAAGATGACGCTGCGTTTGATCTTCAACCGACTCGTGATGAAATCAAGATTAGCGTCATCCATGCAGACGCAACGCTGCCCTTCGTACCAGACTTGGCACGGAGAATTCCCAGCTAAATAATCGCGATTGGCAACGTCTAATACCAGACGCCCACCCGGCTTCAACGCCTGAAACATGCGCTGAGCCACCGCGAAATTCTTCTCCTCCTCGAAATAGCCGAACGTCGTGTTCCAACAGTAGAGGCCATCAAACATCTCGTTGAAGGCCAGCTCGCGCATGTCGCCCTGCAACAAGCTCAGCCTCTGAACACGCTCCTGCGCGACATCCGCAGCCACCGCCAACTGATCGAGCGAAAGATCGTACGCCACCACACCATAACCTCGACTCGCGAGCTCAACGGCATGTTGGCCAGTGCCACATCCGAGATCGAGCACGCTGCCACCCGCATCGAGCGCCAGCGAATTCTCAATAAAATCCACCTCGCGCTTCACCTGAATGTCGGTGAGCAAACGCTCCGCTCGCAGAAAATCGTCGGAGAAAACCTCCTCCCACCAAGGGCGTCGACGTTTCGGCTTTTCGGGCGGATTGGTACGCGGCCCACCCGCATCCACCGTAGCAGTAGCAGTAGCAGTAGCAGTGCGACGTTTCGGCGGAGGCGGCGGCTTATCACGCCGCTGCTCAAGCAAGGCATCAGCATCCGCTTCCTCAATCTCCTCAGACGGCGCTGCTCCCAGCATCTCAGCTGAAGGGCTCGGAGCATCGACTTCTATCGAGATATCGGGCGCGCCGTCGAAAGCTACGCTTTCCACGGCGTCAAGTTCAGACTCGGGGGGCAACGCAAGCTGACGCGCGGACTCACCCACCACGATAATGCGCATCGCCATGATTGGGGAAGCAACGGTGCGGCTGCTCGGTTTCGCTTCGCTCTCAGGCACCTGGTTTTCCTCGCCACGAGCAACAGGTGGCGTTGACTGTAAACCTGCAACCTCAGCCAGCGGCGGCGCGATGAAACTGGGTACTGGATCAAAGCTAGGAACCAACAGTTGCGGAGGCGGGGGTTCGCTCCGAGCGCGTTTGGAGGGCGGGGGCGGACGCGGTGAGGAATGATGCCGGACCGGCGGCGAGGAAATCGACACGGCTGGAACCATCGAATTGGGCTTGGGGGGCGGTGTCAGTCGGGTTGGCGCGGGCGCAGTGATCCGAACTGAGGCAGGCTCCACCTCATCCGACAAGTCGGCAACACCCTCTCCCAGAGCTGAACCCGCTTGAGCAACCAGCACGGCTGCTTGAACGTCAGAGTCTTTCTCGTCACCGGTCATTGGCCAGCTTCGCTCAGCAGCGATTCCCCGTAGCGGATCCGTCCCAGCGGCCTCTGAATATTCCCGCCGCGCTCCACGATCACCACCGCGGTGGAACCCAGGTGAAAGGCGCCCAGCTCGTCGCCCCGTTGGACGTTGAGGGCCGGCGACAGCAGATGAGGTCCGGGCGGGACCGCCGGATACGGAAGCGCGGACATGCTGATGCGACCAACGATGTAAGCACCCACGAGCACCACAGCTACACGCCCATGAGCTTTCGTTTCTAAGGTGATGGCAACCCGATTATTTCGCACGAACAGCCTAGGGAAATGCTCTTCACCGATGCGATTGACCGGAAAATAATCTCCGGGGATCCCGCGCACTAAAACGCCCTGGCCATCCACCGGACTGTGCACACGGTGATAATCTCCCGGCGCCAGGTAAACGACAGCAAACGAGCCATTCTGGAAGCGAGCAGCATCCGCCGGCTCGCCCAGTAGCTCACCCACCTCATACGGACGCCCTTTGACCAAGATCGTCGTGCCACCCACGATGGGTCCGGCTGCGGACAGGCGACCGTCCGCGGGACTTACGATGGAATCATGAGAAATCGGGCGCACCCCTTGGCGCAACTCCCGTGTGAAGAACGCGTCGAAACTCGAATACGGTGTGGCCTGGGGCACGGCCTCCGCGAGGTCGACCGGAAACAGGCGGCAATAGGCGTTCGAGACCAGCTTCGAGGTCGTCGGTGAAAGCGTGAGATCACACAGGCTCCCCAGGGCTCGACTGATCTGAGCGCGGGGAAGGACCTTTAAGAATTGAGCTGCTGCAAACGTGCTGACACTCACGGACACCTCTAATGATCCCATTATCGTAGGCGGTAGCTCGGGGCCCGGTCAATTGTGCAACGCTTCACTTCCCTTATTGAAGGATCCTCGCCTCGTTTTGAACGCAAGATCGGCTGTGGTGCATGCATTGAGCTCAGTAGCGCCTGGACCTTCAAAAATGGCGCAACATCGGATCTTTTTCACCCCAATCAGCGAGCCTGGTCCCAGCGGCGCGCGGCATCGCACAACGCGCGGGCGCGTTCGCCCTCCGGACGACCTACCTCCAACGCTGCATAACCCTGCGAGCGCCGCAGCCACTGCCCTTCACAACCTGCCACTTCGCTCAAAGGATGGCGGGCAACGGCCAATGCAAACAAGTGTTCGGCGGCGACTTTTTCCGAACGGAGCAACAGCGAACGACCTTTGAGCGCGAACCAACCATAGTGCGGCGACTTCAAGTCTGAAAGCTCTCCGAGCGCTCGCTCGGTGCCTGCTCTATCGCCTTCATCGGCAAAACCCCGAGCTGCTCGAAAACGCAGAAAGCCATCCTGAGCATCCTGCGAAAGCTCTGGCAGGATCCGTTCCGAAGAGGTGACACCGTGTCCTCGCTCAAAGAGCAGATCGCTCAAACGCACTGCTTGGGAGATCTTCTGATCAAATACGACACCACCCCCTAACAACTCTGCCAACGCTGGCAGCTTCTGGACCTTGAATTTTTCTCGCAAGCTCTGCCTCCAACGCCGATCCCAATTGGCAAGCGAATAACCCGACACACTGCGCAACCCTTGGTCCACACCGTTCGGCCCGAGGCCGCGCAGATCAGTGAGCAGGAGCCTCAGCGCTGGATAACCGTTCACCTCAATCCAGAACTGGATAAAGCTAGTGACCTCAGCAAACGCAATCGATGCAGCCTGTGGAGACGGCAGCATGGCGATCGAGGGCCCTAACTGATCCAACCCTACTTGTTGGCCCGTCTGCATCGCCACGAAGGCAATCCGGTCAGGTTGGTATTGCTCATCAAAGGGCTGCACGTTGCGCCAGCGCGTTTCCTGGTGCTTGGCCAAGCCCTCTTGCAGCCACAAAGGAGAATTATCCCGCGTGGCACGGCTCACCACCAAGTGTGAGAGTTCGTGGGCTACCGTATCTTCCCACGGATAGCCTTCGGGTGCGGCGCGTGGCGAAAGCAGTGTGACCCGGCCCCAGCGAGCTACGGCCACAGTGCCAGTTGTTTCTGCGGCTTGAAGCGGCAAGCCAGAAATAGCCGACAACGTGAAGAGATCGCGCACCAGATCCACGCGGATCGGTCGCGGCAGGCTGGTCCCAAGATCGTGCGCGTGCTGTTCAGCCGCTTTCAAGATAACGTCAGTGAGATAAGGCACGAGGGCGCGGTCCTCAGCATCCTGAATACGGAACCACACTCCTTTTTGCTTGTCCTCGACGATCAGCGAGCCCGCTGTGGCCATCGCACAGCGCGAAGCGAGGTTAGCCAGCGATGCCCCCCGTGGAGATTCTGCGAGATCAGGCGATCTCAGGATGGCATCCGCCGAATCGCAATCGCCCACGTAAATCGCGAGGCGTGCTCTTTCCAAAGCCAGATCCAGCGATGGAGATTTCACCTGAGAAATCAGCTCAGAAGCTCGCTTGAGCTCCACTTCCGTGATCGCGTTGGAAATCTGATTCAAGCTTGGCTCTGAACCGAGCAGCGCCGAACCGCGACCAGAAAAAGCCAAACCGATGGCCAGAAGACACGGCGCTACGAGCCAACGCTTCATTGCAGCAACCCTTCCGCGTACCGCTTCACGGCGGGCGCGAGCTTGCCGCCGCTGGCCTGACCGAGCCCCTCCAGCACGCGCTTTCGGAATTCCTCCGCTTTCCTGCGCCGCTCCGCCTTCGGCACCTCGTCTTCGCTGCGGGAAACCTTGCCAACGCTACCGCCTGGGCTGCCCTCGTTGTCGGCTTGGGTGGTGCCTGTCGACGCCTGTTCAAGATAACGCTGGGCTTCCAATTGGAGGTCGCGGCCATTCTCGCCGCGCCCCTCAGCCAACGCGGCTTCGGCTTGCCGCATCAGCTGGCCCGCCTTGCCGAGGCCCTCCAAGCTCTGCTGGGAAACTGCAGCACCTTTTGCTTGCCCGCGCTTCGTCATTTGTTCTGCCCAGGTTCCGAGCTCTTTTTCCCGATTCGCCGAATTCTCAAGTTGCCCCTTCGATTGCACGGCGGCTCGATCTTGGAGAGTCTTTTGGATCCGCTCCGCCCACGCGAGATGCTCATTCAGCTGGGATTCTTTGTCCTTCAAAGCTTCCGGAGTCGGCAGGTCGTTGTAATCCTCAGCACGGCGCTTGCGGGCGCTGTCTTTGAGTGAACTGACCGAATCTCGGCCACTCTCAACAGCGTGCTCAAACGCTAGCCGGTCCAGATTCTGTGCCATAGCTGCCGCGTACTCACGAGCCAAAGCCAGTGCTCCCTCCGCCGTTTCGGGCGGCGCTCCGACGTCCGGCAGGTCTTTCATGAGCTGCCGAATCGCGCTCGCGCGCACGCTGGCTTCCTGGCGAAATGGTTCGAGATCTAGCTCGGTATCCGCGTCTTTGAGCGCACGTTCTACAGTGGCGATTTCCTTGGCATGCTCTTGCGCCAAGCGTTCCAATTCGGATGCCCATTGGTCAAACTTCTGATCGGCATCGGAGGTTTCGGAACTCGCGGAGGATTGATTGCCTTGCCCCGCCTCGCTTCCCCCGGAAGCCGCTGAACCAAACGAAGGGTTCGGTCGACTGAGCCGCAGCGCGAGATGGCGGGCCGCGAGCTCCGCGTGGAGAAAATCTTGTTTGTCGCGGGCACGTCGGATCCGATCGAGCTCACTCAACGTGAGCGTGCCAAGGTCATGCCCGAGCTCAAGCAGCAGGGAGAGCTTCTTCCCGCCCTCTTCTAGAACCTTGGCAGCAGCATCCAACCGTTCAGCGCCCCCACCACTGCCTTCGGGGAGCTGTGCCTGCCGCGCTGCCCCTGCAATTTCCTTGGCGACATCTGCCAACTGTTTGGCAACGAAGCGCGCATCCTCAACCGCCAGCCGTCGAGCCAGCATGTCCACGGCAAGCAGCGCACTTTCGGTGCCTGCCGCAAGCTCCTCGCCCGAAAGCTTCGAGAGCCCTGCCACTTGAGCTGTGATAAAGGCCTGAACTCCGGGATTGAGGGTGACTTTCCCTTGGAGCGAGGCCTGTATCTCGCTCGCGAGCGCTTCCACGCGAACTTTAGGGTTGATCTGTGCTGTGGCGTCGACGCCCTTGGCGTGCAGTTGCAGCGCAAGAAATTCGGTGAGGGCGTCTCGAGCGTTGAGCAGCACATCCAAGCGCGCCGTTTGAAGCGTGCCGAGGGCGGGCGGGATGAGCGTGATGGCTGCACTCTTTCCCCAACGATCCGTGGACAATGGCTCATTGTCTTTGGCCTCGACACTGATCACTACCGGCAAGAACAAGCGCTGCAAAAAGGAATCATTCTGGCCAAGCGCGTACCCACCTTGCTCGAGTTTAGTCTGCCCATCCAGCCGCGCTAACGGCCGGCGTTGTTCTTTCCCGCCCGAGCGGAGAACGAGATCGACCTGGCGCAACCCATGGTCGTCGAGCGCCCGATAGCGAAGTTCGACTTGCTCAACCTCTTCAAGCTTCACCGTCGCGGGCGCGCCCTCAAGCTCAACACTTGGCACCGCATCCGGAGCAGCCTCAACCACCAACGAAAGTGGCTCAAAAATCCGCACTTCGCCGAAGCGCGCCGCCACGAACAGCGTCGCGCTCTGCTCCAAACTGTAGTGCGCCACCACAGCCCCGGTGCCATCATCGACAAACTCGACCTCACGCTGCCCATCGGTGAGAACCAACGCTCGCCCGGGCCGCACCGCGATACCGCGCACGGTGATTTCACTACCTCGGGCTGCCCGCGATCGGTCTCCAAAAACGAACGTTTCGTCCGCCTCCCGGAGGTAGCGGGGCGGTGTCACCGAAACCTGAGCCGTCACAGCATCCGGGCCAGACCCACGCGTTAGCCATTGCATGGCAAAGGGGGCTTTCCCACTCCGAGCCAAGAGGACATTGTAGCCCTCAAGGACGCGCGCGGGCTCCACCAAAATACGCCCACCTTGCAAGTTAACTCCCAATGCCAAAATGAGGCAGAGTGCCAAAGCGGGCCAGAAAAACCGCCGATAACGCCCGGCAATCTGCCGCGCTCGCGCTTCCACTGCCACGAGCGAGGTTCTGCCTACCAGGCGTTCGAAATGGCGTTGAGCCAATTCCGCTGAGCCAAAACTTGGATCCGCGTCGGCTCGACGTAACAAGCCAAGGGCTCGCACGGTCCGTTCAGCGAGCGTTGGGTCCGAGGCGCCCACCGTGCGCACGATCGCCAACCTGGCATCACGCCGCGCCTTTTTCAGCGAATACGAACGGAAAACCCACAAAACGCCGGCGCCGCAGAGCAACACCAGGGCCAGAGCGCGCGCACCGAGCATTCCAACGCGCGCGACATGCGCAGCCGTGAGCAGCAGGCCCGAAATGAGCAACGCCACCGCTGATCCAACCGCAGGCTCCACCAACGCCCGCTCGCGATCCCACAGCTGTCGCAAGCCTTGGCGTTCATCGCCCCAAATCACGCGTGCGAGCGCGGGGTTGTCTTCGGCTTGGCCGAGCGGCTTGGCGACGGGGTCGGACACGCGCGAAGCTTAGCGTGAATTGGGGGGAAAGGTCTGGCATCCTCGTTAGATGGTGGACCCGAGCCAGCTGATCCGAGGGGTCCAAAGCTTGGGCGAACTTGAGCTGCGAATCCGCTGGCTCATGGACACGCTGCTCAACGCGGAACTGGCTTCGACGGCGGGGGTCTTGAGCGCGCTCTGCGAAGAAGCAGACCGGGGCCGACGTGGAGCCCGAGAGGCCCTGTTGCCGGTTTGTTTGCTGCTCGTGCGCGAACGCAACGCTACTTGGCTCGAGAAGCTGCGGGAGCAGGCCACCCGCGCGCAGCTCTTGGGGTTGCAGCGCTTGATCCCTCGGGCGGCGGTTCAAAGTGTGCCTGAGCGCACGAGCGAGATCCCACGCCCGGTGCCAGACTATGGCTTGGGTCGCGAAGTTTCACTCGGCGAACGCCGTAGCCTCGCGCGCCGCCAAGACCGCAATCTGCTGCAGCGCCTGCTCGGAGATCCACACCCACTCGTGATCAGGCAACTCTTGGAGAATCCGCGCCTCACCGAAGCTGACCTGCTGCGTCTCGTCGCTCGGCGACCAGCAAGCATTGAGGTGCTTGATGAGATCGCGAAAACGCTATGCCTAAGCCGAGATCGAGTGCGGATGGGCGTGCTTTTGAACCCAGGGGTCCCGCTGCACTATTCCGGGCCGCTCTTGGCTATCTGCACTCGGACTGAGCTGCGCGAGGTGCTTCGTGGCGCCGATACACCCGGACCTCTTCGCGCCATCGCCCTCGAGTATCTCGACCGACGCCCGCCCGTCGTGGAAAAAACCCCTCGGGGCTCAACGACTCACTGACTCAACGACTCAACGAGATGCTGCCAAAACGCTGAGGCCGAGCGACGGAGATCCTCACCCTCCCTCTTCTTCTGTCTCTTTGTCCCACTTCGCCACGGCGCCCAAGGTCACCCGGGCGGCACACTCTTCACACAAAGGCGGCTCTTCAAACCGCACTTCTTCTCCGCGCGTCCAGAGTAAGAGCCCCGCTCCGCCTGGGCTGCCCTCAAAATCAAGCCCACACTGATCGCACACAAATTTGGGCGCGGGTGGGGCATCGCTTTCGAACTCGGTGGTCGACCTGGGTTCGACGGATGAGGGCTCAGACATGGGCGGATAATTATAGGGAGGAGCTAGCGCCCTCGGAAGAAGCTTTACCGGAAATGCCGCAAGCTACGGCCAATAGCTCAGCGATATCGCGATTCTGGACCGTGGCCTCGTGCCCCGTCGCTTTGTTTCCGTCGGTCAGCATGGTCATGCAAAATGGGCACGCACTCGCCACCGTTTTAGCGCCCGTGTCAAAGAGCTGAAGCGAGCGTTTGACGTTCATGCGATCGCTATTCTGCTCTTCCATGAACATTTGACCGCCACCCGCCCCGCAGCACAGGCCTTTCTTCTTGTTCCATCCTTCCACCTCCTGAACATTGGCCCCAATCGCCTCCAGGATCTGCCGGGGAGAATCATAGATCTCGTTGTAGCGGCCGAGGTAGCAGGAATCATGATACGCCACGTCTTCCTTGAGCGGCGTTTGGATCACTAGCTTGCCTGCTTGCACGAGCTCCAGAAGATAATCACTGTGATGCACTACTTCATAGTGGCCGCCAAAATCGGGGTATTCTCGCAGCAGTGTGTTGAAGCAGTGCGGGCAGGTGGATAAAATGCGCTTCACTCCGCCACCGGCCTGGTATTGATTCAGCGTTTTCACGTTGGTCTCTGCCAAGAGTGTGAAGAGGTATTCGTTGCCCGTGCGGCGTGCGGGATCGCCAGTACAGGTTTCCTCATCCCCGAGAATCGCGAAATCCACGCCCGCCTGCTTCAAGAGTGCCACCGTGGAGCGCGCAATTTTCTTGGCTCGATCGTCGTAGCTGGCGGCACAGCCCACCCAAAACAGCACCTCAGCCTGAGGATTTTGCTGAAACGTGGGGATATCCAGCCCATCGGTCCAAGCCCCCCGATCCACGCGCGCCAGGCCCCACGGGTTGCCGTTCACTTCCATGCCCTCGTACGGCTTGGCCAGCTCCGCGGGGAATTCACCGCGCATCGTGACCAAATGCCGCCGCATCTGCACGATCTTATCGACGTAGGTAATGTTAACTGGGCATTGCTCTTCGCAAGCTCGACAGCTCGTGCACGCCCATAGCACATCCGGATGAATGATATCTGGCACTAACGTGGCAGGCCGAAGTGCGACCTCTGTGGCGCCGGGATCCGCCGCGCCGGGATTCGCAGCGCTGGGATTCGCTGCGCCGGGATCCGCAGCGCCGGGATCCGCAGCGCCGGGATTCGCAGCGCCGGGATTCGCAGCAATCGATTCGTACTTCGCGGAATTCTTGTAGAGCTCATTTCGGAGATCGAGCGTGAATTGTTTGGGGCTTAAGATCTTTCCGGTTTTGAACGCCGGGCAATTGTCCGAACAGCGCCCACATTCGGTGCACGTGTAAAGATCCAGAACATCCTTCCAGGTGAAGTGGTCCGGACGCGCGTAACCAATTCGAACCTCATTCGGATCGCTCGCTTCGCTCGCTTTTTCGACCAGCGCCATCAGGGCTTCGCTGCTCTCTGCAAGCGGCCGCAGGCGCCCCGGCGGCGTTTGATCTCCGAGAAAAACGTTGGGGATGGCTGTAATAATGTGAAAATGCTTCGAATACGGCAGAATGTTCAGGAACACCAAAACAAGCGTTGAATGCGTCCAGAACCCAACGTGAGCCACAACAATCAATACCGATTCGTTCGCGTTCTGTAAGAGCGCCGCAGCCAACGAACCCGAAGGATCGGGCCAAGCAGCCCAGCCTAATTCCGCTCTAGGCAGTCCATAGGGCGCGACGACACGCGCGGCAGCCGAACACCAATCGGGTGCTGTGGCCCCTCCGCAAGCCGCGTGGAAGCGATGATTCAAAACGAGCGCCGCGCCATCGTAGAAAATATCTGCGATCATCATGCTGGCAATGATGCCGAGGATGACGAGCCCCTCGATGCCGAGCGTCATGCGCTTCTGCGGGCGCCCAATGCGATAATAGGCGAACACGCTGATCCCCACCAACACGAGCAAGGCAAACGTGTCTTTCAGGAATGAATAGAGGTGCCCCAAGGGCAGCCCCAAAAAAGGCTCAGGGCCCAAAACCCAGAGATTGAAATCTGGAACAAAGCCGCGCCCAAAGAGCACCAGCGTGCGTAACAGGAGCAGGCAGAATCCAGCAAAAATGAGCTGATGCGCGAGCCCTGCCAGCAAATAGTAACGCATCTTCTTTTGAAGAAACGCGTACAGCCAGACGGCTTTCAGCCGCCCGCCCACGTCAGAGACACGGCTTTCCCACGTGGGGCTCCCGATTTTCAGAAGCTTCACCCGGTGGAATGTGGTGTACGCAAAAGCGCCCAACAAACCAATCAGCACCACCGCCATCATTACAGGATTCATGCCATTCCTATTTAATCAGCTGAGCCAATCGCAACATCATGTAAAATGAGATCCAGCCCGCAATTCCGAGCGCGAGCACCATCATGCCGCGCGCACGATGACTTGGAACCGAAGCTTCGTCCGTTTCCGGCTCGGGGCCGTCGAGTGCGCCTTCGCCGGCTGGACTGGTGAGCGTCACGCTCGCATCCGACTCGGCTGCAGAATAGACCTGTAGCAGAAGCAAACCTCTCGGTTCGCCCGCAGGCCCGAAACCACCGCGCTCGGGAACGCGAAGCACCAAGAGCGGCGCGTCTCCCTCAGCACTGGGTTCACCTTCTTTGGGAAGGGCGAGCGTCAGCGGTGGCTCGCTGGCATCCCGTTCGCGTAAGCTGACAGCTCCCGAGCGCCCGCAACCATCGCAACCACCACCCTCACAGCGCGCACAGGTCACGTTGCGCGGAAGCACGATATCTATCGTGGCACCCTGGCTCAACCACGCCTTCGCCACACGAATACGATGCACCACGTCTGGACCCCGCGGCCCATCGACAGCCCCCGTCGTCACCCGACCGAGAACATTACTCACTCCTTGCAAGCTACCCCGAATCACTCCCAGCCAAAAGGCCCTGCTCGAAGCGGCGGGCTCGAAGCGGCGAGAATCAGGGCTAGATGTCGGCCCGAAAGACGGCCACCTCGCCCACACGCAGCAAACGAAGCTCATACGCGCCGCGATTAAAACCGATGTGGAACCCAAGCCGAGCTTTCACCGGGTCACCGCTCCGCCCCAAGCGCTCCAAAGAAACACGGATCGAATAGCTTCCGCGAAGTGGCTCACCCTCGGGCAGGGTGACGGTCTCCACGTTCATCCCTTTGCACGCTGCGCCTTCACCCGGACAATCGCGGTCCTTGGTGAGGCCACTTGCCAGGAAGCGACCGACGCTAGCCGCCTCAAGGTTCGGATCCGCGACAATCAACTCAAGATCAGCGTCCGCGTCGCTCCAAGCGAGAGCGACCTGAAGCGGGCCAAGTGGGAGCCCGCAGCCCTCATCAATCATGCCGTTGCAATTGTCGTCGGTTGCGTTGTAGCAGCTTTCCGGGGCCGTCGGCGTGCAAGCAACCTGAAGTGGTGTGGTCTGCGTGCCGCTCCTGGGCGCGCTGAATGGAGCTCGGCTCTTAATAGCCTGAGGGGGTGCCCCGCAGGAACAGAGCAAGCCCATGAGGGCCAACACTCTGCACCCTAGTTGAAATCCCGCCAATTCAGGCTCGCGCTCACTCGTGCTCGGCCATGACTTCCTGGCCCAGGCCGCCCTCCAAGAACTTCGGATTCATCAGATCGTGATACGCTTCGCGTCCGAACTTGCCGATTTCGCCGGGCTCGTCGCGCAGTGCCAAAAGCACGCCTTGCTCCTTCATGAATTTGAGCGTGCGCAGCGCGCCATCCCGCTTAGCCGTGTCGCTGCCCTTGGCCATTTCGTTAAGGCGTGAGCGGAGTACCACGCGAGTGAACGAATGCGGGCCGTTGTCGAACGAGAGGTTCTCAAACTGCTTCATCAGCATGCTGGCACCCCATTCTTGAGGAGTTTCCTTGATCGTGACACGCGCGATCGCCACGGCATTGTCGACCCACTTGAAGATGAGGCCCGATTCCAGATCTTCATCCGACCAATAGCCAAAGCTCCGGTACCAAAGATCGGCCAAGTCCCGAATTGCCGCCTGCGGCTTGTCAGCGTACTCGGCAATGGTGCGCGCTGCGATCTCCGCGTTCCCGCCGAGAATGAGCGCGAGTGCGGCATCATTCATGAGCGCTTCACTCTTCAGCATCTCGAAAAGCTTCGCCTGAACGTCCGCATCAAAGCCGCCCTTGGCGATGGCACGCGCCACCTGGTGCCGTGTTTCAATCGCTGAACTCTCGGTCATGAGGGACATCAACGCTCCCGCCGTGCCCGGAACCGGGCGCTGGATCAGAGTCTCGAGAAAGCAGGCGCGTCGGAACTGGTCCGATTTCATGTCTCCGGAGTACTTGGCGATCTTCTCGGCGACCTTGAGCACGTCATCTTTAGTGGCCACCCAAGCCAGTGCCGCACACGCATCCATCCGGCTTTGCTCGTTATTCTTTGGCTCTTCAATGTAATCCATCAGCGGCTTGAATCCTTTAGGATCACGCCATTGGGACATACCTTGCGCGGCACCCACGCCAATCGCACGCAGTGTCATGCCCAAGATTGCCAGGCCGCCCTGCATCAGGCCATCCATGGTCACATCCTGCTCCGCAGGGCGAGCGCTGAGGGCTTTTTCCAAAACGCCCCAGGAATTCTCATCCTTCAACCAACCGACGTAGCGAAGCGCGCTTTGGGCCACGACCCATTCCTCGGGCATCGGCGGCTGCTGGCCCTCTTTGGGCAGCGGCAAGTTCGGATTCGACCACTTACGCAGGGCTTCGATATCCCGACGTGAGTCCATGGCCGCCAAGGCGCGGAGGCCATTGGCGTGGGGCGAAGGCAGCTCGTGCAGCCAGAAGATAACGGCTTCCTCGGACTGTTCGCGCAGCTGCTGCGCTTTGTCGGGATGCAGGATCGCCAGATCAGCCAGCATGCGCGCCGCAACAACACGCTCGTTGTCATCGCGCTTGAGCAGCTGCTCCCAATCGTTTTCGTCGCTGTAAATCTTCAGCGGATCCATGCGCAAGCGCTTCGCCAACGTGGGGGCTGCTCGTAGATCGCCGATCGTTGCCAACGCCGTGGCAGCCCTCGTTTGCCAGTGAATGTGTGGTTTTGACTCTAGATACGCGTACAGCGCATCGCCGCCACGCATATCGGAAAGCTGGTCGATCATGTCGAAGACCTCTTTGGTCTGATACCAACCGAGCTTCTCATCCGTTGACGAACTAGCAAGAGCGAGGACCAGGCCTCGAGTTCCGATGCCATCGCGCAGAGCTTCGAGGTACTTCTTGCGGCTATCTTTGTCGGTGCTCTGGAGCGCCTCAAGTAGCGGCTTTCTCGCAGATTCATCCCCGATTCGACCAAGGCCTGGCGCCGCCTGCCGCGCCACTTCGGCGTCCTTGTCTTGAACGAGCTTGATCAAGGTATCCATCCACTTAGGTTCCGCATTGGCAGAAAGCACCGTTGCTACTAATTGACGAACTGAGGGGCTCTCGTCGCCCGCAAGGGTCGCCAACTTATCCAGACTCGCTAATTCGACGAGCTTGTTCGGATCGAACGCCGTCCCGCCACCCAGGCGCTGCACCTGCGAAAGGTGGCCAAGGCGGTAGAGCTTCATCACATCGTCAAACGCGCTCTTCTCTCCGAGCACCACAAGTGCCCAAGCAATCTGAGGTTTTGCACCTTTGCCCGCTGTTTTCAGGGCCTGTAGTAGCGCAGGTTTACCGGCTTCACCCAGCGGTGAACCGTACTCAGCCAGCGCCGTGGCAGCCATGGCTTGAATCGGCTCGCTCGGGGAAGCCAGTGCGTCCGCCGCCAGCTTCACGCCTTCCGGATCGCGCGCCCAGGCGAGCTGCTTCAAAGCCTCCTGGCGCAACAGGTCGCTAGCATCGCTTTGGGCCCAAGTCCGCCACTTTCCAACCTGCTCCGATTTGGGCAAAACGAAGATCGCTTTTTTCTGTGCAACGCCCTCTTCAACCGTGAGCCGCTTGGCCTCTTGCTTGACTCCCAGCAGCATGAACGCCGCAAACCCGGCGACCGCCAACACCCCCACTAAGATCACGACAGGTTTGAAACGGCCCTTTTTGAAGTTGCCATCGCCGCTATCAAAGCCGCCACCACCAAACCCTCCACCAGCTGGGATCCCACTTCCGGCAGGCGCACTCGGACCGTCATCATCGGGCGGCCACTTCGCCATGGTCACGCGATCGATGGGACCGAGCTGACCTAACAATCCCGGATGAACGCGGGGGGTCGATGGAAGTGTCGTTGGGTGCTGTGTGCCGAGCATGGGCGCGGACCTTAACCCCAAAGAGCGAGGGTCGCGAGAGCCCCTGGGGGCCAAGGCGAACGAAATGCTCGCCCAGCGGTGAAATTTTGCAGCATGCCCCGCACAGGCCCGCATGGCTCCGCATGGCCTCGCACTCCACTTCCGAGGCCCCTTACTCCCGACCCACGAGATGGTAAGCATGCTTACTATCTCCCCGCTCAGCAAATACCCTCTCCCCGATGGGCTGCGCCCTTCACCTCGGGTGCGTTACTTTTGGCTGGGTGCGCGCGGCTCGGCACAGTACTCAGAAAGTAGCCGTGTCCTTAAATAGCTCCGACCCAGGTAAAGTGCTCCGCTCAGGAGTGAGCCGACCGCTCGGGGTGGCGCTGCTCACGACCGCCGCCGTTGCGACGCTCTCCTACGCGTTGCCCGTCGAGTGGGCATCCACCGGGGTTGGGATGGTCTTTTTGGGCACTGTGTATTTTCTGGTGCTGCGAGACCCTAACCTGGATCCACGTCCGTTCGGACTAGCACTGGGCGGCCTGTTGGAAACAACGCCACTGCAAGTATCGAAGCTGGTGCGTGAAACGGCGCTGGCCTTCGGCTGGGCAGCTCTCGTCGCTGCCGTCGTATTTCCTTGTTATTGGGCAGGTTACTTGTGGTGGTGGCACCCAAGCCGGCCATTCAATTGGACGCACCTCCCGTCCTCGAACGAGGTGCTCGGTCAGCTGCTCACGGTGGGCCTTCCTGAAGAAGCCTTCTATCGAGGTTACTTGCAATCAACGCTCGCTCAAGCTCTGCCTGCCCGGTTCACTTTGCTCGGGGCACCGTTTGGCGCGGCTGTCTTGCTCACGAGCGCCATTTTCGCCGCTGGGCATTTCGCAACCGAGCCCTTCGCCTTTCGACTCGCGGTATTCTTTCCGAGCCTGGTATTTGGCTGGCTCCGTAGCAAAACCACTGGCATTGGTGCGGCAATCGTGTTCCATGCGAGCTGCAATCTCTTCTCACTTTACCTCGCGCAAGGTTACGGACTGATCCCATGATTCCTGATTTTGTCATCACCGAATTGGTAGATCGCGCGTTGGCAGAAGATCTCCACGCTGGGGATTTGACGACTGAAGCGCTGGTGAGTGCCGAAGCGAGAGGCATCGCTCGGATAACGGCCAAGAGCCCACTCGTGGTCTGCGGCTCACGCATCTTAGCGCGCACTTTTTATCAGGTGGATCCTGGCCTGCGAGTGGAAGAGCACGTGAATGATGGCGACCTTGCACAGCCCGGCGATCTACTATGGCTCGCTGAAGGGCGAACGCGCGGGCTACTCATGGCCGAACGCACAGCGCTCAATTTTGTCCAACATCTTTCCGGGATCGCCACGCTCACGCGAAGCTATGTCGACGCTTTACCCAAGGGTTCCCAGACCCGCATCACCGACACCCGGAAGACAACGCCTGGATTGCGCCAACTGGAGCGTTACGCCGTCCGCCTTGGCGGCGGACACAATCACCGCGACTCCCTGGGTTCAGCCGTGCTCATCAAGGAAAATCACATCACGGCAGCTGGCGGCGTGAAGCCAGCGCTTGATCGCGCGCGGCAGCACGCGCCGCACACTTCGCGCCTAGAAATCGAAATTGAACGCTTAGATCAGCTGTCCGATGCCTTGGCAGCACGCGCGGATATCCTGCTACTCGATAACTTCAACGATGCCGACGTCGAAGCCGCCGTGAAGCAGATCAAGGGGCGAGCGTTAGTCGAAGTCTCGGGTGGCATCAGCCTAGAACGCATCCCACATCTGGCGGCGCTCGGTGTCGATGTCATCAGTGTGGGCGCCCTCACGCATTCGGCCAAAGCTGCGGATATCTCGCTGCGCCTGGAATCACTCAGCCAGGGCTAAGGAAGCCTGAGTCATGTGCCGTGAAAAGAAAGCCTGAGTCATGTGCCATGAATGATCAGCCCTTCAACGCAACTCTAGCTCAACAGCTATTGCTTGAGCGCGATCTCCCGTATGCCATCGCCTACAAGCAGCGCACCCCTTCCACCAACGACGACGCATTAGACGGCGCGCATGGCGCCGCCCACCACCGCACCGTTTTTATCAGCGACGAACAAGCTCAAGGGCGAGGCCGCGAAGGCCGCGCCTGGCACAGCGAACGCCACCGAGGGCTCACCTTCTCCGTGCTGTACCGCCCCGGCTGGGAAGCCCGGCAAACGCTTGGTTTTGCGCTCGCAGTAGGCCTCGCCGTGCGTGACGCCTGCGCCAAGTTCAGCCCGGTTGAGCCCCAGATCAAATGGCCGAACGACGTCTTGGTGGCCAACAAGAAACTCGCGGGTACGCTCGTTGAAACGCAGATCCGGGGCAACAAGCTGGGTGCGCTAGTGGTCGGCATCGGTGTGAACGTGAACAACACCGTCTTTCCAGATGAAGTTTTGGCGCTAGCAACTTCGCTCAAGCTGCTCGGCGGGGAACCTGTAGCGAGAGAACGGTTGCTCACCGAAATCTTAGCGCACCTCGATACACGCTACCGCTCATTCTCCGAAACCGGTGTTGCGGGTCTATTACCTGATTTGACTCGCTTCGATGCTCTCTTGGGTGAAAGCATCGAAGTCGGAGCTCTCAAGGGTGTGGGGGCAGGCATCAGCCCAGAAGGCGCGCTCCGAGTACGATTGGATTCAGGGCTAGAGCGACTGGCGCACAGCGGGACGGTACGGAGAACACCTTGACCCCACTGGCAACCGCTGAGCAGCCGAATTCAGCGGTTTCGCTGCGCGGTGTGGGCCACGCGTTCGGCGCCACCAACGTTCTTGACCGCATCGATCTCGAGATAGAACAAGGCGAGTTCTTGGCCATCGTAGGGCCTTCGGGCTGTGGAAAATCTACGCTGCTCCGACTCATCGCGGGGCTCAATTCCCCATCAGCAGGCGCGATTTCAGTGGCTGATGCCGCCCTCGCCTTAGTCTTTCAGGACGCACATCTTCTGCCCTGGCGCACAGTGCTCGACAACGTCGCATTGCCGCTTGAGCTTGTGGATATCGCACCCGCAGAGGCCAAACAGAGAGCGAGCGCAGCGCTTGGCGACGTCGAGCTCAGCCATGCGATTCAGCGCTTTCCGGACGAGCTCTCAGGCGGTATGCGCATGCGCGTTTCGATCGCGCGAGCACTCGTGACAGAGCCAAAGCTTCTGCTGCTGGACGAACCCTTCGCCGCGCTGGATGAGCTCACCCGACAGCGACTCGATGAGCGCTTGCGCGCTCTCTGGCAACAGCGACGGATGACCGTCGTGTTGGTGACCCACTCACTCGCGGAGGCCGCATTTCTTGCTGACCGCGCCGTGGTGATGTCCCAGCATCCAGCGCGCATCGTGCTCGATCACCGACTGAACTTGCCGACTGAGCGCAAGAGCTCACTCCGCACTACAGTCGATTTCAGCCGCGAAATCGCACTACTCACTCACGCCCTGGAGGCGCATGGCTCTGCCGACGAAGCGCGCGCTTAACACCCTTGGGCCTCCGTTGGTGACGTTCCTCGTCGTGGTCACGATCTGGGAAACCGCCGTTCGAGTATTGCGAGTACCCGCCTTCCTGGTGCCGCCGCCTTCCGCCATTTTTTCCGCGCTCCTGGAAGAGCGCGTGCTTCTCTTGAGCTCGCTCTTGACAACGGCCAAGGGGGCGTTGCTGGGGCTCGCGCTGAGCGTGAGCCTTGGCACGTTCGTTGGCATTGGGTTCTCTTCATCGCGCTGGCTCGAAAGGGCCCTTTACCCGTACGCGCTATTTCTCCAGACGGTGCCGATTGTCGCGATCGCGCCGTTGCTGGTGCTTTGGTTCGGAGCGGGGCTTCGAGCCGTCTCGGTCTCCGCGTTCATTGTCTCGGTGTTTCCTGTGATTGCGAACACTCTGGCAGGCATGCGCAGCGTGGATCCGAAGTTGAACGATCTGTTCAGGCTGTATCGCGCTTCAAAAGCCGCCACACTTTTCAAGCTCCGAGTGCCCTCGGCCTTAGCCAGCATGGCAACCGGCTGGCGCGTCGCCTCAGGCCTAGCCGTGATCGGCGCGATTGTGGGCGAATTCGTGGCCGGATTCTCGGAGGGCCAGGCCGGGCTTGGGATCACGGTGTTAGCTGCGTATCGTCAACTGCGAACCGATTTGCTGTTTGGTGCCGTGCTTTTAGCTTCCCTTTTAGGGCTTTTGCTGTTCGCACTGGTCAGTGTGGCTTCCGGTCTGCTCTTGCGGCGCTTTCGTGTAGCCGGCTCTGAGTGGTAAAAGCCAGCGCGTGAAACTCCCCGTAAAATCCCGGTCGGTACAGCTCTTCGTCAGCACGCTGCTGCTCCTTGCCCTCACAGCCTGCTCAAAGAAGGCTGACCTTGCGACTGCCCAACCCAACACCGACAAGCCCACGAAGCTGAAGCTCGCACTGAACTGGGTTCCCGAGCAGGAATTTGGTGGATTTTATGCTGCCCGCGAGAGTGGCGCGTATCGAAAACGCGGGCTCGACGTGGAGATCCAAGGTGGCGGGGCGGGCGTGCCCGTGTTGCAAATGGTGGCCACGGGGCGAGCTGATTTTGGAACGGTGGGGGGCGATGAGCTGGTGACGGCGCGAGCTAGAGGTGCGGATGTGGTGGCCGTATTTGCCACGTTTCAAACATCTCCGCAGGGCATCATGGTACACGCATCGCGCAAAGTAGCGAACCTTGCACAAGTGTTCGAGTCCGGGACCTTAGCGCTTGAGACGGGCGCTCCGTATGCCGGGTATCTGAAGAAGAAGTTCCCCTGGGGCAACGTTAAGATCGTGCCCTACGACGGTGGCGTCGCTCGCTTTCTGAGTGATGCCAATTTTGGCCAGCAGTGTTACGTGACTTCTGAACCGATCGTAGCACGGCAAAAAGGTGCGGATCCGCAAGTGTTCCTGATCGCTGATGCCGGCTACAACCCGTACGCGACCGTCGTCATCACACGACGCGAGCTGCTACAGACTCATCGCGACTTGGTGCAGAAATTCGTTTCAGCAAGCGCTGACGGATGGCGCAGCTACCTTGCCGATCCCCGCCCCACCAACCTAGTTCTTGGCAAGCTGAATCCCAGCATGGACGCGGCAACCCTCGCAGCCGCATCCACCGCACAAAAACCACTGATCGAAACCGCCGAGACGCGACAGCGGGGCCTCGGTACGATGAGCCAAGAGCGTTGGGAAACGCTCTCCAAACAGCTGTTGGAACTCAAACTGATCGAGCGTATGCCCAACGTGAACGAACTCTTCGCGTCCGACCTCACTCAACGCTGAGCGTCAGCGAGTGAGATCACGCTGGGGACGCCGGTGCCTCGGCAAAGCGGTAACCCACCCCGCGCACCGTCTCGACGTAGTCGCGGGCCGCTCCCAGCTTCTGACGTAAGCGCTTCACGTGTGCGTCCACGGTACGAGTTGTCACCTTCGTGTCCATGCCCCACACGTGATCCAAGAGCGCCGCTCGCGATTGCACCCGATTCTGTCGCTCGTGCAGCGTAATGAGCAGCTTGAATTCAATCGCGGTGAGCTCCACCTCCACGCCATTCACCCACACGCGGTGCGCTCCAAGATCGATCCGAAGCTCGCCAAACTCGAGGAAGTCCGATGCTTGGGTTTTTGGACCTTGCCTGCGCAACACCGCCTTGATTCGTAGCAGGAGCTCGCGGATGCTAAATGGCTTGGTGACGTAGTCTTCAACACCAAGCTCAAAGCCGACGACCCGATCAATCTCCTCGCCGCGTGCCGAAACCATGATGACCGGTACCGTGCGTGTGTTGGGGTCGTCCTTCAGCGCGCGGCATACCTCAGTGCCTGAAATATCAGGTAGCATCAGATCGAGCAGCACCAGATCCGGCTTGCGACTACGGGCTAACTTCAGGCCGTCGTGTCCACAGGCAGCCGCAATGACATCGTAACCTGCCTTGGTCAAATTATAGTCGAGGACATCGGCGATATCGCGTTCGTCCTCCACGACTAAGATCTGGGTCGTCACTGTTGACTGAGCGGAATAGTCGCCGAGTGTGACCTTAAGGTGACAATACCGTAGCAGCTGCGAGCGCAAGTGTTTCCCAGTGAGGGGTGCGCGCGGGCTTGGCTATGGGTGCGGTACGGTGACGGAATTGAGGCGATTGTGTGTCACGCTTCGGTGCTTCCCGCAGGCCAACCAGCCAGTTCGGGGGTGCCCTAGAGCAACGCTTTGCCCTGGCACGTAAGCTTCCGAAGTTGCTCTTCCGCGTGCTTGACAACCAAGGGCGGCAGAGCCCCGTAGTGCAAGAAGGGTGCAAACGATTGGCCATCACGCAGGGTCCACCAGATGAAGCGGCTCAGCGCCCTTCTGGTTTCGCAGGGCTCGGCAGCATCCTGGTGAACCAGCAGGTAACTGAATGACGCGATTGGATAGGCGCCCGGGGCCCGACTGTTGATGAGGGACACGGTCAAGTCCTTCTGAGTCAGGCTGGCAGCCGCCGTGATGCTGTCCAGTGAAGGTTCCACATAGGCACCGGTTGAGTTGAACATGCGAGCGGTTTGCAGCTTGTTGGCGCGAGCGTAGTTCAATGCCACATATCCCAAGCTGCCCCTGGTTTGAGAAATCAGCATGGTGGCACCAGCGTTTCCATCGGCCTCCAGCGCACCCGCCGTCTTGATCTTGGCTCCGACGCCGTACTTCTCTTTGAAAGACGGACTCGTCGCCGAAAGGTATTCTGTGAGCAGGGTGGTGGTGCCGCTGCCGTCCGTGCGCCGTACGAAAGCGAGCTTGCCGGCGGGCAGTTCTTCCCCGCTATTGAGCTGGGCGATGCGGGGATCATTCCACGTCGTGATGGCACCCGAAACAATACCAGCCAAGACTTCGCCAGTTAGCTTCAGGTTCTCCACTTCGGGCATATGGTACACGATGGCGACGGCACTCAAGGTCGTCGGGATTTGCAGCACATCGTCGCCTGCTTGGCTCTGCTGGTCCGCGCTCAGGGGAGTATCGCTCGCGCCAAAATCCACCGTGTCCGTGAGGATTGACTGTACTCCGCGCGATGAGCCCACGGCTTGATACACAATGCGCGTGCCCGTGCCCGCACCGTATTCAGTGAACCACTTCTCATACAGCGGGGCAGGGAGCGTCGCTCCAGCGCCCGTGACGGTGACCCTCGTCTTGTTGTTAGCCGCGTCCTGGTTGCAGCCAATGAGCAGTAGGCACACGGCGGAGCAGGCCCAAAAGCCACATCTCTTGCTGAACATGCCGGCGATGAATAGTCGAGATCAGGCGGTCAAGATGTGAAATTTAGACAACGGAATCGTCATGCAGGACACGGAATCGGTACCTATCCGTCATACGAGCGAGCCTTGAAAATCCAGGCCATTTCAGGATCCGGAGGGATGTTCCGAGAATCAGAAGTTTTCCAGTCGGCCCTTGAGCCTTCAACTCAGCAAATTTGGGTTCTCTAGCGTTTTGCCGGCATCGCGTCGCTCGCTTGGGATGGCGTGCTTCTTGAAGTGAGCGGGTCCGGCGATGGATTGTCACCCAGGAAAGAAATGGGGAGCTCTCGGGCAGGTTGCCCTGGTGTTGGCTTGTCATAGCTGGGCATGTTCCGAGGCCTCTGAGGGAGGGGAACAGGGAGCGGTGGTTGCCGGGCCTGCTGCAACAGTGGCGGCCCTCGGTGCTCTTGAGCTCGCACTCAAGCTTCCAGGTGGGGCTCAACTTGCCGAGGTCGCCTACGTCGTCGATTCAGGTTCGCTCGGGATAGGGCCACAAGGCACCCTGCAGATTGAGTCCGACCTCGCCGTTCCATCTGCATACATTGGCCAGCTAACGCCAGGCAGCCACCAGATCCACCTCAGGGGCACGGCAGTGGGGAACCTTGCGACTTGCGAAGGATCGGCCGCGTTCACGGTTGCTGCTGGGCAAACCATCAGCCTCACCGTGCCACTCCGCTGCCAAGCTCCGGATCTCTCGGGGTCTCCAAGTTTTGACACCACGCGCAACGACTGTCCGATCCTCACGTCGGTCACCGTCTCTCCGCTCGTGACCGAGCTTGGATCCCCCGTGCGGGTGAGTGCTCAGGCCGCCGACGCCAACGGCGCAGCGGTTCAATACTCCTGGACTTCGGCTCGCGGTGCCTTCGCCCAGCCCGCGCAGGCCACAACTCAGTACACCTGTCTGTTCGCCGGCAGCGACGTATTAACAGTGACCGTGGATGACGGAGCAGGCTGCAGCGTGAGTCAATCTGTTCTCCACGATTGCTTGCCCTGATCTGGCGCAACCCCAAGGCAGCTCGAATTGCTTGCCCTGAAATGCGCCCACGCTCGCAAGACAATTCACCCATTCGTGGCGAAATATCCACCACTTCGTGGCGAATTTGCAGGCCGATTTTAGCTAATGCGGCCCATTTATGCCTCGTGCGCGCGCGATTACCCGTCGGAGATCAGTGAACATTTAGGAAGCGCACACTGGCGCGAGTGCGGCGGGTTGCCCGCTGGTCGTTCGGCATCGACGTGAACGCAGGAAGAGCAAACCTCCGAGCAAGAGCGGCCCCAGTGATCTCACGCTCCACCCAGTGCGGGCCACTCCGAGCCTGCAACCACCGCCTTCTGAAGCAGAACCCGAATCAGGGGCGGCCGCCGGGGCGGCCGTCTTCGCCGCCGTGCAGGCTGCAGCGTTCAGAGCGGCATCGCTGGTCGAGGGTTCCGAACAGGTAAAGCTCGTGTTGGGCGGATAAAGGTCGCAGATGCCAGCGATGTCGTCCGCGGAAAGAGCACGGTTCGGCGTCAGTGGGTAACTCCGATACATCAACGCAGTATTTTTAGGAGAATGAGCCAGCCCGAGAACATGGCCAGCCTCATGGCGCACTACTGTGGTTAACAAACCCAACAGCTCGGGGTCCGATTTTTTCGCTTCAAACAAGATCTGATTGAGCCGAACATCCGTATCTAAAACGACACCAGATTCCACCTCGAAGGTGGGCGTCGTCAGCCCCGCGGTCTCGGCGCTCGGAAGGTCTCTAGAGAGAAACCACACGCCCTGATTGAGTTCGGCGACGTCGCACGTAAACGGTGCCAGCGCCGCCACAGCACCCACTGAGCGCACCGCCAGCGCCGGCTTTCCGGGCTGACAATCCACGTTTGCCCAAGCGTCAAAGGCGTCCTGGACTAGGCGTTCAAACTGTTGATCGCTGAGCCCCAAGCTCGCCGCGGCGCCGATAGCTACGCCAAAACCAAGACAGCCATTCGGTCGCGTGAGTTCGACGCCCGACGCGGAGCATCCCGTCACGAGATCGACACGACACTCCGACGTCACATCAGGATCACAACTCGTCTGGCGACAAAATGCACTGGCGCGCGGCGAAAACAGCATGCCTGCTGCGACACAGACTAGGCCCAGCCGGGCCTTCCGAAGGAAGCACATCAACATAGAGGGTCCAGCCGTGCCGAAGCGAGAAAATGCGACGCGGCGGGCGCATCCTAGTTGTCAGCTGGCAAAGGATCCAGCTCTTGTGACGAGCATTCAAGTGAACTTTGCGCGGCGCCAGCTTTGAGCAATAATGCCCCCCGTGACCCGCCTCCGTCTTCCCAAGTTCCTGGCGCTCATCAGCGCGGTCAGCGTCACGCAGCTTCTGGGCTGCGGGGATTACTTTGGCACCGTAGAGATCCCGAACATCAAACCCAGCATCTCAGGCAATCAGCCGGCGGACTTGAATGTTGAGCTTTCTTTCAACAAGTGCCCAGAAATCCGCTTCGTTCTGATGGCGCCAACCGACATGAAAATAGGCCAATCCGGCAGCCTGCTCTCCCAAGCGAGCGATCCCGAGGGCGACACGATCGCGTATACGTGGACTGCCACCAACGGGGAAGTGGCAGATCCGAGCGCGCCGGTTACAAGCTACACCTGCACCGAGCCCGGCGATCACATCGTCGTGTTGTCAGTGGCGGACGGCACCTGCATCACGAGTTCTGAGATCATCTCCGTTAAGTGCTCGAATTAAACGTTTTGGCGCCGGCTCGGCACTGAAGGCCGCAGCATGACGTTTGTGTGACGTGAAAAGTTCGCTCATGGACGTTCCCGAAACGTTACAGGCCGGCGGGGCGGCGCCTGCTATACGCTGGGGTCGCATGCCAGCTGCCTTGAGGCAATTCGGGAGAGTTTCAGCCGGGGCTGCCCCCATGCATTCGCTCTTCGACGTGCTGGATCGCCTAGCGCCAACGGACGTCACGATCCTGCTCATCGGAGAGACGGGCACAGGCAAAGACGTGCTGGCGCGCGAGATCCACCAGCGAAGCCATCGCAGCAACGGACCCTTCGTGGTCTTTGATTGTGGAGCTGTCGCCGCAAACCTCGCCGAAAGTGAGCTTCTGGGGCACGAAAAGGGGTCGTTCACAGGAGCCCACGTCACCCGCAGCGGAGCGTTCGAGCGGGCCAACGGCGGCACTATTTTCCTCGACGAAGTAGGAGAATTGCCCATGGAGCTTCAACCTCGGCTCCTGCGCGTGCTCGAAAACCGGCAAGTGCGTCGGGTTGGCGGCTCACAGGAAAAACCCATCGACGTGCGCGTGGTGGCAGCGACCAATCGCAACCTGCGGCGCGAGATTGTATCCCGCTCGTTTCGCGAGGACCTTTACTTCCGCCTCACAGGCGCTGAGGTCTTCGTTCCCCCGCTGCGAGACAGGCTTGAAGATCTGGAGCCGCTCACTCTAGCTCTGCTGGCGGATCTGGGCCATCCCGAGCTTCGAGTTCCACCCGAAACACTGCAAGCCATCGCCGCGCATAGCTGGCCGGGCAATGTGCGGGAGCTCAAGAACACGCTCGCTCGAGCCGCTCACTTTGCTGAGAACGGTATGCTTTCCCCTGCCCACTTGAACATCAACGAGCCGCTCCCGGAAAGCTCGGCAGTGGATCGGCTGCCACTCGGCGGCCAGCCCTGGCACGAGATCGAGAGGGCGGCGATCTTGCAGACGCTAGAGCTCGTGGGCGGCAATAAAGTGAAGGCCGCCAAGGCGCTCGGGATCGCACCCTCTACCTTGTACGAGAAGCTGAAGAAGCTGGAGTAAAGAACCAAGCAGTCGCGGTCCGGCGCCTCGATACCATTGCCGAGGCGCCAGACGAGCGAAAGCGCGTCAGCTACCGATCTGGCCGCCGTCGTCTTTGGTGATCACAATCGTCGAAGAGCGAGGACGTCCGCCGAGATCGCCATCAGGCCACGAGCTGAAGCGCTTGGGATTCGCGGGATCGTTCGCGCCCGTGGGCGCCTCGCCGGGGTGCTGGACGCCCACGAACATGGTCTTTTCGTCAGGAGTCACGAAGGCGCCCGTGATTTCACAGACGTTCGGACCCTGAAGGAATCGGCGGGTTTCGCCCGTCCAGGGATCTGCACACAGCATCTGATTGTTACCGAAGCCCGCGTAGGCACCGGCGTTGATCGTGCTGCCCGAAACGTCCGTCTGGATCCAAAGCCGTCCGCTGGGAGCGACATAGATGCCATCCGGCGAACCATACTTGTCGCCCGCGATCGTCGAGCCCGTTGCGGGGTTCGCGGGATCGCCAGCCAGGGCAAAGATGTCCCAGCCAAACGTATTTTCAGTCCAGTCATTGCGGTAGTACCAACGAATGATGTGCCCGTAGGGATTGGGCGCACGCGGGTTGGCCGCGTCGGTTGGAGCGAATCCCACTGACCCACGCCGGCTGTTGTTCGTGAGGGTCGCCACTGCCGTGAGTTGATCCGGGAAGGTATCGATCCACTCAGGGCGATCCATTTTAGTAGCACCGGCCAGATCGGCCGCTCCGCGCGTGTTGATGAGAATGTCGTTCATCGACCAACCCGCGAGCGCGGGGTTGCTGGGCGTGAGCGGCAGCCATTCGCCCGAACCGTCGGCGTTGAATTTACCCACGTAGAGCGTGCCTTCGTCGAGCGGATGTTTCCCCTGCTTGCGCGCTTTTCGCCAAGGCAACGCAGAAACGAACCGGTAGATGTACTCGAACTGTTCGTCATCACCCGAATAGACCACCACGCGACCGTCGCGAGCCTCTTGCACCCAAGCACCTTCATGCTTGAAGCGCCCGAGCGCCGTGCGCTTCACCGGCGTGGATTCGGGATCGAACGGATCGATCTCCACCACCCAACCAAAGCGGTTCGGCTCATTGGGCTCCTGATCGACACTGAAGCGCTTGTCCGTGGTGTGCCAAAGGTAGCCAAAGCCATTGGCCGTAATTCCGTAGCGACGTTCCAGCTCCGTCTGCGTGCCGGTCTTGCGAAAATAGCCGTTGAAGTTCTCTTCGCACGCCAGGTAGGTACCCCAGGGCGTGAAACCCATGGCGCAGTTGTTGAGCGTCCCGAGCGCGAGCTTGCCCGTGGGATCGGCGCTTGTCATCAATCGCGGATCGCCTGCAGCCGGGCCACCCATGGCGATGGGAGTCATCCCCGTGATGCGGCGATTGTACTTCGAGCGCTTGACCACGCGCCACTTGTTGCGCACCCGGCGCTCACGACGATCATCATCATCGTCATCATTCGCATCGCGTCCGTGACCGCGCTTGACCACCTCTACGATGCCCACGCCGTGCGCATTGAGAGATTTGTTGGTTTTCTCTTGATTCCAGTTGGCAACGCCATCCGTGAAGAGCAGAACGTCGTCGGTGTACTCATGATTTTGCACCAGGAGGCCGCGCTCAGAATCGTCGATCGGGAAGTAGACCAGGCCGTCGTTGTGCATGCCCCACTGCTTGGCTTGATCGTCGGCGGTGTTGCTCGCGTCTTGTGCGAAAGCAGGAGCGCCGCGCAAGATCGGATCGCCCCAAGAGATCAGAACCTCGGCCTTGTACCCAGGCGGCACCACGATGCTGTCGGCACTCGACACGGGGATGCCTTGGAATCCGAGCAGAGCCTTTGGCTTCTTGTGCGCTAAAGCCGGCACGCTGGCCAGAAGTGCGCCCATGCCGCTTAGGGCGGAAACGGTGAGCATCCCACGTCGGGAGACGCGCGCTTGAGCCACCTCTTCCAGCGTCTCGTTCGTTGAAATATTGCTGATGTTGTCGTCGTCAATATTGGACATTTTGGAGTTCCTTTGCGTTGCTGAACGGATCGATCCCGTCAAGCTGACTCAGGTCCTAGCGCAGGAGAGCAGTGCATTGGGTGACGCTCTGGGGAAGAGTCCGTAACGTTGCCGGCTGACGCGGTGCCCGGAGGCCCCACCTCGGGCGCACCAAACGAGAGACGGCGCACCCTTTCGGGCACGCCGTCTCCATCGAAGTCCGGCTCGTTACCGGATTTTCTTGCTAGCTGTACTTAGTTACAAGCGGGGAAGCGCTTGCAGGTTTCGTCAGCACAGTCGACCTTGCCGTCAGCGTCGTTGTCGAGCGTGTCCGCGCAGAGCGCGGGCGTTGACTCGGCACAGGCGTTGTTGTTCGAGGCCGCACCACACGCGGTCTCGTTGAAGTCAACACACTGGATGGGGAGCGGGAAATAGCCCGCCGACACCGCAGCTGCGTCCAACTTGGTCTGGTCACTCATGCACTTGAGCAGCTCGTTTTCGAGAGCGCCGCCGGGATTGTAGGTCGCCGTGTTCTCAAACCCGATCATGGTGTTGACGAACAGATTGCGCGCCATCACGTAGTTCAAGTTGCCAGGGATCGTGTTGTTGACAACGAGAGCTTTGTTGCCCGGGAACAGAGCGTCCGACTCGTACCCAGCCCAGCCCCACGCGCAAGGATCCTTGTCCGTCAGACATCCGAGCTGGAGGGTAGCGCTGGTCTCGCGGCATGCCGTAGTACCCAGCGTGCAGGGTCCGAAGGTGCCGCACTGAGCGTCCGTGCTGCAACGGCGTTGCGGGCTGGTCGCACACACACCCTTGGCGCTGCGCATACGGTGCTTCGCGCCGGTGATCGTGCGAGCCCCGTCATCCTTCAGGAGAATACCAGGCCCGCTGTACGAGTAGTTGTTGTACACGCGGCCGCTCTCACGCACGCCTTGCAGCGGCGAGCGATTGTTCTCCCAGTTGGTGCAGTCGAACAGGTTGCCAGCCGGGTTGGCCGGATTAGTGCGCACAGGCGCACGGCAAAGGCCGCCCTTGGTGGGTCGTGAATCTGGACAGAATTCAGTCTTGCAGGTCCCGCCCACGCCGTACGCGACGCAGTCAGTAGCGGTGGTGCACGATACTGCCTGATTGTTGCGGCAAACGCCTGGATCCGACACCTTGTTGCGAAGGTGCGGCTGAGCCAGCTTGAACACACCAGCCTTGTCACACGCTTCGGTCGGGTAGTTCTGGTCGTTGGTCAGATTCGACGCCGAGTGGACAGCGAGCACCAAACCATTGAACTTTCCGGCCTGGTCCTGAGCGTTGGCGGGGAAGAAATCGCGGTTGCTGCAAACGTCGTCGTTCGCGTCGCAAGCGATTCGGACTGGATCCTTGTCCTCGTAGTCCGTGCCATTGCAGAAAGGCTGCTGCGCAACCAAGCTCATGCCAATGAAGCCGAGGAACACGTTGGTGGTGCCCGAAAGGTCACCACGACGGTAAGCCTTCTTGAGGCCGTCGCAGGTGCCCGCGGCGCATTCACCCTGATAGAGGCTGCTGAGGTTCGAGACCAGCGCCTTGCGCACTGGGCTGTTGCAGTCCACTGGGCCCTTGACGGAGCAGCTACCACCGGTTTGCACACCGGCAGCTACGGCACCACCGGTACACGCACCAATTTTAGCGCTCACGCAGGTGTCGGGGTTGAGCTTGATCGAACACTTTCCGGCAACCGCGTCACAAAGACCAGCATTCCTGGGCGCGCAGTCGGCCGTCGTGGTGCAAGCAACTTCTTCGAGGACCGGCGTGAGCGTCGTGGCGCTCGTGCCACAGAAACCCGCGGCAACGCCGCTGGTCTGACAGCTGCCACCGGGGCCGCCATTGGCAGCTGCACAGTCAGCACCCGTGGTGCAGGCTTTGCCCTTCGAGCTACAGCCAGTGACAGTGTTGTGATGCGCACCGCCGTAGACAAGCCGGAGGGGCTCTTTCCAGTCTGCCATCACGTAGTCGTCGGCTGTGCCATCAGCATCGGAGTCCACACAGCCGAGACCGGCGGTGCAGCCTGCGACATTGAGGATTGCCTCACCGCGCGAAAGCTCGGGAGTCGTACCACACTGCGTGTTCTCCGAGTCCACGGTCACAACAATGGCGTCTGCGGCCATGGTCTGGCCAGCTGCCTTGCTGCGGTCGGTGTTCGGGGCCGGGTTGTCAGGGTTGGTGTTGCTGAGGCACGCGTTGTTAGCGGCCAGCACGCGCGACATCGGGGAGATAGCAGCCTTTTGGTCGCGAATGTTGTTTTCGCCCTGGGTTGATCCTGGGCCTTGGTAGTCGAGCCCGGTTGCACCAGGGCAGTTAGCCAAAATGGTGTCCGTCATCAATTCGAGTGTGTCAGAGCCAACAACAATATTGCCGATACCCGCACCCACCACGGCTGTTCCGGAGCTGAGTGCCAAGGTGGCAGCGAGAATAATAGTTTTTTTCATGTGTTCCTCCTGAGGGTCGAGCAACCTGAGCGGTCACAATGGAAACGAACCTCGGGGGCCCTTACGCAAGGAAGGAGCCAACTCCAACACTCCGACTCTGAATGCCTTATCCCCCGCGTTTTACGCTGAAATAGCCTCAAGGCCTGCTACCAAGCTCAGGCTCGATACGGGGAGCTTCCTACGATTGTCGGAGTGAGCACTCCGATATCTGTAAAGTGCATTCCTTCATTCATCAGACCGACACAGGAACGACGCGTGGTAGCCAAAAATGGCTCCAATGCTCAGACTCAAGCACTGCTGGAAATGCGCACGCAGGGCCTTCCAGTAATCCTAGCGAACCTTCCGAAAATAGGAGACTTGGGTTCGTGGGCGGGTGGGTTGAGGCAATAGCAGCTCGCTCCTGAATCCGCCAATTCATCAATGATCACAGTGGACTGACTGGCTAGCCGAACGCAGGTCGCGCCCGCCTCAGAGTTGGCTTCGTCCTTGCTCTAGTGCCGGCAAGCCTCGAACTCCATCGGGGTGGAATTCTAAAACCATTGTGAGGTTAGTTGTGATTAAATCTTCAATCTTCAGGGGCGCTCTTCTGGCAGTTGCCACGACCGTTACGGGTCTGGCGTTGGCAGGTTGTTCCAGCGAGTCGGCAAACCCGATCTCGAAAACGACCAGCTCAGTCTCGAAAGAGGCGAAAAACACCAGCACCACCGGGTCTATCGGACTCGCACTCAAGCTCGCCAACGGAGCGAACCTCAAAGAGGTGAGCTTCACTGTTTCGGGTCCCGCTCTGGCGACTCCCGTAACGGGCGTGATTCCGGTTGAGTCTGACCTCGCCACCGTTTCGGCCTTCATCGGCCAACTGCCTCCCGGCGACTACCAGATCAGCCTTTCGGGCGCAGCTGACGACAACAAGACCACATGTCTTGGAAGCGCCACCTTCACCATTCTCGCTGCTCAGACCACGGGCGTCACCGTCCCACTCATCTGTTCGTCTCCCGAAGCTCGTGGCGATGCAGTTGTTAACAGCACGATCAACCAGTGCCCAGTGCTGACGTCGGTTGTTGTGGCTCCGCTCGTCAACCAGGATGGCTTCCCCACCAACGTCAAGGCAACCGCCTCCGACAGCGACGTGGGCGACGTTGTCACCTTCAGCTGGAGCTCCGGCTTGGGCTCTTTCGCAGCCAACACCCAGGCAGTCACCACGTACCGCTGCCCGGCAGCCAACACGACGGACGTCATCACGGTTACCGTGAGCGACGGCAAGAACTGCACCGCCACCGAGTCGATTCAGGTCACCTGCAAGACCGCCTCAGTTTGCGGCAACAACATCAAGGAAGCCGGCGAAGACTGTGACGGAACTGCTACACCAGCAGGTCAGGCTTGCACCACCGGCGCATCGCCCGTGGGCTGTCGGCTCATCGTCTGTGGCGATACCCGCGTTGACGGACCCGCTGTTGGCGGAACCGAGCAGTGTGACAAGGGCGGCGCCACTAACGGAACCGCAACCTGCACCGCATCCTGCCAGACCCGCCCAGCGCTCTGTGGCGACAACTTCCTGACCTCTCCGGAAGTTTGTGACCCGACGGTTGCTCCTAGCAACCCGACGAACTGCGACGTCGTTACCTGTACGACCAAGGCTCCCCCGCCGCCCGTGTGTGGCGATGGCGTCAAGAATGGCACTGAGGAGTGCGACTTCGCGGATCCCGCGCAGGCCGCGGGTAGCTGCAGCACGCTGTGCAAGAACGTGATCGTCGCGACCCCCTGTTCCACCTGCACCACCGCAAACTGCGCACCTCTCCAAAGCCTCTGCGACTCGTTCACCCCGGGTTGTGCAGCTCTCCGTCAGTGCATCGTGACCTCGAACTGCGCTAAAGACAGCCTCCTCGGCGGCGGTCAGGAATGCTACTGCGGTACGGTTGACAACGACACCTGCTTCTCCACCACCAACCCCGCTGTCCCGAACGGTCCCTGCAAGAGCCTGATCGAGGCCTCGGCGGCTGTTGCCAACAACAACCCCTCGCTCATCGCAGACGTGCTCTTCGACCAGTCGAAGGCACACGGCGCAGGTATGGATCTGACCCGCTGCCAGATCTCAAGCTGCGACAAGAGCTGCGGCCTCTGCAGCGTCCCCGCAAACTGCTTCGGGAACTAATAGCAAGCAGTTAACGACGAGAGTCCTCGGGCTCTCAACGTGATGAAACGGGCGTCGGCTGTAAGGTCGGCGCCCTTTCTCTTTTTTGTGGTACCCATGAAAACTCCCGCCATTTTAGCAATCCTGGTTTCAGTGGTCACCCTCGGCACTTCCGTGCTCAAGGGGGCCGTGAATAACGAACTCTGGGGCTCCACCGATCTGCGCGGCCTCTCCGAAGCGGTTTTGGCGAGTTGCCCCGCAGCGGCAGCTCTGCAATTCGTCCCAACCAGCGCGAATGGCGCTGAACAACGCTTGTTTTCGGCAAGCCAAGAGCTCGCCCCCATGACCCGGCTGCTCGATCCCAAGCTGGTCTGCCAAGCTAGCGATCCGCGCGAAGCTCAGGGCGCCATGTTGGCCGTCGAAGCGCTCGGTGTTTTCGCAAACGCCTCGAGCGTGCAGTGCTCCACGGCGAGCCTTGCGCATCAGGGCCAGCTGAACTTTCCCACGCCGTGTCCAGAGCTCGGCTGCTTTGGTTCGAGCTATTCCTTCAGTGGTTTCACGGGCCTGTTTGGCGAAGGTTGGAAGGACGTGCTGCGGCTCCTCTTTACCGGAATTCATCACAACGGGGTGCGGGACTGCGGCAGTCCCGTTCGCCGCGCACTCATCGCGAACCACGAGCAGCTCTTCAATCCGGGGTGCGCCGTCCCAGGCCGTTGCCCGGCGGGGTTGAGCCACGTGTACCGTCCGGGTGATGCAACCAGCGCTGCTCGCGGGTTCTTGGCTCTGCTCAGCCTGCCTGAGATCGAGCAAGCTCCGTTTTGCAACGGGACCACGTACGACGATCGCGACAAGGTCCGTGTCCCCTGCGTCCCGAGCGACCGCACCTGCAGCAATTACGAATCTCAAGACAAGACGAGCGGGGTCGTTGTCTCCCTCGCGGTCCCTTCGAACCATGCCGACTCCGTCCGCTACCCCACGCTCCCCTGCACTCCTGGTGTCTTCAGACGGGCGCAGTCGTATCTGCTCACTACTGGCTACTGCAAGGACAACCCAAGCCAGAGCTGCTTTCTGAGCTCTGAGTGCGGAGTCGGTGGCATTTGCAAGAAGGAGCTGTGTCCGGAGCGTGACGTCACCGTCGGAGGCACCTGCCGCGTCCCGATTCGCCTTGATGCGTCGCAACCGACCGGCTACCGGTTCGACTGCGTGAACACCCAGAGTAACATAACCCCCACTCAGTCCGTGCGCGAAGACGGCCGCGTGTTCAACACCTACCTCTACAACGCCCGCGGCATCCTGCAGACGGATCAGAATGGCAAGAAGATCGTCGGGGCGCGCTATCGGGTCCGCCAGGACAGCTGCCAGCTCCCCGATAGCGACGATCAGATCCGCTGCACGGCGGCCGAGGATATTTGCTCGCTTGGGCTGACACGTCGCCCACCTACCTTCGCCCCGTCGGGCGCTCAGCTGTTGGCCAGCCGCGGCATTGAGGCCACTCAGGAAAATATTCAAAAGATCACCACGGCACCCGCGGACACCTATCCGCTCTCTATTCCACTATTCGTGAACACCTTGGTCGGATTTGATCGAGTCTCCGCGCCTGAAGAAGCCGGCGCAACGGCTTGCTTCCTCGATGCCGCGACCTTGCGCACCAAGGCTCCACCCCAGGGCCTGTTTTCACTCAAGGATGGCATACCCGCCTGCATCGATTTCGACGAAACACGCTGCAACCTGCTCGGGTGTTCCACCAACGCGGAGTGCGCAAGCCTCAACCTGGGCCAGTGTTTAGGCGGCTTCTGTGCCGCTCCGTGCACCACCTCCGCAGATTGCACGGGCGGCCGAAGCTGCCTTTCTCAGGGTCGTTGTGGCTATTCAACCAACTCCGCATCCTGCAACGGCAGCGTGAGCTTCGAAGGCAGAATCACGCTCTGCCCAGAGTTCACGTTCGTCTTCGCGTCCCCCCTGCAAACCGGTGTGGGCGGACAAATCAACGTTTCGGCGACTGCCTCGGATGCCGACAACGATCCCTTATCCTTCAGCTGGACAGCAACTGCAGGTTCCTTTGTCAACCCCGCGGCGGCCTCCACCAAATACAACTGTACGTCAGCCGGCGCTCAAGTCCTCACGGTGACCGCGACGGACGGCATCTGCGAAAAACAGCGCACGGTCAACGTGACCTGCACCAACTGACCCAGAACCGGACTCTGCCTTGCGGATCTATCAAACCTATAGCAAGCCCCCCGTCCGCTGGTTCCGTTCCATCGGGAGAGGCGTGTACTCGGCCTTTTGGTTCCTGGCTCTGCCAGCAGCCCTGGCAGGAGCTTTCGTTCTGCTGGGCGTTGAGCCCGTGCCTTCCGGTTCGAAAGAGGATCAGCACCGGTTGGCAGCGCTGCTCAACAACCACAGCTGGGTCCTCGGCATTGCGCTTTTTCTGCTCTTTACCGCGTTGCTTCGCTATTGGCGCTTCTACCTCCCTGGCAGGGCCTGGCAGAGTCCTCTGCCCACACGCCTCGCCGGCAAAATCAGCGCCGAACGGCATCGGAGGTTGGTTGAACCGGCTCAGACCGCGCGCTTTCTACTGCGTCCGGAAACCTGGAAACGCGCGCGCCGAGAGCTAGCCCCTGTCGAGTTCCGGCGCTGCAAGGCCAGTGTCCTCCAGCTCTTGCGCGCACTCCGGGCTCAGGATGAGCCGGCGGTAGCAGTGCACCACGCCGCGTTGACTTCGGCGTTGATGCCCCTCTTGAAGCGCCAGCGAGCCTTCGAAAACGGCGTATTTGCTGCCGCGTTGGGGCTCGCCCTCGCCGGCGCGTGGACGATTCGAGCCAGCGTGCTTGGCTCGTACACGGTGCTGAGCGGCTCGATGCTCCCCGGGTTTCAGCCGGATGATCAGCTTGCCGCCTTCAAGGCTGCCTACGGCTTCACGCTTCCGTGGGCGAGCCATCGCCCCAACGTGCGGATCCCCGACAGGGGCGACATCGTGATCTTCGAAAATCGCGGGCTGGACCTGCGGGGTGCGGATCGTCTCGTTAAGCGCGTGATCGGCGTCCCGGGGGATACGGTGGAGGTCACCGGCGGCTTCGTCAAAATCAACGACTGGCGTGTGCCCTCCTGCGCCGTCGGCACCTACGCCTACCTGGGGCCGCTCGGTCGCGCCCGTGGGTTGGTACTGGTGGAATGGCTGGGTGATCACGCTTATCTCACGCTCCGCGCGCGGCGCTTTGAAGCCCCCTACCGAGTGAAACCGGGAGAGGTGTTCGTCCTCGGGGACAATCGCAACAACAGCCGAGATTCTGGCAGCTGGCATAAAGGGGAAGGGACTGGAGTGCCGCTTTCCCAGATTGAAGGGCGCGTGGAACGCGTGCTCGTAGGCAAGAAACGCAGCGGGGCCAACGCTTGGCAGCGCTTGTTCGAACCCATCGGCACTGAGCTCCACCTCGAAGGTGTGGATCTCGGGGAAGTTCAAGCGCGCATCGACGTGTGCTTGAAGACTCCGCCCGCACGAACCCTGCCGCCGCTGCAGCCCCCGCCGCTGAGTGCGACCGGCAAATCGGCGAGTTAGCCTGCTTTTCGCCGGCGGGTGGCCAAGAAAATAGCCCCCGCGACTGCAAGCGCCGCAACAGGCACCATGCCGTATAAGCGACGACGCTGGCTCTTCTGGAACTCCAGCTCCGTAGCGCGCGTCATCTGCGCCACACCGGCCGGGAGCATCTTGGTGCTGCGGGCGCGTTCGACCAAACCTCGCGCCTCCTCGAACTTCCCGCGACGAACCGCCAACAGCCACTGAAAAGAGACGGTTTTGGCGTCATTCGGGGCCTTGGTGAACAGCACACGCACGCACTTATCCAGCCGCTGCGCATCGCTCAGCTTCACAGCAAGCTCGCAACTGAGATGCAGGACGGCCACAGGATCCGGCTCTGACAAAGACAGTAAATGATTGACGACTGAGTCCGCGTAGTCGATCTCGGTAGCTTTGAGCAGGCTGGCGTTGCTGATCATCGCACGCAGATATCGCGAATAGTCTTCAAACGTAACGCCCTTGAGATTCACCGGTCGTGCGCAGGCGGCCAGCGCCTCGACGGGCTTGTTCATCAACTGGTAGATCGTGCACAGCTTGGAGTAGGCGGTGGTAACATCCGGAACAGCCTTGGCGAGCGCACGGTAGTATTTTGCAGCCTCTTCGTAGTTTTTGTCTACGAGCGCGCGCTCCGCGAGATCCGTCACGTCCATCAACCAGTAGCCGTATTGAAGCGGTGCCTTGTCACGCTCAGCGGCGCTGGGAACGCTCTTCTCAGGGTTTGCCTTGTCGATCGGAAACCGGCTCAGGTTCTCGCTGGGGTCCGGATCTTGGGCAAAAGCTGAGGCACTCAGCGTCGCGATGAACAGCAAACCCGCGACCTGCCGCACGGCAGCCCGCGCACCCGAGGCGGATACCCGCGAGCGCCCAAGCGCACGCCACATGGCGTGGATCAGCGTGCCAAGGGTTGCCACCCCGACTCCAACCCAGGCGAGCGCACGCCAAGGGCTATTCTTAACAGGGGGTTGCATGGCCATCGCTCGCTTCGTCTCCGCATGATGAGGGGCGACTCTTTTCAGCTGGGACAAACACTGCTGCCCGAGGCCTCTGTCGCCAAGTCGGAACGCGATATCACACTGCGACGCATGACCCCAGTGGCGATCCGGTTTCAGTTTGAGGGCGGTCTCGGTCCAGGCCTGGGCCATCTCCAAATCCTTCAAGCCGAGCGGACCACTCCCGGTCATCAGCGCTCCCACAAAAGCACGCATGTTACCGGGAGTCCTTTGTAGCCCGACGGCACGCTGGCATGCTGCCAACGCCTGCTCCCTTTGACCTTTCAGCATCGGGCGGGCCTCACACATTCTTCGCTGGGCCAAGGAACTGCTGGGTGCTTTCGCCGCGGCCTGCTCGTAGGACTGCAGCGCCAGTTCGTACTTACCCTGTCCGTGCGCGCGTTCCCCACTCTCCAACAACCGGCGCGCTTCGGGGCTTGCCTTTTCGAGCTCCTGAAGCTCCCAGGTGTCGAAGTCGTCACGAGAACTCACGCTCAGAGGAAGTGGGAGAAAATTGTCAGCAAATCCGAACTTCGGCTCAGCGGCAGCAATATCGCACGTGAAGACCAGCCCCAACAGAAGTGGCAACCCGAGCACGCGCAGGGGCTGACCTAGGGCGGCGGTGCGGCAGAACGAAATGGCAGCAATTTTCACGGGAGGGTTCAGTCGTCGTCGGGTCGATTGGGATCGGGCTGAAGCGCCAGTTGCTGCGGGGAAAGACCTGTCTCTTTGCTGCGCTGCTCTGCCCGGCGATCGAGCGCTTCTTGCTCTTCAAGGAGGGCCCGCGTTTCAGGAGAAGCCGCTTTGGCTTCTTCGACCCTTTGCTTGAACTCCGCTTGTACTTCTTCTCGTATCTTCTGATCCTCCGTCTTCGGCGGAGGATCAGATGGATTGCGCGCAACCGGGGGATTATTGATGATCACAGGAGCGTTAAAGCGCTCCGCAAGGTAACGCTCTTCCTCTTCGGGCGTCATCGGCGTAGCTCGAACTTCGCTCGGGGCGGCTACGTTGGGCACCGCGCGGGCAAGCTCCGGCACGGCGCGTTTAGTGCCCGCGGCGCGTTCCTTGGCCGGCGCCGAGGTGGTGGCTACTTTGCCTGCGTCCGGCTCTGCTTTGGGACGCGTGAGGAGAAAAGCGGCACCGCTGGCAGCCACCAAGCCAAGGGCAGCTGCGACCCACAGAATGGCGGGGCTGAGAGGTGTGGTTGGATGCGGCTTGGTGTCCATCTTAAATTTCCTTGACTTGAACGGCTAGGGCGTTGGGAGGAGATTGCAGCTGTTAACCGGCGGCATGGGCGTTATCTCACCAGAGGATACTTTGGACAGGTAGGCAAACACGGAGAACCCCGCGTTCATCGCTCCGCGCACGGCCCACTGGTCAAGCTCCGCCTCACGCCACATGTTCGCAGGTGCCAAAAATGCCGGCGGACACAAAGGAGCTTGGCCATTGATCTGGTAGAGCTTGAGCTCTCGAATGTACTCTTCCAGCGTTACCTTCACTTCAACTAGAAGACCGGGGTTGTTGGGGTCCGGCCTCTTCACAGTGATGTCCATTTTGTTGACGTCTTTGCGTAATGGGTTACCCGCCGCATCCGTGACGGCGATACACCAAGGCAAGAGGTTACTTGGACTGATGCCCGACACCGGAACGGTTTCAATCTTCCCACGATGCGTCCCCACCAGAGCCCCTGCTGGATAAGCGGCGCGCCGATACAGCTTATCAAGAGCACCGCCGTTAAATTGCGGGGCGGTCGACTTGAACTGCAACGTCCTGGATGTGGAACCAAACAAGTCAATGATGCGCACCGGGGCTGGGTTGTTGTGTGTGCAGACCAACTCCCAGAGCTCACGATCCCCATTAGTGATGATAACTCGGAGATTCTGCTTCGCCAATGCGGTTGAAGCATCGGCATCGACGGCCCCATACTGATAGTCGAATGGGACCGCTTCTACCCCGATGCTGTTCTCACCCTGGATCACCGCCAGTGAATACCTACACAGGTTCTCCGCCGTCTGCAGCATGTTCGAGCTTGGCACTACTGCGCCCGCCCCCACGATCGAGCGGGCCGTACCAGCGACGGGCGTTCGCGCAACAAGATCTAAAATGGGCAAGGGGATGAGCTTGGTAGTTCCGCCGAGCGCCATCCAAGCAAGGTAGCGAGAGGCAAGCTGCTCCCCAGTGATACCAAGGAGCGCCGCATCAGGGCCGAAGACCCGAGCCTGATTCGCTGGAAGCAGTATCCCCTCGCGCAGATTCGCAGGGACCGAGTCGCCACCGGTCATCTCTCCGATCGCCGCCGCGAGGTCCCCGGTTCCATCGCCTTTCGGCCCGTGGCAATTGGCGCAGATCATGTTGAAAACGGCTTCGCCAGGGCGCTGCAAATAGATCCGTTGCTGGTCGGTTTTCGGATCGGCCAGGAACCAGCGCGGGCGAGCATCCCCGACAAACGTGCTGCCCAAGGGTTGGTCGGCCAGCCCTGGGCATTCCTTCAAGGCCTCCACCGATCCAGCCTCGAGCTTGCCCTTGGGTGTTTTCTGCCAAAAAGCGAACGGGAGTGGCTTGACGGCCATCGCCTTCAGCGAGTCGTCGATCGACACGTTTTGCAGCGTATTCAGAACGTTTTGTTCGGGGGGCGGCCTCGCAGCGACCTTGGCTGGATCCTTCAACAGCACATAATCCCTCCACTCGGGCCCGCGTCGAGGTGTCCAAGCTCCCGCAGTCTCCGTGAGATCCAACGGCACGAAGTGCGGCCGATCAGGCACCCCATCCAGAAAAGGAAGCGGCCCCCCTTGATCAGCACCCGTCTTGTCTGAAAAGAGCGGGGCTCCTTCGTCTGGAGGGGTGATCGCGCCTATGGCGCCCGTCACCCGAGGATCGACGATATCGGAAGTATCCGGGCAGAACTGATAGCGCTCACCACTTTGGTACTGAAAAAGGCGATCCGCGGCGCGATCCAGTGCTTCGGGGTACCTCGATTGGTACGGCAGGACCTCCGTGTACGGCTGAGGAACGTTCGTCACTTCGTTGAGAAGGCCGAAGCGTTCGGGGGCTCTCGCCTGCACCGCTTTCGCCCCTTCTGCCTTCTGTCGCGCAGTCCAAACCGACGGAATACTCACCATCCAACTGCCAAGGATGCGCGGCGCTCGGCAATCGTGACCCGGGTTGTGACGCGGCATACGCGGGTAGATCACGCCGTTTTCTTCATAACTAAACGGCGCGTCCACGTTGCGATAGATCAAGCTTCGCCACGGGGCTTTTACGTCCGCGAACGCGCGCTCACTGGCATCAGGTGCCTCGAGAATCGAGATGTAGTGCTTCGCTTTGTACCCATCACCCGCCCCAAAACCAGTCTGCGTTTCCATATCAGCGAGCGAGGGGCTGATGTACGGAATAGGGCTCTCTCTTCGATTGAAGGAGACGGCGTCACTGGGTGCGGCCGCGGGTCCGCGTCGCAACCTTGGGCTGGCGAATGGCAACGCGTCGCCGCCTTCGAGGAAGTCGAGCTGAAACCCAAAAATGCCTCCCGTGAGGCTCGGGAAGAATTTGAGGTACGGCGCTAGCTGGGGGTTGCGGACCGTCGCAAGACCCTTGGGGTTGTGACAGTGCGCACAGTTGCCAAGCATGTAAGCTTGAGCCTTGAGCTCGTAAATGTTGCGCGGCAATACACGCTGCGACTCCCTGAGTGAGGGCACCTCGTCTGCAGACTTTAATCCGGTGATGAGCCCGTAGTCGATAAAGCGCTGCAGCTGTGTGAGCTCGTCGGCTCCGGGCGCGTATTCTTTAAAAATACCGGAGCCTACGAGCTCTTCCGGTCGTTTCAGGCGCAAGCGCGGCGTCGTGGAGGGGGGCGCTTGGGGATCGATCACGGCATCCGCAGCGCGAGCGCACATTTTGTCGATTGGACCCGAGAAGCTGCTATTGCACAGGACACCGCCAGGGCCGGGGGGCGAATTTTCCCACACCGGCTCGTCTTGCGGCACAAACGGGCGACGGTGGACCTGTAGCGGCGTGAACGCGAGAATAAAGCTCGCGCTGGGGCTGCCCATATGGCAATCAATGCAGCGCTGTTTGCCGGGGATCGCGTAATGCCGCGTCACCTTCTTGAGCGCTGCCTCTTGCGCCGCACCCGTCAGCTGCTCAGCCTCCAAGGCGGCCTTTTCGTCAGTCACATAGGTGATGAGTTTGTCCGCGAAGGGCTCCAGGCTTCGAAGAGGGGTGGTGAGCAGGACCGCCTCCGTCTCCTCCGGGTTCCAAACGTACGTGCCAAAAAGCGCGGTCTCTTTGCACTCCGCGCCAGAACAATCGTCAGCCCGAGAAACGATCACGCGAGTCTCGATCTTTCGAAAAGATTTCTGCCCGGTTTCGTCCCTTACTTCTTTGAGGAATGTCTTGTAAAAGCGAGTGTTGCGGGGGATCTCGAACTCCCGGGTCGCGGCGTCGTAACGAATGGTCTGGCCCCGCGGCACGCGAATATAGCGAAGCTTTCCCGCATCCTCCGTCCAAAGCGGATACGTCGGGGAGTAAGCTAGCACCCCGTGGCGAGCCAGCTCGGCGGAATCCAGAGTGAAGAGATCGGTCGCGCTCAGCAAGAGTGGCAATCCCAAGTTTCTGCCGTCCGTCTTGTCGGGATAGGTGTTGGCTTGAGCCGCCTCAAATAGGGCGTCCATCCGATCAGACTCCACCACCTCGCGCGCCACCAAGGCCACCTCAGGCACACAATTGCCTATGTTGGTCATGCTGCTGCCAACGTCCTGAGAAACCAAGAACTGGGTCCCGGCACTGCTCGCCGGCGGCTCCTTGAAGAACAGATCGTCGGGCTTCCCAGCAGCAATCCAAGCCTCGAGCAATTCGACCAGCTGACGCACTGGGTCGTTGGGATTGTCTTTTCGCGTAGTCCAAAGGGTGGGGGTCGGCGGCATGACCTCGGTCGGCGTGTCGGATCGAATGACGTCGACGACGGCCTGATCCATCTTTTTGCCGCTCCTCATGGCGATGCCATTTTTGAACACGCTCGCGAACGTGCCGCGATTCACCTGAAAACCTCCAAGGTTTTGCTTGACGTGGCATCCGCCGCATTGCGCCGAAAATTCGGCAAACACCTGATCCGTAAGGATGGAGGTCGCGCGCGGTACGGGATTGGCCGTCATCGTGGGGGGCCGCGCGTTCAATCGCTCATAGGCTCGCACTGGCAAACAGCTCCCCAGAGGGGTAGCGCCGGCAGACCCGCCCGACCCGCCCGAGTTGGACCCCGCCGCGAGCAGCTGTTGACCGAAGAGCGACAGCCCCCGGAACACCTCGCGGTTGGTCACCGCCACCGTCGGGGTCGTCCCCCCATACCGCGTGTAGAGCACATCCCCGAC
>ENA-ORBV01000822-ORBV01000822.1-microbial-mat-metagenome-genome-assembly--contig:-NODE-822-length-70645-cov-15.739372_pt1 | contig 70645 bp, 63 predicted proteins | sample MGYA00237777_ERZ505514 | MGnify/ENA primary metagenome ERZ505514 (study PRJEB26160, sample SAMN06269048) | microbial mat metagenome | isolation source: Oligotrophic lake microbial mat | place...
GTCAAAATCAGAGGATATATCATAAGTAACTGTTTTTATTATATTTTCAGTGGATCAAATGGAATTCCCTGCCACCCGCAATGCCCCGCGCAACCCCACCTGCGCATCCATCACCACCTTCACCGGTATCCCCGACAGCAGCGGCGCAAACGCACCCTTGGCATTAAAAGCACGCATGAAGCCGCCCTCCTTCAGCCGATTGACGATACGCGGCGCGATTCCGCCGGCGATATAAACACCGCCACGCGCGAGTGCAGCCAGTGCCATGTTGCCGGCAAACGATCCGTAGGCAGAGATGAACAGGTCCAGCGCGCGCACCGCCAACGGATCGAGTTTGGCCAGCGCGTATTCAGAGATGACTTCGGAGGGATCGGCGCCGTGGCGCTTGGTCGCATCGAGCAGTTGCTTTGACGGTACACCGAGGCCGCTATCCTGCAAAAAGCTGAACACGCGCATCAAACCGGGCCCGGAAATCACCCGCTCCCAGGACACGCGGCCGAAGTTGCGGCGCATGTACATCAGCAGTTTGTCCTGCAATTCGTCAGTGGCGGCAAAATCGGCATGGCCGGCTTCGGACGGTAACACGCGCCAGGCGGCACCATCCCAGTTGATGATGCCGACACCAAGCCCGGTACCGGCGCCGATGATCACCGCCGTGCCGTGTTCCGCTGCTTCCGCGGCCTGTAGCGTCGTCAGGCTCGCTTGTGGCAACTGCATGACGCCCAGACCTGCGGCATGAAAGTCATTGATGATGCTGACTGCGGGCAAACTGAAACGGCGGGCAATGTCCGCGGCATCGACCTGCCAGCCGAGATTGGTCAGCGTTGATACGCCATCGGCCACCGGGCCGGCGACGGCGAATGTGGCTGCAGTTATTTGTGGCCGCGCGGCAGCGACTTCGGGCTGCGACAGGAAGCGTTCGAGCACTGCACCGAAATCCGCAAAGCCACGACTGGCATAGGATTTCTCGAATAACACACGGCAACTCTCGCCTTGCTGTTCGCCGATGACAAACCCGGCATGGGTGCCGCCGATGTCGGCGGCGAGGATGAGGTTTGGCGTGGTGGTGGTCATTATTGTTTGGGTTTGTGATGCACTGGGTGGTTGCCCCTCTGCTTCGCTTCAAGTGTTCCCTTGACCCCAACCCTGCCTCGCTTCAAGTGTTCCCTTGTCTCCCCGAAAGAATTCGGGGAGAGGGAGCCTGACAGTGAGAAGGATAGAATTTTCATATTAAGCCCTGTTGCTGGCCGGGCGCATGCGCAGCAGCGGATCCTGCCGGTAAAACTGCGTGAACTGGCCGTAGACCGCAGGGTACATCTTCGCCAGCGCATCCGGCCGCTCGAAAAACAGTTCACTCAATACTGCAAAAAATTCCGCCGGGTCTTCCGCGGCGTATTCGTCGAGCGCGGTTTCCTCGCGCCGCTCCAGCCGCTGCTGGAAATCCTCGAAAGCCGCGCTGAGCGTATCGGTCCACGCCTGGCGGTCCATGTCGGCATGCAGCGGCGGGAATCCGTCGGCGGTGCCGTTGCGGATATCGATTTTATGCGCGAATTCGTGCAGCACCACGTTGTAGCCGTCGCCGCCGTCGGCCTCTTCGGCATCGCGCCAGGAAAGAATCACCGGGCCCTGCTCCCAGGCTTCGCCGCTCGCCGGCGCGCGCACGTGATGCATCACGCCATCCTCGTCCATGTATTCGTGGTCGATGACAAACTCATCGGGATAAACGATGATTTCGACCCAATCATCATAAAAATCGAGATCGAGATTCAGCACCAGCAGGCAGGCCTGTGCGGCGATGACCAGCTGCATTTCCCGTGTCATGTCCTGGCCGCCGGCACCGCTGATCGCCTTGCGGTCGAGGAATACGGCGACGAGTTCATAGAGCCTGCGCTGGTCTGCCGCCGGCAGCATGCGCAGAAACGAGAAGCGCGACACCACCTGCTGCCACTGCCGTGCATCGATGGCCTGGCGCCGCACCGCACGCGCACGGCGCCAGCGGCCAAACCATCCCGTCATGCCCACCAACTCAGGCGCCATCCCGGCCATCGCCCAATTTCTCCAGCTTCAGCACCTTGGCGGTTTCAGGCTCTTCTTCATCGAGCTCGACACCTTCGATCTGGGCGAAACGCTGCGAAATCTTGCCGCTGGTGACTTGCACTTTCTCCACATCGTCATAGGCCTGGCGAATGTGTTTGGCCAGATCCTTCATGCGCTCGTCAAAGCGGCCGAATTCCACCGACAGACGCGCCAGTGATTCCTTGATGACATGAATCTGTTTGCGAGTCTCGACATCCTTCAGCACGGCGCGCGCGGTGTTAAGCACGGCCATCAATGTGGTCGGTGACACGATCCATACCCGCTTCGCCATTGCGTATTCGACGGTTTCGGCATGGTGGGCGTGGATTTCCGCGAACACTGCTTCCGCCGGCACGAACATCACTGCGCCGTCCGCGGTTTCGCCGGCGATGATGTATTTGCGCGCGATGTCGTCGACATGCTTTTTGATGTCGAGGCGGAACTGTTTCTGCGCCAGTGCGCGCTCGACGTCGTTCGCTGCCGGCTCGAACATGCGGTGATAGTTTTCCAGCGGGAACTTGGAATCGACCGCGACCATGCCGGTCGGCGGCGGCAGGCGCAGCACACAGTCGACACGGGTGCCATTGGACAGGGTCGCCTGCATCTCGTAGGCATTGGACGGCAACACATTGCGCACGAGGCCTTCCAGTTGTACCTCGCCGAAGGCGCCGCGCGCGCGTTTGTCGCCGAGCAGTTCCTGCAGGCTGACCACGCTGCCGGTCAGGCTTTCGATTTTTTTCTGTGCTTCGTCGATGGTCGCCAGCCGCGTCATCACATTGACAAAGGTTTCGTTGGTTTTCTTGAAGCCTTCATCGAGGCGTTCATTGACCTTGCCGGCGATTTCACCGAGGCGGGCGTCGATTTTGGTATTGAGGATTTCGGTCGTTGCTGACAAACGCTCGAGCATGGCTTCGCGCTGGGTGCCCATTTCCTGCATCAGGGTCAGACGCAGGGCATGCAGCACATCGCGCGTCTGTTTCAATTCTTCGGCGGTGCTCAGGCGTTGTTTGTCGCCCGCCTCCGTCACCTGCGCCCCCAGACGATCACCCTGGCGGGTCAGTCCGTCATGCAGGTCGCCGAGCATCGCGCGGTGTTTGTCCTCCAGCGCCTGCTGCAGGTTGCGCACCGTGAGTGCGACGGTGCGGCTTTGCGCCATCATCACACCGCTGACGATGCACAAAAATACCAATAAAATCAATAAGATATAAATAGACGAGGATTCAGTCATGGGCTTGGGCCGGCGCATCTACCAGTTCGCTGGAGTATAAACCGGGGCGGCCCTGGCGCAGGAAGTTACGCGCTGACAAATGGCTTTCCCGCAGCCCCCTCACCCTGCCCTGCTTCACTCCAAGTGTTTCCTTGTCTCCCCGCGAGCGGGGAGAGGGTGAGTTTCATGTATCTATTCAGTGCGTGCGGCAAACTCAGCGACGTTCCCTCACCCCCGCCCTCTCCCGGAGGGAGAGGGAGCAACCCCCGTGCTACTCGATTTCAAGTGTTTGCTTGCCCCGGCGATGGTTTTCTCCCTCTCCCTCCGGGAGAGGGCGGGGTGAGGGAAGCTTTTGACTTTCCGCTCGCACTTAATAGTTACAGTTTCATTTTGTTTGGCGCGCTAAGACAGTTGCCGCAGCACACGCAATGGCGAAATCCGCAGCACCTGCCGTGTGCCGAGATAACCGGCCGCCGCGATGCCGACGATGCTGCAGAGGATGCCCACCGCCCATACCGTGAAGCTGAAGCTGTAGCCGACATTGATGATGCGGCTCGCCAGCGCATAACCCAGCGCATTGGCACCGGCGGCAGCGATCAACCCGGCCAGCGCGCCGATCACCGCGAACTCAGCGAGGTTGGCGCGCGCCAGTTGCACGCGGCTGGCACCCAGGGTGCGCATGATGGTGGCCTGATACAGGCGTTCGTCCTGTGTGCTGGCAATCGCGGCATACAGCACCACCAGCCCCGCCAGCAGCGTAAACAGGAATACAAACTGCACCGCGCGCGATACCTGGGTGATCATCGCCTGCACCTGGTTGAGCACCTGCGCGACATCGATCAGCAGGAAATTGGGAAACTGTTTGACCAGCGCATTGAGCAACCCGACGTTGCCCGGCGGCAGATAAAAACTGCTGACATAACTGACCGGCTGCTGCTCAAGCAATCCCGGCGGCGCCACCAGAAAAAAATTGACGTTGAAGGAATCCCAGTTCACCTTGCGCAGGCTGGTAACTTCCGCTGAAAACGGACTGCCGGCCGAATCGAAAGTCAGCACGTCGCCGAGCTTGACGCCCAGCGAGCGCGCGATACCGTCCTCCATCGAGAACTGGTCACTGCGCTGCGGCTTTCCATCCCCACCCCTCCCGCTTTTATCCCACCCGTTTTTATCCCATCCGCTCATATTCCACCATTTTCCGGCGACCAACTGGTTGTCGCGCTGCATCTGCGTCGCCCACGACAGGTTGAATTCGCGGTCCGCCAGGCGGCGCGCGCGATCATCGGCATAGTCGGCGGATGACACCGCGCGTTCGTTGATCTTGGTCAGACGTGCCCGCACCATCGGATGCAGTTCGGGCATGGCAATGTTTTGTGCCTTGAAAAATTTCTCCAGCGCCGGGATCTGCTCTTTCTGAATGTTGACGATGAAACGATTCGGTGCGTCCGGCGGCAGGCTGTCCTGCCACAGTTGCAGCAGTTCGCCGCGGATGATGGTCAGTGTCAGCAAGGCCATCACTCCGACCCCCAAAGCCGCCACCTGCAACACGCTGGCCAGTCGCCGTCGGCGCAGATTGGCAATGCCGAAGCGCCAGGACACGCCTGCGCTGCGCATCTGCGATACGCCAACGATCACGCCCCAGGCCAGCAGGCCGGCGGCCAGCATCGCCGCAGCGAAGCCGCCAAACACCAGCAGCCCCAGGCGCAGTTCGCCGGCTTTCCAGATGATCAGACCGCCGATGACAGCAATACCCAGCACATAACCCAGCCAGCCCATGCTGTCGGGCGCGCCGAGATCACGGCGCAGCACGCGCAGCGGCGGCACCTTGCCCAGCGCCAGCAGCGGCGGCAGTGAAAATCCCAGCAGCAAGGCCAGTCCGGTGACAAAACCATGCAGCGCTGGCAGCGGACCGGCAGCGGGCAAATCAACGGTGACCAGACTGCCCAGCCACAGCGCCAGCGCATGTTGCGCCAGCAGTCCCGCCAGGCAGCCGATGAGACTGGCGACGCAACCCAGCACAATGAACTGGAACACATACAAACGCACCACCCGCCCCCGTGACGCGCCATGGCAACGCATCACCGCGCAGGCATCGAGATGGCGCTGCAGGAAACGCCGCGCGGCCAATGCAACTGCCACGGCTGCCAGCACCACGCTGAACAAGGCCGCAAGACTCAAGAATTTTTCCGCGCGCTCCAGTGCCGAGCGGATTTCGGGACGCGCATCCTGAATGCTTTCCACGCGCTGCCCCGGCGTCAGCCGCGTCTCCACCCAGGCGCGGTAGACCTCCACCGCAGCGGCCGTGCCAGCGACCTGAACACGGTAACGAATACGGCTGCCGACCTGCACCAGCCCGGTGGTGGCGAGATCAGCTTCATTCATCATCACCCGCGGCCCGGCATTGATGAAGCCGATGGCGCTGTCCGGTTCCTGGGTAATGATCGCGGACACCGGCAGGCGACTCTGCCCCACTTCCACGGCATCACCGGGTTTCAATTGCAAGCGGGTGTAGAGTTTTTCATCCACCCACACGCTGCCGGGCGCCGGAATCGAAGTCGCGCGACGGTCCGGCGCATACAACACATCGGTAATGCGCAATTCGCCGCGCTGCGGATATCCGGCCGTCACTGACTTGATCTCTGCCAGCACGTTCTGGCCGTTGCCCGCAGCCATGCTCGGGAACCGCAGCATGCGCGTAACCTGCAGTCCGAGACGCGTCGCCTCCGACTCGAACTGCGCATCCAGCGGCCGGTCAGCGGACACCACCAGGTCAGCGCCGAGCAGTTGATTGGCCTGACGGCTCAACGCCTGATTCACGCGATCGGTGAAAAAGCCCACCGTGGTCACACCGGCCACGGCCACCACGACTGCCACCGCCAGCAGCGTCAGTTCACCGGCCCGCCAGTCGCGCGCCAGCAGACGCAGCGCAAGACCGATTTCCTTGATTAAAGACTTCATGAATAATGACAAAAACATGCCTTTGCCGGGGCTGTCATGTTTTTGGAAAAAATCGATAACCAGCCCACTATTGCAATACTCCGCCGGCCAGTTGCAGCACGCGGCCGCAGCGTTTTGACAGTTCGGCGTCATGGGTCACCAGGATCAAAGTCGCCCCCTGCTCGCGGTTCAGTTCAAACATCAGGTTGATGATATCAGCACCGGTTGCGGCGTCGAGATTGCCGGTGGGTTCATCAGCCAGCAGCAAGGACGGCCGGGTGACGAAGGCACGGGCAATCGCCACGCGCTGCTGCTCGCCGCCGGAGAGCTGTTTCGGATAATGCGTCAGTCGCGCCGCGAGGCCGACGCGGCCGAGCAGTTCGCGTGCAGAGCCTGCGGCATCCGGCGCACCGGCCAGTTCCAGCGGCAGCATCACGTTTTCCAGCGCGGTCATCGACGGCAGCAGGTTGAAGGACTGGAACACGAATCCGAGCAGGCGCGCGCGCAGCGCGGCGCGGCCATCCTCATCCAGCGCAAACAGATCCTGACCGTCAACGTGGACAACCCCTGAAGTCGGCGTGTCGAGCCCGGCGAGCAGCCCGAGCAGTGTCGACTTGCCGGATCCGGAAGCACCAACCACGGCCACCGCTTCACCGGCGGCGATGCTGAAACTCACATCGCGCAAAATGGTCAATGTGGAATCACCGGTGGTAACCTGCTTGGTCAGGTTTGCCACGCGCACCGCGAAGTCCGGATTTTTTGCTGGGGTTTTTTCTGAAAGTTGAGCGCTCATGCTGATTCGTCTGCAGTCCTTGTTCGTTTTTTTGCTCGCCAGCTTTTTTGCTGCGCCGGTTACGGCGACGCAAGCCATACTCGTATTCGGTGACAGCCTGTCCGCAGGTTACGGTCTTGCGCGCGGGGAAGACTGGCCGCAACTGCTGGCGCAGCGCCTGCAACAGAAAAAAATCGATTATACGGTCGTCAATGCCAGCATCAGCGGTGAAACCACGCTGGGCGGCGCCAATCGCATCGACAACGCCCTGCGCACCCACCGCCCCGCCGTTGTGATCCTTGCTCTCGGCGCCAACGACGGCCTGCGCGGCACGGACCTCGCCGTAATGCGGCGAAATCTCGAACGGATGATCGATGCCGCACAGCGCTCACATGCACGCGTCATTCTCGCCGGCATACGCATGCCACCCAACTACGGCCAGTCCTACACCGAAAAGTTCCAGGCGACCTTCAGGGAAGTGGCCAAAGCCAGGCGGGTAACGCTGGTGCCCTTCCTGCTCGAGGGTTTTGCCGACAAGCGCGAATACTTTTTGTCGGACAACCTGCACCCCACCGCGGCGGCACAGCCACTGATCCTGGAAACGGTGTGGAAACCGCTGGCAATTTTGATAAAAGTCAAATAAAAACAAATACTTAAAGAGTAAAAACGGAAGCGCTTGATCTGCTGAAACCGCAAATAAACGCCGATCAAACCAGATCACACAGCGCACTGCACGCGGATTTTCCGACTTTTTTGATGTTATCGGCGTTAATCCGCGCACCCCTCAAGGGGGTATTGAAAAGAATTCATCGGCGGTTAACGTTTTCTGATTTTGATATGGGCGCTTATATAACATTGACCGCAGGAGCACCGGCCGCCAGCCGGCCGATGACCGCGGCATCGGCAAAACCCTGCGTCTTGAAGACCTCCAGCACGCCAGGCGCGGCTTCTTTCGCACAAGCCACCAGCAGACCGCCGCTGGTCTGCGGATCGGTCAGCATCCGCCGCTGCAGTATCGTGTCGCCCGCGGGCATGGTCACCTGATCGCCGTAACTGCTCCAGTTGCGTTCCGATGCGCCGGTGACAAAACCCGCTTCCAGCAAGGGGCGCGCGGCAGACAGCACGGGAATCTGCGACCACTGCACTTCGGCCGCCAGTTTTGAGCCACGGCAGATTTCCAGCAAATGACCGAGCAGGCCGAACCCCGTCACGTCGGTCAGCGCATGCACCGCCGGCATGTCAGCGAGCTCAACGCCCGGTGTATTCAGCTTGGTGGTGCTGGCAAGCATCTGCTGATAAGCCAAGTCAGACAGCTCACCCTTTTTCATCGCCGCGCTCATGATGCCGACACCCAGGCCCTTGCCGAGGATCAGCACATCGCCGTCCTCAGCGCGGTCGTTGCGCTTGACCTTGTCCGGATGAATCAGGCCCAGCACGACGAGGCCGTAAATCGGCTCCGGAGAATCGATGGAATGGCCGCCGGCAATCGGTATGCCGATGGACTGACACATGGCAAGACCGCCAGCGGTGATGCGCTGGGCAACGCTCATCGGCATCTTGCCGACGGGGATGCCCAGCAATGCCAGCGCCATGAAGGGTTTGCCGCCCATCGCGTAAACATCGGATATCGCATTGGTCGCGGCGATACGGCCGAAATCGTACGGATCGTCAACGATGGGCATGAAAAAGTCCGTCGTTGCGATAATCGCCTGCGACTCGTTGATACGATACACCGCCGCGTCGTCACTCGACTCCGTGCCGACGAGCAGATCCTTGAATGCCTGCGCTGCCGGCATTCCCGCCAAAACCTCGCTCAGCAACGCTGGCGTCAGTTTGCAGCCTCAGCCACCGCCGTGCGAAAACTGGGTCAGGCGCAGGGCTGCGGGGTCGATAGCTTTGTTCATGATGGGCTTTTGGAAAAGGTAATGGGTGACTGGTTACTGGTTACTGGTTACTGGTGACTGGTGACTGGTGACTGGTGACTGGTGACTGGTGACTGGTGACTGGTAACTTGTGATTAAGTGATTAGGTGATGCTGGGTTGGGCTTGGGTGGCCGCTGTCTGGATGCGATAATGCTGCATCATGGCTGAAGCAACAGATCATTACGTCAAAAAAGCGCGCGCAACAAGCACGGTCACCGTAGCACAACTCGATCAGTTTGACGAGATCATCGACGTCCGCTCCGAGGACGAATTTGTCGAGGACCACATTCCCGGTGCGGTCAATTATCCCGTCCTGAACAACGCCGAACGCGCAGAGGTCGGCACCATCTACAAACAGGTCTCGTCGTTCGACGCCAAAAAAATCGGCGCGGCGCTGGTCAGCGCCAATATCGCCCGCCACCTGCGCGAACATTTGCTGCAACGCCCGCGTGACTGGCGCCCTCTGGTGTATTGCTGGCGCGGCGGCGGCCGCAGCGGCGCCCTTGCCCATGTGCTGGCGCAGATCGGCTGGCGCACCGGCCAGCTCGTGGGCGGCTACAAAGTCTATCGCCGCACGGTGATCGATGACCTGCAGACTTTGCCGTCACGATTCGACTGGCGCGTGGTCTGTGGCATGACCGGCACCGGCAAAAGTCTGCTGCTGCGGGCGCTGCGCAGCCAGAGTGCGCAGGTGCTCGATCTGGAGGCGCTGGCGGCACACCGCGGTTCCGTGCTGGGCAATCTGCCCGACGCACCGCAACCGGCGCAGAAACTGTTTGAAAGCCGGGTCTGGCATGCGTTGCGGCAATTCGATCCGCAGCGCCCGGTGTTTGTCGAATCGGAAAGCAAAAAAATCGGCAACCTGCGCGTGCCGGAGATGCTGATCGAAGCCATGTGGCAAAGCAGTTGTGTCGTGGTCGAAGCCAATATGGCGGTGCGTATTGCCCTGCTCAAGGATGAATACGCACATTTCCTCAGCGACGCCCCGCTGCTCAACACCCAGCTCGATTGCCTGCGGTCGCTGCACGGCCACGCGGTGATCAACGACTGGCAGGCCCTGGCGCGGAGTCAGGCCTGGGACCAACTGACCGGGGAATTACTGGTCAAACACTACGATCCGGCCTACACGCGCGCCATCAACAATCACTACCCGCGACTGCCGCAGGCCGCACGGTTTGCACTGTGCGCCCATTCAACGCTGGCAATGCAGCAGCTCGCACGCGAAGTGCTTGCGGAAACGCCGACGATGTTCGCTGCGCGGCGTTGCGGTACGTTGCAGCAATAAGTCAAGTGCATGACAGACTCAAGGCCAAGCTGCCAGTCTTGGTTTTGCAACGGGTTGTTGCATGCTGCGCAAAATTGAGCCAAGATATCTTCAAGTTCACTATCGCAGCCACGAAACCGCCAGCGTGCCGGATCAACCAGCACCAGACTTCGAGCTCCCCGCCACGGGGGGCAAAATTTTCAAGCCGGAAGCCCTGCGCGGCCAGTCGACGGTTCTCTACTTCTACCCCAAAGACAACACCCCCGGCTGCACCACTGAAGGCCAGCAGTTCCGCGACCTGCACCCGCAGTTCGTCAAAGCCGGCTGCGCGGTATACGGCATTTCACGCGACAGCCTGAAATCGCACGAAAACTTCAAGGCCAAGATGGCCTTCCCCTTCGACCTGCTCAGCGATGCCGATGAAGTCGCCTGCAAGTTGTTTGATGTCATCAAAATGAAAAATATGTATGGCAAAAAGGTGCGCGGCATCGAGCGCAGCACTTTCGTCATCGACGGTAACGGCATGATTCGCCGCGAGTGGCGCGGCGTCAAAGTGCCCGGACATGCGCAGGAGGTACTGGAATTCGTAAAAACCCTGACCTGACCTCCCGCGCGCCATTTTTTGCAGTGCGTTCCGTGTCAATTCGGTCATCACGTCCCTCTGGAGGCTCATGATTCAGCGCAACAAGGCTGCACCTTCGTCTGCCGTTGTCACCCGCATCTCCACCACTGCCACCAAGCTGTTCGTGGTGGACACCAACGTGCTGATGCATGACCCGACCAGCCTGTTCCGCTTCGAGGAACATGACATCTTCATCCCGATGGCCACCCTCGAGGAACTCGACGGCAACAAGAAGGGCATGTCGGAGGTTTCGCGCAACGCGCGCCAGGCCAGCCGTTACCTTGACGAAATGATCGGTGCGCTGCAGGGGGATATTTCCGCCGGCATCCCGCTTGAACTGCACGGCGACAAGGCCGCGACCGGCCGGGTTTTTCTGCAGACCGAAGCCATCAACAGCGAACTGCCGTCCAGCCTGCCCAGCGGCAAGGCCGACAACCAGATCATCGGTGTGGTCAAACACCTGCAGGAGGTTCACAGCAAGCGGCAGGTCATCCTGGTGTCGAAAGACATCAACATGCGCATCAAGGCCCGTGCACTGGGTCTAGCCGCCGAGGATTATTTCAATGACAAGGTCCTCGAAGACACCGACCTGCTCTACACCGGCATCTGCGCACTGCCGGTGGATTTCTGGGACACCCACGGCAAGGACATGGAATCCTGGCAGCAGGCGGGACATACCTATTACCGGGTGCAGGGCCCGCTGTGCCGCAGCCTGCTGGTCAACCAGTTTGTCTACCTCGAAGGCGATCAGCCGTTCCAGGCCCAGGTGCGCGAGCTCAGCGGCAAGACTGCAATCCTGCAAACCCTCAAGGACCACAGCCACCAGCGCAACAACGTCTGGGGCATCACCGCACGCAACCGCGAACAGAATTTTGCGCTGAATGCGCTGATGAATCCGGACATCGATTTCATCACCCTGCTCGGCCAGGCCGGCAGCGGCAAAACGCTGATGACGCTGGCCGCCGGTCTTGCGCAGACGCTGGACGAAAAACTGTTCTCGGAGATCATCTTCACCCGGGTCACCGTGCCCGTGGGCGAGGACATCGGCTTCCTGCCCGGCACCGAGGAGGAAAAAATGAATCCGTGGATGGGCGCACTCGAGGACAATCTCGATGTGCTCAACAAGACTGATGACGAAGCCGGTGAATGGGGCCGCGCGGCAACCCGCGACCTGATCCGCTCACGCATCAAGGTGAAGTCGCTCAATTTCATGCGCGGCCGCACTTTCCTCAACAAGTTCCTGGTCATCGACGAGGCGCAGAACCTGACGCCGAAGCAGATGAAAACCCTGATCACCCGCGCCGGCCCCGGCACCAAGGTCGTCTGCCTCGGCAACATCTCGCAGATCGACACGCCGTACCTGACCGAAGGCAGTTCGGGGCTGACCTATGTGGTGGACCGGATGAAGGGCTGGCAGCACGGCGGCCATGTCACGCTGATGCGCGGCGAACGTTCGCGGCTGGCGGATCACGCAGCGGAAGTGCTTTGATTCCTCACACCAGAGCAAACAAATTCCGTTCGTTCTGAGCCCTTCGGCAAGCTCAGGACAGGCCCTGTCGAAGGACAACAGGGCTTCGACAAGCTCAGCCCGAACGGTATCACTGAGTCATGTCATGAACAGCAAGGCACGTTGAATGCGCGCCGGTCAGAACGAGTTGTCGCCGCCGGCGTAACTCTCGAAGCGGGTATGACGGCCGAGGAAGGTCAGGTCGATCTTGCCGACCGGGCCGTTACGCTGCTTGGCGATGATGATTTCGGCGATGCCCTTGCGCGGCGTGTCCTGGTTGTAGACTTCATCGCGGTAGATGAACAGGATCACGTCGGCGTCCTGCTCGATGGCACCGGACTCGCGCAGATCCGACATCATCGGCCGCTTGTCCTGGCGCGAATCGACACTGCGGTTCAGCTGCGACAGCGCAATCACCGGCACCTTGAGTTCCTTGGCGAGACCTTTCAGCGAGCGTGAAATCTCGGCGATCTCGGTGGCGCGGTTCTCCTCGCGCCCCCCCGAGGTTCCGGACATCAGCTGCAGGTAGTCGATCACGATCAGCGACAGCCCGCCGCACTGGCGGTGCAGGCGCCGCGCCCGGGAGCGTACTTCCAGCGCGTTCAGCCCGGCGCTGTCGTCGATGTGAATCTGCGTGTCGTTGAGCTTGCCCACGGCATCGACCAGCCGCGGCCAGTCTTCTTCCTTGAAGGTCCCCGTGCGCAACTGGTGCTGGTCAACCCGCCCCACCGAACCGATCATCCGCATCGCAAGCTGCGGGCCGGACATTTCCATGCTGAACACGGCGACGGCTTTTTTGCTCTCCAGCGCCGCATGCTCCACCATGTTCATCGCCAGCGCGGTCTTGCCCATCGACGGACGCCCGGCGATGACAATCAGCTCGCCCTGCTGCAATCCGGAGGTATAACGGTCGAGATCGACAAAGCCCGTCGACAGCCCGATGACATCGTTTTTGTTCTCGCGGCCGTAGAGCATGTCGATACGCTCGACGGTTTCCGTCAGCAGCGGATCGATCTTGACGAAGCCCTGTTTGGTCTTGGCCCCGGTCTCGGCAATCTGGAACACCCGCGCCTCGGCCTCGTCGATCAGCAGCAGCGCATCCTTGCCGCTGGGGGTGTAGGCGGAGTCGGCGATCGCCGTGCCGACGGCGGCAAGGCTGCGCATGATCGAACGTTCACGCACGATTTCGCCATAACGCCGGATGTTGGCCGCGCTCGGCGTGTTCAGCGCCAACGAACCGATGTACGCCTGCCCGCCGACATCAGCCAGCTTGCCGCTGCGCTCCAGAACCTCGGCAACCGTCAGCGCATCCGCCGGCTTGTTGTGTTCAACGAGCTGCGCGATGTGCTGGAAAATCGTGCGGTGGTCGGCGCGGTAAAAATCGCTTTCGTTGACGACATCGGCAATGCGATCCCAGGCCGCGTTGTCGAGCAGCAGGCCACCGAGCACCGACTGCTCCGCTTCAACGGAATGCGGCGGCGTGCGCACGGCATCCAGCTGTGCGTCTTTGGTAATCGGGGTGGCGAGCTGCACCATCTTGACGGGTCTTATATAACCTGTTGTTTTTAAAGGATAATTTAAGTGGGATCGAGCGCAAAGAAAGATGGCAAAAAACGTTCCTGCGGTCGCGATGCCAGCCTGTGATCAATTCAATCTACAGAAAAAAAAGGGCTGTCGCCAGCCCTTTTTCTTGATCGCAAAAAACGCTTTTGATTCAGTGCAGTACTGACCGGATTCTGCAGTCAATCAGCGCCTCCCCTGAAGCGGGGGACATGCAAGGGAGGCATGCACCACCTCCTTGCACCGGTTTCCTGTTCAGGAACTACGCAGCATCCCCGAGCACTGACACCGTGATCGAGGCGATCACATCGGTGTGCAGCGCGACTTTCAGCGGATAGTCGCCGATGGTTTTCAGCGAACCTTCCGGCATGCGAATCGACGCCTTCGGCACATCGAAGCCGAGGGTTTTCAGCGCGTCCGAAATGTCCGAGTTGGTGACTGAACCGAACAGCTTGCCGTCAACGCCGGCCTTTTGCGTGATCTGCACCATCAGGCCTTCGAGCTTCGCGGATTTTTCCTGCGCTTGCGCCAGAATATCGGCCTGCGCCTTTTCGAGCTCGGCGCGGCGCTTTTCGAATTCCGCCATGTTGACGGTGGTTGCGCGTTTTGCCTTGCCCTGCGGGATCAGGAAATTGCGGGCATAACCGTCCTTGACGCGGACCACATCACCCAGCGTTCCCAGGTTCGTAACTTTTTCAAGCAATATGACTTGCATGTCTGGCCTCTCAGTGCAGGTCGGTGTACGGCAGCAACGCGAGGAAACGCGCGCGTTTCACCGCAATCGACAACTGGCGCTGAAAATGCGCCTTGGTGCCCGTGATCCGGGCCGGGATGATCCTGCCGTTTTCGTTGATGAAGTCCTTCAGGATGTTGATGTCCTTGTAGTCCACCTGCTTGATACCTTCAGCGGTGAACCGGCAGAACTTGCGGCGACGGAACAGGGCATTGCCCTTTTTGCGACCGTCCTTGCCCTTGCCCTTGAACTTCCCTTTACCACCACTTCCGCCCATTCTTGGCATATGCGTTTCCTTTTTTAACTTATCGACTTTTTCCAAAAACATGACAGCCTCACCAGAGGCGTGTTTTTGTCATTATTTATGCAACTTTCAATAATTCCATGCCCGTAACATGCAGGACCACTTGCCTGCTCATGCGATGCTTGCGGTTGAGAAATCCCTGCACCGTGATCTGCCCCCCCTGACGCATTTGCGCGATGCGGGTGGCCAGGTCTCCCGTAGCCTTGGCCGGCATGTCGAATTCCACTTGGCGCTGGCTGCCTGCTTCGTCCTGCTGTGAAGCGTGGGCCAGAGTGAAATCAACAACCGGCAGTCCGGCGGGGGTGTGGCGCAGCGGATCAATCGCGGCCAGGGTTGCACTCAAGCTGACCGTGTTCCCGCTCACTTATTGCAGCTCACTTATTGTGCAGCTCGCTTATTGCAGGCCGCTCAAGCTGCGCTCTCCACGGCCGCGGCGGGCGCAGAAGCAGGCGCCGGTTTGGCCGTCTCGTCGGTGCTGACCGGACGCGATTTTTCTTCGCGCATCATCACCGACGGGCCGGTGACGGCTTCGTCCATGGTGACAGTCAGGTGGCGCAACACGGCATCGTTGAACTTGAAGGCGTGTTCCAGTTCGAGCAAAGTTTCATTGCCGCACTCGATGTTCATCAGCACGTAATGCGCCTTGTGCAGTTTCTGAATCGGGTAAGTCAGTTGGCGGCGGCCCCAGTCTTCGAGGCGATGCATCGTACCCTTGTGGGTGGCAATCATCTGGCGATAACGCTCAAGCATCGCCGGCACCTGTTCGCTTTGGTCCGGATGGACGATCAAAACGATCTCGTAATGTCGCATTTATGGTCTCCTTATGGGCTGTTTGGGCCGCCCGCGATGCGAGCACGGTGCGGCAAGGATGGTGTTTTACAAAAAAACAAGCGCGGCATGACTGCCACGCGAGAGCGGCGGATTATACCGGAACCGCCCCGGGAATCAAGGGCTTGGCACGCCCCTGAAAAGGCTCAGTAAATGATCGCGAGACTGGCGTTGACGCGCTGTTCGTCGGTCTGGCGGGTACCGTGGGCCTTCAGGATCTGCGCCACGTCGACCCGGAGACTGACCGTCTTGCCAAAGGCCATGCGCAGGCCAACACCAGTGCTGGCCAGATATTTGCCGGCCTGCTCGCCCGGCAGCGGATCGTTGCGGGTCACCGCGCCGAAGTCATAGAAGCCGACCAGACGCGAGCGCCATTTATCGTTCAAGCCAACCTTGCTGGCAAAATTGGGGGTGTAGACCTCGAGTTGCGTCACATAACCGCGGTCATTCGCGGCTTCGCGCGCCAGGTAGCCGCGCACGGTGTCCGGGCCACCGATGCCGAACTGCTCGCCGGGAACCAGCAGATCCTGGGTGTATTGCCCGACATAGGCAATCCGCGCCTGCCATTCGTTGCGGAAGGCATGGCTGAAACTCGTGCCGTAGCGCAGGATGGTGTAGTCCTCCTGGGCGCCGAAGCGGGTGGCCTGGAAATCAGCAGCCCGGCCGTCGTTGCCGCCGGGGATGTTTCTGGCGAGTGATGCATTGAACGCCCACTCGCTCGCCGTCATCCGCTTCAGGCCGGCATAGCCGATGGAAACCGGGTGCACGGTAATGTCCGGCACAAAACCGATACCCAGCAGCGTCACGTTGTTCTGATAAGCGCGGTAATCAAGGCCGGCGTACACCTTCTGCTCGATATCACCCCACTTCGGCAGGTAATAATTCCAGCGCGCGCCATAGATCGAGCCCTTGCCGCTGACGGCGAACAACCCGCCGACAGTGCCCGAATCCACATCCGAATAACCGGCGAAGAGATCCAGCGAACTGTTCAGCCGATAGTAGGGAATCCGGTAGCCGACGCCGTAGATCGCCACATCGCTCAGATGACCGGGCGAAGTGATGTATTGCAGTGACAGCGTATGGTCGCGATCAAACAGATTGGTGTGCTGATAACCCACACCGAGGCGCCAGTATCCGGTGTCAGCCGTGCCGCTGTTGTCCAGCGTGCCCACCAGCCGCCACGGCCGGTCATCGGTGACCCGCACATTGACATCGACGATGCCTTCGTTGGCGCTGGAGCGCAGCAGCACATTGGTCTGCTTGACCGGATGTTCAGCGGCGATCTGCAGGTTGCGCGCAATGTCGTGGGAATTCGGGGTTTCGCCCTCTTTCACAGAGGGCAGGGCGCGGCGCACGTTTGCATTGCTGAAATGCTCGTTGCCCTCGACAGTCACCTTGCCGATTTTCGGCTGGATGATATTGAAGCGCACCACACCTTTGCTGATGTCCTGCTCCGGCAGCGCCACCTGGATCACGCCGTAACCGCGGTCGCGGTACGCACTCTCCAGCGCTTCCAGCGCACGCTGCACGTCGGCAAAATCCTTGTCCTTGCCGGTGAACGGGGTGACCAGGCGCTGCACGGTCGCGGCACCGAGTATCGAATCACCGGTGACTTCAAAGCTCTGGATCGCGAATTTGGGCGGGGGCGTCACGACATCCTGCGCCAAGGCATGGCCGGAAACGCCCAGCAGGGTGAGCAATATTACCCAACGGCGCCACGCAATTGATCTATAAGTTGATATATAAGTCATTGTTTTATAAATCTTATTTAATTAAGTGCGCCCCTGACACAGCGCGATCCGGTAACACTCCCGACAACGCGATGTCCCTGCTTACGCCATGAATTATCGCAGGTTTTTTGATTTTTTCCACGATTTCAACCCTGTTGCCAGCGCAAATCCACAAAAAAAACCCCTGATGCATCGCATCAGGGGTTCATTCATCAGGTCAGCCGCTAGCGGCAAACCGGCGCTTCCTTTTCCTTGCCCTTCTTCAGGTCATCGAACAAGTCCTTGTCTTTCTCGGCATCCGGTGGCTCGGTCGATTTACCCAAGGCCACGATCAAGGCGTCACTCGGGATGTTCAACGCCGGCGTGCTGCCCCCGCCGCCATAGGCCACCAGCAGGTTGGTGCCGAGTATCGCCGGACTGCCATCCGCCCTGAAGCCCGTGCCTGTCAGCGAATCAAACACCACGCCTTCAATGCCGTTGATGAAAAAACCACCACTGGTCAGCATCGGGAACGTCAGGTGTATGGTGCTCGGTGCGCCCGCATCGACAGTGCCACTGTTATTGATGTTGACCACACCACCGACCGTCATGAAGACATCCGGGTTGCCGAGGATATAGCTGCTATCCACGGTCACGTTGCCGCCGGTGTTGATGAAGGCATTACCACCACCGTAAATGGATGCGCCATTAGTCAGGGTGAGACTACCTGTCGCACCGACGCTGGCACTGCTTTGCGCATACAAATAAGAGTTATCCAGCGCGACATTGACTCCACCCAGGCCGGCCGTGCCAGTGCTGTCGATACTCGCGCCATTGACCAGCGATACGTTGCCGGCCGCGGCTACGACGATAGAAGCTGCCCCCCCGCCACCAGCAGACAGCGTGTTTCCACCAGCAGACGTAGAATCCAGCGTGATGTTGCCGCCAGCCACCAGTGTCATGCCGGCATTGCCGCCAACCTGCGCATAACCGCCGTAAACGCTACCTCCAGCCCCTTCGAACTGGATGTTACCCCCCGCAAGCAGGGTCAATCCCGCTGCACCACCTGTAACGGGAGTGCCGGGACTGCCAGACCCACCGGAGCCCCCCCCGGCCTCAAGAGAACTGTTGCTGACCGTGATACCCCCGGCCGCTGAAATCAATACCGTAGCATTACCGCCACTCCCGCCAATGCTGGATTCAGCGCCGTCCGCACCTTGCGCCCTCACTGATGACGAATTGGTAATCGATATCGCCCCGCTCGAATTAAGCGTCGTTGTGGCCGAGCCGCCATTGGCAAAGCCAGAGTAATCCACGTAACTGCCCGCGGCGGAAACATCGGACGACTCAATTGTGATACTGGCACCATTCAAGCTTAGCTCCGCATAGCCTCCTGCGCCAATTGCACGACCTTCACCGCCATCAGCCGAGACATAAGCACCACTGATCAAAATACCGCCGCCGGTAGACGTCAGGCTGACCGCGGCAAAGCCGCCGTTGCCGCCGCCGGGACCGCTGCCACCGCCGCCGCCTTGTGCCGAAACGTTGCCCATCACGCTGATGTTGCCGGCCGTAAGAAATGTGACCACACCGTCGCCGCCGTCGCCGCCGGGTCCTCCGCCATACGCGCCGGAAGAGCCACCGCTACCACCCCTCGCCCCCCTGCCCTGGACAAAACCGCCGCTCGCCACTGTAATGCTACCGGCATTCATCATGACTTTGCCGTCGCCGCCGCGGCCACCGGCGCCGCCGCCACTGCCGCCACTGCCGCCACTGCCGCCTTGGGCCTCAACGGTGCCCATCACGCTGATGGGGCCACTCGCAACAATCAATTCGACCACACCGTCGCCGCCGCGGCCACCGGGGCCACCGAATCCCGCCGAGCCGGAAGAGCCGCCGGTACCACCCCTCCCCCCCCTGCCCCGCACCAGACGGCTACTCTCCACCGTAATGCTGCCGGCCGTCATCATGACTTTGCCGTCGCCGCCGCGCCCGCCAGCCGCGCCCGAAGAACCGTAACCGCCCGCACCGCCGTTCGCTTGAACATTGGTGTCGATCGTCAAACCACCGGGCGCGGTCAACGATATCGTCGCATTGCCACCGTTGCCGCCAGCCGCGCCCGAAAGACCGTAACCACCCTCGCCGCCATCCGCGGTGATTGAGTTGTTGATCTGCATCGAACTGCTCGAAGTCAGGGTAATCGTGGCATTGCCACCGGCCTGGCCTACGGCATTGTCCCCGTTACCGCCACGCGCATAAACCGATTGGTCGACCGTCAACATGCCACCCGTCAACTCAACGTTAATCGTTGCGTTCCTGCCGTTACCAACCGAGGAATTATCGACGGTGATGCCGTTCACTCCACCGACAGACCCGATGGTCAGGTCGCCGGAATTCTTGAAGGCAAAGGAACCGATGGCGCGGCCCGCGATAGTACCCACCGTATTAGCCGCACCGGGATTGTTCAGGCTGACCATGCCGGAATTACTGACTGCAAGCAACTGGGACGCGGTCAGTGATCCGGGTGCGCCCTGCACAATGTTGCCACCGGCGATCAGCTTGATATCGCCGCCGGTTGTGATTGGGGCATTCAGTTGAATGGCGCCAACAGAACCGACTGTTGGAGTAACCATTGAAAAACCATCCCAGCCCGCGTACAGATTGACACCGCCGCCGGTACCACTGTTGGTAATGGCGTTATTGACCTCAATATTATTGACTGCGATCAGCGTCAGCGCGCCATCGCCACCGCTGCTGCTCCAGGAAACATCGTCATTAACGTAGATGTTACCAACACCTGGCGTCCCGCCACTATCCGAAACAATCGTGACATTGGTGCCCCCGCCATAAGCCAGTTGTGCGGCGAGCGTTGAACCGGAAATGTCGCCGCCGTATGCCGAGGAAATGAAAAAATCATTCGGGTCGATCAGCCATGTTCCCGCCTTGCCGCCACCGCCACCAGCCGCGGTAATGATTGCGCTGTCGGCAATCCTCACCTTGGCCGCCGAGGTTTCGATGAAACCGCCATTACCCGCCGTACCTGAGGCATCCATTTTCCCGGCCACTTCGGTGACACCATCGGTCATGTTCGACAATGCGATGATCTCGCCGCCGCTGGTGCCACGCGCGCTGGTCAAGCTGCCGGCTTCGAGCAGGGTTTTTTTCGTTGACTTCAGTACGATGCGGCCACCCTCAGACACCGCGCTGTCAGCACTGATCGTGCCGCTTTGTTTGATCAGTCCGGCGTAGATGCCGATGCGTCCCGCTTCAGCGGTGATGGTGCCGAGGTTGCGCGCTTCGTTGTCCGGCGCGACGATTTCCACACGCAGGTTCGGTGTGCCGGGGTTGACCAATTCGACGCTGTTGCCCGCCGCCAGCACCACTTCGCCGTTGGGGCTGGTGATCAGGCCTTCATTGCTGACCGCCTTGCCGACCAGATAGACACTGCCGCCGGTGATGCTGCCCTGGTTCACCACGCTGCCGGCACCGGCACCGTCGGTGAAACGCATGCGGTTGTTGAGGAAATCGTCGTTGCTGAGGTTCAGTGTCGAGGCGACCAGGCCGGCGACATTGATCTGCGCGCCAGCGCCGAAGAGGATACCGTTGGGGTTGATCAGGAATACGCGGCCGTTGGACTGCAGCGCGCCGAGGATGGCCGAGGGGTCACCGCCAGTCACACGATTCAGCACCGCGGACAGGGCCGAGGGCTGGATGAATTTCGTCAGCTCATTGACGCCGATCGAGAACGAGCCCCAGTTGATGATCGCGTTGTGGCTGTTGGTGATGTTGAGGATGTTGCCGGCGGTGGCGAAGCTTGCGGTGCCGTTGACCACCGTGGGGGCGGTCGGGTTCGCCAGCACCGGGCCGGAGAAACAGGCCGCGACCGCAAGAGCGGCTGCGGTGGGACGAATAAAATTGGAATGCGCGCGGTTCGCGGATTGAACGCGGTACGAAGCAGGCTTAGCCATAAAAACCCCCTGAGCTTGTTGTCCCGGCGACCTGCGCGGTTGGGCGTTGCAGCAGCCATTCCCGCGGCCGTCCGAATACTGTTCAGATTATAGGCGAGAAATCCACGCCAGCGTTAAAGTCCATAAGGATTTTTGCGGGACAGTGTGACAATTCACACGGTTGTCACTTCACCAGCCTTCGGCCAGTTCAGCCTGGGGAAAAGGCAGTCCCTGTGCTTTCCAGATTGCCTCGGTTTGGTGCAGCACGCCATCGGCTGCACCGATCCAGTCGGGATGGCGCTCCAGTTTGCGCTTCACCTGAAAATCCTCCACTGGTCCGGCAACGCCGAAACGCCGGTTCAAATCTGCGGCGATTTGCATCAGCCGCTCGCGGCCATAGGCCACAACCTGCCACCGCTGGTCCAGCGCCAGGCCGCTGCCTGCCAGTTGCAGGTGGTAGTAGCGCCAGTAGCCGAGATAGGCGTCGATGTAGCGCAGGTGCTGTGTCTGCTCCAGCGCAGTCCCCGCGGTCAGCAGATCCCGTTCCGCCCACACTTCGATGTTGCTGCGCGCCCTGAACAGGCCATTCGCCGGCAAACCACCGGATTTCTCGTACGTAGAAATGCAGGCTGCCAGCGGATGGCGCAGCGTGATCAGGTATTCGGCATCAGCACCGAACACGCTGTGGAAAAACCCGCCCTGGTATGCCGCTTTGGTGGCTTTTTTCGGCACGATGATCTTGCCGTCGATCGCCGGCCGGTCGCCAAACCAGGCTTCGACCATCGCCAGATATTCCGCGGTCTGCAACAACATGCTGGTGTGACTGTTGTAGCCGGCGCCAAAACTGTACGGCGTCGCATTCGGAAAACCGTCATGGGCAATGACGCCGGGCACCTGTGTCGGATCCTGCCCCAGCGCGCGAAACAACTGCTTGGTCAGATAGGTGCCGCCATGGCGCGGACAACCCACCACCAGAATGAAGCGGAAACGGCGGTGAAACGCCGCCAGCTTCGCCTCGTCGCCGGTCAATAACGCAGCAAACAATTCATAGGCACGAAAAATCACCTGCTGGCCGACCGGATGCGCAATCACCGATTCGGCGACGTCGCGCGCGTGCTCCACGCGCTTTTCGCTTTCTGCCGGCACCAGCACTTCCGACACCTGGTCATGCCACAGTGCATCCATCGCGCGGCCGTGGATACGGCGATACAGAAAATCAACCAGTGCCGGTGATACCGGCAAATCGCGGTCGCTCAGTTTGATTTCAACGCCCATTTATGGAGCCAGGTGACTAAGTGATTAAGTGATTGTGCAGCCAAATGCAGTTTACGTGATGCCCCGCGACCCAATTACCTAATCACACAATCACTGAATCACTGAATCACTGAATCATGTTAATACCGCGCTGGCGGCGCGCTTCGGCGAGGCAGATGCCCGCCGACACCGACACGTTGAGGCTTTCGACGCTGCCCAGCATCGGAATGCGCGCCAGTTCATCGCAGGTTTCGCGGGTCAGCCGGCGCATGCCCTCACCTTCGGCACCGAGCACCCAGCCCAGCGCGCCCTCGAGTTTGACGCCGTATAAATCATGCTCGGCGCGCTCGTCGGCACCAACCAGCCAGATATTGCGTTCCTTCAGTTCGCGCATGGTGCGGGCGAGATTGGTCACCATGATGTAGGGCACGGTGTCGGCGGCGCCGCTGGCGACCTTGGCCACCGTGGCATTGAGTCCGACCGCATGGTCCTTGGGCGCGATCACCGCATGCACGCCCATGCCGTCGGCCACGCGCAGACAGGCGCCGAGGTTGTGCGGATCGGTCACGCCATCAAGCAGCAACAGCAGCGGCGGCTCGCTCAGTTCATCGAGCACATCTTCAATGTGCGTGGGCATGCGCACGGCTTCCACCCGCGCCGCAACACCCTGGTGCCGCGCCTGCCCGGTCATGCCGTCGAGGCGTTTGGCATCGACCAGCATTACCCGCGCGCCGCGTGTTTCAGCCAGTGCCAGCAGGTCTTTCGCCCGTCGGTCATTACGACTGCCGTCAAGATAAATCTCGCGCACCGTGCCCTCGCGCTGACGCAGGCTGCTGGTGACGGCGTGAAAACCGTGGATCAGGCGTAATTCACTCATGGTTCTGGAAAAATGGTGAGTGGTGAGTGGCGAGTGGCGAGTGGTGACTGGTGACTGGTGACTGGTGACTGGTGACTGGTGACTGGCAACTGGTAACTGGCAACTGGCAACTGGCAACTGGCAACTGGCAACTAATTGATTTTATTCGTTATTTTACCATTCTATCCGGCCAATACAAAATCGATGCGCGCCGCATTCAGATCGACCTTGGCAATTTTCACCCGCACCCGATCACCGAGTCGATAACGCTGCTTGGTACGCTCGCCCATCAGTTCGTGTTTGCCGGCATCGTACTTGAAGTAATCCTTGCCCAGATCGGAGATGTGCACCAGCCCTTCGACATAAATGCCATCGAGTGCAACGAATGCGCCGAACGCTGCCACACCTGCCACGCTGCCCATGAACACTTCACCGACGCGATCACGCATGTAATAACACTTCAGCCACGCTGTCACGTCGCGCGTCGCCTCGTCGGCGCGACGCTCGGTCATCGAACACTTCAAACCCAATTCGCCCCAGTCACCCGGCTCGTATTTTTTGCCATTGAGCACCGTCTTGATCGCGCGATGCACCAGCAGATCCGGATAACGGCGGATCGGTGAAGTGAAATGGGTGTACGACTCGTAAGCGAGGCCGAAATGACCATTGTTTTTCGGCGTGTACACCGCCTGTTTCAGCGAACGCAGCATCACTGTCTGCAGCAACTGCTCATCCGGCCGGCCTTTGACCTTGGTCAGGAGCTTGGCGTAATCGGAAGCATGCGGCGTCTCGCCGCCGCTCAACTGCAGCCCGAATCCCTTCAGAAAATCGCGCAGGGCTTCGAGTTTTTCCGGCGTCGGACCTTCATGGACGCGGTAGAGCATCGGATGTTCATGGCCATGCAGGAAAGCCGAGGCACAGACATTCGCTGCCAGCATGCATTCCTCGATCACGCGATGCGCATCGTTGCGCACCACTGTGACGATGTTTTCGATCTTGCCCTTGTCGTCGAAAATCATCTGGGTTTCGGTAGTTTCAAAATCGATGGCGCCGCGTTTTTTGCGCGATTTCGCCAACTGATGATACAACCGGTACAAGGCCTCAAGGTGCGGCACCAGCGCCTTGCGCTTCTTCGCCGCAGCGCCCTTGGGATCCTCGAGAATGGCAGCGACTTCGGTGTAGGTGAAGCGCGCATGCGACAGCATCACCGCCGGGAAAAACTTGTATTTCTTGATATTGCCGTGGACGTCGATCTGCATGTCGCAGGCCATCGCCAGCCGCTCGACATCCGGGTTGATCGAACACAAACCGTTTGAAATCGCTTCCGGCAGCATCGGAATCACCCGCCGCGGAAAATACACCGAGTTGCCGCGCTCGCGCGCTTCCATGTCCAGCGCATCGCCGGCCTGCACGTAATGGCTGACGTCGGCGATCGCCACCACCAGGCGGAAACCGCTGCCCTCGGGCTCGCAATACACGGCATCGTCAAAATCCCGTGCCGTCTCGCCGTCGATGGTGACCAGCGGCATGTCGCGCAGGTCGACACGGCCGCGATGGTCGGTGCTGCGCACGGTCTTCGGCAGCTTCGCCGCAAGCGCCTCAGACTCCGGTGAAAATATCCACGGCAGCGCATGTTTGCGCAGTGCGATTTCGATTTCCATGCCCGGGTCGGCATAGTTGCCGAGGATTTCGACCACCCGCGCCAGGGGCTGCGCCTGGCGCCCCGGCTGGCTGATGATTTCGACCGTCACCACCTGCCCGACCCGGGCCTTGCCCGCCTCGCCTGCCGGCACCACAAATTCCTGGCTGATGCGTTTGTCTTCGGCGGCGACAAAAGTCACGCCGTGTTCGATGTGCAGGCGGCCGACGAATCGTGTCTGGCCGTGTTCCAGCACTTCAACAATTTTCCCTTCCGGCCGGCCGCGGCGGTCCAGGCCGCTGATACGCGCCATGACGCGGTCGCCATGCAACACTTTCTGCATTTCCCCCGGCCCGAGGAACAGATCCGGGCCGCCGTCTTCGCGCTGCATGAAACCGAATCCGTCCTTGTGGCCCAGCACCCGGCCGCGGATCAGGTCCAGTTTCTCGGCGACGCACAGGTCGCCGCGCCGGTTGCGCATGATCTGGCCGTCGCGCTCCATGGCGCCGATGCGGCGGGCGAAGGCATCGCCCTCGCGTTTACCGATGTCGAGTTGCTTGATCAGATCTTTTTCGTCCATCGGCACGCCGGCCTCGATCAGGACCTCCAGGATCAGTTCACGGCTCGGCACCGGGTGTTCATAACGTTCTGCTTCACGCGCCATGAACGGGTCACGGGCGCGTCTCGGGGCTTGCCCGGATGAGGTGGTTTTTTTAGGTTTTTTCATTTGAATTAATAGCTTTCATGGGCTAGAATCCCGCCCTCGCCCAGATGGCGGAATTGGTAGACGCACCAGCTTCAGGTGCTGGCGGGTAATACCGTGGAGGTTCGAGTCCTCTTCTGGGCACCAAAGTTCAGTGATGGCCGCGGAGTGATGATTCTTGTTCATCACTCCGCGCTCCACACTGTCAGTCAAACGGATTACGGCGAACGATAGTATGTTCGCGATCCGCTCCAGTAGAAACAATATCAATCGGCACACCGCACACCGCCTGCATGCGGTTGAGGTAATTGCGCGCGGCAAGCGGAAGTTCGTCGAAGCGTGTAATGCCTACTGTGCTGTCCTGCCAGCCCGGCATTTCTTCATACACCGGCTGGCATTCAGCCAGCAGTTCCGCACCGAACGGCAGGATGTCGCGCAGGACACCGTTCATCCTGTAAGCGATGCCGAGTTGCACGCTTTCCATGCCGTCGAGCACATCGAGCTTGGTCACGCACAGCCCCGACACGCCGTTGATCTGGATCGAACGTTTCAATGCTGCCGCATCAAACCAGCCGCAGCGCCGCGGCCGGCCGGTGGTTGCACCGACCTCATTGCCGCGCGTGGCGATCTGGCGGCCGATATCGTCATCGAGTTCTGTCGGAAACGGCCCGGAACCGACGCGTGTGGTGTAGGCCTTGGTAATACCCAATACGTAATGCAGGCTCTGCGGACCGATGCCTGCCCCGGCGGCAGCCGCGCCCGCGACGCAGTTGCTGGAGGTCACGAAGGGATAGGTGCCGTGATCGACATCGAGCAGCGTACCCTGAGCACCTTCAAACAGCAGATTTTTACCGGCTTGCTGCGTTTCATAGAGCAAGCGCGGCACATCGGCGACCATCGGCTTGATGCGTTCGGCATAGGCCATGGTGTCATCCAGCGTTTTCTGGAACGGCACGATATCGACTTTGAAATAATTCTTCAGCACGAAATTGTGGAAATCCAGCACTTCGCCGAGCTTCGCCGCAAAACGTTCGCGGTGGAACAGGTCCTGCAGCCGGATCGCGCGCCGCGCGACCTTGTCTTCATAAGCCGGGCCGATGCCGCGCCCGGTGGTGCCGATCTTGCCGGCCCCCTTGGCCGCTTCGCGGGCGCGGTCCAGCGCCACGTGATGCGGCAGGATCAGCGGGCAGGCTTCGCTGATTTTCAGCCGCCCCGCCACATCGATGCCGGCGGCTTTCAGCGTATCCACTTCCTCCAGCAGCGCTTCCGGCGAAATCACCACGCCGTTGCCGATGTAACAGGCCACCTTATCGCGCAGGATGCCCGAGGGGATCAGGTGCAACACCGTCTTTTTGCCGTTGATCACCAGTGTGTGTCCGGCGTTGTGGCCGCCCTGGAAACGCACCACGCCTTCCGAGCGATCGGTCAGCCAGTCGACGATCTTGCCCTTGCCTTCGTCACCCCACTGGGTGCCAACCACCACTACATTCCGGCTCATGACCTTGTTGCCCTTTTAACGATATTGACGCCAGTAGCGTCTGAAATATTTATTAATAAAATCAATAACTTAAATTAATTAGTTAATTTTATGGATTAACTTAAATTCTTACCTGATCTTCTCCGTCACCCAGCGACCGGCCCGCCGCAGCAGCATCCGCTCGCAGCCGAGTTCGCTGCGAAACCGGGCATGGCCGGGCAGGTCTTCGATGACCACCGTGCCCCGTGCCCGCAGTGCGGCGATGCGCCGCTGCAAGGCGCCGTCTCCCGGGCGATGCGGCGCCAGCACCCGCGACTCGTGCAGCGCACCGGCACCGGCCGCGAGTTCGCGCAGGTCCATGCTGAAGCCGGTCGCCGGCCGGGCTCGGCCGAAAGCCTTGCCCACCTCGTCGTAACGCCCGCCCTGCGCCATCGCATTGGGGCGGGCCCTGGTGTACGCCGCGAACACGACACCGCTGTGATAGTGATAGCCGCGCAGTTCGCCCAGATCAAAGCTGCGGACCGGCACCAGATCGGCCAGTTGTTTTGACAACGCGGACAGGTCGCGCAGCGCCGCGCGGATCTCCGGCAGCGCTGGCAGCACCCGGCGTGCCCGTGCCAGCACTTCGGGACCGCCATAGAGTTCCGGCAAGGTCGCCAGCGCGGCACGGGTGCTGCGATCCAGCTTGCGCGCCAGTGTCGTGATCGCCGGCGCATCCTTGGCCTGCATCGCCTGGAACAAATCGGCTTCCAGCCCGAGCGGCACGTTCGCGCGGCGCAGTAAAGACCGGAAAACGGCGACGTGGCCGATGTCCAGCGACACTTCACCCACGCCGGCAATCTGCAATGCACGCAGCATCAGGCGCTGCACCTCGACATCGCTTTCAATGCCGCGGTGACCGTAGATTTCGGCGCCGATCTGCAGCGGCTCGCGCGTCCGGTTCATGCCGTCGGGGAGTGTGCGCAGCACGCTGCCGGCGTAACACAGACGCGCAATCCCGCCGCGGTTCAGCAAATGGGCGTCGATGCGGGCGACCTGCGGCGTGATATCGGCGCGCACGCCCAGCATGCGTCCCGACAACTGGTCCACCAGTTTGAAAGTCTGCAGATCAAGGTCGTGCCCGGTGCCGGTCAACAGCGAATCGACGTATTCCAGCAGCGGCGGCATCACCAGTTCATAGCCATGCACCGCGAAGTCGTCGAGTATGCAGCGGCGCAGCCGCTCGATGCGGCGGGCTTCGCCGGGCAGGATATCCTCGATGTATTCAGGCAGCAGCCAGGTTCTCATGGGAGCAGATCAAAAAGCGCGTTAAACAGGGCCGGTCGGCGCAAAAACGCACATATTATAGAAGCTTGGGGACTCAACCACGCACGAAATAAAGCAGGAGCAGGCCTGCCAGCATCGAGCCCAGCCCGATGAAACGCAGTTGTCCGTCGCTCATTTCGATCAGCCGGCGGAAAGTTTCCCGCCAGACCGCCGGCGCCAGAAACGGCAGCGCGCCCTCAATCACCAGCATCAGGGCAACGGCCACCAGCAGATTGTCAGCCATGCGTGGAGCCGGCGCCGCAGGCCGCCGGTGAACCCGGCAGCCACCGCAACACGATCACTTGCCGCCGGTCTTGCCGCCGGATTTGAAGTATTTGAAAAACTCGGAATTCGGCTCGATCACGAGCACGTCACTCCTGTTCCTGAAACTCGCGCGATAGGCCTCGAGACTGCGGTAAAACGCGTAGAACTCGGGGTTGATCTCATAGGCCTTGGCGTAATTTGCCGAGGCCTTGGCATCGCCCTCACCCTTGATGCGCTGCGCCTCGCGGTAAGCTTCGGCGAGTATGACTTCCTTCTGCTTGTCGGCATCGGCGCGGATTTTTTCAGACTCCGCCGCACCGGTTGAGCGCAGCTCGTTGGCGACGCGTTTACGCTCCGCCTCCATCCGGCCGTAGACCGAGCCGCTGACTTCCTGCGGCAAATCAACGCGCTTCAGGCGCACGTCCAGCACTTCGACGCCGATCTTCGAGGCATCCTCGTTGGCCTTTTTGCGCATCAGTTCCATGATCTTGTCGCGTTCACCGGACACCACGTCGTGCACCGTGCGATTGCCGAACTCGGCGCGCAAGCCGTCATTGATGGTCTGCAGCAGCCGGGTCTGTGCGCGCAATTCGTCGCCGCCCACCGAGGTGTAATAGTTGAGCACATCGGTAATTCGCCATTTGACGAACAGGTCGACCAGCACGTTTTTCTTTTCCGATGTCAGAAACCGCTCCGGCTCGGCAGAATCAATGGTCAGGATGCGCACATCAAAAAATCGCACGTTGTCGAGCAGCGGCAGCTTGAAATACAGGCCCGGCTCCTTCTGGATGGCGACGACCTCGCCCAACCGGAACACGATTGAATTCTGGCGTTGATCGACCACGAACATCGACATCGACAGGATCAGCAGCAGCACGACTGCGCCGACCAGGATTGGAGCAAAATTGCGTTTCATCAGCGGCCCTCCCGGTCACGGCTGCGGAAGGCTTCACGACCCCGCGCCGCGCTGTCAGCGGCCGGCTCGGCCGGTTTCGCCTGCGGCGCTGCCTCGGCGGCAACCACACCCGCCGTCGACATCTGCATCAGTTTGTCGAGCGGCAGATAGAGCATGTTGCCGCCGCTTTTCTGGTCAATCAGGATTTTGCTGGTATTGCTCATGATCTGCTGCATGGCATCGAGATAAAGACGATCACGCGTCACCTGCGGCGCTTTGGAGTATTCGGCAACCACCTGGCGGAAGCGCGAAGCATCACCCTGCGACTGCTCGATCACGCGGCTGCGATAACCTTCGGCCTCCAGCATCAACCGCGAGGCCATGCCGCGCGCGCGCGGGATCACGTCGTTGGCATAGGCCTCGCCCTCGTTTTTCTGGCGCTCGCGATCCTGGCTGGCCTTTACGGCGTCGTCAAAAGAAGCCTGCACCTGCTCCGGCGGCTGGGCGTTCTGCATGGTGACCTTGCTGATGCTGATGCCGGTGCCGTAACGGTCGAGAATTTCCTGCATCAGTTTCTGCGCGCGCGCAGCAACATCCGCGCGGCCTTCAAAAATGACAAAGTCCATGCTGTTGCGGCCGACGATTTCACGGATCGCGGTTTCGGCAGCCTGCAGCACGGAGTCTTCAGGCGCGCGCGTATTGAACAGGAAGTCGCTGGGACTCTTCAGGATGTATTGCACCGCAAACTGGACATCGATGATGTTTTCATCATCGGTCAGCATCAGCGATTCTTTCAGCACCTTGCTCTTCACGGTGTTGCGATAACCGACTTCGACGGTACGCACCTGCTTCACGTTGACGACCTCCGCCGACTCGATCGGATACGGCAGGTGCCAGCGCGGGCCGGCCTGCGTGGTTTCGATGAATTTGCCGAAACGCAGCACGACGCCTTCCTGCCCCTCGTTGACGATGTAGAAACCGCTGGCAATCCACACCACGACGATCAGTGCGACCAGCAGGCCGGCGCCACCGCCCACGGCGCCTGCGCTTGGGCCGCCCCCGGGTGTTTCGCCATTGCTGCTGCTGCCGCCACCCTTGCCGCCGAGGAGTTTGTTGAGTTTGCGGTTGAGGTTGCGCCAGATCTCGTCGAGATCGGGTGGCCCCTGGTTGCCGCCACCCGGACGGCGCCCCCACTGGGGATCATTCAATGACAGCAGCGGTGCCAGCATCCGGGCAACGCCGCTTCTCAGGCGGTCACGCAAAGTCTTGGAAGTTTCAATCATGGGTTCAGAAATTGGATCGAGAGGAATCAAACAGGAATCAGACAGGAATCAAACAGAAGTCAAACAGAAATCAGACAGCTATCAGGCGGCAACAGCCTGGCCTGGTCTCGCGGCTTCCCGCGCGTGTTCGGCGATGGCTTTGCGCAGCAGATCAACACCGTCACCTGTCAACGCACTCAACCAAAGGCGGGAAATTCTAGCACATTCATCCCGCTCAACCCGCGCCGGCAGGCTGCCGCGGTCAATCTTGTTGTAGACCATGACCTGCGGCACTTTGTCGGCGCCGATTTCGGCGAGCACGGTGTTCACGGCAAGGATCTGCGCATCGCGGTCGGCGCTGCTGGCGTCAACCACATGCAGCAGCAGGTCGGCCTGCACGGTTTCTTCCAGGGTGGCCTGGAATGCCTCGACCAGGGTATGCGGCAGATGGCGAATGAAGCCGACAGTATCGGAAACCACCACTGCTGCACCTTCGACGCCGCCGAGACGGCGGGTTGTCGTATCCAGCGTCGCAAACAGCTGGTCGGCGGCGTAGGCGTCGGCCTTGGTAATGCGATTGAACAATGTCGATTTGCCGGTATTGGTGTAACCCACCAGCGATACCGAAAATACATGGGCACGCGCCCGCGACCGGCGCTGGGTGGCGTGCTGGGCGCGCACCTTGGCCAGTTTTTCCTTCAGTACCTTGACCCGCTTGCCGAGCAAGCGTCGATCAGTTTCGAGCTGGGTTTCGCCGGGTCCGCGCATGCCGATACCGCCGCGCTGCCGCTCGAGGTGGGTCCAGCCGCGAACCAGCCGCGTCGACAGATGTTCCAGTTGCGCCAGTTCGACCTGCAGCTTGCCTTCGTGGCTACGCGCACGCTGGGCAAAAATATCGAGGATCAGGCTGGTGCGGTCGATGACGCGGCAGGACAACTGGCGCTCGAGGTTGCGTTCCTGGATCGGGCTCAGCGCATGGTTGAAAATGACCACCGAGGCACCGGTTTCCTGCTGGATGCGGCCGATTTCCTCGACCTTGCCTTTGCCGGCATACAGCGCCGGATCCGGACGGTCGCGACGCCCCCGCACCACTGCGCGTACGTCGACGCCGCCGCTGCGCGCCAGCAAGTGCAGCTCTTCCAGGCTTTCCGCATAATCCGGTTCGCCGAGGTCGAGCGCCACCAGTACCGCCTGGGTACCGCTGCCCGGGCGCTCAAGCATCAAAAAAATAATTCAATAAAATCAATTATTTATCTTGCGCGTCGTCCGGTTGCAGGCTGACTGCACGAGCCGGCACCACGGTCGAAATCGCATGCTTGTAGACCATCTGGGTCACTGTGTTTTTCAACAGCACCACGTACTGGTCGAAGGAATCCACCTGTCCCTGCAATTTGATGCCATTGACGAGGTAAATTGAAACGGGGATATGTTCCTTGCGCAAAGCGTTCAGGAACGGGTCTTGTAGCAGCTGCCCTTTATTACTCATGGCACCCTCTGGGTTGTCGTTATTGGAAAGATCACTCTAGCCTACTTTTCTGCACCTTGCCATAGACTTGGCTGCGGATTCAGCTGCGCTTTGCATCGTCACGGGCAAACGGGTTACGGCCGGCCTTGAATTCCACTTTCAGCGGCGTACCTGTGAGTTTGAACGCGTCGCGGAAAAATCGTTCCAGATAGCGGCGGTAGGTATCCGGCACCCGGTCCAGCGCCGAGCCGTGGATGATGATCCGCGGCGGGTTGTGCCCGCCCTGGTGGGCATAGCGCAGCTTCGGCCGCGTCAGGCCGTGCCGCGGGGGCTGCTGCTGCTGAACGGCCAGCATCAGCATCCGCGTCAGCCGCGGCGTCGACAGTTTTGACATGGCGGCGGCATATGCGTCATCCACCGAACGCAGCACCGCGGCAACCCCCTGCCCCTGCAGGGCAGAGATGAAATGGAAGCGCGCAAAATTGAGGAAATTCAGCTTGCGCGCGCCGTCGCGTTTCACCTGCTCGCGCGTTCCTTCGTCCAGCCCTTCCCATTTATTCACAGCCACCACCAGCGCGCGGCCGGCTTCAAGAATGAACCCTGCAATATGCGCATCCTGCTCGGCGATTTCCTGACTGGCATCCAGCACCAGGATCACGATGTTGGCATCGGCGATCGACTGCAGTGTCTTGATCACCGAAAACTTTTCTGCGACCTCATCGACCTGGCCGCGCTTGCGCATGCCGGCAGTGTCGATCAGCGTGTAGTGTTTGCCGGCGCGTTCGAAATCGATGTAAATCGAATCCCGCGTGGTGCCGGGCTGATCGAACACCACCACCCGCTCTTCACCGAGCAGTGCGTTGACCAGCGTCGACTTGCCGACGTTCGGCCTGCCGACAATGGCGATTTTCGGCTGCTCTTTTCCATCCTTCGTTTCGCGCACCGGCTCCGGAAATTCCGCCAGCACGATATCCATCAGATCACTGACGTGCTCGCCATGTTCGGCGGAAATCGCCAGCGGATCACCGAGGCCAAGCGCATAAAAATCTGCCGCTGCAGCGGCGTGTTTCATGCCTTCGGACTTGTTGACGACCAACCAGATCTTGCGGCCGCTGCGCCTCAGTTCAGCGCTGATTTCGCGGTCCTGACCGGTCAATCCGACGCGCGCATCGACAATGAACAGCACCACATCAGCCTCATCCACGGCCTGCCGGGTCTGGCGCGCCATCTGGTGATAGATGCCGTCCTTGGCCACCGGCTCGAAACCGCCGGTGTCGACGACCAGATAGGGTTTGTCACCGACGCGCCCATCACCGTAATGGCGATCACGCGTAATGCCCGGCACATTGACCACGATCGCATCGCGGCTGCGGGTCAAGCGGTTGAACAGGGTGGATTTGCCGACGTTGGGCCTGCCGACAATGACGACTGTGGGTTTCATGATGGGAGCATGCAGGAATCGCGGCCAGCCACGATGTCCCTGCAGCGATAATCCTTGCAAAATCAAAAACATTAACCGCAGATGAACGCCGATCAACGCCGATAAAATCCAGAACATCGGGAAATCGGCACATTAAAGAAACTCAGGTACTGCTATTACCAGATCATTTGTGATCGCCGCCAGCATATTCTGCCGGGTTGATCTGCGTTCATCGGCGTTAATCGGCGGTTCAATAAAGACCTTTATTGAACGCCGATCGCGAAGACGCCGCCGTTGCGCGTCTGTACGAGGAAAGTGGACAGGTCCAGCGCCAGCGGCGGCACCTGGATCGCACTGCCGTCCGTGGCGATACGCGCGACAAATGCGCCATCTTCGCGCGACAGCACGTGTACATAACCCTGAAAATCGCCGACGATCACGTATCGACCCATGGCCAGCGGCGCGCTTGCCTGGCGGCCATTCAGCTTGTCCTGTTTCCACAGGCTTGCACCGCGACCGCGGTCCAGCGCCAGCACCGCGCTGCGGTCATCGGTCACGTAGACATTGCGCGCGTCCAGTCCCATGCCGGCAATGCTGGATGCGTCGCGCGCCCACAGGGTTTCACCGCGAATCGCATCGAAACAGGCGACCCGCCCCTGAAATGCCACTGCGCAGACTTGCGCGCCATCCACCACCGGATAACTGGTGACGTCAGTGACCCGCTCCAACTCGGTCGCCCCTTTGGGCAAAGCCACCACCGCCTCCCAGCCGACATTGCCGGTCTCCAGCGCGATCGCGACCAGACGACCGCCGGGAAACCCCGCGAACACGCCGCCGCGATACGCCACCACTCCGGCATAACTGCGCAAGGCCAGCGTGGGCAGCGCACGCTGGTACACCCAGCGCTGTTTGCCGTCAGCCGCGTTCAGACCGTAAATGCGGCCATCCCCGGTACGCACCACCACCACACCATCGGCGGCGACCGGCGGCGACAGCACTTCGCCGGTCAACTGGGCTTTCCATGCCGGCTTGCCGGAAGGTTCAAAAGCCAGTACTTCGCCGCGCGCAGTCCCTGCCAGGATCAGCCCGACCCCAGCGCCCACCCCGCCCGACAACGGCGTCGCGGCATCAAAGCGCGTCTGGCTGGCGCCGGTATTGGCAGTAAATCCGGCAATCTGCCCGGATGCACCGGTCACATAGACGGTATTGCCGACGACAGCCGGATAAAAAGCACCGCGCCCCGCCGCACCGGCACTGGCCTGCCAGACGATACGCAGCGTCGCCTGCGACTGGAACTGCACCAGTTCCGCCGGCTTCTGTTTGGGCACAGAACCGAACCAGCTGTCGTACGTGTTCGACACGGTCTGACAACCGGCAAGCAGCATTGCAGCCGCCAGCAATGTGAGCAGGCGCAGCTTAATCGCGCAAATCACTTGGTTTCGCCCACGGCGTCGATTTTCAGTTGAATGATCTGGCGCAAGGAGCTGGCAGCATCACTCTTTTCGAGCGCGATCTGATAGGCCGCGCGCGCCTCCTGCCGCTTGCCCTGCGCCAGCAATACATTGCCTTTGACATCAGCATAGAGACCGGTAAAGCTGTCGCCGTGTTTGGTTTCGAGCAGCTTCAGGGCTTCGTCCGGTTTTTTTTCATCGATCAGCACCCGTGCCAGACGCAGCCGGGCAAGGTCGCGCAATTCGTCTTCTTTCGCGTTGTCCATGGTCCACTGCAAACGCGTCTTGGCTGCCGGAAGGTCGCCGGTGTCGAAATCGCTTTTTGCCGCAGCCAGCGCTGCCAGCGCGGCATAAGGGGTCGAACCGTAGTGATCAACAATCTGCGCAGCAATATCGCGAACCTTCTTGTGATCGCTGGCACGTTCGGCACCCTGCAATTGCGCGAACAGCGCCACTGCCGAGGTCGCCTGCGAATTCCGGTAGTACTGCCAGCCGCGGATGCCGCCCACAACCAGCAGCCCCGCCACCACGGTCACCATGACCAGCTTGCCGTATTGCCCCCACCAGCTCTTGATCGCTGCCAGTTGTTCCTGTTCTTCCAAGTCGTAAGCCATTGATTTACCTTGATTTTATGATTTCACGTGCTTCCGGCAGAGCGACCTGCCGTTGTTCCTGACCCTGCCCTGCGGTGACGCGCAGCGGTTTCACCGACAGCATCCGGGCCTGCGCTTCATCGTCGCCGAGGATCACGGCATAACGCGCGCCGCTGGCATCGGCTTTTTTCATCTGCGATTTGAAGCTGCCCCCGCCGCAGTGCAATACCACGGCGAGACCAGAATCACGCAGGCGTTCGGCAACTTCTTCACCCCAGGGCAATGCCGCATCACCCTGGCGTACGACATACGCGTCCGGGACCGGTTCCGCCACCGCAAGCCCGGATTCGGCCATCAAGGCGAGCAAACGTTCCACGCCCATCGCAAAGCCGCAGGCCGGCGCCGGTTTGCCGCCGATCTGTTCGATCAATATGTCATAGCGGCCACCGGCGCAGACCGTGCCCTGTGCGCCGAGGCGGTCGGTGACCCACTCGAAAACCGTGCCATTGTAATAGTCCAGCCCTCGTACCAACCGCGGATTGATGACGAAATCAACGCCGGCGGCACGCAGCGAGGCCTGCAACCCGGCAAGTGCCGCGGCTGATTCGTCATCGAGATCGTCAGCCAGTTGCGGCGCAGCGGCGATCAGCGCCTGCATTTGCGGATTCTTGCTGTCGAGCACCCGCAGCGGATTGCTGTACATGCGGCGCTGCGCATCGGCATCGAGTTCCCCGGCATGCTGCTCAAGGTACGCCACCAGTTTGCCGCGGTACTGTGCCCGCGCCTGTGCCGAACCCAGCGAATTTAGTTCCAGCTTGATTCCCTCAAGCCCGAGTTCGCGCCACAACCGCGCACACATCACGATATGTTCGGCGTCGATGTCCGGCCCGGCAAAACCCAGCGCCTCGACACCGATCTGGTGAAACTGCCGGTAGCGGCCCTTCTGCGGACGTTCATGGCGGAACATCGGCCCCCAGTACCACAGGCGCTGCGGCCCCGGATAGAGCAGGTTATGTTCGATCACGGCGCGCACGCAGGAGGCTGTGCCTTCCGGACGCAGTGTCAGCTGCTCGCCGTTCAGCTCGTCCTTGAAGGTGTACATCTCCTTCTCGACGATGTCGGTCACTTCACCGATGGAACGCACGAACAGTTCGGTGCGCTCGAGGATCGGCATGCGAATGGCCTGATAACCATAGGCATGCACCCAGCGCCGCACCGTGTCCTCAAAAAATGCCCAGCGATGCGCATCCACCGGAAGCACATCATTCATGCCGCGCACGCCCTGTACCGTTTTGCTCATGGACGCCTAAGGGGCAATGCCAGCCGCCTGCACGACGGCGGATTCCGGGGAATAACGGTCACGCACGTATTGATCAACGATGCGCTGGAATTCTTCAGCGATGTTGTCGCCTTTCAGCGTGACGGTTTTGACGCCGTCGACAAACACCGGCGCCACCGGGTTTTCACCCGAACCGGGCAGGCTGATGCCGATGTTGGCCTGCTTGCTCTCGCCGGGACCGTTGACCACGCAACCCATCACCGCCACATGCATGTCTTCTACGCCGGGATAACGCCCGCGCCATTCCGGCATCTGATCCCGCAAATAACTCTGAATACGATTGGCCAGCTCCTGAAACACGGTGCTGGTGGTGCGTCCGCAGCCCGGACAGGCAATCACCAGCGGCGCAAACGAACGCAGCCCCATGGTCTGCAGCATTTCCTGCGCAACGATCACCTCGCGCGTGCGGTCGCCACCGGGCTCGGGCGTCAGCGAGACACGGATGGTGTCGCCGATGCCCTCCTGCAACAGCACCGCCATCGCCGCCGTTGACGCGACAATCCCCTTCGATCCCATGCCGGCTTCGGTCAATCCCAGATGCAGCGGATAATCGCAGCGTGTCGCAAGGTCACGGTACACCGCGATCAAATCCTGTACGCCGCTGACTTTGCACGACAACAGGATGCGGTCATGCGCCAGTCCCAGCGCTTCCGCCTGCCGCGCGCTGTCCAGCGCAGAGGTCACCAGCGCCTCGCGCATCACCACCGCGGCATCGTGCGGTTGCGCCAATTTGCCGTTTTCGTCCATCATTCGCGCCAGCAGTTCCTGGTCGAGGCTGCCCCAGTTGACGCCGATGCGCACCGGTTTGTCCAGGCGGCAGGCGAATTCAATCATGGTCGCGAACTGCTCGTCGCGCTTCGAACCGCGGCCGACATTGCCGGGATTGATGCGCAGCTTGGCCAAGGCCTCGGCGCAAGCCGGATGCTGGGTCAGCAATCTGTGGCCGTTGAAATGAAAATCGCCGACCAGCGGCACATTGACGCCGCGCCGGTCGAGTTCGTCACGAATGACCGGAACTGCAGCCGCGGCTTCCGTGTTGTTCACCGTAATCCGCACCAGTTCCGAGCCGGCCTGCGCCAGTGCGGCAACCTGCGCCACGGTTCCCGCAACATCCGCAGTATCGGTGTTGGTCATCGACTGCACCACGATCGGCGCGCCACCGCCGACGGCAATGCTGCCGACCATCACGCTGACGCTGTTGCGTCGCCTGGCCGAACCATAGGGTGGAAGACACTGTGCCATTGCTTATTCGTCAGTCTTATTCAAGAGTAAAACGCGCCACTTCAACCCGCGTATGCGGCACCAGGTCAAAAGGCTGTCCGTTGTAATTCAGTCGCACACCCCGCGCATTTCCGATTATCAGATTCAATGGCTTCCGGCCCTGCATGCGATGTTCGGTCCCGACGGGATTCAACTGGGAAAACAGGATGCGCTCGCTGCGATCCCGCACCTCGACCCAGGAAGCGGTTTCGAATACAAAATGCAACTCCGCCATGCCGGCCTGCTGCGCTGCCGGCGCCGGTGCCGGTGCCGGCGTCACCGCAGGCTGGGGAACTGCGACAGCGACAGCTTCGCCCTGCGGCGACGGCAGCGGTGCTGCTGACACTGCCTCCTCTACCGGCGGCACAGGTTCCAGCACCACCGGCACGGCGGCCGGTTTCGGCGTCACCGCAGACACCACTACGGCAGACGGCGCGGAGAAAAAAATCTCGAACAGCACTACGGCGCCGACAATCAGGGCCAGCACCAGGGCATAAGGCAGCCAGTTGGTCTGCCTTTTCCCGGGAAACGGTATGTTGCGTGACAACGGGATCGCGGCGCTGGCCGACGATGGCACATTCGGCAACTCGACCTTGCCGACCAGCACATCGGCATCCAGATCCAGCAGGCGCGCGTAATTGCGCACAAAACCGCGAACGAACACGGGCCCCGGGAGCCGGTCGTAGGCGTCAGCTTCGAGCGCATCGACCTGCGTCGCCGACAACTTCAGTTGCTGGGCGACTTCCGCCACGGTGAGATTGCGCGCCACCCTGGCCTCCGCCAGCGTGCGGCCGGGGCGCTGACTGGCAGCGTCGCTCGCGGCTTCGGCTGCAGTTACGACTTCTGCCCCGCTCATCAGAAACGACCGGCCTGCAATGCAGCCGCCTCTTTCGAATCCGGGAAATTCTTGCGCAGCTGCTGCGCATAGCTGGCCTCAGCCAGCGGGTTTCCGAGTTTGCGCTCCACGCGCAAGCCGAGCCACAGCACGTCCGCAGTCCCCGACGCCACCTGTGCCAGCCGGCGCAGATAGCCCTGCGCAGCGGCAAAATTATTCGCCAGGAAAGACAAATCCGCCAGTTGATACAGGGCTTGCGGCTGGTTCGGGCGCATCGTCACCGCGCGTTGAAAAAACCCCAGTGCCGCGGCATCGTCGCCGCGCCGGCGGGCGCAGACACCGGCATTGACCAGCGACCGCTCCGGTGTCAGATACAGTGGATTCTGCACGGCGATCAGCAGGTGCTTGATGCCCTCTTCCTCGCGCTTGCGCTGGCACAGATAGTTGCCGTAATTGTTGTTGATATCCGCGTCCCCCGGACTCAGGCGTAGCGCCCGGTTGAAATTTTCCTCGGCACGCCGGTCATCCCTGAGCGCAGCATAAATCAGCGCAGCCACGTTATAGATCGGCGGGTAACTGGCATCAGCCTGCTGCGCGACCCTGACCTCCTCCAGCGCAACGCCCATGTTGCCGAGATCAAAATATCCCGCGGCCAGTTCGGTATGGATGCGCGCGCGGGCGCGGGCATTGCTTTCATTGCCGCTGGTGTCGGATGTCGGCTGGATGCTGGAGTCACTCAGACTGTCACCGGTTCCGGCACAACCGGAAATCCCGGTCAATACCGTCAGCATCACAGCCACAACGGTTCCGCGCACTGTCATCGATAGGTCGGTCATCGATAGGTCGGTCATGCCTGATTCACCTCCATGCGGCGCAGTACGCGCCGGGTCTTATCCTGCACCTTGCCGGCCAACTGCCCGCAGGCCGCATCAATGGTGTCACCGCGCGTCTTGCGCACTGTCGCCGTCAGGCCGGCCTGCTGCAGCACATCGCGAAACGCGGCAACCGCGGTTGCACTGGAACGCTCATAGCCCGAATCCGGGAACGGGTTGAACGGTATCAGGTTGATCTTGCACGGTACTGATTGCACGGTTTTGACCAGCTCCCGGGCCAGCGCCGCGCTGTCATTGACGCCAGCCAGCAGCACATATTCGAAGGTCACGAAGTCGCGCGGCGCCTTTTCAATATAACGCAGGCATGCCGCCAGCAGTTCGCGGATCGGATACTTGCGGTTGATCGGCACCAACTGGTCACGCAAGGCATCGTTCGGCGCATGCAGTGAAACCGCCAGCGCCACCGGGCAGGCCTCGCGCAAGCGGTCGATGGCCGGCACCAGCCCCGAGGTCGACAGGGTCAGGCGACGGCGCGAAATACCATAGGCGTGGTCATCAAGCATCAACTGCATGGCAGTGACCACGTTGTCAAAGTTGGCCAGCGGCTCGCCCATGCCCATCATCACCACATTGGTAATCGGTCGTTCAACGCCATGCGCGGCGGACAGACTGCGGCTGGCATGCCAGAGCTGGCCGATGATTTCAGCAGCACTCAGATTGCGGTTGAAACCCTGCCGCCCGGTCGAACAGAACGTACACTCCAGGGCGCAACCCGCCTGCGATGACATGCACAACGTACCGCGGTAGCGCCGGGCCTGCACCCCCTCTTCGAGCGGCTCATGGTCGATGTCGCCTTCAGGAATGTAGACCGCTTCGATGGCATTGCCGGTGCCGACGTTGAACAGCCACTTGCGGGTGCCGTCGGGAGCCGTGGTATCGCGGAGAACCTCGGGACCGGTTATCCCGGCAACCGCGGCGATCTGCTCACGAAAACTCTTGGACACATCGGTCATCAGGCCAAAATCGCCAACCCCCGCCTGGTGCATCCAGCGCATCATCTGGCGGGCACGGAAAGGTTTCTCCCCCATGTCCGCGCACAGCGTCTCGAACTGGTTTCGGTTCAAGCCCAGCAGATTGAGCGACATGGGGTTACCAGGGGACGATGCGCCGCTCAGCGCGAGTAAACGTCGAGCGCGGGAAAGAAGTAGGCCACTTCCACCGCGGCATTCTGCGCCGAGTCCGAACCGTGCACTGCATTGGCGTCGATACTGTCGGCAAAGTCAGCGCGGATGGTGCCCTTGGCCGCCTTCTTGGGATCGGTTGCCCCCATCAGGTCGCGGTTTTTCTGGATCGCGTTGTCACCTTCCAGCGCCTGGATCATCACCGGCCCGGAAATCATGAAGGCCACCAGTTCGCCGAAAAACGGGCGCTCTTTGTGCACCGCATAAAAACCTTCCGCCTGTTGGCGCGACAGATGCGTCATGCGCGCAGCGACAATGCGCAGGCCGACCTGCTCAAAGCGGGCATAAATCTGGCCGATGACGTTTTTGGCGACGGCGTCGGGCTTGATGATCGAAAGCGTACGTTCAACTGCCATGAAAATCCCCTAAATTCCAGAGTTAAAAATAACAGGGGAGGATAGCACGATAACGTCTTGAATAAAAGACGTTTACCGGCAAATTTACCGGCCTGGGCACCGCGTCAGTTCACGGCCCGCTCAGGCCACAGCGCGGCGTAACTGCAGGCGCTGCCAGAGATAAATTGGCGCGCCGACAAGCAAGCCGAAGACATCGGTTATGGAACCGGGGTGCAGCATGCACAGTGCCGCAGCAAACATCACCACACGCAGCGGCATTGACAACTTTCCGCCGAACCAGCCTTCCGTTGATCCCGCCAGAAACCACACCCCTACGGATGCCGTGACAACGGCCTGGATGATCGGCAGCGGGTCGCCCTGCATCAACAGGACGGGGCTGTAGAAGAACATGAACGGCACCAGGAATGTGGCCAGGCCCATTTTAAGTGCCGTCACGGACGTTTTCCACGGGTCCGCCTGCGCCATGCCTGCGGCGGCAAAGGACGCCAGTGCCACCGGGGGCGTAATCGCGGAAACCACCGCGAAATAGAACACGAACATATGCGCTACCAGCACCGGCACACCGATCTTGGTCAGGCCGGGAGCAATCACCGCCGCAGCAATCGCATAAGCAGCAGTCGTCGGCATGCCCATGCCCAGCACCAGCGCAACCATAGCCGCAAACAGCATCGCCACCAGCTGGCTGGCGCCGGCAATACCGAGTATCAGTTCCGAAAATCTGCCGCCAATACCGGTCAGTGCAATGACACCCACGATAATCCCGGCGCAGGCGCAGACCGCCACCAACTGCACGGTGTCCCGCGCAGCCAGATTCAGCGCCTCCAGAGTACGCCGCCAGCCAAAAAAAACAGCGGGAATCAGAATGACCAATATGCTCAGTGACCAGGTCACTGCAGCACCCAGCGACGCGAACAGGGGGATCAAGTGCTGCAAGGCCACGTACAGCAGCGCCCCCACCGCGACCAGGGCGGCAAAGCGCATCAGCAGCGCCGTGAACACCATCGCCACCGATCTTGGATCCTGGGAAGCATCCCCACTGCCGATATCCTTGAACATTCGCGACAGCCAACCCGCAATCAGCGCCGCGACGATGCCCAGACCGCCGGCGCGGAACGGCGAATACCCTTCCAGCAGCGCCCATACAAAAATGATCAGCGGCGAGAACATGTACAAGCGCGTCAGCATCAGCTTCAATGGCGGCAGTTCGTCGCGCGAAACACCTTTCAGGCCCAGGCGTATCGCATGCAGATCCACGTGGATCCAGCAGGCAATGTAGAACAGCAATGCAGGAATGACGGCTGCCAGGGCGATCTGTCCGTAAGGGATGCCGGTGATTTCCGCCATCAGGAAAGCGCCGGCGCCAAGCACCGGGGGGGTGATCTGTCCGCCAGTAGAGGATGTGGCCTCGATTGCGGCCGCCGTGGACCGGTCGTAACCGACCTTGCGCATCATTGGAATCGTCACCATGCCTGAGGCGACGACATTGGCCACTGCCGACCCCGAAATCGAGCCGAACATGATGCCCGACGCCACCGCTGCCTTCGCCGGCCCGCCACGCGCCCATCCGAACAGTGCATTGCACAGGTCGTTGATGTAGTCGCCGACCTTGGAGACCTGCAGGAATGCAGCGAAGGTCACGAACAGAATGATGTACGACGAAGAGACCTGCGTAGTGACGCCGAAAATACCGTATTCGCTGTAAATATAGGTGAAGAAACGGTTGACCGCGAAACCCTTGTGCTCCAGCACGCCGGGCATCCACGGTCCGACAAAACAGTAAATGATGAATATGATGGCGATGATAGGCAGCGCGAGACCCGAAGTACGTCGCGTGAACTCGAGGATCAGCAAGGTACCAACGACGCCAACGACAACGTCGCCGCTGGTAAACTGCGCGCCGGCGCGGAACAGCAGCCCGTCGAGTTCGATCGCGATGTAGACCGCGCAAGCAATGGAGACCAGCACCAGCAACCAGTCGTACCAAGGCACGCCGCTCTTGGCATAACGCCGGAATGGCGCGTACAGTATCAGGCCCAGTGCCGTACCCCAGCCTACGTGGATCGCACGGAACAGCAGCGGTTCGAGGGAATAGACATTCAGGACAAATAGATGGAAGACCGTGAAACCGACGCAGAGAACGGCAAGCAAAATAGCTTCCCAGCGACGCAACAGCCGCTTGTTGCCGCTGAACTCTTCGTCCGCCAATGGCGGTTTGATCACTTCGTCGGTCGCTTCAGCACGCATCAATCATGCCCTCCAATGCAAAAAAAACCGCACTGAGCTCGCGCGCAGTGCGGTGTCCTGACACGTACGCTCAGCCTTTGTATTCCGGCGGGATCAGGTGTTTCGGCACGTTGATGCCCTTTTCCTTGAAATAGCGGATTGCGCCAGGATGGAACGGCAGGAAGCCGTTGCGATTCCAGTTCTCCGTCAGTGTTTCCTTGGCAGCGGCATGGCCCTTGACCATCTGCGGGTTGTTCTCCAGCACAGCCTTGACCACCGCGTAGACGAGATCTTCTGCGACGTCCTTGTTGGCGATCCCGAAGTTGTAAAGACCGACGGTCTTGTGGTCTTCGGTCTGCTGCTTGTAGGTACCTTTCGGAATCAGCGAGTCCGAGAGTTCCGGCAGCGCAGCCTTGACGCGCTTAAGTTCGGCATCCGTGAATGTGAAAAAGCGGACTTTGTTGGTGGTTTCCAGCTCGGAGTACGCCGCGATCGGCACGCCCGCGCAGAACGGGAACGCATCAATCAGTCCGTCCTGCAGGTTGGAAGCCATATCGGAGGCCTGCCCGTTGCGGATCGTCGTGTCGATTCCCAGTGCCTTGAAAAACAACGGGAAATAGGTTCCGCAGGTGCCTGCGCGCGGACCGACACCCGAACGCTTGCCAGCCAGTTCCTTGACCGACTTGATCCCGCTCTTCTCCAGCGCGATGAAATGGAAGGGTGTGTCATACATCGGGAACGTCGCGCGGATGTTGCTGAACTTCTGCCCCTTGGTCCATTCACCCTTGCCCTCCCAAGCCTGCAGCGCGACGCCCATCGTCGTCATGCCGAAATCAATCTGCTTGGAATCGGTGAGAATGATGTTCTGGTTGGGTCCCTGGGTCTGCTGGGTGCTTATTTTGGTGCCGATTTTTTCGTTCACCAGACTGGCCCATACCTGCCCGTAGACAAAATAGGTTCCGCCCACCGACGCCGTGCCCAGCGTCAGGTTGGTTGGCCAGCTCGGGTTCGGTTTTGCCTGCGCAAAGGCACCGGTGGCAACAGTAAGACCGGTGATCGCGGCAAGGGCGAACTTCGTTACCTGTGCAAATCTCATTGTCTTTATCCTCGCATTGGGTCGTTAAGGGTTTCAAGATGGCGCCCCTGCGGATTGCGGAGCATTATTCTCATCCTGTGGACCAGCCGCGCCAGACTAACAAAGCCCCCCGGATTTGGCAAACCTACCTAAGCCTACCTGCGACCACGCACCATTTGAGGGCGAACTACGGAAGTATCAATCAGTCGGGCAACCACAGGGGCTGCAGCCCGGATTCACCCGCGTTTGCCTGAAATCTTGCATCGACCCCCAGGCCGGGTACCGCCGCAAGTTCGCCATCCACATAAAGAAAAGGCAGCCGCTCGCGCAGCCATGGCGGCATCGCGGCTTCCTGCAGCAGGTTGCGCACCGTCCGCCGCCGTCCGCCCTGCGCCGGCCGCAGCGTTTCTCCGCCCCGCCTCACCCGCACCACCAGCAATGCCGACCGCAGCGCATCCGCGGCAATCCCCTCGCCTGTGCTGCGTATTAGTCGCAACGATCCGCCGAACTGCGGCAACGCCAGCACACCGCAGCCGTTCCATGACTGCTCGAATCTCGCCGCCAGCCGTGGCAACGGCCGCAGGATGTACAGCGCATCCTGGAATCGGCGCAGCCCGACACCGTCCAGTTCAACCCGGACCCGCGCGTCAGCCCGCGCCGTGAGTGCCTGTCGCAGCAATTCCTCCAGGCGATCGGCGTCCGGCATCGCCACATCATTGCTGCGCAGGAAATAACGCAGGGCATTGCGCGCGCGATGCGGCGCCAGCGGTCTGAGCAACGCCAGTGGCAGGCAGCACGTGCCGATATCGCCCGCAGCGCCAAGATCCTGCGCGGCCAATGCGTCGAGCAGATCGGATGCTTCGGCCTGGTGCCGGGCGGCCCGCGCCAGAGTCGCGCCAGCCCCCGGCACTTTGCGTTCAAGTACCGGCATCACCTGGTGGCGCAGGAAGTTGCGCAGATAAGCCGGATCCCGGTTGCTGTCGTCTTCCACCCACTGCAGCCGGTAGCGCTGCGCATGCGCGGCGATGGTCCTGCGCGGCACACCCAGCAGCGGCCGCAGCACTGGCGCCATGGTTGTCGCAGCCGGGCGCAGCACCGGCATTCCGGCCAGGCCGCGCGGGCCGGCGCCGCGCAGCAACTGCAGCAGCACCGTCTCCGCCTGGTCATCGCGATTGTGCGCCAGCATCAGCACATCGGCGCCGCTGGCAGCGAACACCGCGTAACGCGCAGCGCGCGCCGCCGCTTCGGTGCTGTTGCCGCGCGGCACATCGACTTTGACCACCCGCAGCGTTACGCCGAGTTCACGGCAAAGGCGGCGGCAAAACGCGGCCCAGCGCCCCGCCTGCGGACTGATCTGATGATTGACATGGATTGCGGAAATACGCGCCGGCGCAATGCGCAGTCCGCGAACCAGCAGATGCAGCAGCACCACGGAATCAATGCCGCCGCTGAGACCGACAGCAATCGATGCGCCACGGGGAATTTCCCGCTGCACAATGCCGCGGACCTGATCCGCCAGGATGTCCATCAACGGGGAAACTGCCGATCCGCGCCGGAGTTCATGGCGCGCCGGCCATCTCAGCGGCTTTCCGCTTCCTTGTACTGGCCATACCCCATCAGCCGCGCAAAACGCGACTCGGCCAGTTTGTCGAGCGGCATATCGCGCATCTGCCGCCAGCTCTCCTGCAGGGCTTTTTTCAGCGACTGCATCATGGCGGCATAGTCACGATGCGCACCACCCAGCGGTTCGGGAATGATCTTGTCGATCAATCCCAGCGTTTTCAGCCGCGTCGCAGTGATGCCCAGCGTTTCCGCGGCATCCGCGGCGCGTTCTGCGCTTTTCCACAGGATCGACGCGCAACCTTCCGGCGAGATCACCGAATACGTTGAATACTGCAGCATCAGGGTCACGTCACCGACGGCAATGGCCAGCGCGCCGCCCGAACCGCCCTCGCCGATCACCGTGCAAATCACCGGCGTTTTTAATGCGGCCATCGCAAACAGGTTGCGGCCGATGGCTTCCGACTGGCCACGCTCCTCGGCGCCGACGCCGGGATAGGCGCCTGGCGTGTCGATAAAGGTAAACACCGGCACGCCGAACTTTTCCGCGAGTTTCATCAGGCGCAGCGCCTTGCGATAACCCTCGGGCCGCGGCATGCCGAAATTGCGGAGAATCTTGTCCTTGGTATCACGCCCCTTCTGATGACCGATCACCACCACGGTCTGGCCGCCAAAACGCGCCATGCCGCCGACAATCGCCGGATCATCGGCATAGACGCGGTCGCCGTGCATTTCCTCAAAGTCGTTGAACAGACCGTTGATGTAATCCAGCGTGTACGGCCGCTGCGGATGGCGTGCCACCTGCGAGATCTGCCAGGCATTCAGTTTCGAATAAATTTCTTTGGTCAGGCCCTGGCTTTTTTTCTGCAGCCGCGCAATTTCTTCCGAAATATCCAGCGCCGAATCGTCCTGCACAAAACGCAATTCTTCGATCTTGGTTTCCAGATCGGCAATCGGCTGCTCGAATTCGAGGAATGTCGTTTTCATGGGGCGAAATGATACAGGACGTTATCGTGAAAGGTGAATGCGTGAGAGGTGAATGCGTGAAAAGTGAAGGAGAAAATCAGCGGCTCGCGAAATTCCCGAGTCTTTCACACATTCACTCCTTCACTGAATCTTAATACCAGGCCACATCATCGCCGCGGGGATCATTCGCCGCCTGCGCCGCACCACTGCCCCGCGGCTGAAACACCACCTGCAGATTGCCCCACTTGCGGCTGGCTGTGCGCAGTTGATGACCCTTGCCTTCCAGCACACTGCGCCACGCTGCGGAAAATCCTTCCGGCTCGATTTCAATGCGGTCGGGCCAGTACTGATGGTGGTAGCGCGGCATCGCCACCAGTTGTTTTAAATCCACCTGCGGCTTGCGCAGGTATTCCAGCGCGGCCAGCAGCACCTGGCTGATGATGCGCGAGCCGCCGGGCGCGCCGAGTATCAACACGCCCTTGTCGTCTTCAACAAAAGTCGGCGACATGCTCGACAAGGGACGTTTGCCCGGTGCCACGCTGTTGGCGTCGCCGCCGCGCAACTGGAAACTGTTCGCGATATCCGCACGCAGCGTGAAATCGTCCATCTCATTGTTGAGCAAAACACCGGTGCCGCGCCCGACGATGCCCGAGCCGAACAACAGGTTGATGGTCAGCGTGGCGGCGACGCGATTACCGGCGGCATCGACAATGGAAAAATGTGTGGTGTTGCTGCTCCCGCCGCCCGTGCCTGTCGCGGCCGGTGGCGGCAAGGACGTGGCCCGATCCCGGCGGATACCCGTAACATATTGTTTTAATTTATCTTTTTCCAGAAGCTCGGCGACCGGCACCGCCGTCTGATCGGGGTCACCCAACTGTATGCGATCACGGAAGGCGCGACGCATGGCCTCGACCAGGAGATGCGCCTGTTCCGGATCCTGCACATCACCCGGCGGAAAATGCTCCAGCATGCCCAGCACCTGCGCCAGCGCAATGCCGCCGGCAGAAGGCAGTGCAGCGGTTGTAATCTTCGCACCGCGATAACTGAAACGCACGGGGGCACGTTCAACCACGCGATAGGCAGCGAGATCGCTCATCTGCCAGACACCGCCTGCAGCATTGATCGCAGCGGTCATGCCCTCCGCCACCGGGCCACGGTAAAACCCTGCGGCGCCCTCGCGCGCGATGCGCTCCAGCGTCACCGCCAGATCGGGCTGGCGCAGCAGATAACCGGGGGCCGGCGCGCGACCGTTATCCAGAAACAGGGCCGCCGCGTTTGATTCGCGCAGCATGGCCTCGCGCAATTGTGTGATCCGTGCATAACGCCGGTCTGTTTTGAAACCTTCCCGCGCCAGCCGGATGGCCGGCGCCAGCGTCGCGGCCAATGGCAAGCTGCCGTAGCGCTGCGCCAGATGCGCCAGTCCCGCCGGCAATCCGGGAATAGCCGCCGCAGTACCGCCGCGCGTGGTCGCACCCGGCAGCGGGTTGCCCGCGGCGTCGAACAAATGCCGCGGCAGAATGCCCGCCGGCGCGGTTTCGCGCGCGTCGATCATCATCTGCTGAGCATCGGTCGCCCGATGCAGCAGAAAAAACCCGCCACCACCCAGACCTGAGGAATAGGGCTCGACCACCGCAAGCGCAGCGGCCACGGCGACGGCGGCATCAAAGGCATTGCCGCCTTGCACCAGCACCGCCTCACCTGCGGCAGTGGCCAGAGGATGCGCCGAAGCAATCGCCGCACGTGATGGACCCGCAGCCTGCGCAGCGGTGATCCAGCACAGGACTGCCAGCACCACGGCCAGTGCGTGACGGACATGGACTGCGGCGCCCGCCATGTTCACGGCTTCAGTACTACGAGGTGCTGCGCAAAAAATGCTTCGGCACGGCGCAGCGTGTCCTGCAATGCCCGCCGGTTGGGTTCATGGCTTTGTTTGGTCTTTCCGGGATCGTCGTACGAATGGTGCGCGCCGTCGTACCAGACGAACTCAAGGCCGGCACTGCGCCCGCGGATTTTTTCCGCGAATGTGCGGCACACCGTCGGCGAGACCTCGTCATCGTCCTCCGCCACCATCATCAGCAAGGGCGAATAAGGCATGTATTCCGGCTCCGCGTTCTGCGCACGGCAACTGGGATACTGCGCAATCGCCGCGCGAAATCCGCTGGCCAGTGTCGGCTTGTCCAGCCCCGGCGGTCGCGGACCCAGCGCAGCCAGCACCGTCATGCCGCCATTCGACCAGCCCTGCACACCGATACGATCAGGGATTACGTCAGCACGCGTACGCAGATAGGACAATGCGCCATGGGCGTCCATCGGCCGCACCAGTTGCTCACTGACTTCCAGTGGCCGGCTATTGTAGGAATTTTTCGAAAAACCGTCGCCATAACCGCGCGGTCCGAAACTGTCGACATGAATGGCGAGATAACCCCGCTCCGCCCAGAAATTGCCCCACATTTTATGGCGCGCAGTCAGCGCATCGGCGTTGTGCTGGCCACGTTTCAATGAGGAATAAGAACCGGCGCGACCGTGCAACATCACCACCGCCGGGTGCGGTCCCGACTGCGCTGGTTTGAAGACATAGCCAGTGAGTTGCGTCTTGCCGTCTTTGCTGGGGAAAGTCACCATCTCCGGTGTCGCAGCAATCGCCGCCATACTCAGCATCAAGCCGCAAAAATACGGTAAATATTTGATTTTATTCATTATTTTATCCGATCCAGTTTGCCCCGAGAGGCGCACCACGGTCGTACCCATTGTGCGCCCTGCCTGCCGTGAAATCATCCTTCTCCGGGTGGCCGCTTGCCCAAAGCCGCAGCGTCCCGGCGCATCAATGCCGCGGCAATCGCCAGCAGCACGGCGTCCAGCCAGAACACCGGCACCATGCCAAACGCCGCACTCAGCGAGCCAAACACAAAAGGCACCAGCACCTCGGTGCCTTTGTTGACCATTTGCCGCAACCCCATCGCTTCACCGGAACGGCCTGCCGGTGCGCGGTTGTAGGCCAGCATCATCGACAGCGGACTGCCGCAACCCAGTCCCATACCCAGCACAAAAGAAATCAGGAACAGCGTGGCAAAACCGGTGACGAAGGGAAACACCAGGCAGACCACCGTCGCCAGCACCAGCGACATCGCCAGCAGGCGTTCCTCGCCCATGCGCTTCACGAGGTGCGGCATCACCGAGCGCACGATCAGCAGCGCGAAACCGAAGGCGCCGAGGATCATGCCGATCTGCGACGCGCTCAAACCGATGCTGTGCCCGTAGATGGGCAGCAGCAGGTTATACAGTTCAAGCCCGGTTTCGATGATGCCTGCAGTGATCAGCGCCCGCCGCAGCGAAGCGTTGCGCACCAGATCGCCAATGCGATGCCTGGCCTTTTCCGCCTTGGTCACACTGGATTCGACGGTCTTCGGCAGCCAGCCGATCCACAGTCCGAGCAGGAGCATGGGCACCACCGGCAGCGCCGCCATCACTGCAAAAGTCGCGCGATGGCCCACAGCATCGATCAGGAAACCCGCCGAGGTCGGCCCCAGCAGCGCGGTCATGCCGATGCCAAGGCTGAACCAGCTGTAGTTACGCGTCCGGTCCAGTCCTTCGGCCATGGCGCCGATCAGGTGCTGCACCGCGACCGTATAAAAAATGTAGCAGCAACCGATCAAGCCCGCCGCGATATACAGCACCTCCAGCCGCGGGAACATGAACGGGAGCAGCAGTCCGCCGAACAAGCCGATGGTGCCGAACAGCATCGGCTTGCGAAAACCGATGCGGTCGGAAATTCTGCCGGCGTGCACCGACAGCAACAAAGGGAACAGTGCATAAGTGGAAAACAGCATGCCGACCACGAACTCGTTGGCCCCCAGCTCCAGCGCCGTCAGCGACATCAGCACCTTGCTGCCCTTGTAGGCCGTGTGCGTCAACACGCTGAGCAGGACGATGCGAAAGATGGCCGGCATATTCAGATCGGCAGCCGTCGCGGACGTGGATATGAAACCCGGCCATTGCGGCCAAACTGCGGAATCCGCATCACGGAATCAAGAATCTTCTTGTTGAGGGAAAGCTGCGGCGTGTATTTTATCGCATCCCCGCATCCACCCACTGACTGGAATCCACATGGACATCAAGAATATCGGCGTCGTCAGCCCCGGCGACATGGGCCAGGGCGTTGCCCTGAGCCTGAAGAACAGCGGATTCACGGTGCATACCGCGCTCGATGGTCGCAGCGCGCGCACCAAGACCCTCGCTGTGGAGGCCGGGCTCAAGGATTGCGGCTCGATGCAGAATGTGGTCACCACCTGCGACGTCGTGCTGTCAATACTCAACCCCGCCGCCGCCGTCGATAACGCACGCGCAGCAGCGGCGGCGATGCAGGCCACCGGTCGCCACCCGCTGTTCGTCGATTGCAACGCCGTCGCGCCGCAAACCGCCCATGAAATTGACGCCATCATCCGCGCCGCCGGCGGCGAATGCCTGGACGCCGGCATCATCGGCCCGCCGCCGCGCGGCAAGGCGAGCATGCGCATGTATGTCTCGGGGCCGCAGGCGGCACGGCTGGAACCCCTGTCCAGCGACAACATCAGGATTCGGGTGATGAGCGAACGCATCGGTGACGCCTCCGCGATCAAGATGTGTTACGCCGCGTACACCAAGGGCGCCGTTGCGCTGGGCGTCGAGATGCTGATGGCGGCGCGCCGCCTCGGCGTCGATGCCGCGCTCGACCGCGAATTGCAGGAAAGCGCCGCCGACAACCGCCAGTGGGTGCTGAGCCGCACTGCGGTGATGCCGCCCAAGGCTTACCGCTGGGTCCCGGAAATGCTGGAAATAGCCAAAACCTTCGAAGCCGCCGGCATGACGCCGCGCATCCTGCTCGGTGCCGCCGACATCTACGAAATGATCGCGCAGACGGCGCTGGGCAAGGAGTCACCCGAGGAGGCGCGCGCCAAAGGCCGCGACGGCCAGAGCGTCGTCAACAGCCTGGCGGATTTGACTTAGAAGAAAGAGCGGATCTTTTTTTAAACGCCGATGAACGCCGATTAACACAGATCAACCTGGCTCGACAGTTTGTGTTGACTGAAGCCTTAGATTTTATCGGCGTGCATCGGCGTTCATCGGCGGTTGACGCTTTTGGGTTTTAATAAAAGCCTAAACTCGGTACATCGACCGCCGGTCGCGGCGAAACGCGATGAACGGCCCGGCACGACCGGTACGGCTGTACCCTGGACGGATCTCTCCCCGCACTTCGAGCATGATTTCCCGGCGCACGACGTGGATTTCCTCGCCGCTGGCACGGGTGACAAAGGTGCCGTTAATGCTGTGGTCTACCAGGTAGAACTGGGTACGCTCGACCCTGATCGTTGCGTGCCTTCTTGATACCAGGGTGTCGCTGATGACGATCCCCGAATCAGGCGCCCGGCCGATGGACAGCAGCGCATTCCAGTAATCGACACGGTATTCGCCTCCATCCAGTGTCAGCACCAGGCTGCCGACGTCCTGCGGAATGGTGCGAACGATGTGCAGGTTGATATTGGTGCGCTCGGTCAGATCATCGCGCCACTGCACTTCGCATACTGCTGTTTTGGCCAGCGTCGTTTTCAACATGGCGTCAAAAATCGGTGTCATCGCGTCCTGCCGCTCGCGAGCCATGTCTTTTGCCGTGGTCTCGGCGATCAGGATCTGGCCCGCTGTGGCCGCATCGGCCAGATAGGCGGCGACATTGACGGTATCGCCATAAACATCTTCGCTGCCGATCACCACCGGACCGGTGTGCAGACCGATGCGGATCTGCATTTTCTCACCGGAGGGATTTACCGCGGCCACCGCATGCTGCATCGCAACCGCCGCCTCGACCGCGCAATCTGCATCCGGAAACAGGCACATCGCCGCGTCACCCAGCGTCTTCACCAGCCGCCCCTGATAAAGCGGCAGCACCGCCTTCAGTTCGTTGATGACTGCGTTGATGACATGCAAGGCCGCGACGTCGCCGAGCCGGCGATACAGCGCGGTGCTTTCAACAACATCGGCGAACAACACCGCGAGATGATCGGTTTTATCCGGCATGGCTGACATGGCTTCACCTTTATGGCCTTACTTTACGTCACAATGCGCCCGCCGGTAAAACCTACCTGTCGGCATCGACAAACCTCCGGCGAAGGCCCACAATCTTTGCCCTTATTCATCAAGTCATCAACAAGTCATCAACAAGTCATCAAGGAATTGCATTGAGCACCGCATCCGACACCAAAAACATGGCGCTGTTCTGCGACTTCGAGAACGTCGCACTCGGCGTGCGCGAAGCCAAGTTGGCCGAGTTCGACATCAAAAAAGTCCTCGAGCGGCTGCTGCTCAAAGGCGACATCGTCGTCAAAAAAGCCTATTGCGGCTGGGAGCGTTACCAGGACTTCAAAAAGCCGATGCATGAAGCGGCATTTGAATTGATCGAGATCCCGCATACGCGGATGTCGGGAAAAAATTCCGCCGACATCCGCATGGTCGTCGATGCACTGGATCTCTGCTATACCAAATCGCATGTCGACACCTTTGTCATCATCAGCGGCGACTCCGATTTTTCACCACTGGTGTCGAAGCTGCGTGAAAACAACAAGGTGGTCATCGGCGTCGGCGTCAAACAGTCGACATCCAACCTGCTGGTATCGAATTGCGACGAATTCATTTTCTACGATGACCTCGTCCGGGAAAAAGCCAAAAAGCAGCAAAGCCGGAAAAAACCCGCCGCCACTCCCGCTGCAACGGCTAAATCCAGTAATGAAAAAGACGGCGCAGGCAAAGAAGGCAGCGACAAAACAACCGAGGCTCTGGACCTGGTCATGGAAACCATTGAGGCATTGTTCGCCGAGCGCGGCGCCGAAGACAAGATCTGGCCGTCCATGGTCAAACAGACGCTCAAACGCCGTCAGCCCGGCTTCAACGAAAGTTATTACGGCTTCCGCTCGTTCAGCAAACTGCTCGAGGAAGCGCAGGCCCGCAAGCTGCTGGAACTGGAGCATGACGAAAAATCCGGCAGCGCCATCATCAAAAGCTTCAACCCGGACTACTGAACGTCCGCAGCCGATCGCGGTCTCATGATTTCAAGGGGACTCGACACGCCATGAACCAGCAGCAAGACCCGCATATCCGCATCATGACCCGCCCGCAGGCCGGGCTGCCAGAGCGCATCGTGTTTTTCACGCTGGGCCTGGTGGTTCTGGTCGCGGCCTTCTTTTTCATCGGCATCGCACTGATCGCCGGCGCCATCCTCGCCGGCATTTTCCTGATCCGCCTGTGGTGGATCAGGCGCAAATTGCAGCGCGCGCATCAGGACAGTTTCGTCGAGGGCGAATACACCGTCGTCGAGAGCGCGATCACCGACCAGCGCACGACACCGGAAAAACCAGATCAGATTTAACCGCCGATGAACGCGGATGAACGTTGATGAATTCTTTTCAATATCCCCTTGAGGGAGTGCGCAGAGCCATCCAGCTCAGCAAGGCGCGCTGAAATTGGTCAGGAGTAATTTATTAAAAGCATGGCCTGCGTTGATTTGGTGTGCCGTTTTTCCGCTGTACTTGATGTTATCGGCGTTCATCCGCGGTCATCGGCTGTTAATTTTTTTGATTTTGATGATCAATTTAAGTAATTGTTTTTATTAACTATTTTTTGATGCCGGCCCCCGCCACCTTGGCCTGGGTGCGAACGTCGAAACGCTCGACGTTGACGATGATGCGCTCGTGGGTGCCCTCACCAATGCGTTCCACCGCATCTTCGGCCCACACCCTGAATGTCAGTTTGCGGCCCTCGACCCTGCTCACCTCGGCGTGCGCCACCACGCGCATGCCCACCGGCGTTGCCGCGGTATGGCTGACGTCGAGCCGGGTACCCACCGTCTGATAACCTGCTGGCAGCAGACCTTCAACAGCATTTAAAGCCGCCTCCTCCAGCAACATCACCAGCACCGGCGTCGCCAGCACCTTGATCTTGCCGCTGCCGACATGCGGCGCAGTGTCGCGCGTGCCGACCATGATTTCGGTGGAGCCCCTGAGGCCCGGCTTCATGGCATCGAGATTCATGTTCTGCTTTCGTTGCGAATGGCTTCATTGCGGACGACGACAGGCCGATGTTACATTGAATCGCCACGGCCCGGTCACAGGTGCCGGGCCCACTGAGAGGAAGAGCACCCGCCATGCGTCTGGGATATTTCACAATGCCGCTGCATCCAGCGCAACGCCCGCCCGCCGTCACACTGCAGGAAGACCGCGAAGCCATCATCCTCGCCGACCACCTGGGTTTTTATGACGCCTTCGTCGGCGAACACCTGACCGAGCCATCCGAAAACGTCACCAACAGTTTCATTTTTCTGGCGACGCTGATCCACCACACGCAGAACATCAAACTCGCCACCGGCACCTCCAACCTGTCGCATTCGCACCCGACGCTGATCGCCGCGCACGCGGCCATGTTCGACCATCTGGCAAAGGGCCGTTTCATCTTCGGCGTCAGCCCCGGCGCGCTACCCTCCGATGCAGAAGCGCTGGGCATGCTGGCGGAAGACCGCAACAAGCTGTTCGTCGAAGCGATGGATGTGATTCTCGCGATTTGGGAACGCGATGTGCCCTACGACATCGACCTGCCGGGCAACCGCTTCAAGGTCACCACCGCCACCACGCAGAACGCCGCCATCGGTCGTGGTCAGATGTACAAACCGTACCAGCAGCCGCGACCGGAAATCGTCGGCACTGTGGTCGCGCCGGGCTCCAAAGGTGTGATTGCCATGGGCGAACGCGACTTTCATCCGCTGTCGGCGAATTTCCTGCTGTCAAAATACCTGGCCTCGCACTGGAGCAATTACGTCGAGGGCAAACAACACGCCGGAAAAAAAGCCGATCCGGCGGACTGGCGCATTGCCAGGACCATCTTCGTCGCCGATGACGAAAAAACGGCACGGCGTTATGCCCTGGAAGACAGCGCCAGCCCCTATCGTTATTACTGGGACCTGTTGCTCAGGAAAATGCTGATCTCGAAACGCCACGCCATATTCAAGACCCACCCGCAGCAGGATGACCGCGAACTGACCGTCGACTACATGGTCGAACAACTGGTGATTTGCGGCAATCCAAACCAGGTCGCGGAAAAAATCCTCGCGCTGCGCGAGGAAACCGGCGACTTCGGTGAAATCGTCTACGCCGGCATGGACTGGGTGGACCCGGCGCTGGCGAAACGCTCGATGGAACTGATGGCGGAAAAAGTCATGCCGCAGGTCAATGCGGCGATCAGCCGGCCTCAGCGGCAGGCCGCCGCCTGACCGGCCGGATAAAGTTCAGCGCAGACTCAACGTAGACAGTCTCAACGTTGATTCTGTCAGCGCAAAAACTCTTTGATGTATTTTTTGTAATCCTCGCCAAACACCAGCGCGTCCATGTCCTTCGCCGATATGATCTTGTCCTTGAGATCGGCTGCGGCACCACCGCCGTGGAAATGTGCATACACCTCGCGCAAGGCTTTCACCGCTGCCGCCACCGGCTGATGGCCCTGCAGCAATACACGGGCGCCGGCTTTGGCGAATTCCTCGCGGGTCGCCGACGTCTTGCCCGGACCAACGATCACCGGCAATTTCGCCGCCTCGCGCACCGCCTTTACCTGATCCGCGGTTTCGACGCCGACGACAAATATGCAATCCACGCCGGCCGCCGCATAGGCCTTGACCCGCTCCACGGTTTTTTCAGTGCCTTCAACTTTCAGCGCCGCGGTGCGACCGGCAATCACCGTTGACGGATCGCAGCGCGCAGCCACGGCCGCCTTCAGTTTGCCCACCATCTCGCCGACGGAAATCAGTTCGTCCTGGCCTTCCGGCTGGCCATAACGGATCGGCAGCGAAGTGTCCTCGATGCTCATCGCCGACACGCCAGCATGCTCCAGTTCCTCTACCGTGCGCATCACGTTCAGCGCATTGCCGTAACCGTGATCGGCATCGACCAGCAGGCTGAGATCGCTGACGCGCATGATGCGTCGCACCTGGTCGGCAAAATCGGTCAGCGTCAGCACAATCAGGTCGGGTGCCGCCAGCGTGGTGTTGGACGACACGGAACCGGCGAGGATGCCGAGTTTGTAACCGACGCTCTCGGCGACGCGGGCGGACAGCGCGTCATACACGCTGGCGGGTGACAGGCACTCGGTGCCATTGAGGATGGCGCGGAAACGTTTGCGTTGTTCGGTGTGGCGCAGGTGGCTCAATTGGATCTCCTGGTCGGTGTTCGGCTGTGCCGGAAAATGCGTGGGCGCCACGTTAACAGCAAGAAGGCAGCGGGTAAAATGCGAAGGCCCGCGATGTGGATCGCGGGCCCTGTTGCAACTGGCGCGGCCGGAGGGATTCGAACCCCCTGACCCTTGGTTCGTAGTCACGGGAAAAAGCTGTAACTTATTGTTTTTATTTAATTAATGTTAATGCCGACCGTTGCCAATTTTGCATCACTGCGCTGTATGGCGCATAACAGCACCGTTGCAAAAGCGTTGCAGGTTTTTGTATGTAACGACGCTACTTTTAATCCAGATTTTTCTGCATTTACCGCAACAAAACCGCATATCGCTCCAATATTTTTTTGCGTTTTTGCTCATCGTTGCGGTTGACCATGAAAAAGCGCAGATCGGTGTCCGTGTCTGGCAATGGGCAGCGATCTTTACGAATGAAGTAGAAAACCTTTTAAGAGTCCGGCAGTCACATAGTCACAAAATCTGCCCTCTGCCGGCAGGCAGATCGATACAATAGGAGGAGAAGTCATGCAAATCAACAATTCAAAAAATGCAGGGGAATCACTGCAGAAGGATGAGAAACCTGAACTCAAAGAAGTCGTCATGGGCCTGCACTGGGACCCACCGGAAGAAGGCGTAAATTTACATCCAGAGAATCTGGATGCCCTGTGCGTCCTGTTTGATCAAGAGCAGCAGATCGTCGAAATAATCCATCCCGGCAACCCACGCAGCACCAACGGTAGCGTCGTCCATACCGGCGACTCGCGGACCGGAGCAAGTAAATGGGACGATGAAAGGATTTTCGTTTTTCTCGAGGCGTTGCCGGCGAATGTCACGACCCTATTGTTCATCGTAGCCAGTGCCACAGATCACCCCATTCGCAAGGTCCGTGGCGCCTCCTGTCACATCAGTGATCACGCCACAGAATACCAGTGGGTCAACATGGAGCTGACAACACTCGACACGCAAACAACTTACTGCGTCGCCACCCTTTCCCGCAACCTGACAGGCTGGGAAATATCCTCGGTTGCGCAAAGCATTAACCGTGAACTCGTCGCAAAGTCGTCCGCACTGGCCACAGCCATAAGCCGACTGGAAGTATGGAAGGTCGGCAAAAAGTTGCCTATCTCCAACGACTGATCGGCACAGTCCGCCGCAAGTATCACGATCGCGCGATCATCTGGAGCCCGGTCGATCTCGTGCGGAAACTGGGCGATTTCCGGGAATAGTACGACGCCAATCGCGTGCATCGATCCCTTGACGTAAACACGCCAGCCCAATGTGCTGGCTCGCCTGTTGGCGTTGCCATCGACTATCACGCCGCCGTCGCGGGCGGGCCCCAACTCGTACCGGATGATGGCGCGCTAGCCAAATTGGCTGCCGATTATCAACAGATGGTCGATGACGGTTTGTTCCTCGATGACGCCGAGCCCTTCGAGGCATTGCTGGACCAATGCCGCACAATCAAGGCGAAAGCCAATGCAATTCGGTCGCAAAAATAGCACCTCATCGATATCGAACAAGTAACGATCAGAGATGCTTCTTGTAATACGCCCATTGCAGTCTGGCGCAAGTTCCTGCGACGGCTGCGAGAGGAACTCCGATCAGCAGTGGACCGAAAGACGACGGCCAGAGCAGCATCCCAAGTGTTCCCATACGCTCACAGTATTGCGCAGTAGAGCGGCATGATCTGGCAACTCCCGCAAAACTCCAGCAAGGAGTTTTGCGGTTATTCATTCCTGCCAACGTCGCTACGGTAGCGAATCACAATCGTCGAACGAATTTCAGGGCTTCGCCACTGCAGTCTGCGTGACGATTTGTTGCAGTCGATCCGCTTCACCGCGCGCCTCGGCGAGGAGCCGATCCCAATCGTCTGGGGGATGGCCGCTTTCCAGCATCTTGCGGAAGACCCGGTAGACGTCAGCGCCGCTTTTGTAAGCGCGCTTGGTGTCCCCGTCATTTACCCAAGCGTAAAGGACCATCTTGGTCGTCGCGTGATAGCGAAAGAATAACCGGTATTGCTGGTAAAACTTGACACGAAACCAATGCTTGTAGTCTTCCCCGAGAGTATTGCCCTGCCGGTATTCTGGCCTTGTCGGATCCTGCGGGATGACTTCGAACGCGAGCTTGGCAATCGCGGCTAGGCGTTTGGAGGTGTTCTTCTTGCCATAGCCCTTCGGGTTTTTTTGTTTAAGTCCTTCGACCTGCCGGATCAGTGTTTCAATCTGATCAAGGAACAACGGGTGCGCAAATATCGTCCAGCCGTTGATGACCAGCGGCGCCGGCTTACCACCACTCATTCATCATCTGCCGAAAGAGCCGCGTCGAGATCGACTTTGACACCGCCGACCAGAGACTGAATACGTTGCACGAGGCCCGTGTCTACCGCTTGAATCCGTTCCGGGTGGCTGGCGATATCGCGTGCGAGAAATCCCAGGAACTGACCGAGTACCGGGTCATCGCCATCGTTGACTTCGGCTCGCGTGAGCACCACTTCGCCATCCCGGATGATGTAGTGGATTTTGTCGCGCTTTCCGAGCTTAAGCGCACGGCGAACCATTTCCGGCACGGTGGTCTGGTAGCGGTCGGTAAGTGTGGATTCGACTTCGAGGGGGGCAGCCATGGCACTCTTCCTGAAATTGGTGGACACACACATGGTAATGCAGTTGCATTACCATGTCAATGCCTGTGCATTGCCTGCATTCCCGCCCATCAAGGGGATTCTGAAACGGTAAAAGCGTTGCAGAGAAAAACTCAGGCTGCCCGAAAGTAGCCTAAACCTTTGATTTACTAGAGCGGCCGGAGGGTGTCCCCTGTTGTTACGGACACTTTGCCTAGCACTGAAAGCAAATGCTGGTTTCAAGCCGTAGGCTTGAATTCGGGCCCCAGCGGTTCCAGCCTTACGCCGGCGCGCAAATGCTGATAAGGATATTTTCTGGCATCCACCTCATGCGCGCCCGGAGCGATGGCCACCAGAACTTTTTCAGCGATAGGCTCAAAATCCGCGCGAAAATGGCAGGTGCTTTTAACAACAAGGATTTTCTGCTTTGTCGGCTCGAGTCCGATGTGGCGAAAAATTTCCGGTTCATAGGCTTGCATACGTTTGCTGGCGACCACGATACTGACACCGCCTATCGTCAATAAAGCAGTTGGCCCCAGAGTTGCTACACGGCCACCGACGCATATACCCTTGCACAAGAATTCGCCGTCGCTCAGATTGGCGACGCGAAAAGTGCCATTGAATGGCGTCACGCCAAGTATTGGAGTTTTGCCACCCAGCGCAATAGTAATGTCCGCGCCTACTCCAGCCTTATGCGCTGCAGCCGCAGCGTCGGCATCTGCAAGCACGCAGAGCGCCGCTTGCTCCGCGCCGTTGCGCACCAGAGCTTCCAGCATACCCGTGGTATCGCCAGTACCACCACAACCGGGATTGTCCTGAGTATCCGCAATCACTACGGGACGGTGTGCGGTGCGACTGATGGCCATGGCTTGTGACACGGCCTCATCTGGACTCAGCAGTGGTTGGGCAAATGTCCGCTCCTGGGCAAGGATGTACCGTTCAAGCTCATCCGCTGCCCTATCTACAGCTGCCTGCGAATAACCGTGCGCAATCACGCCGGGACCACAGTCATAAAGGTCGGAGGGCGGGAAACCTGCGCTGTAGCACAAATCAAGCACATCGCCGCCTTCCCCGGCAGCGGATTTGGCAACAATGCCCTGCGAAGGCTCGACCATCGTGCACTGAAAATTAAGTGGTATCAGAAAAGGCAGTTTGCGGAATGCCCGTGCTGTTGGTTTGCCTTTCTCCAGCACAACCTCAAGGATGCGAGCCGCGCGGCTTCCCGTCTGCGGCCGGTCGATATGGGGATAAGTGCGATAAATTGCCATCCCGTCGGTCAACGCGGCCATCGCCGGTGTCAGGTTGGTGTGGTAATCCAGACTGATCACGATCGGCACATCCGGCCCCACCACAGCTCTGGCGCGCCGCAACAACTCTCCTTCAGCGTCAGGAAAATCAACGGAGCACATTGCGCCATGCAGATCAAGATAGACCGCATCCACAGGCAGCGCAACGGAAAGACGTCCGATCAACTCACCAACGATGCGTTCATAGGCATCGCTGGTGACATATCCGCCGGCACCACCGCCCGCCCAGACCAACGGCACGAGTTGGTGTCGTTTCTCCATATCCGGAAGAAAACCGGACATCGCGAGCGCCTTGCCCGGCAGGTTCTTGATGATCTCATCGCCACGAGAGAGTTTCGGCCGGTCTCCAATCGTTGCGAAGACTTGAAAATCGGTGCGTGTGGGAACAAAACAGTTAGTCTCGTGTTGGAACCCCCCGACAGCAATGCGAGCCACGGTGATTAATCCAGTTTGATGTTGGCACTGCGCACAATTTGAGAGGCTTTGGCGGCATCCTCTTTTGCCATCATCAGAGTCTGCTCCGGCGTACTCGATGTCGGCTCTATGCCGACAACGACTTTTCTGAACCTGTCTTTAAAACCGGGGGTGGCCACGGTTTTGATGACGGCTTCAGACAGTTGAGTGACGATCTGACCGGGAGTTCCGGCCGGCGCAATGATCGCGTAGAAACCCGTGAATTCGAAACCGGGCAAACCGGCTCCTTCCGCGATCGTCTGCACTTCAGGCAATTCGTGCAAGCGATTGGCACCAGTGACTCCCAGGGCGCGAATCTTGCCACTGCGGATATGCGGTATGGCGGGGGCTGGCGTCGAGGTACCCAGATCGACGCGTCCGCCGAGAAGATCCAGGAACATGGGGCCTCCACCTTTGTAGGGCACATGAAGAATGTTCAATTTGGCTGCAGCTTTGAAGTATTCCACAGCCAGGTGCGGCGTCGCACCCACACCGGACGATCCGTAGCTCAACTCGCCCGGACGCTTGCGCGCCAGAATAACGAGTTCCTTGAGATTCTTCACAGGCAAAACCGGATGCGCCGACAGCACCAGCATGAAACGGGAGATCAACGATACCCAAACGTAATCGCGCCACGGATCAATCGTCACGTCGGGTCGCAGGCTTCTGATCGAAGTGAGGCCAGAAGCCGTAAGCATGATCGTGTATCCATCCGGTGGTGCTTTGGCGATCATCTCCCACGCCAGCAGACCACCAGCCCCGGTGCGGTAGTCAATGACCACCGGCTGCCCCAGAATTTCCTGCAAATGTGGTGCAAGCAGGCGGGCATGCAGGTCATCACCGCCCCCGGGCGCGCTACGCAGCACCAGGCGAATCGGCTTCGACGGATAACTCTGAGCAAATGCCGTCAGCGTCATTAGCGCGGCCAACAATCCCATGGCCAGTAGTGCTGCAGGGCGGCGAATTTGTGACAGATAAGATGGGAATGTCGTCATGATAGTAAACCTCCTGTCCCGAATTTCCTCTATAGCACAATAACAAATCGGCAACCAGTCTTGGCATCGTCGTGAGTCTTACAATCGAGCTTTACATAAGCACGCATACATCGTGCGCCAGTTACCCAAGCTCGGATCCGGATCTCGCCACAGATCTACAGTGCGCGCAATCCACAGCACTGCCTTCACAAACAAACAGTTGTCTTTCGCCGTCACCCCGCAGTCGGTCGATTGGCACCAGGGAGCAAATCCTTAATTCGGTCTCACTGGTCGTTTCTGAGCAACTTTCAGTGAGCATCACATGCGATCGGCAGCCGAACCTCTGGTACTGACGGCTCTACCTGTCAGAGACGTGGCTACCCCTAGCGCGCGGCCCGCCTGACCTCGCCGCCGTTAATCAGGATAGCTTCGCCGCTGATCCAGCGTGCATGTGGCCCGCACAGAAAGCACACCATGTGCGCAACTTCCTCGACGGTTCCGGCCCGCTTGATCGGAATGCTCGCCAGGCGCTTTTCCCAGAGGCCCTCGACGCGCAGCTTGTCGATACGGGCAGTATCGAGGAATCCTGGCGCCACAACATTGCAGGTGATGCCATGCGGTCCCAATTCCTCGGCCATCGAGCTGTTGAGCGCATGTACGGCCGCCTTGGAAGCTGCGTAAGCAGAAAACGTTGCCACCGCTTTCATGGCAGCACCGGAGGAGATGCTGACGATGCTGCCGCCCTGCTCCTGCGCCACCATCTGCCTGGCAACGTATTTGCTGACTATCATGGTGCCCGTCAGGTTCACGTCGACAATTTGGCGCCACTTCGTTTCATCCAACTCGATTACCGGCACCCGGTCGTCAGGCCGCGGTGGATAGGTTGCATTGTTGACGAGGATGTCGATCCGCCCGAATCGCGCCACAGTGTCCGCCACGATGCGTTGCACCTCTTCTGTCCGCGTAATGTCGGCCAGAATACCGAGACCTCCTGCGCCATAAGACTCGATTTCCGCCACGACATCCGGCAGTCCGCGCCATCCGCTTTTCGATTCATCTTCGGGAACTTTGCTCGATGAACGGGAATTTCCAGTCACCACAACATGTGCACCAGCGCGCGCGAGCGTCAATGCGATGGCGCGACCAAGACCGCGCTTGCGCGTTGCACCGGTGACGATGGCTACCTTATCCTTTAGTTCCTGCATTGCGCTCCTCCGGTTTTAGCTCTTCAGTCAGGCGACGATGACAGCAAGCCAGTGTCTCGCGTAAAAAGTTTGTTCCAGTTCTATGATAACGTTTACAGGAGTCGGCTTTACGCATTACACGAACAAATCCACACGCAATCCTCGCGGGTATTACCACGAAATGCCAAATCTCATCAGCGCGCTCGTGGCTCACCTGCGTGCCCCCTGCAGCTGCCTCACATTGTGGGCTCCACGTAAAAATCCGGGCGAAAACCCATTTGACCCTCCTCAGGTGCAACGCTAGACTTTGAGCGCAGAGACCATTCAATAATCCACATACGGGATACAGCCGAAGGACTTGCGGAATTGACGCAAATCCTGCCATCAATCCGGATTGACAGGGAGCATCGTGGCATTCGAAAAACGTCAGCAGGAATACGAGATGCGTCGCGCGCGTGCCCTCGCGATGGGCGGCACCGACAAAATTGCCAAGCGGCGCTCGCAAGGCGTGCTCAATGCGCGGGAGCGACTGGAACGCCTGCTCGACCCGAATTCATTCCTTGAACTCGGCCTGTTCGCCACGTCGCTGCGTCCCGAGCTGCGCGAGCGCACTCCGGCCGACGGCAAGGTAACCGGCTTCGGACGCATTGCAGGGCGCGAGATCGCGGTCGCTGCCAACGACTTCACTGTGCTGGGCGCGTCCAGCACGTCGGTGAACGGCCGCAAGATAACCCACCTCAAGGAACTCGCCACCAAGCGCGGAATGCCGCTGGTGTTTCTCGGTGAATCCACCGGTGCGCGCATGCCGGATATCATGGGTGCTACTGGCATCGGCGCCGGCGACCGCCCGACACAGTTCCAGCGCAAGCGTGAAACACCATGGGTATCGGCGATTCTCGGCCCGGCGTTCGGCTCATCAGCGTGGTATTCCGCCATGTCCGATTTCGTGGTCATGCGAAAAGGCGCGGTGATGGCGGTTTCGAGCCAGCGGCTGGCATCGATGGCCACAGCGGAACAGGTTGACGGTGAAACGCTCGGCGGTTGGCATCTGCACACCGAGAAAAGCGGCCTGGTCGACATCGCTGTGGACAGCGACGAGCAGGCAATCGACGCGATCAAACGTTTCCTGTCCTATCTTCCCAGCCATCACAACGAGGCGCCGCCGCTGGCACCGGTACCACCCGGCTCGGATGAACCGATCCGCCGTGTGCTCGATGTTTTTCCCGAAGGCAGCAACCAAGTTTACGACGTGCGCAAAATCGTAAACATGATTTTCGACATAGGCAGCGTACTCGAACTGAAGGCCCGTTATGGTAAGCCAGTGACAACAGCGCTGGCACGACTCAACGGTCGCACCGTTGGCGTGATTGCCAACAATCCCCTGTTCAAGGGTGGGGCAATCGACATCGACGCCTGCATCAAGGTCACCGGCTTCCTCGTGCTGTGCGATTCCTTCAATATCCCAATTGTTATGCTGGTCGACCAGCCTGGCTTGCTGATCGGTGTGGAGGGCGAGATGCGCGGAGCACCCGGACGCGTTATCAACTGGATGAATGCGCTATCGCTCATCACGGTGCCAAAAGTCTCGGTAATCCTGCGTAAAAGTTATGGCCAGTCCATGGTCAACATGGGCGGTGCCGGCAATTCCGACACAGTTGCCTGCTGGTACACCGGCGAAGTGAGTTTCATGAACCCGAGCTTCGCCGTCAACATTGTGCACGGCGTGAAGGAGGAAGATGACCCGGAGCGATTCCACACCCTGCTCGCCGAGATGAACCGAGACACTACCGCGTACGCCATGGCGTCGAACTATTCCGCGCACGCAGTAATCGATCCACGCGAAACGCGTGATTACCTGGTTCGCACCTTCGAGATCGACCAGTTGCGCTTGAGCAATGGCGTGGGCGAGCACCTGATGCGGACCTGGCCCACGAGCATTATTTAAGACTGACGGTGAGAACCCGATCCACGCAGACGGAAAGTCAGCCATTCTGCGCGCGCATGTTACCTATTTGCATACGCGCCAAACGTAAACCTCGACCGAGCGCTCCTTGCGCACACATTTCGAACATACTGCGGCTCGTTCCGGCAAGCCAGCGCGAAGCCGACAGCAGCACCTCATATATCCTTGCGAGCAGCAGCGCCCAGGCGTTACGCGCCGTTTTGCGCTGCGCCGGGTCTTTCGTAGTGTTCCGCAAGAATTCTTGTCGTTAGGCGCTCGAACTGTTGCCGCCGGCCTCGAATTGACCACCAGTGCCGGTTGAAAGCTGACCAAGAGCAACGGACTGTTAAGCCAGGACTGGCGGCCTTCCGCGAACCGATATGCCGGTCAATTCTGGATCGGCGCATTGTGGGGAAAGTGATCAGTTTGAGGGCGGCGGCAACACCATCACTTCATCCACCGGCGCCCGACGGTTCGAGACTTGCTCCAGCCGACGGTCGATCAGCCCCTCCAGTCCGTCCGCCTCGAACCGCACCACATACCGCCGAAAACTGCGCTCGCACATCCCCAGCAACCGGGCCGTTTCGTCCTGCGTCAGCCGCCCTGCGTTCCACCCTGCATACGCTTCCTCGAATCTCATCTTCCGGATCTCCTGTAACAACTCCGTCCGTCTCATCGGTCACCCCCTTTGGGTGACTATGACAACCGGACAGATGTCGTGCTACAGAACCGGACAGATCACGAACTCGCAACACTTCTGAAAACTTGGTTGACAACAACCTTCGAAAGCGTATAGTCAACACATCGCCGATTTGTGTACCAGCTTGCGGGGCGATTAATAAATACCAGCTAAAGCGGAGAAGAACCCGTTATTAGCTTCAAGCTGAAACGGGTTTTTGCATTTCTACGTCGCAGAGTTAAGACAACTTGCAGTGCGACTCATAAATACTGCTAAAGCGTCGCCGCAATCTCCCCGCCCCGGGACCGGCCACGCCGGACAACTGGGGCTTGGAGTTTATTGTGAATCGTCAACATCTCTTCACTTCGGAATCGGTATCAGAAGGTCATCCAGATAAGGTGGCAGACCAGATTTCCGATGCCATTCTCGATGCGTTTTTGACACGTGACCCGTATGCCAAAGTCGCTTGCGAGACACTTGTGGCAAATAACTTCATTGTCATCGCCGGCGAGTTCAAGACCGCTGACGAGGCTGTGTTTCTCGAGGTTCAGGCACTTGCAGAATCCGTTGCCCGTCAGGTGCTGCGCGATATCGGCTACCAAGACGCGGCCACAGGTATTGATCCAACGACCTGCGAGGTACAGGTGCGTTTTAATCACCAGTCCGCTCAAATTAATCAGGGAGTAGATCGTGCAGGCGGCGTCATCGGAGCCGGTGACCAAGGCCTCATGTTCGGGTATGCCTGCGATGAGACACCAGAACTTCTGCCTTACCCAATTTGGCTTGCACATCGCTTGGTGGAACGTCAGGCAGCGCTACGAAAATCAGGAGAGATCAGTTGGCTGCGCCCGGATGCTAAATCTCAGGTGACCGCAATCTACGAAGGTGATCGAGTGGTCGGAGTAGATACAGTGGTGATCTCTACCCAGCACGCAAAAGGAATCGATCAGGAGGCAGTGCGAAAAGCAGTGCTGCACGAGATCGTTGAACCACTGGTGCCGCCGGTACTGCGCACAAAAAACTTCCGCGTATTGGTCAATCCTACCGGTTGCTTTGAGATAGGGGGTCCTAATGGCGACACGGGGCTTACTGGTCGAAAAATCATCGTTGATACGTATGGAGGGAGTTGCCCACATGGCGGTGGTGCCTTTTCCGGTAAAGATCCAACCAAGGTCGACCGCTCTGCTGCCTATGCGGCACGCTATGTAGCGAAGAATATTGTCGCTGCCGGTCTTGCCCGTCGCTGCACGGTGCAGTTGGCGTATGCCATCGGCGTGGCAGACCCGGTGTCGATTTATATTCATACCCATGGCACCGGGGCGGTGCCGGATGAGAGGTTAGAGGTTGCCGTGGGTGCAGTGTTCGACCTAACACCGCGCGGCATCATCGAAGGGTTGGAGTTGCGTCGTCCGATTTATCGCGGCACAGCCGCCTACGGTCATTTTGGGCGAGAGTTGCCAGCATTCACATGGGAACGCACCGACCGTACCGACACATTGCGGCATGCATTGGGAGAATTACAATGAATCAACGCAAATTTATAAATATTACCCACTTAAGAATCGGGCTGTTGGGAACGAAGAATTTGAGATTGCAAAAACAGCTTCATCGCCAGTTGCAGCGTGGTGAGATGAGCGCAAATCTGCCTGATGACGAGAATAACTATTGGGCGGAGGCAATCGAGGATGGCGACGAGTTCTACTTCCGGGTCAACGGCACCACAGTAGAAATCACCGAGAGCGAGTTTGGCAGGGTGATTATCAATCCGTCGCTATACTACTTTTCCACGGCCTTAGAGCTGCACGTTAGAATCAAGTGGGCGGCGGATGGAGTATTGTTTAGCAAGGCAGAACGGCGGCGTCCACAGGATATTGGTTAAACGCGATTCTTCGACTATTCTAACAATAGCATTAGGAAATGGGTCGACGCCCATGCCAACCTGCCCCTCCCGGGCAAGGTGGATCGCGAAAGCGGATGTGGCTCTTAAGTGAGCAACCAAGCGGGAAGCGTCGGCCTTCCTTTAACGGAGGGTTTTTTGTTGGCGCAATCTGAAATCTCTGCTGACCTCATCGCCGCGTATCGCGCGACCCACTATCGGGTTGGGCAAGGCGCTGACGCGTTCACCTTGCGTGTTGATGGGTGTTCGGAAGCGCTATCGCGCCTCTTCACCGCATCAGGTCATCAAAGCGCGATCTTCATCACCGCCTATAACCCCTTTAGCCAAACGCAAAGTGACGAGGCCAACCTCGATGCGCATGAAAAGTTGCGCTACATACTGAGCAGCCAAGCAAGCCCGGTTATTGAGAGTGTGGGCGCTGATCCGTCAGGGGCATGGCCCGAGGAGAAAAGCTTTCTCGCGCTGGGCGTGAACCTGGAAGCTTCCAAAATATTGGGTACGCAGTTTGGACAAAACGCCATCGTATGGGCTGGTGAGGACGCTGTTCCGAGACTAATTTTGCTTCACTGAAAGATAGGGAGTGGCCCACCTTACGGGCCGGGGGGATTTGATCCAGATTGCCGTCCCCGACACATCGTCAAAACGTTCGCTGGAAGGATGGATGTAATGCTGAAGATCGACAAACAAACACTAGACCACATCGAAATACAGTATCGGGGAATTAGGGAAACAATACTCCAATTCGAGGAGGCCAAACTCCCGGCATGCCGCCGCTGCCGGTCAGAGGACACTGCCGACGTGCAGTGTGGCATTATTGGGCGCACGATCAACATCGCTGCCGCAACCACGAAATTCAAGCTGTTCGCCAACGGTCCAAAGCCCGGCAGATACTTCTGCAATGCCTGCAATGAGTTCTTCAATTAGAAAGGTGGCCGCGGTTTCGGGCCTTGCGGGGGCCGCTTTTTGAGAGGGACGGGCTAACCGGCGCATGTATAACGCATCTGAATATCTCCGTCCATGGAAACTCTTTACGCTTGCAATTGGCATTACGCTTCTTGTTATCGGCTCCTTTTACTATCAGGCGCCAGACTGGGATGTTCCAATTAGTTTCATTATGGCTGTCCTTACCTACCTGACAGCACCTTGGAGCATGCGCGTCATTCTGGAACGAAAATGGCGACTTTGGCCGGTAATGCTCTTCTACACTTGGTTTACTGTTGATGGTTGCTACGCCATCTACTGGTATTTTAAAGACCCGATAGCGCTTGAGATCATGCGCGATGCAAATTTTCGAGCTTCGTTGTCGCTCTACGGAATATGCGGCATCGTTTGGCTTTATCGTGGAAGTCTTCGGCAACTCGTCTTGGAAACTCAGAATCACTTCCCTCTTCTGCGGGGAAACAAAAAATGAAATTCTGGCCAACCCTGCATTCGAGTGGGACTGCGAAAAAGCGCGCAGCCCTGTTGACGCCAGCCTCGAATTGACCACCAGTGCCGGTTGAAAGCTGACCAAGAGCAACGGACTGTTAAGCCAGGACTGGCGGCCTTCCGCGAACCGATATGCCGGTCAATTCTGGATCGGCGCATTGTGGGGAAAGTGATCAGTTTGAGGGCGGCGGCAACACCATCACTTCATCCACCGGCGCCCGACGGTTCGAGACTTGCTCCAGCCGACGGTCGATCAGCCCCTCCAGTCCGTCC
>ENA-ORBV01000823-ORBV01000823.1-microbial-mat-metagenome-genome-assembly--contig:-NODE-823-length-70532-cov-9.897509_pt1 | contig 70532 bp, 69 predicted proteins | sample MGYA00237777_ERZ505514 | MGnify/ENA primary metagenome ERZ505514 (study PRJEB26160, sample SAMN06269048) | microbial mat metagenome | isolation source: Oligotrophic lake microbial mat | place...
GCGTCGGCCACGTCGACTGGCGCCGCGCCTACACCAGCGTGCTCTACGACCTCACGATCGCCGGCGCGCCCGTTGACGTCCCGTCGATGTCTCCCACGCCCGGCGGCACACTCCTCGAGGCGGAAGACGCGACGGGCGAAAGGCTCGCGTCCGCCAAAACGACACCCGGTTTCACGGGCAGCGGCTACCTCGACTTCAATGACGCCACACAGTTGATCCCCATTGGCCCTAACGGGCAACTGGAACCTCAACTTCAGCATGACCGGTTCGGGCTTCTCGACCCAACTTATTAGCACCCAGACAACGGTGCTGTCCGGCGGGCCGGCTCCCAATCGTCGGGAACAAGTGCAGAAACGAACTTACCTCGTAACCGGCGTCCTCGGTGGCACGGTGAACCTGAGTGCTACGCTGGATATCTATTTCGATGAGCTCCGCAACTGCAACTACGGCTGCAATGGATTGGGGGCCCAGCGAAGGGTCGATCTCTCCAATACGGTGAGTCTGGGTGGACTGCGATCGACTTCCGGGCAACCTGCCACCACGTCCTCATCCTCCGGCTACAACTTCGCGACCCCGGTCCCGGTCTATTCCGTGATCCCCATCCCCGCCGCCGCCTGGCTGTTCGGTGGTGCACTGGGGCTGCTCGGTGTGGTGGGACGACGGCGCGCTGGCGGAGTGCCGACGAAAGTAGTTCGCGGCTGAAGCCGCTCCTACCACCTGATGACGACGGAAAAGCCCCGCTTCGGCGGGGCTTTTGGCTTGGCGTCGTTAAAGTTCCTTGGCCATAGCAACATCAGCGGATGGGTCGGCCGGGCGCGACCCCCCAAGCCTTAACAGCCGACGCCATGCTGCAGCAGGGCGAGCGCTACCGGGATCTGTAACACTTTGTAACGATTCTCTGCAGCCGCATCCGATTCTGTGGGACCTCCGAAATCCTCTCCAAGTTGATTTCCACAGGGAGTGGGTGATGAAAGTCCTTAAGCGAATTACTGCTACTTCAGTCGGCCTCGTGCTGATGTCCTTTGCTGCGAGCCAGAGCTTTGCTGCCGATGCAACCGCCGAAGACGGGTGGCGCCAGGTGGCCTACAGTTGCGAATCCGGGCAGGCCCTCACGGTGGCTTACCGGGATTCCGGCAGCGCGGCGCGGGTGACGGGGGCTGACAAGCCCGTAGTGAAACTGGTTTCGCGTCCGGCCAAATCGGGGTTCCGATTTGGCGACTCCCGCTACGAGCTGCGTGGCGAGGGTGATGCGGTGACCTGGCAGGTCGGGACCAAGACCCCCGTGAAATGCACCAGCACGACTCAGGCCGCGGCCAACGTGGCTGCAGAGGCCATTTCTTAACCACCGAGTCCTCCAGACTCCTGACGCTCTCCCCCGACGTCAGGAACTACCCGGCGCGAGTGTTCCCCCCCGAACCTCGCGCCGTTCTTTTATGCAGAACGTGGCCCAGTTCGCGGTCGTGTGAACCACGCCATCACCATGATCATCAGCACGAAGCTGACGAAGTCCGAGAAAATCATCATCCACTGGTAGCCTTGGGGAAAGTCCGAGAACACGATGTCTGCCACCCGGGGGTACGCCGAATACGCCAGCCCCACCGTGGTGCAGATCGCCACGTGGTTCCAGTACTTGGTCGTATAGCGGTTCAGCATCAGCATCGCGACGCCCAGGGTCAGGCCGATCACCAGCCCCTGGACGACACCGAGGCTGATCTTGAGGGGTGACGACATGGGCGCGCCGTCCCGGTCGATATAGACCGTCGCCACCGGCCCGTTGGCGCGCAGTTCGCTGCGGATTTCCTTGCCGCTCATCCGGCCCGGGAGGATGTAGGTGCCACTCTCCGGGAAGTGCTCCAGCAGGGCGGCGCCGGCTGCCCGATCGTCCAGAGTCCGGGACATGGTCCAGTAGGGCACGGGGCTGAGCACGTAGAAGCCCACGCTCCAGATCCAGGAAACGACCATCACCGCAAGGGCACCCAGGATCAATCGCATGACGTCATTACTCCAGCTTGGTTGGGGGTTGGGGTGGGGAATCAGTGACCGTGCCGCCGCTCACCCAGGACCCGCTGGTGAACGGCAGAGGCGTGGGCTGCGGTGGCTTCCCGAGGCGCTGGCAGGTTCAGGCGATCACCGGGCCTGGCCACCCGCAGTCCCGCCCTGGCCAGTTCCACGCCGTCTGCCTGGGAAGCGTAGTGATAGATGACCATCTGCCGGCGCAGTTCGTCGGTGTACTCCCGGAGCAGGTCGGGCAGCCCCGTGTGTGACGGGTTGCCGTGCAGGTCGCAGTCGTGCACGAGAGGCATCTGACCGTCGGCAAACTGCGCCACGGTCTCCGGGATGGGTCGCGTGTCGCCGGTGTACAGGAACGCTCCGGTCAGGCAGATACCGTAAGCCGTGCCGGGCACGTGGTGGCGAACCGGAAAGACGTCGAACCAGAGACCCTGATGCCAGAACCCCGTGCTCACCGGCACCAGTTCGAAAGCATCCCAGAAATTTGCCGCGCCCTCGGCCACAACGTTTGGATAGTCGGCGACCCGGCTCTGGAGCAGGGGCACCAGCAGGGCCGGCACGAAGAGGCGGGTGCGGGGCAGGCCTGACTGGCCAAAGTAGTTGGCAACGAACAGCCGTTCGAAGCCCGCGACGTGGTCCATGTGCACATGCGTCACAAACACCGCCGGTGGTGGCCGTCCGTAGCGGGAGAGGCAGGCGGTGAGGGCTTCCTGGCCGCAATCCACCATCAGCAGGGGCGCGTCGTCCTTCTCCAGCATCACGCTCGCCGAGCCCAGCTGGGGTGCGGCTGCACCGCCGACGCCAAGGAAGGTCAGATTCCAGGCAGTCATCCTGTTCTTGCCCCCAGGGCCTGCCTGAGTTCCGACTCTGCAACGGCCCGGGCATGGCCCAGGCGAATCCCGAGTCCACCGGCCACCCGGTACAGCAAACCGTACACCAGCATTGAGACGAGCAGGCCGAACAGTCCGTTCGCGATCCACGGGGGTGAGTAGAAGGCGCTGGTTGCGCCGACGGCAAAGGCGAGCACCGCGACCGGGTTCCAGGTCGGCAACCGGTCGAGCAGTTCAGTCCTGAAGCGCATCCGGTTGCACAGGTAGTAGTCCACGATGACCGGGCCGATGAGTGGCGGCGCGAGGGTGGCCAGAATGGTGATGAAATCCATAAAGCGCTGGTAGATACCGAGGCCGATCAGGGTGCCCAGCAGTCCACAGATCACGACCATCACGCGCTTGGGGCGCCGGAACACGCTGGCGGTCTGGATGGAGGGCAGATAGAGGTTCGCGTCGCCCGTGGTCCACAGGGCAAGACTCATGGCAATCAGCCCGAAGAGCGCCACCACCGCGCCAGCGGAACGCATGTAAACGGTGAAATCGAAGTTGCCGGAGACCACACCGCCCATGGCGCCGACAAATTGCAGGATCCACTGGGTCACGATCAGCACGATGAAGGGAATGGCAATGGCGACCCAGGCCCGCCGGGCAAAACGGGTGTACTCGGCCATGACCACGGCGCCCACAATCCAGGAGCCGATGACGATGTTCATGGCCTGAACGTTGGTCAGCGGGTTCCTGGCTGCGGTGGTCCGGGAGAGGGCCAGGAAGGCGTCCCAGCCACCCGCCTGGCTCACGTTGTACCAGCCTGCATACATCAGCACCGCGACGAGAATCAGAGACGCGGGCAACGCCACTTTCTCCAGCCCCTGCACCCCGTAGTAGGTGGTCCAGGTGTAGAGCAGGCCGGCGAAGACCGCCACGACGTAGAACCAGGGCGAAGCGAAATCCTGCACCCAGGCAAAACTGAAGGCCCCCACGGTGATGCCCTGCCAGAAAATGAGCAGGACGGTAAGGAACAGCACGGGGACTGCCGCGCCCACATTGCCGTACACCAGGCGGAACAGCAGGCCGCTGTTGCAGCCCGTCCGGTAGCCCATATAGCCGACCAGCGCGCCGACGATGAAGTTGACCCCGTTGCCCAACAGGGAGCTCCACACCAGTTCCGGCCAGAAGGGCCGGCCCGCGCCGAGCAGGCCGCCGATGAACAGGCCCGTGATCAGGAACCCCCAGCCGAAGGCCAGGGCGAGCATCGGGCCTGAGTTCCGGCGCTGATGGGGCGCCAGAGGGCCGAAAGGATTGTCGGCGCTCTGCTGTTCTGCCTGGGTATCCAGGGCCCACCAAAGGCGGAGCTTGTTAAGCATCAGTCGGCCGCCTTGCTGCGATGGATTCGATTATGCCCAAACACCAGGGACCAGCCATGGTCTGGGGCACCGCGGTGCTCGGATTATCAAATGCGATGAAGAACATAAGCTTAGGTTGTATTTGAAAAAAACTCTGTCAGAATGACTCGTAGGTGGCTAGCGGCCAAGGGACAAAATGGAACACCGTCTCACGTTGACGGGCCTGCAGGATGCAGTGGGCGCCCGGAAAGCCGGGGGCCTGGACGTCGTTTACACCAAACTGGCCGTGGATCTGCAGAACCTGGCCGGCGGCGCCGCCGATCCGGTCCTTGCCGCCGCCCTGGAGACGCTCCGGGACGAAACGGCCTGCGACGGGGTTGCCGTGATCCTGCTGGACGAGTCCGGCCAGCGGATTTCCCGGGTCCTGGCCGCCCGCAGCCCCTTTACGGTGTGCAATCCGGAGGTCCTCACCGGGCTCTCTCTCGATGAGTTGCCCTGGCTCGACAAGCGCTTTGAGCACCTCCGGGTCCATGGCATCGCCAATACCGACACGCCGCAGCGCACCAGTCAGGCCACTGATGCCGCTCACCTGGCGGCGATGGGCTGCGGGGCTCTGCTCCTGATCGGCTTCCATATTCACGGCCAGCGCGCGGGCTGCCTGGCCCTCTTCTTCGGCCAGCCCCAGCCAGGCTGGAGCGTGGAGCACACGTTGTTGCTGAAGCTGATCGGCTCCAGCCTCGCCTCCGGCCTGGAACGCTTCCGAACTCTCTGGCGGCTGGCAGATATCAACGAGCGTGAGCAGTTGCTGGAGGGGACCGTCAACGACGGCACCTGGGATTTCGACGCATTGAACAATCGTGTCGAATACTCGCCCCGCTGGAAGCGGATGCTGGGCTACGCCGAGGATGACCTCGCCCGTAATGCCCCGGACTGGCGGCGCATCGTGCACGTGGACGATTATGCCGGGTTGCAGGCTCGGCTCCGGGACCACATTGCTGGCCGCACCGAGATCTTCGAGAACACTCACCGCATGCGCCGCAAGGATGGCGAGTGGCGCTGGGTGATCTGCCGCGCCAAGGCCCTGCTGGATGAGCACGGCCGGCTGCGGCGCCTGGTGGGCGTAGAGACGGACATTACTGAGCAGAAGGTCTACGAGGAAGCGCTGTTCCGCGAGAAGGAGAGCGCCCAGATCACGCTGCAGTCCATGGGTGATGGCGTGGTCACCACCGATCAGCTGGGTACCGTCGAGTACATCAATCCGGTGGCCGAAGAGTTGACGGGCTGGAAGCTGGACGCGGCTGGCGGCCGGCACGTGGACGAGATCTTCCGCGGCTTCCACGAGGAGACCTGTGAGCCGCTGGAAAATCCCGTAATGAGCTCGATCAAGCGCAATCGGTCGGTAAAGTCCGTGCGGCCGTCACTGCTGATTCGCCGGGATGGCAACGAGCTCTACATCGAGAGCACGGCCTCGCCAATCCGCAATGACCGTGGCGATGTGACGGGTGCCGTGCTGGTGTTTCACGATGTCAGCGAGTCCCGGGAGCTGAACCGGCGCCTTTCTTACCACGCGAGCCACGACCTGCTGACGGGCCTGGTGAACCGCCGGGAGTTCGAGAGCCGGTTGGAGCGCTCTCTGAAAAGCGCCAAGGCCCGGGAGACGTCCTACGCACTGCTCTACCTGGATCTGGACCAGTTCAAGATCATCAACGACTCCTGCGGCCACGGGGCTGGCGACACACTGCTGACCCAGCTCTCGGCACTGCTGACCGCCAAGATCCGCTGGCGCGACACCCTGGCACGGCTGGGTGGCGACGAGTTTGGACTGCTCCTGGAAGCCTGCAGCATCGAGGAGGCCATGCGCACCGCGGAGGTGCTACGTGAGGCCATCAAGGAGCACAAGTTCACCTGGGACGAGCGGACCTTCCGTCTGGGCGTCAGCATTGGCGTAGTACCCATCACCGGGGACAACGAAAATGTGGCAACACTGATCGCCGCGGGTGACAGCGCCTGCCAGGCAGCGAAGGAGGCGGGGCGTAACCGCATCCACACGTTCAAGCAGAACGACATCGACCTCATGCGTCGCCGCCGGGAGATGCAGTGGGCTGCGCGGATCAGTAACGCCCTTGAAGATGACCGCTTCGAGCTGTACCGGATGACGATTCTCCCTTTGCAGGCCGAGGAGCCTGGCTCACACTACGAGATTCTCCTGCGGATGCGGGACGAACAGGGTGCGCTGGTCTCGCCAGACCTCTTTATTGCTGCTGCCGAGCGCTATGGCCAGATCTCGAACATCGACCGGTGGGTGGTAGAGCACGCCTTCCGCTGGCTCGTGTCCGAAGCCGATGAACGGGAGCGCCTTGCGTTGTGTTCCATCAACCTGTCCGGCGCCAGCCTTGCCGACAACGAGTTCCTGCCTTTCGTCATCCGGCAGTTCCAGCGCAGTGGCCTGGATGCCAGCAAGATCTGCTTCGAAATCACAGAAACGGCGGCCATCGCCAGCTTTGCCCAGGCGAGCCGCTTCATCAATGCGCTGAAGGAACTGGGCTGCAAGTTTGCCCTGGACGACTTTGGCACGGGCCTGTCGTCATTCGGCTACCTGAAACACTTCCCCGTCGACTACCTGAAGATCGACGGCAGCTTCGTCAAGGAGATTTTGCATGATCCCATCGACCGCGAGATGGTCCGTTCCATCAACGAGATTGGCCACCTCACCGGCAAGAAGGTCATTGCCGAATGGGCGGAAAATCAGGAAATCATCACGATGCTCCGCGGTATGGGCGTGGATTACGCGCAGGGTTACGGAATTTCGGAGCCAAAACGGGTGGTGATGTCAGCCGTCGTCGACGGCGGCTGAACTGATGCCGGCACCCGCCCGCTATACGTCCTTCGCGGACTTCTACCCGAACTACCTTCGCGCCCACCAGAACCGGACCAACCGGCGGCTCCATTTTCTCGGCACCACTCTGGTACTCATACTGCCAGTTGCCTGCCTGGCTGCCGGTGCCTGGCCAGCGCTGCTTCTAGTGCCGGTTGCCGGCTACGGCCCGGCTTGGGTCGGCCACTTCTACTTCGAGCGGAATCGTCCTGCGACCTTCAGTCACCCCCTCTACAGCCTCATAGGGGACTTCCGCATGTACGCGGATACCTGGCGGGGGAAAATCCGGTTCTAGGCGATAGCTGTCAGGGAGCGACGCCGAGGGCATTCAGAATGGGTCCGGCAAACAGGCTGCCCTTGATAACCATGCAGTAGATAAGAATGTACAGCGTCAGGACCAATGCCAGCATGCCCCGGACTCCGCCGCTCATCAGACCGTGCTTCGGGTCAGCTGAATTGCGATTGCGGCCGTAGCGGATGACGTCCGGTACAACGCTGAAGCCCGCCATGAGCCAGAAGGCGAAGTAGGCGTCCCAGGCCCAGGGCGCGTTGACCAGACCGCCCCAGTTCTCCATCAGCATGACGCCGAACAAGGGGGTGATCACTGCGGTGGGTCCGGTCACTCCGAGACAGAGCTTGCGCAGAAGCGCGCGTGCCCAGACGCCGACCTCGGTGGGTTGCGTCTTGCGGATCAGCAGCGCCCAGATGTTGCTGAAGAAGGTGTGGCCGAAATAGAGGAAGGCCGACAGCTCGTGGATGACCAGCGTCGTGGTGTAGTCCAGGACGAGGGGAATGCGCAGAACCCCGAGCAGGGGCAGGGCGGAGACCACCATGATCAGGGTCCAGACGCCATACCAGAAGAAGCGTCCGGGATCCTTCTCAATGGCCGGGTTTGGGAGGGTCGTCGTGTTCATGACGCCATGCTGGCTTGATCCCTCGTCCGTTGCAGCAGCGTGCGAAGCAGCCGGCGCAGGCTGCCGCGGACCGCTTCAGGTTCACCGAGTGCCGGCAGCACATCGCCGATGGCTTCGAGCGTCGACACCCATTCCTTGCGGGGCTCTTTGCGCAGGCGACCATAAATCGATGGCTCCCGGGGCTTGAGGACGACCAGGGGCAGCTTCAGCAGCCAGGCGTTCCGCCACCAGAGCGTTTTCGCCTGGCTCCAGGTACCGTCCAGCACGATGATGCCTTCCAGGCCGTGACGCTTCAGGTCACGGACCCGGCCCTTGCGGTCAATCACCACGACCGCGTCACCCCGGGCAGAATCCGGAATCGGCGCGGGCAACTTGGCGGCGGCGAGAACGGCCCAGCGCTCCCGGTTTGCATCCTTGGTGCCGATGGCGTGATCCAGAGAGGCCCAAGACAGGCCGACGCGAATCTCCGCCTTGGGCAGAGTGACTTCAACCAGCTTGGCGGTGCCCAGCAGGGCGTCATCCTCCTGGGGGTGTTGGAGAATGACCACGCGCAGCCTGGTGGCGATCTTCTCGACGCGATCGCAGATACAGACGCCGGGCGGTTTGCCGCATTCCGCGCAGGGAAGGGTCTCGACCGTCATGTGAAGCGAAAGCGCATCGAGAGGTCCACGGCACGGATGTTCTTGGTCAGTGCACCAATGGAGATGAAATCCACGCCGGTCTCAGCGACCGGCCGCAGGGTTTCGAAGTTGATGCCGCCGGATGCTTCCAGCGTGATGCGCGGCGCTTGCCGGTCGCGGAGGGCGACCGCCTCTCTCATCAGGCCAACGCTGAAGTTGTCGAGAAGCAGGCGATCGGCGCCGGCGGCCATGGCTTCCTCAGCCTGGGCGAGGTTTTCTACTTCAACCTCCACCAGAACCCCCGAGCCCTGCTCCCGGGCCCTGCTTACCGCACTGGCGATGCCGCCCGCGGCGACGATGTGGTTTTCCTTTACGAGTATGCCGTCGTAGAGCCCCATCCGGTGATTGGTTCCACCACCGACACGGACGGCGTACTTCTGGGCCAGCCGGAGCCCGGGGATCGTCTTGCGTGTGTCCAGGATCTGCGCCCGGGTCCCGGCGACAGCCTCCGCACAGGCCCGGGAGGCCGAAGCCACCGCGGAGAGCGTCTGCAGGAAATTGAGTGCCGTGCGCTCGCCCGTGAGCAGGGGCCGGGCAGCGCCGTTTAGCGTGCACAGGGTCTGCTCCTTGGTGGAATCGTCGCCCTCCCCGAGGTGCCACTCGAGCACGATCCCGGGGTCCAGTTGCCGGAAAACTTCCTTGACCCAGGGCTGGCCGCAGATGACGGCGCCATCGCGGGTAATGATCGTAGCCGTTGCCCTCTGGGTGGCTGGCACGAGCGCAGCGGTCAGATCCCCGCTGCCTACATCTTCAGCCAGAGCCCCGCGGACGCCGGAGGAGATATGGCCAATGAGCTCTGGTGACATCCGACTGGGCATGGATAAACGGATAAAGGTACCGGACCTTAGTTATTGCAGTTACTTAGTTGTTTGACTGCAGCGCAATAACTAAACAACTCCAATAACTAAGGTCCGGTACCTTTGGGCATTTGGGCATCAGAAGGGGAGGCCGTGGGACTGGCCGCCCATCGTCATGAGCATCGGGATGGAGAGAATGAAGTTGATGCGGGAGACCATCGTGGCTGTCGCCCGGGCCTTGGCCTTCTCTTCATCGGTGGCGGGAACCACGCCGATGACCTTCTTCTGGTTCGGCCAGATGAATACCCAGACGTTGAACAGCATGATGATGCCCAGCCAGGCGCCGACGCCGATCGTGGCGAAGCCTTCCCGGAACATAAGACCCTTCATCAGGCCACCGCCACCGTAGGTGAACTCCATCAGTAGGATGCCGCTCACCACGGTGACCACCGCGCCCCAGCGGAACCAGAGCAGGGCCCGCGGCGCGATGTACTTGACAATGCCCGCGTTGCCCGGACCGCCCTTGTCGGCCAGCCCCGCGGCCAGTCCGGGAATCTGCACCACGTTGAAGTAATACAGCAGGCCTACCCAGAATATGCCCGACACGATGTGCAGCCAGCGGTCTAGGCTGGCAAGGCTGATTGTGACGTCCGCGCTGGCCGGCAGGAGCAGGCTGATTATCACCGTCAGAATGACGCCTGTGATGAGTGCGCCCGAAACGCTCTTTAGTGGATTCATGGCATTGGCCCCTGTAATTGCGGTGTTGCCGAAGGTGTGGAGAGGATAGCGGAATCGTAGAGCGGTTTGAACCGATTCACGATCTCGCAGAAGAGATCGGCAGTCAGTTCCGCGTCGTAGATTGCGGAATGGGCACGAGACGAGTCCCAGGACATACCCGCCGCGAGCGCCGCCTGGGCCAGGACGGTCTGGCCATACGCAACGCCGCAGAGGGTGGCCGTGTCGAGGACGCTGAAGGGGTGAAACGGGCTCCGCTTGACGCCGGTTCGGGCGATAGCCTCGTTCAGGAACCCCAGGTCGAAGTGGGCGTTGTGGGCCACCAGTATGGCGCGGGTGCAGTCCACGGCTTTCATGGCATCCCGCACCGGCTTGAACACGTGCTGAAGGGCCTCGCGCTCGGCAATGGCAAAGCGCAGGGGGTGCCAGGGGTCGATTCCCGTCACCTGCAAAGCGGCCGGCTCGAGGTTGGCGCCTTCAAAGGGCTTCACATGGCAGTGCACGGTCGCGTCCCTGGAAAGGGTGCCGTTATCGTCCATCTTCAGGAGAACGGCCGCCATTTCCAGCAGCGCGTCGGTCTTGCAATTGAAGCCCCCGGTCTCGAGGTCGACCACGACGGGCAGAAAACCCCGAAAGCGACGGCTGATGAGTGACGGGGAGCGGGCAGCCTCCGTCATTTTGCCAGCTGCTTCAGTTCGACCGCGTGATCCAGCAGCAGGGCAATCGTGTAACGCACGCCAAATCCCGTCGGGCCCCCCGGCACATGCGCAAGGCCATCCTTGCGCAGGACCGCCGCCAGGTCCATGTGAATCCACGGCGTGACCTCGGGAACAAACCTCTGGAGAAAGCGCGCCGCCAGGATCTGGTCCGCTTCCCCTGACGAGGAGCACTGAGCAACATCCGCGACCTTTGATTTCAGATCGTCGTCAAAGTCCGCATCGTTGGGGAATGGCCACACCCGTTCGCCGGACTCCCGGCCCGTGCGCACCAAAAGGTCATTGAGGGCTTCCCGATTGGTGAAGACCCCGCTGTAGCGCTCGGAGAGGGCATACACGCAGGCGCCGGTCAGGGTGGCATAGTCCAGCATCAAGGCCGGCTTCTCCCGGCCAGCCAAGGCCAGGGTGTCGGCCAGCACCATGCGGCCTTCGGCGTCGGTGTGCATGATCTCGATGGTGACGCCGTTGCTCGCCGTGACCACGTCCCGTTGTTTGTAGGCTGCGGGACCCGTCCGGTTCTCGCTGATCGCCAGCCAGCAATCGACGTTCTGCGCCACCTTCAGTTGCGTCAGCACCTGCAGCACGGCCAGGGCCACGGCACTACCCGCCATGTCGATGTGCATGTCGAGCATGTGCGGGGCGGTCTTCAGGTTCGTGCCACCGGTATCGAAGATGATTCCTTTCCCGATCAGAGCCACATCGGGAGCGTCCAGCCCCGGGTTTCGTCCCTGCGGGCGGTAGCGCAGGCGCGCAATGCCGGCGTCGGGCGTGGCATTCCCTTGGGCAACCGCGAGGAAGGCGCCCGCATTGAGTTTGCGCAGTGACGCTTCACCCAGCCACTCAAACTCCCAGCCGTGGCGGGTGGCGAGCGCGCTCAATACCTCCCGGTAGGCCGACGCGGAGAGCTTGTTGGCCGGCAGGGCAGTGAGCCAGCGGACGAGGTTGGCGCCGTCGATCTCGGCGAGGGTGCGCGCCGTATCCAGCGGCTCCCGGTGGCCAAGGAGATGGACGGTCCTGAGCGTCGTGGTCTGGGCTTTTTTCTGGAAAGTCGGCCCCTTCCAGGCCCGGGCACCCAATGCAAGCAGGAGTGCCGTTGTCAGGCGATGCGCCTCCTCCGGGCCAAAGCCGTGGACCAGGACGCCAACCGAGCGGGGTTCATCCGTCAGGGCGGCCGCCACCAGTTGGCCCGCGAACTGGAGCAGCGCGAAGGGCGTTGGCAGGCCATCCTGGCTCTTCTTCGCGGGGGCGGGCAGAGCACCGAACGTAACTCCGGTGCTGGTTCCCAGGGAACCCCGCAGCGCGCGACCGGCCCCGTCCCTGCCAAGCCGTTTATGGACCCCGCGCAGCGGCTTCAATCCTGGCAGTTCCCGCCACACGCTGTCGGGAATCCGGTGCGGGGTGACGACGATGACGTCGTCTACCCGGTCCAGCAGCGCCTTGGTCACCCGGCCGGGCACATGCAGCACTTTCAGGCCTGACGTGGCTGGCAAGAGTGAGTGACCACTCGTTGGCTTGACCCGTCTCCGTGAAACCTTGATCATTTGGGGCCGCCGCGCTTGCCTGGTGGTTCTTTTGGGGCCCGCAGTATAGGGCATGTCGTCGAGCATCAGCGGAGCCACAGTGGCCGATTCCAGCACGCCCGGTTCTCCGGCAGAGGGGCCGTTCCACGGTCAGGATACCGACCAGGATCCCGATCAGGATCCTGAGGAGACCCTTGAGTGGGTGGAGTCCATAGACTCCGTCCTGCGGACCACCGGTCCGGAGCGTGCGCAGTTTCTCCTGAACCAGATGGTGGATCATGCCCGGCGTTCCGGCGCCTACCTGCCGTTCCGACCCAACACCGCCTACCTGAACACGATTCCTCTCTGGCAGCAGCCGGAATATCCGGGTGACAGGGCCATCGAGCGGCGCCTCGAGGCCTATATCCGCTGGAACGCCATGGCCATGGTGGTCCAGGCCAACCGGCAGAGTTCCGAGTACGGCGGCCACATCGCCACCTACGCGTCAGCGGCCGTGTTGTACGAAGTTGGCTTCAACCATTTCTGGCGGGCCGTTACCGACGAGTTCGCCGGGGACCTGGTCTACATCCAGGGGCATTCCTCCCCGGGGATCTACGCCCGAGCCTATCTGGAAGGTCGGCTGACCGAAGAGCATCTCGATCATTTTCGGCAGGAGGTGGCGGGTAAGGGCAAGGGCCTGTCGTCCTATCCGCATCCCTGGCTCATGCCGGACTTCTGGCAGTTTCCCACGGTCTCCATGGGCCTCGGTCCGATGATGGGCATCTATCAGGCCCGCTTCATGAAGTACCTGGAGCATCGCGGAATCCTCGATTCCGGCAACCGGAAGGTCTGGTGCTTCCTCGGCGATGGCGAAATGGACGAACCCGAGTCCATGGGGGCCATCACCATGCCGGTGCGGGAGAAGCTCGACAACCTGATCTTTGTCATCAACTGCAATCTGCAGCGTCTCGATGGGCCCGTGCGCGGCAACGGCAAAATCATTCAGGAGCTGGAAGCCGCCTTCCGTGGTGCGGGCTGGGCTGTCATCAAGGTGCTGTGGGGCTCGCGCTGGGACCCGCTGCTGGCTCAGGACACCAGCGGGTTGCTCCGGCGCCGGATGGAAGAGGCGGTCGACGGCGAGTATCAGAATTTCAAAGCAGGCGGCGGTGCCTACACGCGGGAGCACTTTTTCGGCAAGTACCCCGAGCTCAAGGAGATGGTGGCCAACCTGTCCGACGAGGAGGTCTGGCGCCTCAACCGGGGAGGTCTCGATGCGATCAAGGTGTATGCGGCTTATGCCCGGGCGATGAAACAGGATGGCAGGCCCGTCGTCATCCTGGCCAAGACAGTGAAGGGCTACGGCATGGGCGAGGCTGGTGAGGGCCAGATGACGGCTCACCAGGCTAAAAAGCTGGACGTGGACGACCTCAAGGCCTTTCGTGACCGCTTCAACATTCCGATCTCGGACGCCGACATCGAGGGCGTGCCCTACTACAGGCCGAAGCCGGACAGCGAGGAAATTCGCTATCTGCAGGAACGCCGCAAGCAGCTGGGTGGCTTTCTGCCAGCTCGCAAGCCCAATACCCAGCCACTGACCGTGCCCGGTCTCGACGCCTTCCGCGCGCAGCTTGAAGGTAGCGGTGAGCGCGCCGCCTCCACCACCATGGTGTTCGTCCGCATCCTGACAACTCTCGTGCGGGACCCGCACATCGGCAAGAACATCGTGCCCATCGTGCCGGATGAGGCCCGCACCTTTGGCATGGAAGGCATGTTCCGCCAGATCGGTATTTACTCCTCGGTCGGCCAGCTCTATACGCCCCAGGATGCCGAGCAGCTCATGTACTACCGGGAGGACCAGCAGGGCCAGATCCTGGAGGAGGGCATCAACGAGGGCGGCGCCTTCTGCTCCTGGCTTGCCGCTGCAACGTCTTACGCCAACCACGGCGTGCACATGATTCCCTTCTACATTTTCTATTCGATGTTCGGCTTCCAGCGTATCGGTGACTTCATCTGGGCTGGCGGGGACATGCAGGCCAAGGGCTTTTTGCTGGGCGCTACGGCGGGCCGAACCACGCTCGCGGGGGAGGGTCTGCAACACCAGGACGGCCATAGCCATCTGGCCGCCTCCACTATTCCGAACTGCGTCGCCTACGACCCTGCCTTTGGCTACGAACTTGCCGTGATCATTCAGGACGGCCTGCGGCGGATGTACGAGAAGCAGGAGCGGATCTTCTACTACATCACCGTGATGAACGAGAATTACGCCCAGCCTGCCATGCCCGAGGGCGTGAAGGACGGGATCCTGCACGGCATGTATCGTCTGTCGACTGGTGGACGCGGCAAGGTTCGCGTGCAGCTCATTGGCGCCGGCACTATTCTCCGGGAGGTCATCGCGGCTGCCGAGATGCTGGAGAAGGATTACAGCGTTCCTGCTGATGTCTGGAGCGTCACAAGCTTCAGCGAGTTGCGACGGGACGGCCTCGACTGCGAGCGCTGGAACCTGCTCCACCCGGACCAGCCGCCACGCAAATCCTACCTGGACCGCAGCTTCGCTGCCGTCAGCGGCCCGTTCGTTGCCGCCACGGACTACATGCGCATCGTCGCCGATCAGATCCGCCCCTGGATCCCCGGCCGGTACGCCGTCCTCGGGACTGACGGCTACGGCCGTAGCGATTCACGCTCTGCGCTTCGCGACTTCTTTGAGGTGGATCGACGCTACATCGTCGTCGCCGCGCTCAAGGCGCTGGCCGATGAGGGTTCCATGGATCCCCGGACTGTGGCGCAGGCGATCGCGACGCTCGGCATCGATCCTGCCAAACCCAATCCGGTTACAGTCTAGGCCCGTAACGGCCTGAAAGTTCCGCATGGCGCGACGCGAAATCACGGTTCCCGACCTTGGCGAGTTCAAGAATGTCGAGATTGTCGAGCTGCTGGTGAAGGTTGGCGACGAGGTCCGGGCCGAGCAGCCCCTCCTGACCATCGAGACCGACAAGGCGGCGATGGAAGTGCCGTCGCCCGCGGCGGGCACCGTGCTTGAAGTGAAGGTCGCCCCGGGAGGCAGGGTGTCGAAGGGCGATCTGATTCTGGTTCTGGAGGCAGCTGCGCCGGAGATTCCGGCCGAAGGCGGCCGGGGGCCGACCGTTTCGGCAAGCCCGAAACCGTCGGCTCCTTCCCCCTCTTCCAAGGAAGCCGCGCCTTTGGTCGCGGCGTCTTCGCCGCCACCAAAGGCGTCGGCCGCGGCGCCCCCGGTGCGGCATCTTCCTCCCATCAACGAAGCCACTTTCACGCAGGCCCACGCGAGTCCTTCCGTCAGGAAATTCGCGAGAGAACTTGGCGTCGATCTCGGTCGCGTCAAAGGCTCAGGGCAGAAGAATCGCGTCGTCATGGAGGACGTGAAGGCCTTCGTAAAGTCCGTGATGACCGGTTCGATCAGTACCGGGCCGTCACTGCCAAAAGTACCGGTAGTTGATTACGCGAAGTTCGGGCCCATCGAGATTAGCCCCCTGTCTCGCGTTCGCAAGATATCCGGCTCACGCCTCCAGGCGGCCTGGCTCAATATTCCCCACGTCACTCAACAGGACGAGGCGGACATCACCGCCCTCGAGGAGAAGCGCAAGGCGCTGAAGGCCGACGCGGACAAGGCGGGCGTCAAACTGACGCCTCTCGCATTCTTTGTTCGCGCGGCCGTGCTTGCCCTGCAGCAGTTTCCTGACTTCAATGCCTCGTTGACCGAGGATGCTGCCAGCCTCGTGCAGAAAAAGTACTGGCATATCGGCTTTGCCGCGGACACGCCCCAGGGGCTGGTCGTTCCGGTGATTCGCGATGCTGACCAGAAGGATCTGTTCGCGATTGCCACGGAGTTGGCCACGCTCTCCGAGAAGGCGAGGGCGGGCAAGCTTGTGGCGGCAGAGATGCAAGGCGGAACCTTCACGTTGTCCAGCCTGGGCGGCATCGGGGGCACGTACTTCACGCCCCTTATCAACGCGCCGGAGGTTGCGATCCTCGGCATCGGCCGGGCACAGACCAGGCCGGTATGGGACAAGGACCGGTTTGTGCCGCGCTTTCTCGTCCCGCTTTCGCTGTCCTACGACCACCGGGTGATCGATGGGGCCACCGGCGCCCGCTTCTCCACCTTCCTCGTCGGCTTGCTGGTCGACGTGGACCGGCTGCTGCATGTCTAGTCACGGGATCCAACCTGCCATGGCACTGCTCGAAGTACAGGTGCCGAATCTCGGCGAGTTCAAGGACGTCGAGGTCATCGAGGTCCATGTGAAGCCCGGCGATACGGTGCGGGCAGAGGCGCCGTTGATCACCCTGGAGACGGACAAGGCAGCGATGGAAGTGCCGGCACCTGTAGCTGGCGTGGTCCGGGAAGTCCTCGTCAGGCTGGGGGAAAAGGTCAGCGCGGGCTCACTGATCCTGCGACTTGAAGCTGCAGCTGCCAGTCAGGCTGTCCCGGTTGAAGCGCCGCGTCCGACGAAGTCTGCGCTCCCCCCAGCGGAGGCGGGGCAACTTCCGGCGACCACGTACACGGGCGCCGTGGATCTCCACACAGATCTCCTGGTACTGGGTGCAGGCCCCGGCGGCTACCCCGCTGCCTTCCGTGCTGCCGACCTCGGCCTCAAGGTCACTCTGGTCGAACGCTGGCCCGTCCTCGGCGGCGTCTGCCTGAACGTGGGCTGCATTCCCTCCAAGGCACTGCTGCATGCAGCGAAGGTCATCGAAGAGGCAGAGTCGATGGCCGAGTGCGGCGTGGCTTTCGGGCCGCCACAGGTCGATCTGGACCGCTTGCGGGGCTGGAAAGAAAAAGTGGTGGGGAAGCTGACTGGCGGTCTCGCGACCTTGGCGAAGCAGCGCCAGGTTCCGGTGGTCACGGGGACCGGCCGCTTTGTGTCGCCGCACCACCTGGAGGTTAGCAACGGCGCAACGACGCAGGTGCTGTCCTTCAAGACCTGCGTCATTGCTGCGGGCTCCGAGCCCGCGCAGCTGCCCGGCTTTCCTGATGACCCGCGCATCATCGATTCCACCGGCGCGCTGGAACTCCGGGCAATTCCGCCGAACATGCTGGTCATCGGTGGCGGAATCATCGGCCTTGAGATGGCGACGGTCTACGACGCGCTGGGGTCAAAGGTCTCGGTCGTCGAGTTGACCGACACACTGATGCCCGGCACCGATCCTGATCTGGTGCGGCCCCTGCAGAAGCGGATCGCGAAACGCTACGCGCAAATCCTGCTGGGGACAAAGGTCGTGGCCATCGAGCCTGCGACCGAAGGACTGCACGTGACTTTTGCGGGCAAGACGTCGGGCACCCAGACCTTCGACTGTGTGCTCATGTCGGTGGGCCGGTCGCCCAATGGCAAGCGCCTCGGCGCGGAGAATGCCGGAGTGACCGTGGATGCCCGGGGCTTCATCCCCGTGGACAAGCAGATGCGCACTAACGTGCCGCATATCTTCGCGGTTGGCGATATCGTCGGGCAGCCGATGCTGGCCCACAAGGCCAGTCACGAGGGGCGCGTGGCCGCGGAGGTCGCGGCTGGCATGCAGGTGGCATTTGATGCCCGGGTCATTCCGTCCGTGGCCTACACCGACCCCGAGGTCGCCTGGGTGGGCGTGACCGAGGTCGAGGCGAAGGCGCAGGGCCTGGCCTACGGGAAGGGGACCTTCCCCTGGGCTGCCAGCGGCCGCTCCCTGGGAGCCAACCGGGACGAGGGCATTACCAAGATTCTCTTCGATGCAGAGACCCACCGGGTGATCGGTGCCGGAATCGTCGGACCGAACGCTGGTGAGTTGATCGGTGAGGTCTGCCTTGCCATCGAGATGGGGTGTGATGCCGCTGATATCGGGCTCACGATTCACCCTCACCCGACCTTGTCGGAGACGGTGGCGTTTGCGGCAGAAGCCTTTGAGGGAACACTGATCGATCTGTACCTGCCCAGGAAGAAGGCGGGGCCTGGTAGTGGCTGATGGCGCGCTCGCAGCCTACGGGGCATCGCCTCCCTGAGGTTTCGGCGGTGGTTCATACCAGTTGTTCGGCGGTATGATCTTGAGTTACCGCGGATCGTCGCAGGTATCATTCTCGCCATGTCCGGAATCGCAGGGCCCCGCGTCATATCGATGCCCCGATGGGTCGTTGCCGCCACAGCCTGTGCTTTCGTAGCCGCCTGCAGTGTCGCGACCGCTCCGGCCCGCGACGTACTCACCGGCCGCTACACCGGCACGCTACCCTGCGCGGACTGCGACGGCATTCAGGTGGTGCTGGAACTCTATGCGGAGACGGCTGACGGGCCGCCGACCCGCTACACCCTCGAGCGCACCTACCTCGGCACGGGGGACGGCGGCAGCCGCTTCATCGAGGTTGGGGCGTGGGCGATCCTGCGCGGCGCCCGGGACGATCCGGACGCAACGGTCTACGAGCTTGATCCGGACCGGCCCGGTACGACCCGGAGTTATCTCCGGCGTGGCGACCGGAAGCTGGTCCTGCTGGACCAGGAACTCGGGGAGATCCAGTCTGATCACCCCGACACGCTGACCCGCACGTTCTAGCGGCTGCAAAACTCTGCGGATATGTACACGCTCTTTATTGCCAACAAGAACTACTCCTCCTGGTCGCTACGGCCCTGGGTGCTGATGAAGACTCTCGGCATCCCCTTCGACGAACGCCTGAAGGCCTTTCAGGAGGGCTCTAACTGGGAATCCTTCCGCCAGTTCTCGCCCGTGGGTCTGGTGCCGTGCCTCCACGACGCGTCAACGGTAGTCTGGGACTCCCTCGGGATTGCCGAGTACCTGGCTGAGCGCCATCCGGGCGTGTGGCCTGTGGACGGCCCCGCCCGGGCTTTCGCGCGCTGCGGTTCTGCCGAGATGCACTCCGGCTTCCCCGTTCTGCGCAACATCTGCACGATGAACTGCGGCCTCCGCATCCGCCTGACGGAGGTCTCGCCGGCGCTCCAGCGCAACCTGGACCGGATTGGTGAACTGTGGAACGAGGGCCTGAACCGCTTCGGTGGACCGTTCCTCGCCGGCCCGTCCTTCACGGCCGTGGATGCCTTCTACGCACCGGTCGCCTTCCGCGTCCAGACCTACAGCCTCAAGCTCGGCGGCGCCGCCAACAGCTACGCGTCCCGACTGTTGGAACTGCCGGCGATGCGGTCCTGGTACGAGGCGGCACTGAAGGAAACCTGGCGCGAGCAGGCTCACGAAGCCGAGGCCCGGGACGTTGGCACCGTACTGGAGGATCTCCGGGCAACGGCCTGAGCGGGGTACTCAGGGCGATTCCGCTGAGGTCCCCATGGTAGCCGCACCACCCCGGCGCCTCCTGGCACGGAACGTGCGCCAGTGGTCGGTGAGCCGACGCACCCACAGGTGGCGGTACCAGCGATGGTGGCTGATCGTGCGACTCCCCGTGCCCCAGCTCAGCAGCTCCGGCGTGGCATTGGTGTAGAACTCGACAAACCGGTGACGCTGTTCGGCGTACTCCCGCTCCAGGAGGAGGTAGTCCAGCAGACGGCCGGGTGAATAGGCAGCGAAGGCCTGGTCGTACGTGGTCTTCAGGGTGATCAGCATGCTCTCGCTGGAGATAGTCATCTGGGTGGCAGCCAGAGTGCCACCCAGATAGAGTTCGTAAAAGGCGGCCTGGCCGGTGCTTGCAAAGCCCAGCAACATCGCCCGATAGAACTGCCCCTGGGCATTGTCCGGGTGAATTGCGGTGCCGGTTTTGGCTTTCCAGCTTCGGCTTTCCATTTCGCCGTAGCGGACAAAGGCAGCCGCCAGGCCCGGGGCATCGCTAACGACTTCAAGCCGGGGCGTCAGGCCGTCTTCCGTGGCTTTTTGCAGTCCGCGACGGACGTTTTGGCGGAGTTTCTTGGAGCGTCCCTGCCAGTAATCCTCGAAAACGCCGGCAAGGCTGATATTGACCGTCAGCGCGTGCGGGCTGGATTCCTCCAGGGCATGGGCCGCGGCGCCGGAAAAGCGTGAGTAGTCGGGGTCCTGGCACGGGAAATCGAGCGTGAGCACCGGGCCGGGCAGCTCCCTGAGCAGTTCTTCCGGGCGCAGTTCCCGGCCGAGGAGGACTGGCGACACCTGGGTCTGGCTCGGCATGAACGTGCTCCACATCCCTGGCCGGGGGCGGGTCAGCAAAACCAGACCGTTGATGCCGTTGTCCTGGCGATGGATGGCCAGCAGGTCTCCCGGCAGTGCGAAACAACTGACGAGCGGTCCGACGAAGCGGCTGTCGAACAGCTGATGGCCCTTGTAGATCCGGCTGTTCAGTTGGTCCCACGCGCCGGCATGCTCGGGATAACCTGTGAGCGCGGGACAAAACGACCAACTCAAAATGGGGGCTCCTCGGAAACTGCCTTGGCGTCGTTCACCGTTACCGCGCCATCGGCCCTGGCCAGTCGCCGGTGCGCCACTTTACAAGAACACGGGGAGCGTGGGGCGTTCTGCTGGCCCGTCACTGGCCCGTCACTGGCCCACTGCCTGCTTCAGTTCCCGACGCCACTGCTGGTAGCGTTCTTGCAGTTCCCTGTTAAGCACCGGCATCTGGCGCCTCCCCTGAGGCACGGGCCACGCCGACGCTGCATCGCCCGCCACCAGGCGTGCCAGGCCCCTCGCCGTCGCTTCCGGGTCCTCGGCCCGCGTGACCGGGAGGCTACACAAGCTACCGAGGCACCCGCACAGGTAATCGTTGGCCGACAGGCCGCCCGTCACGAGCAGCCCCTTGAGGGCCGGCCCGTGCGGTTGCATCTCTTCCAGATTTGCCTGCAAAAGGAACGCGATGCTTTCCAGTACCGCCAGCACCCGTGCACCCCGACTGCCGGTGCCAATGAAGCGCGATTCCAGAGCGCTCACCCAAAACGGTGCACCAAGGCCCGACACGCCGTTGATGAAGAGGGGTGGCGGCTCGCTCGCCGCCAGGGCTGCATCTGCTTCGCTCAGCAGTACCGGGAGTGGCACGTGTTCCCTCTCCGCCAGCCAGTCCAGCGCGCTGCCGGCACCGTTTACCGTGCCCTCCAGCAAATAGTCCACGTGCTCAGCGGTCGACCACACCACGCTGACCAGCAGCCGGGGCGCGTCCGGAAGTTGCCCTGACACTGCCCGCTGGGCAAAGGCACCGGTGCCCAGATTGACGTAGGCAACCGACGGGTCCAGCGGGCCGAAAGCAAAAGGTACCGCCGACTGATCGCCGGTCGCGACGGTAAGCGGCACAGGTCCGACGGGTGTGCCAAGGTTTCCATAAGCGTAACGGCTGGTCACAGCCCGGGGCAGAGCTTTCGCGTCGATACCAAACAGGGCTAGAAGTTCGGGTGACCAGTTCCGCGTCGCCAGTGCCCACAGCTGGGTCCGGGACGCATTGGCCGGGTCTGCGAAGAGCGGCAGACCAGCGACCAGGCGGCAGACGAGAAAGCTGGCGAGGGGTCCCATCACCAGCTCGCCGGTGGCGCGGGCCGCCTGCACGGCGGGCAGATGGTCGAGGCACCAGCGCATTTTACTCGCGCCATAGTGGGGCGTGAGTACCAGCCCGGTCCGGGTGCGAATCTCGTCGGCGCGGGACGCCAGACGCTCCAGCCAGGCCGCGTTACGCCGGTCCTGCCAGGAGATCACCGGGGACAGTGCCGCCCCGGTCTGCCGGCTCCAGCAGACCAGGCTCGAGCGCTGGGTGGCGAGGCCCGCTGCCCTGATGTGGCCATCCGCGGGCAGCTCAGCGCAGACGCCAGCGATGGCCTGTTGCAGGGAGCTGACGAGCTCTTCGGGATCGTGCTCGATGTGGCCCAGTGCGTTGCGCCGGGTGGCAATGGGCACTGACGCAGACGTCAGTAGTTCGCCACGGGAATCGAAGACCAGCGCCCGGCTCGAGTGACCGCCCTGGTCGAGGGCGAGGTAGGAGATTTGCATCGGGATCGCGCCGGTCGGTGCGCCTATGCCGGACGGGTCTTGGTGGGGTAGTCGCACTGCTTCGCGATGGGGCAGTGGGGGCAGTCGGGTTTGCGGGCCTTGCACACGTAGCGGCCGTGGAGAATCAGCCAGTGATGTGCGTCTTGCCGGAAGCGTGCCGGCGTTGTGGCGACCAGGCGGTCCTCCACGGCTCGGGGCGTCTTCCCCGGAGCCAGACCCGTGCGGTTCGCGACCCGGAAGATGTGCGTATCCACAGCGATGGTGCCTTCACCGAAGGCGGTGTTGAGTATCACGTTGGCGGTCTTGCGCCCTACGCCCGGGAGGGCCTCCAGTGCGGCCCGGTTCGGCGGTACCTTGCCGTCGTGCTGGTCGAGCAGAGCCTGGCAGGTGCCCAGAATATTTTTTGCCTTAGTGTTGAACAGTCCAATGGTGCGGATGTACTGCTTCAGTCCCGCCTCGCCCAGCGCGACGATGTCTGCGGGCGTGTTTGCCACCTTGAACAGCCCCGCTGTGGCCTTGTTCACGCTCACGTCCGTGGCCTGGGCGGAGAGGATCACCGAGATCAGGAGTTCGAAGGGGTTCTGGTAGACCAGTTCGGTGGTCGGTTGCGGATTTGCCTGCTGGAGCCGCCGAAACACGGCAGAGCGTTGCCGGGGCGTCATGCAGCGCCGCGCCGGCTGACCACCAGTTGCCGGAGCGCAACCAGCGCGGCCAGCAGAAAGAACGCGCCGGCGGGCAGGGCGGCCACCAGCAGGCCCGGCGCCAGTACCTCCCGGAGCGCACCAAGGCCGGCAAGTAAGGTGATAAACCCCAGGCCGTAGCCGAGCCCGTCCAGGAAGGCGGGCCAGACGCCGTGGTGCGCGGCGAAGGACTCACCCCTGGCCAGGATCAGGCAGTTCGTAACGATCAACGGCACGAACAGGCCTACCTGACCGTAGAGGTCGAACCACCGGGCCTCGAACAGCAGGTCCACGGTGGTGACCAGCGCTGCGATGAGCAGCAGAAAGGCGGGCAGCCGGAAGCGGGGGGCGATCCAGGGTGCCAGTGCTGCGATGAGCACGTTGCTTGAGCAGAGCACTGCCAGCGAGGCAAGGCCGAGGGCGAAGCCCGCGGCGAAACTCGTGCTGACGGCCAGCAAGGGGCAGAGCCCGATCAGTGCCGCCAGTCCCGGCGTGTTCCACCAGAGGCCCTCGGCGAGCAACTGTCCGGCGCTGCTGTTGCTGGCGTTGTCTGGCGTCATGGCGTCCCGGCCGGTAGAGCTGGGGTCGAAAAGATCTCGTCCCGGTGTGTGTTGAAGTATTGCACGGCGGTCCTTACTCCTGCGAGCGTTGCCCGACTGCTGACCGTAGCGCCGGCAATGGCATCGAATTCGCCACCGTCAGTGCGCAGGTTCCAGCGCGCTTCCGGCGGGTCGGTCAGGGAGCGGCCGACAAAGCCGGCGAGCCAGGTGGGTGGTTCTGTGGCAATGGCGGCGCCGATCCCGTGAGTCTCCTGGTGCGCAGTAATTCGCACGCCGAGCACGCGGCCATCTGCCGCGATGCCCACCAGCATGCGGATGGGCCCGACGTAGCCATCCGGGGCGCTGACAGTCACCACCGCCGCGACCGGACTGCCGTTCCGTCGCGCCCGGTAGATTGGTAGTGGCCGACCAGCGCCCGTGTCCTGCAGGACCCTGTCCTTGTTGGGTTCGTTATCGTAAAGGATCCCAGGCAGTACCACGGAGATCCCGGCAAGGATCTGGCGCGCGCCGTTGTCCGCAATGCGCTGTCGCGTGTACTGCCAGGTGCCCCCAATCAGGAGTACTGCCAGCAGAAGAACGACGGCGAGACCAGCCAGGTTGCGCGGTCCAGCCGCGCCGTGCCGGACCAGCGGCTGGTCGTGGTTACCCGCGCTCACCTGACCCGCCCATATACCCGTGGCCGGGTCCAGCGCTCGAGCAGGGGAACGGTGACATTCATCAGCAGCACCGCAAAGGCGACCCCGTCAGCATAGCTGCCGAAGGTGCGGATCACGTAGGTGAGGATGCCAATGCCGGCTCCGTAGATCAGCCGGCCGCGGGCTGTGGTGGGCGACGAGACGGGGTCGGTCGCAATGAAGAAGGCACCCAGCATGGCGCCGCCGCTGAACAGGTGAAATCCGGGCGACGGGTGGGTGTCAGGGTCCAGCAACCAGCCGAGGGTAGCCATGGTGAGGAGGCCACCCAGGACCGCAGCAGGCGTGTGCCACCGGATGACGCCCCGCAGGAGAAGGACGAAACCGCCAATGGCGATGCAGTTATTGATCCATTCCCAGCCGGCTCCCCCGAAATCGCCGAAACCGGGACTGGTCCGGATCTCGTCCATGGTCTGCATCAGCCCGAGGCCTTCCTTGGCACTGTCGAGGGTGGTCGCCCGGGCTACCGCGTCGATTGTGAGGCCGTCAGGCAGGCTGCCGAGCAGGCAGTACTGCAGTATCGCGGCGAGGTCGGGTCGCACGTAGTCCAGATCGCCGATGTCTGGCGCTGGCCAGAGCGCCATGGCCTCCGGGAACGACACGAGCACCAGCACGTAGCCGGCCATCGCAGGATTGAAGATGTTGTAGCCAAGGCCTCCGTAGGCATGCTTGGCCACACCGATCGCAAAGACCATGCCGATAACTGTCACCCACCAGGGACAAAGTGGTGGCAGGCAGAAGGCCAGGAGGAGGGCGGTGACCAGGGCGCTGCCATCCAGCAGGTAGGGGGCCGTGACCTTGCCGCCCAGGCGCAGGCAAACCGCTTCCGTAGCCAGTCCGGCGAGCAGGGCAATGGCTGAGTTGAGGAGAATCCCCGCGCCGTAGAACCAAACGTGGGCCAGCAGCGCCGGCACCAGCGCGTAGAGCACGGTGCGCATCATCCCGCCCACCGATACTCGCGCGTGCCACTGGGGCGGAAGGTTAGTCGCGAAGCGCATCAGGTCGACAGCAGTGCAGCTTTACCCCGGATAAAGTACCGGGTAAGGGGGATATGGCTCGGGCAGACGTAGTCGCACGCGCCGCACTCGATGCATTCCGTCACTCCCAGTGTCGCAAGTTCCGCGGCATTACCGGCTCGGGCGGCGACGAGCAGTTCCTGGGGCAGCAGGCTCGCCGGGCATGCCTCGATGCAGTCGCCACAGCGGATGCAGGGCATCTCCCCGGCAGCCGGGCCAAGGTCGGCATCGGTGGCGACAATGAGGCAGTTCGTCGCTCCGGTAATGGGCAGGTCATCGCCGGGCAGCGCCACTCCCATCATGGGCCCGCCCATGATCAGGCGCCGTGGGTCCCGCTGGTAACCGCCGGCGAGGGCAATCAGGTCAGACACGGGTGTGCCGATCCGGGCTTCAATATTGCAGGGCCGGGCGACGCCACCACCGCTCACGGTGACCAGGCGGGAGATCAATGGCTGCCCGCGCAGAAAGAAGTCAGCCGCCGCCGCTGCAGTCGCCACGTTCTGGCACAGGACGCCCACATCGGCGGGATGACCGCCAGCGGGCACCTCCCGGCCAAGGACCAGTTCAATCAGTTGACGCTCGCCGCCAGCCGGGTACTTGGCTGTGACGACAGACATCACGAGGCGCGGATCGCCGCAGGCCCGGAGTGCGTTGTAGAGTGCTACCCGGGCTTCCGGCATGTCTGTCTTCACCGCGATAATGCAGCGTTGGCCACGGAGTGCAGCCAGCAGCAGGCGGCCACCGGCCACGATACTGGCTGCCCGTTCGCGAAGGAGCAGGTCGTCGCAACTGATGTAGGACTCGCACTCAGCCCCGTTGAGCAGTAGTACTGGTGCGCCGGTGGCGGTGTGTACCTTGTGAGCCGTCGGGAACAGTGCCCCGCCCAGGCCAAGCAGCCCGGCGGTAGCCAGCCCCACTTGCAGGTCTTCGCTGGTGCGGCTCTCCGCGCCGGGGTCCGGCGCGTAACCGGGCCAGCGCTCGTCCGTTCCATCGCCCGAAATCACTATAGAAGGCACGGGGTCGCTCAGCCCCGCGACCACGCGGGGCTCAACGTGGGTCACCTGGCCGCTGATGGAGGCGTGGACGCGGGGTCTGCCATTCCCGCCGGGTTCACCGATGGGCTCGCCGCAGAGCACGCGCTGGCCCGGAACCACGGTGGCCCGCGCTGCGGCACCGGGACACTGGGCCAGTGAGATGCAGACCAGAGGCGGAGGCTGGGCAACCAGAATGGGGCGTCGAGTGGCAAGTGACTTGCGCAGCGGGGCGCGGACACCCCAGGCCGGTCGGCGGGGCTGGGCGTCATAGGCGATCGGATCTGTCACGGGCCGATCCGTCCGGTTGCCTAGGAAAGCCCTGGAGACTGGGTCAGCCGCACGGTTTGCCCCTCAATCAACGCTCCGACACTGCACCCTATAGTAGCGGCGAAACGGCGACTGTTGGCACGAATCCCGGGGACGCTCGTGCCCCGGCTGCTAGGCGAGCAGTTGTTCCGCAATCTGCACGGCATTCAGGGCAGCGCCCTTCAAGAGCTGATCGCCCGCAATGAAGAGCGCGATCGAGCGGCCGGACGGATCGCTCAGGTCCCGCCGGATGCGGCCAACGAGGATGGCATCCTGTCCCGACGCATCGACTGGCATCGGGAAATAGTTGTCCGCAATGTTGTCGACAATCCTTACCCCCGGCGCGCTGCTGAGTATCCCCCGGACTTCTTCGGGCGTGATCGGCTGCTCGCACTCAAAGGTCAGGGCGACACAGTGGGCGCGCAGCACCGGGACCCGCACGCAGGTGGCGCTGATGGCGATGTCCGGATCGCCGAAGATCTTCCGGGTCTCGTTCATGACCTTGGTCTCTTCGTCGTTGTAGCCAGTCAGCGCATCGATTGCCGTGTTGTGGCTGAAGACGTTAAATGCGTAGGGGTGTGGCAACACCTTCGGTTCGAACTTCCTGCCGTCCAGGTAGGCCCGGGTGGACTCCCGGAGTTCCTCCATCGCGGCGGCGCCGGCGCCCGACGCCGCCTGGTAGGTGGCGATGATGAGCCGTTTGATCCGGTTACGCCGATGAATGGGCCAGAGCGGGGTAATCGAGATGATTGCCGAGCAGTTCGGGTTGGCGATTATGCCGTGGTGGCTCTCAATGGCCTCCGGATTGATCTCAGGGACGACGAGAGGCACGCCGGGGTCCATCCGGTAGGCAGACGAGTTGTCCACGATGACCGTTCCTGCCCGTGCTGCCGCGGCCGCATAGCGCTTCGTCGTGGCGCTGCCCGCGGAAAATAGTCCGATATGCACACCGTTGAAGCTGTCTTCGGTCAGTTCCTCGACCTGGAGTTGCTTGCCGCGGAACTCCATTTTCCTGCCCACAGACCGCGCCGAAGCAAACAGCTTTAGCTCGCTCAGCGGAAAGGAGCGCTGCTCAAGGCAATGGAGCAACTCGACGCCCACGGCGCCGGTAGCGCCGACAATCGCGACGACCGGGTTGGATAGCTTCTTCAGAGTCATCATCTTCTCCGCACACGAAAAGGCCCCGGCGGATACCCGCGGGGCCTAGGGAATTCAAGCCGTGAAACATTAGCCGAGTTGGTTGCGACGGTAAAGCGGCAAGCCCGTTGCCAGAGCAATAAGGCCGGGAAAATCCCCGTGCCGTTGCCGCATAATCGGCCCATGTGCCTTACAGCCTTCAGGGAGTTTTCCGGTGATCCACGCGTTCCGAAGTTCCACGTTGTCTATCCTGTTCCTGCGTTCCGGCCTGGTCCTGGTTTCCGGCCTGGTCCTGGTTTCGGGTAGTGCGCTTGCCGCAGACAACTGGGCGATTGACACCTTCTGCTCGGAGGTCCAGCGGGTGACGGCTCAAACCAACGTCAAGGCCAACCTTACGGTGCACACGTCTGCCCTTGGCTACAGAAAGTCCAAGCCGGGCATCGAGCCCGTCGAGATCCACCAGTACCTCTCGCCGGATGCAGCCGGCCGGCCGAAGATGATTTCCTGCAAGGTCAAGGCAGTCGATCACCTGCGGTCAGTTTACGGTCCCGGAGCCGCTGGCAGGCAGGGGACCTGCGAGCAGGTGACGCGGAGCATCGTCGATCAGGAGCGCCGCCGCGCTGGCGCCGGCGCCCCGGCTGTCCGGATCGATCCTGAGGAACAGGTCTGGACTGGTAGCAGTTATCTCGCGCCCTTCCAGCTGATCAGCAGGGACTCCTCCGGCACTCTGCACGTGCACACGCGTTTCATGCGGATCGACTGGGACGACTGGCGGTGGTACGTCATGCCCAACAAGGTCCGGGGTCACCTCTACTGCCACCTGATCGCGCCGGAGTACCTGGCGCGGATTCTGCAGGGCGAACCTCCAGAGATGCAGCCCATCGAGATCCTGCCCGAACCGGAGGCCGGGTGAGCAGGAGGGGGGAAGCAGAGCCCGGGGACGTCTAGGGACCGAAGCCCGAGAAACCAAGTATCGCGAGCGACAGCATCCCGACCGTGATGAGGCTGATGGCAGGGCCCCGCAGCGCTGCCGGTACCGGAGCCTGCTCTAGGCGCGGTCGCAGGCTCGTAAAGAGAATCAGAACCAGACTGAACCCCAGGCCGGCACCGAGACCCAGGGCGATAGCGCCCGCCAAGCTGTTGGAGGCACCGGTCGTCAGCAGCGCCACGCCGAGCACTGCGCAGTTGGTCGTGATCAGTGGCAGCTGCGCTCTGAGACGGCGCAGCAGAAGGTTTGCGCTCTGGACGACAAGAAGGGTCAGCACCAGGAAGGTGATGATGCGCAGGTAGGGCAAGCCATAGGGCACCAGGACCCACTGATGGACCAGGTAGGTCAGGCCGGCAGTGATGGTCAGGACGCCGGCCGTGGCCAGCGACACGTCCCTGACTGCCCCAACGGGGGGTTGGTTGGCCAGTACCGGGCACAGCCCCAGCAGACGAACCAGCACGACGTTGTTCACCGTGGCGGCGGCGACGGCAATGAGCAGGAGTTCTGTCATCAGGTTACTCGAGTGCCTGCCGGTGCCGGGGCGTCGGGTCCGACCAGGAACAGTTCCGTGTCGCCACCTGCCGCAAGCACCATGCCCTGGGAAATGCCGAAGCGCATTTTTCGCGGCTTGAGATTGGCGACCAGAATGACCTGCCTGCCGACGAGGTCTGCTGGTGCATAGGCGGACTTGATGCCCGACAGGACTGTCCGCTGCTCCGTGCCGATGTCCAGTGTGAGGCGCACCAGCTTGTCAGCGCCTTCCACGGCTTCCGCCTGGAGAACGGTTGCGATCCGCAGATCCACCTTCTGGAAGTCAGCGAGCTCGATTTCTGCAACGCTGGACTTTGGGGCCCCTGCTTGTGCCGGATTTGCGGAGTCGGGCGGGGGCGTTTCCATTGAATCTTCTACCATGCGGGAGACGGCGGCCGGATCAACCCGGACGAGGAGAGGTTCGTAGACAGCGATGCGCGAACCCAGAAGGGGGATCGTCCGGCCAACCCAGCTGAGCGGCCCGATCTGAAGAAAGGCCCCAGTTTGCGCCGCGACACGCGGTAATACGGGGGCGAGATACGTCATCAGCACCCGGAACAGGTTCAGGCCCTGCGTGCAGACAGCCTGCACGCGGGGCAGCGTGGCCTCGTCTCTGGCCAGTACCCAGGGCTTCTGGTCGTCGATGTACTTGTTGGCAGCATCTGCGAGCAGCATGGTCTCGCGCATGGCGCGGCCGTAGTCGCGCTGGTCGTAAGCCCCGGCGATGCTCTCGCCGGCGGCAACAAACGCCTCGTAGAGCCGCGGGAATTCCAGCGCGTCGGCCAGTTTCCCGTCGAAACGCTGGCTGATGAAGCCCGCGCAGCGGCTGGCGAGGTTGACTACCTTGCCCACCAGATCTGCGTTCACGCGCGCCACGAAGTCGTCCAGACTAAGGTCGATATCGTCCAGGCCGGAGCCCAGCTTGAACGCGTAGTAATAGCGCAGGTACTCGGGATCCAGATGCTTGAGGTAAGTCGTCGCGGCAATGAAGGTGCCCCGCGACTTGGACATCTTTTGCCCGTTAACGGTCAGGAAGCCGTGCACGTGCACTGCTGTGGGCTTCCGGAAGCCGGCGCCTTCGAGAAGTGCCGGCCAGAACAACGTGTGGAAGTACAGGATGTCCTTGCCTATGAAGTGATGGAGCTCAGTGGTGCTATCCGGGCCCCATGCGGCGTCGAACTCGCTGTCGGGTCTGCCGGTTTTCTGCAGCCAGTTCCTGTGACTGGCCATGTAGCCGACTGGCGCGTCGAGCCAGACATAGAAAAATTTGTCTTCCGTGCCGGGAATACGGAAGCCGAAGTACGGAGCGTCCCGCGAGATGTCCCAGTCGCGGAGTCCTGCCGTGAACCACTCCTGCAGCTTGCGGGCGACACTCTCGTGAACGTGCCCGCTGGCCAGCCAGTTCTTGAGGCTCTCCTCAAACGCCGCCAGCTGGAAAAAGTAGTGCACTGAGGCCTTTTCGACCGGCGCAGCTCCGGAGACGACGGAACGGGCATTCCTGAGTTCCGCTGGCGAATAAGTAGCGCCACAACTCTCGCAGCTGTCGCCGTACTGGTCCGGTGTATCGCACACAGGGCAGTTGCCGCGAATGAAGCGGTCCGGCAGAAACATGCCCGCTTCAGCGTCATAGGCCTGCTGAATTACCCTCTGGGCGATCAATCCCCTGGCACTGAGTCGAGCGTAAAACTGCTCAACCAGCACCCGGTTTTCCTCGGAATGCGTGGTGTAGTAGTTGTCGAATGCCACCCGAAAGCCGGCAAACGCCTCCTGATGCTCGGCACGGAAGCGTTCCACCAGGACCTCAGGGGCTACGCCGGCATCCCGTGCCTTGAGCATGATCGGGGTGCCGTGGGCATCACTGGCGCAGAGATACGTGACTGTATGGCCTGCCAGTCGCTGGAAGCGGACCCAGATGTCGGTTTGCACGTACTCCACCAGGTGTCCGATATGGATCGGACCGTTGGCGTAGGGCAGGGCGCTGGTTACGAGGATTGTTCGGGAAGGAGAGGGCACGCCGCATTATAAGGCGCTTAGACGAGTTCCTTCACGTCTTCGAAGCGGCGCTTTTCCAGCGCCGACTCATAGGCGGTCTTGCCGGTGATCCGGCCCTGGTCCAGTAGATCCTTGAGTGCCGAGTCCATGGTCCGCATGCCAATGCGGGCACCCCCCTGAATCGCCGTTTCCAGCTGCTCCAGCTTGCCCTGCCGGATGAGATTGGAAACGGCTGGCGTGTTCACCATGATTTCCAGAGCAGCTACCAGTCCCGGCTCGCCCTTGCGCGCCACGAGTTGCTGGGAGATGACGCCTCTCAGGGAGGTCGAGAGCATCGTGCGGACGTGGGACTGCTTGTCCGTGGGGAAGGAATTGATGATCCGGTCCACGGTCTGGCCCGCGCCGTTGGTGTGCAGCGTACCCATCACCAGAATGCCCATCTCCGCCGCCGTAACGGCGATACTGACCGTCTCAAGGTCCCGCATTTCGCCGACCAGTATCACGTCCGGGTCCTCGCGCAGGGCTGAATGCAGGGCGGCCGCAAAGCTCGGACAGTGGACCCCGATTTCGCGCTGGCTGATCAGGCACTTCTTGCGGGTATGGACGAACTCGATCGGGTCTTCGATGGTCAGAATATGGCCGCTGACTTTGCGGTTGATCTCGTCGATCATGGCCGCGAGGGTAGTGGACTTGCCGGAGCCGGTCTTCCCGGTGACCAGAATCATGCCTTGGGGCTGCTTGCACAGCTGGGCCACTACCGCCGGCATCTTGAGATCCTCCAGGGTCTTCGCTTTGGAGGGGATCGCCCGGAACACGCCGCCCATCCCGGCCACGTGCCGGAAGACGTTGACGCGAAAGCGCGCCAGATCCTGCAGCGAGTAGGCGAAATCGGTCGAGTCCCGGCGCTGGAAGTCCTCCCGGGACTTGGTGGACATGATCTCCACCAGGGCAGCCTCCACCTTGCTCGCCGTCAGTGTTTCCGGCGCAAGAATCTGCAACTCACCGTAGATTCGTGCTCGGGGCGGTTCGCCGGCGATAAAGTGCAGGTCCGAACCGTTACGCAGGACAACCTGCTTCAGGTAATCATCAACCTGGCTCACGATCCGCTGACCTCGAACTTGGGCAGCACGGACGTGTCAGTCACGAAGCGCTGGAACAGGGACTTGTCGGCAGCGAAGCGGAAGGCATCGTCCGGATCGATCTGCTTCTTCTGAATCGCATCCATCAGGGCCTGATCCATCATCTGCATCCCCAGGTCCTTGCCCGTCTGCAGCTGCGCGGCAATCTGGTGGGTCTGGTCCGTCATGATGAGCTTGGCAATGGCCCGGGTCATCAGCATGATTTCGACCACCGCCCTGCGTCCGCGGCCGTCCGGCGTGCGTACCAGGGTCTGGGTGATCACTGCGTTCAGACTCTGGGCCAGGAAGCTCTTGGACTGCTCCCGCATGTCACCGGGCAGGGCATCGATCACCCGGTCGATGGTCTTCACGGCGCCGGTCGTGTGCAGTGTACCCAGCACCAGGTGGCCGGTCTCGGCGGCGGTCATGGCCATCTGGATGGTTTCTGCGTCCCGCAGTTCGCCGACCAGGATCACGTCCGGGTCTTCCCGAAGCGCGGCACGGATGCCTTCTGCGAAGGACGGCAGGTGGGTTCCCAGTTCCCGCTGGATGATCTGGGACTGCTTGCTCCGGTGAATGAACTCGATTGGATCTTCCAGGCTGATGATGTTGCAGTTCTGGGTGTTGTTGAGGTGATCGATCATTGCCGCCAGGGTCGTCGACTTGCCCGTACCCGTCGAACCGGTCACCAGGATCATCCCCTGGTGATGGCTGCAGAGGGTGCGGACCACCGGGGGCAAATCCAGGCTTTCCAGGGTCGGAATATTCCCCGGGATGAACCGGAACGTGGCGCCGACGCCGGTTTCCTTGCGGAATACGTTGACCCGGAAGCGGCCGCCATCCTCCGATACATAGGAGAAGTCCAGGTCACTCCCCCCTTCGAAGCGCTTCTTCTGCGTGGGCGTCAGGATTTCGCCGACGTAGCCCTCGAGTTCAGTGTCCCCGAGGTCCCGAAACTTGATCGGCATGAGATCGCCATGCATGCGCAGCATGGGAGGTACTCCAACAGCCAGATGGATGTCGGAGCAGCCCTGGGCGAGGCCGAGCTTGAGGAATGCATCGATACGGGCCATGGTTTGTCCGGTGCGGGGCCTCAGGCGGCCCGCTCGAGCGCCTCCCGCAGTTCATCCATCGAGTTGAAGCGCTTCAGCTTGTCCACTTCCATCGCCTTGCGTACGACCGCTGCCAGTGCCGGCGGGATGTCCGGATTCAGCGCCTCGCAGAGCTTGGCCTTGCCCTGGACGTGCTGGTACATGACGGACATGTGATCGCCCTTGGTGTAGGGGGGCGTCCCGGTCAGCATCTCGTAGACAATGACACCGATGCTGTAGATGTCCGCACGATGATCCACCTTTTTACCCAGGATCTGCTCCGGCGCCATGTACTTGGGTGACCCAATGACATAGCCCGTCTTGGTGAGTTGGGTATCGCCTGAGCTCGCTGCGGCCGCTACACCGAAGTCCACGATTTTCAGCAGGCCCTCTTCGTTGATCAGGATGTTGGCTGGCTTCAGGTCCCGGTGGATGATCCCCACCTGGTGAGCAACGGCCATGCCATTGGCCATGTCCCGGGCCCAGCTGTTCGTCTTGGAGAAGGGCAGGGGCTTGTTCTTGGTCATCTCGGCCCCGAGGGTATGGGAAGGGAAGTACTCCATCGAGATCGCATAGTTTCCCCCGAGACTGACGAAATCGAAGATCCGGATGACGTTACGGTGCGTGATCTTCCGGGAATAACGGAGTTCGTGCACGAACCGCTTCATCATCTCTTCGTCGGAGCTGACATTGGGGTTCAGGAACTTGAGGATGAGGCGCTCGCCGACGACTTCGTCCTCCACGAGGACGACCGTGCCGAAGGCACCCTTGCCGATCTTCTCGATGTAGCGGTATCGACCTTCGATGAGGTCGCCCGTCTTCAGGGTGCTCACATCGAGCTTTATGGCCCTGTCGAGGCCCTTCACCAGCTCGTCGACCCGGGCGTTGTCCACCAGCAGGGTCTTGGCAGCTTCGCCCGGCGTGTCGGTCCGGGATTCCGGGGCTATGGTGCTCGCTGCCGAGATGCTCTCGATTTTCGACATCGCTTGGGCAGCCACCTTGGCAATAGTCTCGTCAGAACCGGTGGCAATGCTTCTCAGGCGGTTTTTGAGCGTGTCGGCAGAGTCGCTTGTAGCGAGGAGGCCAATGGCATTGACCGCTTCAATGCGGATGTCCTTTTCGGGACGGTCCAGCAGTGGGAGCAGTTGGGGCAGGACCGCTGAACTACCGAGGCGCCCCAGGGCGCGCAGTGCGGCAGGGATGGAGCGGGGATCGCCGCTGAGCATCTCAAGCAGGGCCGGGGCGGCCTTCTCGCTGCGGATCTCGGCCAGTGCGTCCGCGGCCCGCTCGCGGACCCACCAGTCGTTATCCCGGGTGGCAGTAATCAGGTGATTCACGGCCCGCTCGTCCTTGGTCTGGTTCAGGATCTCGATCGCGGAGCGCCGGATGTTGTCGCTCTTGTCCCCAACGAGTTGCAGGACCGCGTCCATCACCTTTGGACCGCCAATTTTCGCCAGAGCGTCCGAGGCGCGGGACCGGACCCACCAGTCGCCGTCCTCGAGAGCCACCAAGAGGTATTTGATAGTGCCGGGCTCGGCGATCTCGTTCAGCACTTCCACAGCAGACCGGCGGGCAAATTCCGATTCATCCTTCAGTACGTTGACGAGATGCTTCATGGTGTCGGGGTGTCGGGTCTTGACCACCAGGTCGACAGCCCGGGCCTGAACCTCCAGTTCCGGGTCGGCCAGCAGTGAGCAGATGAGGCCGATGTCCCGCTCCCCGGGCATCGCTGCCAGCGCTTCGAGCGCTGCCTTGCGGACCATCTTGTTCCGGTCCTTCAGCTGGCGTTCCAGTGCCCGGGCGACCTCCGGCTGGTTGAAGCGACTCAGAAGCTCAATAATGTTCAGCCGGACGGACGGGTCCTTGCCCTCAACCCTGGCAATGAGATCGGGAACCAGATCAGGCCCGGCGATGTCTCCGATGATCTTGAAGACAGCGGACTTTTCCCGAGGCTCAAGCTCGTACGCCCGCTTTAACAATTCTTTCGCATTCAGGCGCTTACGTAGAAGTCCAAGAATCTCTATGAGTGCTGGTTTGGAGACGATGTCCTTGCCCAGGAGCTCGAGGAGCTGGTTCGGGTCGAAGCTGCCGGAGATCGCCAGGGCCTTGCTGACCCCCGCGACGCACAGTTTGTTTGAGTGTCCGAGGCCGTCCGCATAGAGCGGAAAGGTGGTGTCGTCGAGCAGTGAGGCAAGCAGCGTGACCAGGGCGCCGCTGTGTTCCTTGTCGGCCGTCGCAAAGGCGTCGATCACCCGGGGAATAGCGGTGCGGCCGATGCCTTGCAGGCTGTCCAGCGCTTTCCGTGCCTCGGAACCATGGGCGTCCCGTTCGGACAACAGTTGGGTCAGGCAGCGCTCTGCCTTCATTGTGCTGAAGAACTTCATAGGCTCCGGCAATCGCCCCGCTGGTCTGCAGAACCACCAGCCCCACCCGGTTGGTTCTAACGTCTAAAAGTATGCCACATGGAGTGACGGCGCCCGGTGCTGCCACCCGCTACAATGTGGCCGCTGGACTGACACCATACTGCTAATCCCATCACGAATTATGGCAACCGCAGGCAGTCGCGCCGTATCTGCGCCGGGCAGGGTCACCCGGAGGGCTTCCCCGGCGCCGGTAGTGTGATGGCCGTCGCAAGCGGTGCTGGCAGTGCGGGCAGCCTGGAACCACGACAGACTGGAGCATAGGCAATGAGCATCCGACCGGATCACTGGATCCGCCGCATGGCTGAGCAGCACGGCATGATCGAGCCCTTCGAGCCCGGTCAGGTGCGCACGGTGAATGGTGGGCGGGTGATCTCCTTCGGCACCTCGAGCTACGGCTATGACGTGCGCTGCACGCGGCAGTTCAAGGTCTTCACCAACATCAATTCCACGATAGTCGACCCCAAGGCATTCGACCCTGCCAGCTTCGTCGACATCGACACCGACGTGTGCATCATTCCCCCCAACTCCTTCGCGCTCGCGTCGACGGTGGAGTACTTCCGTATCCCGCGCAACGTGCTCACCGTGTGCCTTGGCAAGTCCACCTACGCGCGCTGCGGCATCATCGTTAACGTCACCCCGCTGGAACCTGAGTGGGAAGGGCACGTGACCCTGGAGTTTTCCAATACCACCACCTTGCCGGCGCGGATCTACGCCAACGAGGGCGTGGCGCAAATGCTGTTCTTCGAGTCAGATGAGGTCTGCGAGACTTCGTATAAGGACCGGGGCGGGAAGTACCAGGGACAGCGCGGCGTAACGCTTCCGCGAGCCTAGGACCTAAGCTCGTTGACCACTTCCGGGTGTTTCAGGGGTGCTCCATCCAGCCAGACGCAGCCGTCTCTCAGCGACGCCCTGCCTGCGGCAACCCAGGCGATCGCGCGCGGGTAAATCACATGCTCTCCGGTACGAACCCGATCGCGTAGTGACGCCTCCGTGTCGTCGGCGTGAACCGGCACGCGGTACTGCAGGATGCCTGGGCCCGCGTCCAGGTCAGGAATCACGAAGTGCACAGTGGCGCCGTGCTCTCGCTCGCTGGCTTCCAGCGCCCGGCGGTAAGTGTGCAGGCCCGGAAACTTTGGCAGGAGTGAGGGGTGAACGTTGAGCATGCGGCCCCGGTACTGCTCGACCAGCGCCGTGTCGAGGATGCGCATGAATCCGGCGAGTACTACTAGATCCGGGTCTAGCCTCGAAAGTTCAGCGGCCAGGCACGCGGCGAACGCTGGCCGGCTGCCGGCAGCGGCATAGTCTACGGTCAGCGCCGGCACACCGGCCTTACCGGCGCGGTCCAGGGCCTGCACCCCGGGCCGGTCGCTGATCACTCCGACCACGCTGATGCCGAGCCCGCCGGTGACCGAGTGAGCGAGAATGGCCTGCAGGTTGCTCCCATCGCCCGAGACGAGGACGACGGTGCGCAGCGCGCCACTCACGCGCGCAGGTCCACCTGGCCTGTGCCGGCCGTTACTTCACCCAGCATGGTTACGGTCTCGCCCGCCTGCTCCAGGAGTTCCCGGGTTGGCTCGGCGTCTTCGCGCCGGATGACAACCGCCATCCCGATGCCGCAGTTGAAAGTGCGCAGCAGGTCGTCTTCCGGAATATTGCCTTCCGCCTGCAGCCAGTCGAACAGGGCAGGGCGTTGCCAGGCGCTCTTGTACAGGACGGCGTCCACGTTCGGGGGCAGCACGCGCACCAGATTGTCCGCCAGTCCTCCCCCCGTGATGTGAGCGAGTCCCCGGACCCGGCACCCGCTCATCAGGGCCAGCAGGGACCGCACGTAGATGCGTGTGGGGGCGAGGAGTGCGTCTCCGAGAGAGCCCCCCTCCCAGGCCGCGTCGAGGGGCTTGCGGCTGACCTCCAGCACCCGCCGGATCAGGGAGTAGCCGTTGGAGTGGGGACCCGACGAGCCCAGCCCGAGAACAATGTCGCCCGGCCGGATCCCGGTCCCATCGATGATCTGGTCCCGGTTAACGATACCCACGCAAAAGCCTGCGAGGTCGAAGTCTTTGCCGCTGTACAGCCCCGGAAGCTCCGCCGTTTCGCCTCCAAGCAGCGCCGCACCCGCCTGCTCGCAGCCTTTGGCGATGCCACGGATGACTGCGGTTGCCGTGTCCACGGAAAGCTTGCCGGAGGCGTAGTAGTCGAGGAAAAACAGCGGTTCTGCACCCTGAACGATGACGTCGTTCGCACACATCGCCACGAGATCAATGCCAATGGTGTCGTAGCAGTTGAGCTCGATGGCGAGCTTCAGCTTGGTGCCGACACCATCAGTTCCCGACACCAGAACGGGGCGGGGCCACCGCGCCAGGTCGATCTCGAACAGTCCACCGAAGCCACCAATGCCACCCAGAACCCCGGGTCGGTGGGTGGCCCGGGCCAGGGGCTTGATGTGTTCTACCAGGGCATCGCCCGCATCGATGTCGACGCCGGCATCCTTATAGGTCAGTGGTTTTTTCTCGGTCATGACTTTCGTGGGCCGCCCATGGCAGGGGTGGGACTCGCGGCCGCTGTGTACAGGGGTGGCTATAATAAGGAAATGTCCCACGTGCAGTCCAAGTTGCTACTGATCGCCCTGGTGGCCCTCCCACTGGCCGGCCAGCCAGGCGTTGCTGCTCCCGTCCAGGATCTCTACGTGGCGCAGGTTGCTGCGACGGCACTCAGCGGCCCAGGGCTCGAGGACGCCTTTAGCCGGGCGCTCGACGTGGTGCTGGTCAAGGTTACCGGCCAGCGCGCGGTGACCGTCGACCCGGCGCAGCGGCGGGCTGTTGGCCTCGCTGGCCCGCTCGTTCGCCAGTACCAGCCGTTAGCCGGTGGCCAGGTGCGGGTGAGTTTCGATCCAGGCGCCCTGCGCCGGCGTCTGGACGCCGCCAATCTGCCCGTCTGGGCCGACGACCGGCCCCGTACCCTGGTGATCCTGCCGGACGACTTGACCCCGGCTCCGGCCCCGCAGCAGGGCCCGGGCGCGACCGGTGTGCCCCTTATCCCGCCCGTCAGTGCTACCCGGCAGTTGCTGCTGGACGCAGCGGCCAGCCGCGGTATATCCGTGGCACTGGCCCCCGGTCGGGCGCGCGGTGATCCGGCCGCAGAGGACCCCGTGCTGAACCCGGAAGCGACAGCCCGGGCTGCAGGCGCCAGCCTGCTGCTGATTGGTCGGCGTGCGGCCAGCGCAGGTCCGGCGGTTCTGCGCTGGACCCTCGTGCAGGGTACCGAACGGGCGGAGTGGCAGGGAGACGGCGCGGCAGGGGCGGAAGGCCTTGCTGATCGTCTGGCGGCGCGCTACGCAAGCACCGCAGGAACCGGACGGGTCCTGCGGGTCCGGATTGACGGGGTCGATACGTTCGACGCTTACGGACGGCTGCAAAGCTACCTGCGCAGCGTGGACCTTATTCAGAGCGCAGAGCTGCAGCGCGTGACCGGTGGCGCACTGGTCTTCGAACTGACAGTGCGCGGCGACGTCAAGCAGCTGAACGATGCGTTCGACCTGCAACAGGTCCTTGCGCCGGTTGCAGTTTCCGGTACCGGCGAGGTCGTCTATCGCTTGGCAGCCAGTGGGCTGGAAGCCCCGTGACACCGGCGCCAGATTCCGGAGTCCGGCCGCCGGTATTCCGCGCAGCCCAGATCCCGAATCTCATCTGCGTCCTCCGCATGGTGCTCGTCTGGCCGATCGTTGTCGCCCTGATCAACAATCGTTTTCTGCTGGCGCTCATTCTGGTGGCAGTGGCGGGGCTGTCGGATGGCCTGGATGGTTTTCTCGCCAAGCGCTTCAACTGGCGCAGCCGGATTGGCGGCATTCTGGATCCGCTGGCCGACAAACTGCTTCTGGTCTCGACGTTCATGACGCTAACCTTCATGGCGCTGGTGCCAGTGTGGCTCGCACTTGTCGTGATCATGCGCGACTTTGTCATTGTGAGCGGCGGTCTCTTTTACCAGGCCATCGTGGCCCCCGTGGAGCCTGCGCCGAGCGGGGTGAGCAAGCTGAATACAGGCGCGCAGCTCTTCTTCATTTGCGCTGTGATCGGGTCTCAGGCGTTCGGCCTGCCAGGCACCGACATCCTGACCATCTCCGGCGCTCTCGTGCTCGTTACCTCCACGGTCAGCGGCCTCGACTACGTGGTTCGCTGGTCGGGCAAGATGGCGCGTGCACGGCGCATAAACTGATGGAGCAACTGCCACTCGAAGTCCGCCTCGCGGACCACGCAGTCTTCAGCAACTTTCTGCCCGCCGGTAATGAACTGGTCATTCACGAGTTGAAGAGCGCCAGCGCGGGCGCTCACCAGGCCATGCTCTGGGTATGGGGTCCTGCCGAGTCGGGCCGCTCCCACCTGCTCCAGGCGTGCATTGCCGAAGCTGACGAGCGTGGTCGGCGGACCGCCTACCTGCCGCTCGGCCGGGAACTCGGGCTACCCGCCGCCGCTCTGGACGGGCTGGGGGATTTCGCTGTGGTGGGACTGGACGACGTCGATGCCATTGCCGGCGATGCCGGTTTTGAGCGGGCACTCCTTGGACTCTTTGAACAGTTGCGGCAGTCGGGTGGGCGGCTGGTGATAACGGCGGCCGCCCCGCCCGGTGACTGCGGGTTCGGCCTGCCCGACCTTGCGTCACGGCTGACGTCCGGCGGGGTCTATCGCGTGCAGCCACTGGACGATGCCAGCCGACTCCAGGCCCTGCAGATTCGTGCCCGTTTCCGGGGCTTTGATTTACCGGAGGACACTGGGCGCTACCTTCTCAACCGCACACGCCGCGGGCCAGCGAGCCTGTTCGGTGTCCTCGACACGCTGGACCGGGCTGCACTGGTCGCCCAGAAGCGGCTCACCATACCGTTCGTTCGCAGCGTCCTGGACGCCTGCTCAGCTGTCCCGTGAGCAGGGCTGCCGCTGTTCGCGCGAGGCGGCGATCGCGGTGAAGAACACCACGGCGATCAGCGTGGCGAAGGCGGCGCCGGCCAGTCGCCGACCGGGCGCAACGAGGAACGAACCCACACTCAGCGCGAAGTAAGGAATCAGCACGATGGCGACCCAGGCGCCCCACTGCCGCGCTGACCGCAAGCCGGCCACCACCAGAATCAGCAGCGGGGCAGCGCACAGGGCGCCAATCAGCAGGCGGGGAACCGGTTCGGTGGCCGGCCCTGCCGGCGGCACCGCGACGAGCCACGCGCTGAGTACCAGGAGGCCGGCCAGAGTAGCGCGGGTTGGCTTCACTGTTCCCAGCCCTGGAGCCGAAGTGCCGCTTCGGCCACCCGGCGCCCAAGATGCTGGGCAATGCGCTCTTCGTCCGCGCTCAGGGCGGTGTCCGTAGTGTTCGGGGCGAAATGCGTAGCGCCATACGGCGAGCCACCCGTGCGGGTGGTTGCCAGCGCCGCTTCGGCGTAGGGGATCCCGACCAGCACCATCCCGTGGTGAAGGAGCGGCAGGGCCATGGAAAGCAGGGTGCTTTCCTGGCCGCCATGGAGCGAGCTGGTCGACGTGAAGACTCCCGCCGGTTTACCCCGGAGTGTGCCGGACAGCCACTCGCTGCCGGTGCCGTCCAGAAAGTGCTTGAGCGGCGCTGCCATGTTGCCAAAACGCGTCGGGCTGCCCAGGATCAGGCCCACGCAGGCCGAGAGGTCCAGGCTCGTTGCGTAGGGTGGGCCATCGTCCGGGACTTCCGGCAGGCGCGGCCCGTTTTGCGCTGTGACGGGTGGCACGGTGCGCAGGCGCGCCGCCATACCGCTCACCCCGTTGATCCCCCGGCTCACGTGAGCGGCGAGATTCGCCACGGAGCCGTGGCGGGAGTAATACAGAACAAGGATGTCGGACATGAGGTCTCGCCGCGGGACAGGGACCGGCATTTTACAGTCTGCGGCTTGTCCTGCTTGACCGTCGGCAGCCGGGTGGCTAGCGTGCGCGGGTATGGAGTCACATAAATCCCTGTTGCGACTATTGCTCTGCCCCCTGATGCTGGTCGTCGTCGCCTGCGCTGCCGGTCCACCGGTTCAGGAGATGAGCGATGCGCGCCAGGCGATTGCAGCGGCCCGCGAGGCCGGAGCTGCCGCCTATGCAGAGGCCGGGTTGGGGTCTGCCGAGGCCCGGCTCGCCGAAGCTGAGACGCAGCTGAATCAGCGGATGTACTGGGAAGCCCGACGGCTGGCGGTCGACGCCAAAAATGCCGCAGTCGACGCGCTGCTCCGGAGCCGATCCCTGCGCGAGGCCGGTGCACCGGCGGCTCCCGACGCTCCCCGGCCCTGACATCGCCGTGCCAGGAGTGGTCGCAGCACGGCGCTTCTTTGTCAGCGGCAAGGTCCAGGGCGTGTTCTACCGGGCGAGTACCGTCAGAGTCGCCGAACAGTTCAAGTTGCGGGGATTTACGCGGAACCTCCCGGATGGGCGTGTGGAGGTTCTGGCGGTGGGCGACGTCGCGTCGCTGGCCGCGCTGCTGAACTGGTTGCGACAGGGGCCGCCGCTGTCGAAGGTGACGGAAGTGACTGAGCAGGCGGAGGACCCGACTCAGTACCCTGACATCACGGATTTTCGGACGGCCTGAGCGTGCCCGGAGGGATCGCGCCGGTCGGCGCTCCTACTGCTGGAACCAGCGGGTGCGCAGCCGCTCGAAGACCAGGTTGGGATAGGCGCTGCGCCCGAGGCTGCCGTTGTAACGCGCGAGGGCCCGTGTCCAGTTGCCGTCCTCCAGGTCATAGTAGTGCCGTAGTATTGTGCAGCCCATGCGCACGTTGGCCTGGATGTTGAGCAGGGCGTAGCCGGGCTGGTCCAGCTCAGCGAGCCAGAAGCGCATGATCTGCATCAGGCCCTGGGCATTGCTCCGGGACACGGCGTAGCGCTGGAAGCCGCTCTCGACGTCAATCACGGCGAGGATCATCTCCGGGGGCAGGCCGACACGGGTGGCCTCCCGATGGACCGTGGTGAGAATCTCCAGCCGCTCGGCGGGGTCCGGTACTTTCCGCGCCAGCCGGCCCGCCATGTCGGTGAGCCAGACTTCCGCGTCAAACCGGTCCTTGAAGGCCAGGGGTTCCTGCAGGGCTGCCTGCAGCTTCTGGCGCAGGACCGGGTCATGGTCCTCAGCTGCCGCCAGGGACGGCGGTGCAGCAAGGCCAACGGCCAGGGTAATGGCCAGGGTAATGGCCAGGGTAACAGCCAGCCCAACCAGCGGGGCTGCCCGCTCGCGTCTGCCCCTAGCCCTGCCGCGGGACTTCGCGGCGTGCGCGCAGAAAATCCAGTACATCGGGAAGTCCCACCTGTTCCTCAGTGCCGCTCTGCCGGTGACGGTACTCGGCCTTGCCTTCCTTGACGCCGCGCTCACCAACGACGATCCGGTGGGGAATGCCGACCAGGTCCGCATCGGCAAACTTTACGCCAGGGCGGGCGTCCCGGTCATCGAACAACACCTCATAACCGGCATTCTGCAGTTCGCTGTACAGGGCGTTCGCGGCTGCCGTGGCGGCCTCGGACTTCTTGGGGTTGATCTCGATGAGAACGACGTCGAAGGGACTCAGGGGTTCTGGCCACACGATCCCGTTCGCGTCGTGGTTCTGCTCGATGGCGGCGCCGACGATCCGGGAAACGCCGATGCCGTAGCAGCCCATGGTCATCACGCGCTCCTTGCCATCCTGATCGAGGACGACGGCATGCATGCTCCGGCTGTACTTGTCCCCCAGCTGGAAAATGTGTCCGACCTCGATGCCCCGGGCGATGGTCAGGGCGCCGCCACCACCGGGGCTCGGGTCACCGTTCTCGACGTTGCGCAGGTCGAAGGACGCGGGCGGCGGCAGATCCCGCTCCCAGTTAACGCCCGTGAGGTGGGCATCCGGTTCGTTGGCGCCGCACACGAAATCTGCCAGGTGGAGCGCGCTGTGATCGGCAACCTGGGCCAGCTTCAGGTTCACTGGCCCGAGGGAGCCAACGGGTGCGCCGGTGACGGCCAGGATCCGCTCCGGCGTGGCCAGCTTGAGCGGTCGCCCCACACCCGGCACACGCTCGGCCTTGATCGGATTCAGTTCGTGATCCCCACGCAACAGCAGGGCAACGAGACCTCCATCAATGCCTTCCACGACCAGGGTCTTCAGGCACTGGGTGGCACTGACCTTCAGGAAGGCCGCAACCTCATCAATGGAGCGGACTCGCGGTGTGGCGATGCGGGTGAGGGACTGTGTGGCAGCAGGTCTCGGCGTGCCCGGAGGCGCAGCGGGCGCCATTTCCACGTTGGCCGCATAGCTGTCACCTTCACACCATGCAATCCGATCCTCGCCCGAGTCCGCGAGCACGTGAAACTCCTGGGACCGGGACCCCCCGATTTCACCACCGTCGGCCTCCACCTTGCGAAAGCGGAGTCCAAGGCGCGTAAAGATCCGTGCGTAGGCATCAGCCATGGTGTCGTAGGTGGCTTCCAGCGAGCCCTGGTCCAGGTGGAACGAGTACGCGTCCTTCATGACAAACTCGCGGGCGCGCATGACTCCGAAGCGTGGCCGGATCTCGTCGCGAAACTTGGTATTGATCTGGTAGTAGTTCACCGGCAGCTGGCGATAGCTCCGCAGCTCCCGCCGTGCAATCTCCGTCACAACCTCTTCGGCGGTTGGCGCGAAGCAGTAGTCGCGCTCATGCCTGTCACGGATGCGCAGGAGCAAATCGCCGTAGATATCCCAGCGCCCGGTTTCCCGCCAGAGTTCAGCGGGTTGAACCGCCGGCATCAGGATCTCCAGGGCTCCCGCGCGGTTCATTTCTTCCCGCACGATGCGCTCGACCTTGCGCAGGACACGGAGCCCGAGCGGCATCCAGGTGAATAGCCCCGACGAGAGGCGCCGCACCAGTCCGGCCCGGAGCATCAACTGGTGACTGATGATCTCGGCATCTGACGGCGTTTCTTTCAGGGTTGTGAGGGGTAGCTGGGTCAGCCGCATGACGAAGGGGTCTCTGACAGGGCAGGGGTGAGCGCGGGCGCCATTCTAGCCCGCAGGACTGGTCCTGTCCCCGCGCTGCCCCGCTGTATATGGGTGTTTCACCGTGGCACTATGTCTTGCGAAGGCTTCGAACTTCGCGCCAGCGTGGAAAGAATGATGGGCGAGCCCAGCGACAAAGTGCCAGCCCCTCGGCGGCGGGCGATATACCTGCTGCCGAACCTGCTGACGACCGGGACGGTGTTTGCCGGGTTCTACGGGATAGTCGCCTCCATTGACGGGCACTACACCCCCGCCTGCATCGCCGTCTTCGTTGCCGCATTGCTGGATGGCATGGACGGGCGCCTCGCCCGGATAACCCACACCGAGTCCGAGTTCGGCAAGAACTACGACAGCCTCGCCGACATGGTCGCTTTCGGGATGGCGCCAGCCCTCATAGTCTATCTGTGGGGCCTCAAGGCCCTCGCGGAGTACGGCTGGGCCTGGGGCAAACTGGGCTGGCTCGCGGCATTCCTGTATGTCGTGGCTGCTGCGCTCCGGCTCGCGCGCTTCAATGTTGCTGCAAGGACTGCAGATCGGCGCTTCTTTGAGGGGTTGCCCAGTCCATCTGCCGCGGGTCTGGTCGCCAGCATGGTCTGGCTCGCGACGGATCTGGAGCTGAGCGGCCTGCCGGCGCTGGCCGTGAGCACTGCCCTCACCGTGATAGCCGGGATGCTGATGGTCTCGCGCTTTCCTTACTACAGCTTCAAGGAACTCGCACCGCGCGGTCGGATCTCCTTCGCCTATGTCTTCGTGATCCCCTTGGTCTTTGTCCTGATTGCGCTCGATCCGCCCAGTGTGTGCTTCATTATTGCGCTTCTGTACGCGCTGTCCGGTATCGTCACCACGCTCTGGCGTCGCCGCCGCCGACCCGCCGGGCGCTCGCGCCCGTCCGAGGACTCTGCCTGAGTATGGCCAGCGCAGGATCACAGCTGAGTGCCCAGCAAAAGGTGGCGCTGGACGCGATGGCTATCGATGTCTGGACACCACGCATCGAGCTCACGACTGCGCCAGCACCGGCGCCAGCCACCTCCCCGGCGGCTTCGCTGGCTGCAGACGACTGGGGCGCGCTGGAGCGGGAGGCGCTGGCCTGTACAAAATGCGTGCTCCACCGGACCCGCACACGGGTGGTCTTTGGTGTGGGCGACCGAGGAGCCCGCTGGCTGGTGATCGGGGAGGCGCCTGGCGCCGAGGAAGACCGCCAGGGTGAGCCTTTCGTGGGACGCGCCGGCCAGCTCCTGAACGAGATGTTGCGCGCGGCGGGCCTCGACCGGGAACAGGTCTATATCGCCAATATCCTCAAGTGCCGGCCTCCGGATAACCGGGATCCAAAGTCAGAAGAATCAGAAAGTTGCGAAGGATACCTTCAGCGACAGATCGCCCTGGTCCAGCCCGGCCTGTTGCTGGCGGTGGGGCGGATCGCGGCCCAGAACCTGCTCCGGGAGGACACACCCCTCAGTGGGCTCCGCGGTCGTGTTCATCGCTACGGGCCGGCCGGAATACCGCTCGTGGTCACCTACCACCCGGCCTACCTTTTGCGCAGCCCGGGCCAGAAGCGCAAGGCCTGGGAAGATCTCTGCCTGGCCAAGGCCACCGTTCCCCCCTTGCGCAGTTCGGCGCCTGCCAGCGCCGCGATTGATGAGCGCTGAACTCAAGGCGGTTCCTGCCACGCTCCGCGAGATGCGGCAGACCGATGTGACGGTGGCGGCCACGATCGAGCAGGCGGCCTACGAGTTTCCCTGGAGCCCGGGCATCTTCCGCGACTGTCTGCTCGCCGGCTACACGAGCCTCGTTCTCGAACACAGTGGCAAGGTAATCGGCTACGGCATCATGTCGGTGGCAGCCAGTGAAGCGCACCTCCTCAATCTCGTTCTCTCCGAGTCAGCCCGCCGGATGGGTAACGGCCGACGGTTGCTTGAACACCTGATGGAGCTTGCCAGGCAGGCCGGTGTAGAAGGTATGTACTTGGAGGTTCGTCCGTCCAACCTCCGTGCTCTGGCGGTCTACGAACGCGCAGGGTTCGAGTTGCTCGGGCGCCGGCGTGGCTACTACCGGGCGCGCGGCGGCACTGAAGACGCAGTGGTGCTCGTGCATCGCTTCCGTCGGCGGCGCTGATTCCCGGTGGTGCCTTCTGCGTGGCATAGCCGGCCCGTGTTGGCCTGGGCGCTCTACGACTGGGCTAACTCCGCCTTCGCGCTGGCAGTTCTGACTGCCTTTGTGCCCGTCATGCTGGCGGGATTCTGGAACGATGGCGCCCCCAGCGCGGTCACCACCTTCCGGCTTGGCATTGCCAACGGTTTTGCCAGCCTGCTCGTCGTGCTGCTCGCACCCCTGCTTGGGGCCATGACCGATCAGGTGCGGCGCCGAAAGCCCTGGCTGGCTCTCTTTACCGTATTGGGGATTGTGGCCACCGGATTGCTTGCCGGAGTGGGGGCGGGCCACTGGCAGATGGCGCTGCTTCTGTTCGCACTGGCCTCGGTCGGATTCTTTGCGGCCAACAGCCTCTACGACGCGATGCTGATCGACGTGGCCGAGCCGGCCGCCTTTGACCGGGTGTCTGCCTTTGGCTATGGCCTCGGGTATCTGGGTGGGGCGCTGCTGTTTACCCTCAGCGTTGTCCTGCTGGCCAATCCTGCCAGCTTCGGCCTGGCAAGCCAGTCCGCGGCTATCCAGCTGACCTTTGTTCTGGTCGGAATCTGGTGGGCCGTTTTCTCGCTGCCGCTGCTGTGGTGGGTGAAAGAACGCGAGACGGGAACGCCTGTCACTGGCAGTGCCTTCCGGGCCGGCCTGCGTCAGCTTCGTGTCACCCTGCGGGCATTGCGCGGAGACCGGAATCTGCTGTGTTTTCTGCTGGCGTACTGGCTGTATATCGACGGTGTGTACACCATCATCAAGATGGCGGTGGACTACGGCCTGTCCCAGGGCCTGTCGGCCACTGATGTGACCGGAGCCATTCTGCTGACGAACTTCATTGGCTTTCCGGCGGCGATCGGGTTCGGCGCTCTGGGTCAGCGCGTTGGAGCGCGCCAGGCGATCTATCTGGCGCTGGGGGTCTACATCGTCGCCACGCTGCTGGCGGTGTTCCTCACCACGGCGTTGGAGTTCTATGCCCTCGCAGCCACCATCGGTCTCGTCCAGGGTGGCGTCCAGTCACTCAGCCGGTCGCTGTATGCCCGCCTGATTCCCCCCGAGAGAAGTGGCGAATACTTCGGCTTCTACAACATGCTGGGAAAGTTCTCCTCCATTCTCGGTCCGGTACTGGCTGGCACCGCAGCCCTCGTCTCGGGCAGTCAGCGGGTTGGCATCCTTTCCATCCTTGTCCTCTTCATTTCCGGGCTCTGGCTACTGACCCGCGTGCGGGTGCCAGCGGCACGGGCAGTTCCCTGACGAGGCGCGCGAAAGACCTGGCATCAGCGGGTGCGGCTGGACCGTCGTAGCGGAGCCGCAGGTAGGTGGCGGTCAGGGCCTGGACCTGTGGTCCCAGATCGGGTCGAAGGGCGGCGACCGCCGTCGCGTAGTCGGCAGCACTCTCTGTCGGAGCTCGAGGCCGGACTCTCTTCCCCAGCTTGCGGCACAGGCGCTGCCAGGCTTCTTCGACGGGATCCGGTGTGCCCGTGGTCGGGCGCATGCCCAGCCAGGTAAACAACAGCAGTACAGCACTGACTGTCGCCGCACAGACCAGGGCTATGTCCCTCAGGGATGGCGACTTCAGCCCAAGACCTTCCAGTAGCGCAGACTGCTGGTCCGGTCCAAACGCCAGCACCCATCGATCCCAAGTGGCGTTGACCGCGTCCCAGTTCAACGCCAGTTTCTGTAACCAGGCTCCGGTGCCGAGGAGGGGCAAGCTATTGCCGGCCAGAGCTGGCAGCGCGGCATCGAGGCCGTTCTCTATCCGTTCAGGTGCTACCGCAGCCGTGGGGTCATACCGTACCCATTGCCCTGCCAGCCATATCTCGGTCCACGCGTGAGCATCGGACTGACGCACGATCCAGTAGTCCGAAACGGGATTCCGCTCCCCTCCCTGGTAACCCGCCACGACCCGGGCGGGGAGGCCTGCTGCCCGGGCCAGGACTGCAAAGGCGGAGGCGTAGTGCTCACAAAAGCCAGCACGTGTGCCGAAGAGGAAGTCGTCTACAGGTTGCTCACCCAGGGCTGGCGGCTGCAGTGTGTAAAAGAACGGCTGGTCCCTGAACATCTGCAGGAGACGTTGCAGATAGTCCTCGTCAGAACCCGCAGCGGCGCGCAGTTCGAGCGCGAGGGCGCGCGCTCTCGGATTGGTGTTGGTGGCGAGATCCCTGTTGAGTCGCGACGGCTGCGCAGAATCCCGAAAGCGGCCCGTGACGACAGACTGCCCGCTCCACGCGATGCGCCGATCCAGTGGCCGGCTGCGCAGCAGTTCGAGCGTCCCGGCGAGGCGGCTGTCCGGCGAACTCCAGCTGACGGGCGTTTCGAGCGGGAGGAGCCAGCGCTGCTGGTTGGGCTCCAGAGTGATCTCATAGCTGAAGACCCGCTGGCCCGGGCGCGGCGCTGGCGCGTAGTTGAGCAGTGTTGGCAACTGGTCGCGCAGCGAGTCGGGAAGGGTGCGCCAGCGCCGGCCGTCAAACCGCTCGAGTACGGGTCCCCGCCAGTACAGTTCTGCGGGTACGGGTTCTGGTCCGTTGAAGCGCACCCGAAACGCCACCTCGTCGGACTGGGCGAGAGAGGTGATGTCCCCGGGACTCATCTGGTCTGACAGGCCCGTGCGCCCCGAGCCGCCAGGCGCTGGAAGGGCCCAGAACGGCCCTGGGAGCCGGGGAAACAGCAGGAACAAGGCGAGTGCGAGGGGTAGTGCGTGGAGCAGGAGGCGCCCCGACATCTGGAGGGCGCGCAGCGGCGTCAGCAGGCCCGAGGGCCTCGCACTCTGCAGGAGTGCCAGGGTGGCGACTACCACGCCCGCTGCGAGCTGGGGTACGGACGCCACAGACTGCTCGCGCAGGAAGCTCGCAAACAGCACGAAACAGGCAATCAGGATCACGATGCTGCGGTCCCGCGTGGAGTGTGTTTCCAGCAGCTTCAGTGCGAGCATGACGATGAGCAGAGCGGAGCCTGCATCGAGTCCGGAGATCCGTCGGTAGGTGAACAGCACGCCGATGGAGCACAGGATCGTCAGGCCGGCGCGGAGCAGCCTGCCCGGCAGTTGCCAGCCCAGCCTGGCTGCACCCAGTCGCCAGCACAGTGAAGCCCCAAGAGCGGCAATGACCCAGGGGTGAATAGACCCTGCATGGGGACCCACGGCAACGGCGATCAGTAAGGTTAGCCAGGCGAGCTGGCCAAGGCTGGTGGCACTGCCACGCGGACCCGCGCTGGCGGCACCTGGCGCTTCCCAGCTGTGCGTCGACTCCTGCGGGCAGGATGCCGCGGCGCTGGCTGACTCAGTGCGCATGAATGGCCAGTGTCACGTCGTAAGTGGCCAGCAGCGCGAGGCAGCGGTGAAAGTGCTCCCTGCCCGACTTCGGCGGCATCTCGATGCCCGGCAGTCGCAAGCCGAAGGGCTGACCCTCGGCTTCAGCGTCTATGACGAGTTGCGTGAGAAGGGAAAGGCGCTCCTCTGGATCGGTTGCGGGGAGGGCACTCCAGTCGAGCCAGGCAGAACCCGACCCACTCCGATAATCCTTGGCCAGTAGCACGCCGGAGCGGGCCCAGGCCTTCCAGGCGATGCGGGCCAGGGATTCACCGGGCGCGGGCGGCCGAAGTCCGACAAACTCCTCGGTGCCCCGCGTCACCTCGCCCGCGTTGTCCAGATCGTTATCTGCCGGCGGGCGGTGCACAGCGACGCTGGTGGCCGGTGTCGGGTAAACGAGGAGTTCGCGCTGGGGATAGATCAATGCCCAGCACTCAAACAGTCCCAGAGGGTGACGCGTGCTGACCCGGAGTTCCGGACAACGCAGCCGCCCGCGGCGGTCCGTGGCCAGCCGCAGCGTTAGCCCTGCCGAGCCTCCGCCCGGCACATCAACTGCCGGGGTGCGCTCGGCCGCGGGCCCTGCCGCAATCTGCCAGCGGGCTACCGGACCAGGGTTCGTGACATAGATGGTGCACTCCAGTGGCTGGCCGGCAAAAACCGGCTCACAACCGCTGACCGAGAGCCGAAGCCCGGCCAGATTCCGCTGACAGTGATGGATGCTGACCACGGCGATGGCGGTAAGCAGGAAGGCGAGGGCGAAGCCCATGTTGTTGCTGTAGTTGAGCGCACCAAGCAACATCGTGAAGAACACGAGGCCGAAAACCACCCCGCTTCGCGTCGGCAGAATGTAGACGCGGCCCGTATGCAGCTCAACGACGTCGCCGTCAGAGCCCTGCCGACGTCTGGCCCATTTCTGGATGAAGCGTTGCAGCGGGCGCCAGCGCTGGCTCTTCAAGAGTGGCGGGGTCACGGCGTGCCCTCGTCAGGGGATCGGCACGGATTCCAGCACCAGCCGTGCCGGGTCGCGGAGGGCAGCGGTGCCACCCGGCCGGGGTCGCAATCGGTGGCCGGCTACGGAGGGAAATACAGCCTTGACGTCCTCGGGATGCACCCCGGGGTGTCCGTGAATCAGGGCCCAGCAGCGCGCCGCACTGATCAGGTCCTGGGCCCCGCGCGGGGACAGACCCAGATCAAACTGGCCCGACTGGCGAGTGAAGCGGACGAGCGCCTGCACGTAGTCGAGCAGAGCATCGGACAAAAACAGTTCCCGTGCAGCCGCCCGAAGGATCGATAGCCCGGCAACGTCGACCACAGTGCGCAGGTCGCCAAGCAGCAGCCGGCGATCCTCACCCCTCAGCAGTTTGCGCTCAAGGGCCTCGCCCGGGTACCCGAGACCAATGCGCATCAGAAAACGGTCGAGCTGGGACTCTGGCAGCGGAAAGGTTCCCGTCTGGTGCAGCGGGTTCTGGGTGGCGATGACGAAGAAAGGCGCTGGGAGGGTATGCGTGTGCCCGTCGACGGTAACCTGGTACTCCTCCATCGCTTCGAGTAGGGCACTCTGGGCCTTGGGCGTCGCGCGGTTGATCTCGTCCGCGAGCACCACGTGGGCAAAGACCGGCCCCGGGTGGAAGCGGAAACTGCCCGTCGCCTGTTCGAAAATCGAAATGCCGACGATATCGGCCGGCAGCATATCGCTGGTGAACTGGATTCGCCTGAAGGACAGCCCGAGTACACCCGCCAGAGACCGGGCGAGCAGCGTCTTGCCCACGCCCGGAACGTCCTCGATCAGGAGGTGCCCGCCGGCGAGCAGGCAGGTGAAGGCCAGCTGGATTTCAGTCTGCTTGCCGAGAATGACCTGGCCGATCTCGGTTCCGACCTGGTCCGCCAGCTGCCGGGCGCGGAGCAGTTCGTCTTTCCCCGCCAGGGCTGTGACGTTAGCCGCCATGCTGCGTTCCAATCAGGGTGTTCCGGTCTGAAGATACCACGGCATCTTGCCGTAACCCGGTGTGCGGGATCGCGAACTGGGGCACAGATTTGGGCCGGTTGCGCCATACTTGCGGACCCCGATCTCACCCCGGAGCGCACCATGACCCGCGACGTGAACAAGCCCGAACCCGAACAGTATCGGGCAGTGCTGGACCCGGATCGGTACGGCGTTCTCTTTGAGGAGAATACCGAGCGGCCGTTCAGCAGCCCCCTGAATGGGGAGAAGCGCGCCGGGACATTTGTCTGCGCTGCGTGTCACTCGCCACTGTTTGTGACACGAGGAAAGTTCGATAGCGGAACCGGATGGCCGAGCTTCTTTCAGCCCATCAGCGAGGCCGGGATTGGCACCAAGCGGGATTTTCACCTGATTGGCCCGAGAACCGAGTACCACTGCGCGCGCTGCGGCGGCCACCAGGGTCATGTGTTCAAGGACGGTCCGGCGCCGACCGGCTTGCGCTACTGCAACAATGGCCTGGCCCTGAAGTTCATTCCGGACGGGGAGCCCCTGCCCGAGCTCCGCTGAGGTGCGCCGCTAGAGCGCTGCCAGCTGCTCCAGCTGGGCATCCAGCTTCGCCAGGTCCCGGTGCAGCGCCTGCTGCCGCTCCCGCTCTTTGGCGACGACTGGTTCGGGAGCGTGACTGGTGAAGCTCTCGGTGGACAGTTTGTGCTCAACCCGTTCCAGGTCTGCCGCCGCCTTGAGGCGATTTCTCGTGAGGCGGGCGCGTTCGGCAGCCACGTCGATCAGACCCGCAATGGGTACGAGCAACTTCAGGCTGCCAATCAGTGCGGTGGCGCTGGGTGGTGCCAGTTGGGTGGCTGACAGGGTCTCAATGCTCGCGATCCGCGCAAGCTCCCGGAGGTAACGCTCGTGGATCGCCAGCAACCGCACGTCATCCGGCGTCGCATCCTGGAGCAGGACGGGAATGCGCTTGCCGGGCGGAATGTCCATTTCGCCCCGGATTTGCCGCACTCCCAGGATAAAGCCCTGGATCCAGCCCAGTTCGGCTTCGGCCTCATCGTCGACCGGAAAAAATGCGGGGTCGGGCCAGTTCTGCAGCATGATCGATTCACCACAGGCACCAGCCAGCGGGGCGACCCGCTGCCAGATCTCCTCCGTGATGAAGGGCATGAACGGGTGACTCGCACGTAACAGGGCTTCCAGCACGGTCACCAGCGTGCGGCGAGTCACGGCCTGCTGGCTGGCCGGAGTGGCCGGATCCTGCAGGATCGGCTTGGTGAGTTCCAGGTACCAGTCGCAGTACTCGTTCCAGATGAACTCATAGAGCGCGCGGGCTGCCAGGTCGAAGCGGTAGGTCTCAAAGTGTCCGCCGACCGCCTCGAGCATCTTGCTAAACCGGGACAGGATCCAGCGATCAGGCAGGCTCAGCAGGGCGACGGCAGCCGGGCCGTTGGCGAGCTCACGGCCCTCAACGTTGAGCAGGACGAAGCGTGCGGCGTTCCAGATCTTGTTGCAGTAGTTCCGGTAGCCTTCGATCCGGTTCATGTCGAAGCGAATGTCCCGCCCCGTGCTGGCCAGGGCAGCAAACGTGAAGCGGAGCGCGTCCGTGCCGTAGTCCGGAATGCCGTTCGGGAACTGTTTCTTCGTGGCCTTTTCGATCTGTGGTTTGAGCTTCGGCTGCATCAGTCCCGCCGTCCGCTTGCTGAGCAGGCTCGCCAGGTCAATGCCATCAATCAGATCCAGGGGGTCAAGGATGTTGCCCTTGGACTTGGACATCTTGTCGCCGTTCTCGTCCCGGATGAGGCCCGTGATGTAGACCTCCCGGAAGGGTACGTCACCGGCAAACTTGAGGCCCAGCATGATCATCCGGGCAACCCAGAAAAAGATGATGTCGAAGCCTGTCACCAGCACACTGCCGGGATAGAACGTCCTGAGCGCATCGGTCTGTTCAGGCCAGCCCAGCGTTGAGAAGGGCCACAGAGCCGATGAGAACCAGGTGTCCAGCACGTCTTCGTCCTGGGTGAGGACCACGTCGGCTCCGAGGCGGTGGGCGGTGCGAACTTCGGCCTCGCTGCGACCAACGTAAGGCCGCCCCTCGCTGTCGTACCAGGCGGGAATCCGGTGGCCCCACCACAGCTGGCGGCTGATGCACCAGTCCTGAAGGTTGTTCATCCACTGAAAGTAGGTCTTCGACCAGTTCCCGGGGATGAAGCGGATACGGCCATCTTCAACAGCGGCTATGGCGGGCGCCGCCAGCGGGGCAATTTTTACGTACCACTGGTCGGTCAGCCAGGGTTCGAGGACGGCGCCGCTCCGGTCCCCGCGGGGTACCTGCAGGGTGTGGGCATCAATGCGCTCCACCAGACCCTGTTCCTCGAGAAGGGCGACGATGCGCCGGCGGGCCTCGTAGCGCTCCAGCCCGCGGAGTTCTGCAGGGATTTCCGCCAGCGCCGTGGCCGGGTCGTAGCCCGAACCGGCGGCGTCGGGTTGGCTGATGATGCGGGCATCCCGGTCGAAGATGTTGATCAGGGGCAACTGGTGCCGTGTGCCAACTGCATAGTCGTTAAAGTCGTGCCCGGGCGTGATCTTTACGCAGCCTGAACCGAATTCCGGGTCGACATAGTCATCGGCGAGAACCGGAATCAGGCGATTGGTCAGCGGCAGACGGATCTGTTTGCCGACGAACTGACGGTGTCGCTCGTCAGTCGGATGCACCGCAACTGCCGTGTCCCCGAGCATGGTCTCGGGGCGCGTCGTGGCAACGACCAGCTGACCACTGCCATCGGCAAGCGGGTACCGGATGTGCCACAACGAGCCCGGCTCTGTCTCCGACTGAACTTCAAGGTCGGACAGTGCTGTGTGCAGAACCGGGTCCCAGTTCACCAGGCGCTTGCCGCGGTAGATGAGGCCCTCTTCATGGAGGCGAACGAACACTTCGGTAACCGCGTGGGACAGGCCCTCGTCCATGGTGAACCGGTCCCTGGACCAGTCTACCGAGTTGCCCAGGCGCCGCATCTGGCGAGAGATCGTGCCCCCGGACTCCTGCTTCCATTGCCAGACGCGGCTCACAAAGGCGGCGCGGCCCAGATCCTGCCGGCGCTTGCCCTCGGCGTTGAGTTGTCGCTCGACGACCATCTGGGTGGCAATGCCGGCATGATCCGTGCCCGGCTGCCACAGCGTGTTGTCGCCACGCATGCGGTGATAGCGGGTCAATGCGTCCTGCAGCGTGTGCTGGAACGCGTGACCCATGTGCAGTGTGCCCGTGACATTCGGGGGAGGAATCATGATGCAGTAGGGCGCGCCGCGACCGGCCGGCGCGAAGTACCCTGCGGCTTCCCAGCGAGCGTACCAGCGCTGCTCGATGCCGGCTGGCTGATAGGACTTGTCCAGCGGTCCAGCAGGGCCGCCGGCAGTTGCGTCTGTCACTCAGTCACCCTTGAGGTCTTTCTCGAAGTGTTCGCGAAGAGTCTGGTCAATCAGCTCCGGCAGTTCATGGCGCAGGCGACCGACCACTTCATCGAAGAGCGTAGCCTCCATTTCCTTGTAAGCCTGATGGAGGAGCTTCTCGACCAGCATAAAGCTGCCGGTTGCGATGCGCACCTGCAGTTCGGCGAGCTCTGACTCAGTGAGCGAGGGGCGCACGAGTTCGTCTGCGGCGCTGCGTCGGGGCCGGGCCACGGCATCGGTCAGTACGGGTATTCGCGAGCGATCCATAGTCAGGTGACCTCGTGGGTTTCAGGCTCCAGGCCCTGTTCCCGGTAGAACCGGTGCCGCGCGCGGCCGGCTTCGCGACCGGCCGGGCTGCCATCAATAATCTCGGCGATGCGCGGGTAGCGGTCGAAGAACGCAGGTACTTCATCGGCGAGATTGATCAGCAGGTCCGCGCCCGGGGGCGGCACGGTTTCCCCGGTATCAGCCGAGCCGATCGTCACCGGTGCTCTCGACTCGGCATCCGGCTGGCTGGAGGTCGTCAGCAGTTCGTGGGGGACAAAACTGCCCTGTCGGAACGTCCATAAATACACATCAAGGGCGCTCGCCATCGCCGTGTCTCTCGCGTGGGCGTGGATCCTGTTATTCAGTTTGTAGGCCTTCTCCGTCAGCCGGCAGGCATAGCCCAGCCGAGTGGTCGCCTCAGTGCCGTTCAGCACGTAGAAGGACACTCGCGTTGCACCCATCGCCGGTTGACTCGCTGTCGCCACTGGTAAGTTACCGGGCTACTTTCTGTGGAGGAGGAATTCCATCAGCAGCGGGATTGGCCGACCGGTGCCTCCCTTATTGGTACCCTGGTTCCAAGCCGTGCCGGCGATATCGAGATGGGCCCAGTCTGTCTTGCCGACGAAGCGCGACAGGAAGCTCGCCGCCGTGATCGTTCCCGCGTCACGGCCGCCGACGTTGGCCACGTCCGCGAAGGGACTCTTGATGAGTTCGGCGTAGTCTTCGTCGAGGGGGAGCCGCCAGGCCCGATCGTCTGCTGCCTGGCCGGCCGCGAGGAGTTGGTCTGCAAGCTGGTCCGAGTTGCCCAGCAGTCCGGATCTCACCCTCCCCAGAGCGACCAGGCAGGCACCCGTGAGAGTCGCGATATCGATCAGGGCTGACGGCTTGAAGCGCAGGGCGTAGGTGATGGCATCGCACAGGATCAGCCGGCCTTCTGCATCGGTATTCAGGATCTCAACGGTCTGCCCTGACATGGTGCGCACGATATCGCTGGGCCTGGTGGCCGTGCCACTGGGCAGATTCTCGCAGGTGGGCACCACGCCGACCACGTTGATGGGCAGTTTGAGTTCCGCCACTGCCTGGAGCACGCCGAGGACGGTGGCGGCGCCGCACATGTCGTACTTCATCTCGTCCATGCCGCCCGCCGGTTTGATCGAGATGCCGCCGGAATCGAAGGTGATGCCCTTGCCAACGAGAACGACAGGTTTGGCGGCAGCTGCGGCGCCCCGATATTGGAGCACGATGAAGCGGGGCGGCTCGGCGGCGCCCTGGGTGACGGCCAAAAAGGCACCCATGCGCAGCTTGCGGATTTCCGGCAGGCCGAGGACCTTCACGGTGAGTTTATTACCCTTCCTGGCAAGTCCCCTGGCCCGCTCTGCGAGGTATCTGGGGGTACAGACGTTAGGCGGAAGATTGCCGAGGTCCTTGGCGAGTGCCACGGCCCTGCCAATGGCCTCGCCATCGGCGATACCCTGGCGGGTCTGACGAAGGGTGCGGGTGCTGCTGGCAATTCTGAGGCTCTTGAGCGGCGCGGTGTTATCGCCGGGTTCGGACTTCATGGCGGTAAAGCGGTAACTGACCTCGTGCCAGATTTCCACTGCCAGCCGGGCCTTGCGGTAGTTGTCGGCGTCGCTCACGGCCTCGCTCACAAGGTGCAGTGCTGCGTCGCTGTACTTGCTCCGTGCGATGGCCGCGAGGGCACTGCGCGTGGCCTTGCGCCAGGTCCGGCGATCCAGTTTGGCTTGCGGCCCGAGCCCCACCAGCAGAATCCGCTGGCAGGGGAGTCGGCCCGTGTCGGTCAGCAGGAGAAGTTCAGCGGGTTCTCCTGTGATATCGCCGTTCTTCAACGCCCGGGAAATCAGCCCGCCACCCGCAGTGTCGAGGCTCTTCGCGGCTGCCGAGAGTTCCCCACCGGCGTAGATTGGCACGATGGCGCAGGCGGTCCGCTGCTGGCTGGGGCTACCCGTCGTTACCTGGAATTGCATACTGACCTCGATGTGCGGGCGCTTGACTCCATGCGAGCGGTAAACCAAGGTTGGCCCCTGTATGGCATGTCCCGTGAATGCCCCTGTAAACGGCGCGTAAGTGTACTCGATTCATCCGGAGCCCGGCCAAGGCCGGTGCGTAAATGACTGACCTGATTCGCCGCTACGTCCTGCGGGAAACCCTCCAGGCCTGGCTCATCGTTACTCTGGTCTTGTTCTTTATCCTGGTCACGAGCCAGTTCGCCTCTGTGCTCGGGGATGCGGCAGCCAGCCGACTGCCCCGGTCGGCGATTCTTCAGGTGCTTGGTCTCACGAGCCTTCAGTACCTCACCATCCTGATTCCGGTGGGCTTTTTTCTTGCCATCATGCTGGCGCTCGGCAGGCTCTACCACGACAGCGAAATGGCTGCGCTCATGGCGTGTGGCATCGGACCCGCACAGCTCTACAAGGCTGTGCTCAGCCTGGGTGCCGGCCTGGCCCTGGTGGTTGGCCTCCTTGCTCTGGTGGTGTCACCTGCAGCCCTCCGACAAGTGGAGCTTCTCGCTGCCCAGGCAAAGCGGGACGCCAGTTTTGGCTTGCTGGTGCCAGGCCGGTTCGTCAACTTCGCCAATGGCACCGCTGCGCTATATGCGGAATCGGTAACTCCGGATCGTCACCTGCACAACGTGTTTGTCCAGCGCCGCACCGGTGACAAGGTGGAGGTGATCGTTGCTGACGAGGCGTGGCAGGAAGATGCTGGTAATGGCGTTCGGGTCCTCACCTTTGCCCGCGGACACCGTTACGAAGGCAAGCCCGGCGAGGCGCGGTTCCGCCTCGTCGAATTCGCGGAGCACGGCATACCCTTCGAGCTGCCGGCCACCGGGGACCTGAAACTGAGTAACGAAGCCCGCCCTACTGCTGCCTTGCTGGCATCAACCGACCTGGCTGACCAGGCAGAGTTTCAGTGGCGCATCGGTGTGCCTGTGACTCTGCTGGTACTGACCATACTTGCCGTGCCACTGGCGAAAACAGAGCCACGGAAGGGGCGGTTCGCGGGCATCGCATCGGCTGTCCTGGTCTATCTGATCTACGCCAATCTGCTCGCTGCGGGGCGTGGCTGGCTCGAACGGGGAGAGCTCCCTGCGGCGGTGGGACTTTGGTGGGTACATGGCCTATTCCTGCTGGCAGCCGGGCTGATGCTGTGCCTGCAGCTTGGTCTCTGGAGGCCGTTCAAGTTTGGGCGAGCGCCACCGGTGCAGCTGTGAGAATCCTTACTGGTTACGTGTTTCGCACCATCCTGGGTACCACTGGACTGGTCCTCGCGGTGCTCCTGAGTCTCGCCTCCTTCATCAAGTTCATCGGCCAGCTCGACGACATCGGCGTCGGCGAGTACGGCCTTCTCAACGCGATCGGCTGGGTCTTGCTGCAGATGCCAACGATAGTCGCCCAGATGTTGCCGATTGCGGCGTTGCTCGGCGCGCTGCTGGGACTGGGCTCGCTGGCCAGCCGGAGTGAACTCATCGTGCTCAGGGCTGCGGGCGTCTCCCCGAGGGGCCTTGCCCGGTCTGTGCTCGCGACGGGCATCGTCCTCTCCCTGGCCGGCCTGGCGATCAGTCTCTATCTCGCGCCGCCGCTGGAACGTTATGCCCGGCAGCAGCGTGAGTTGGCCAAGTTCGGCCAGGCGGGCATCAGTGCAGGGGAGGGCGCGTGGATCCGCGACCGGACGACTATCCTCAACGTGATTCCGCCCAGCGAGGAGAATCCTGGCGGGAACGTCTACGTCTTTCGCCTGGGTCCGAATAACGTCCTTGACGCCATTGGCCGGGCGGAGTCGGTGCGCGCTGAACCGGACAAACGCTGGTTCCTCCGTAACTATGCCGAAACCCGTTTCAGGCCCGCCGCCACCGAGACCAGCCTGGAGCCGGAGGCGCTGGCCCTCGAGGGCGTCAACCCGGACCTTCTTGGTCTGACGGTCGTCCGCGAAGCCACCATGAGCGGAGCCGCTCTCTGGCGGTACGTTCAGTATCTCAAGCGCAGCGGACTGGATGCCCGCAGCTACGAAGTGGCCTTCTGGAGTCGGATCGCAGCGCTGGTTGCCGTGCCGCTGATGTGCATTCTTGCTGTGCCTTTCGTTTTGGGGCCGTTGCGCTCAGGTGGGTCTGGCTCACGCATGCTGGCCGGACTCGGCATAGGCCTGGCATGGTTTCTCGTGAGCAGAACCCTGGCCGATGGCGGCGTGGTCTGGAATCTCAATCCAATCCTGATTGCCTGGCTACCCGCTACTCTTCTGGCGATGGTAACGCTCGTCGTGCTCAGCCGGACCCGGTAACCATGCTCCGCGACACCCCTTCGTATGGCTGATCAGCCAGCCGCTCCTCAGTCACCGAACACTGCCCGGCCGCCGGGATTGCTCGGGCGCGCGCTGGATGCCATCGAGCGGATCGGCAATAAGCTGCCCGACCCGGCCATGTTGTTCCTGCTGCTGATGGTGGTGGTGGCGCTCATGTCATGGCTGCTCGCCAGTGTCACCTTCAGCGAGGTTGACCCGCGCAGCGGCGCACCCATTCAGATTCGGAACATGCTGGCCGGGGAGGCGCTGACAGGCTTCACCTCGGCCATGGTCAGCACCTTTGTCAGCTTTCCGCCCCTCGGCGTCGTCCTGGTCGCGATGCTGGGTCTCGGCGTCGCCGAGCACACCGGGTTCATCAGTGCCAGCCTGCGAAGCATTATCGCCAGTACTCCCCGAGCCCTGTTGACACCGGCACTCATTGGGGTTGGCGTACTCAGTCATGTGGCCGTTGATGCCGGCTATGTCCTCGTGATTCCGCTCGGTGCCGTCATCTTCTATGCCGCCGGGCGCCATCCCCTGGCGGGGATTGCAGCTGCCTTTGCCGGGGTCTCCGGCGGCTACTCAGCGACCTTTCTCGTGCCGTCCAGTCTGGACCCGCTCCTGGCGGGAATCACCCAGGCTGCCGCAAATCTCGTTGATCCCGCCGTTCGCACCAATCCATTGAACAATTACTTTTTCACGACGCTGTCTGCTGCGCTGGTCATCGGGGTCGGGTGGTTCCTTACTGACCGAGTCATCGAGCCGCGCTTGCGTTCGACCCCGATCGACGGCGACCCTGCTCAGTTGCCAACCATGGACCCCTTGGACCCCGGGCAGAGGCGGGGGCTGCGTTGGGCGGTCTTCGTGATGCTGCTGGCGCTGGCGGCCTTCGTCGCTACACTGCTTCCCGAGGCGTCACCCTGGGCCGCGCAGCCGGAAGAGGTAGACGCCGGAGGGCATCCACTGTTGGTGTCCGCCGCACCCCTCATGCGGTCCATCGTCCCTCTGATCTTTGTGTTCTTCCTTCTGCCGGGCGTCGTCTACGGCTACATGACCGGGACGATAGCCAGCCATCGCGACGTGATTGTGGGGATGAGCAAGGCGATGAGCGGCATGGGCTACTACATCGTTATGGCGTTCTTCTGTGCCCAGTTCATCTACGTCTTCGGTCAGTCGAACCTTGGTGCCTTGATCGCGATCAAGGGCGCAAACTGGCTCCGGGACCTGGCCCTCCCGATGGGTCTCACCCTCGTGGGGATCGTCCTGCTGACTGCCTTGGTCAATCTGCTGATTGGTTCGGCCTCCGCCAAATGGGCACTGATCGGTTCGATCCTGGTGCCTATGCTGATGCAGGTCGGGGTGTCGCCTGACCTGACCCAGGCCGCCTATCGCGTCGGCGACTCAAGCACGAACATCATTACGCCCCTGATGCCTTACTTTCCGCTGATCGTGGTGTTCTGTCGGCGCTACGTTAAGGCCACAGGCATCGGGACGCTGATCGCACTCATGTTGCCGTACTCCCTGGGGCTGCTGAGCGCCTGGAGCTTGTTACTGATCGGCTTCTGGGCAGGGGGTGTGCCGCTGGGTTTCGGTGCCAGCTATACGTACCCGTTCCAGCCTTGAAGGCAGAGCCTTGGGCAGGGGACCGGCGTCAGCGGGGTGGTTTAGGCAGGACTACCACTTGAGTGCCAGCGAGCCGGTCGTGCCACGTCAGTTTATCCCGATCAATCCACAGCCAGAGCAGGCCCAGGCCACCGGAGAGGACGGTCAGGAGGCCGGCGATGAACCGGATGACGCCGGTCCGGACATCGAGAGGACCACCCGCCTGCCGCTCGACACGCAGCCGCCAGGCGCGCATGCCGAGCGTCTGGCCACCGCGGAGCCAGGAGGTAATGAAGAACACAGCGGTCGCGCCCAGCAGCAGCAGTTGATACCCAGGCTGGGCCGGTGGCACGGGCTGACCCCCGCGGACGGCAACAAGCGCCAGGGTGGCCAGCATCCAGACCGCGACCAGCAGCAGCCCGTCGTAGGACGCAGCGGCAATCCGGCGCATTACTCCAGCCGTAGGGCTTGGCGCTGAGGCTTCAGGCTGCTGGTTTCCAGGGCGCATGGCGTGCAGAAGGACTAAAGTGGCGCTCCCTACGAGAATTGAACTCGTGTTTCAGCCTTGAGAGGGCCGCGTCCTAACCCCTAGACGAAGGGAGCGTGGTAACTGTCCCGCCGGAGCGGGGCTGCTATTATAGTCAGCCTCGCCGTTGTCTCAAGGCCGGAGTTCTTTTGACTTACCCCATACCTGCTGCGGATTCGCCCCGCATTATCCCGCGTTCCGACCACCACATCTCCCGAGCGAACATCTCCCGGAACGCCCTTAAGGTCCTGTACCGGCTGAAGGATGGTGGGTATCAGGCCTTTATCGTCGGCGGCGGTGTCCGGGATCTCCTGCTGAACCGTCAGCCCAAAGACTTCGACATAGCGACTGACGCGAGCCCGGAGCAGGTCCGCGCGCTGTTTGGCAGTGCGCGGATCATCGGCAGGCGCTTTCGCCTGGTACATGTCAGGTTTCGCGACGAGATTGTGGAAGTTGCGACCTTTCGTGGCCTTGGCAACGAAGACCTCGAGAGCGAGGACCGGCAAATCCTGGATGCGGCTGGACGCATCCTCAAGGACAACTCCTTTGGTTCGATTGAAGAGGATGCGTGGAGGCGGGATTTCACCGTTAACGCCCTCTACTACAACATTGCCGACTTCTCGATCTGGGATTTTGTTGGCGGTATGCGGGACGTTGAGGCGCGCCGAATCCGCCTGATTGGCGACCCCGAAACGCGCTACCGCGAAGACCCGGTGCGCATGATCAGGGCAGTGCGTCTCGCCGCCAAACTGGACCTGGAGATTCACCCCGACGCGGCGGCCCCGATGGGCCGATTAGGCAACCTTATCGACAGTGTGCCGCCAGCCCGCCTGTTTGATGAGTTCCTCAAGGTTTTCGAAACCGGTCATGCCCTGGAGGGTTACAGGCGCTTGCGTCAGCATGGCCTGTTTGAGCACCTGTTCCCGGCTACTGCCGCCTGGTTGTCCGGCGACGGTGCCCAGGGGCGCGCGGGGGGACGACCGGGTGGCGTGGCCGACGACCGCCGCAATCGTTTCATCGAGAGTGCTCTCGCTGGCACGGACCGGCGGGTTGCGGAAGGCCTGCCTGTGACCCCCATGTTCCTCTTCGGCGTCTTCCTGTGGGGTCCTGTTCAGGATCGTGCCACCGCTCTGCGTCGCACCGGCCAGATCTCGGAGGTGCAGGCTCTAATCGACGCCGGCCAGGAGATCACTGACGTGCAGATCGCCCGGATAACGCTGCCACGCCGCTTCTCAGTGCCGATGCGGGAAATGCTGCAGCTCCAGCCCCGCTTTAACCGGCGTCAGGGGCGGCGGGCTGCGGTACTTCTGCAGCACCGGCGGTTTCGTGCGGCCTATGACTTGCTGGTTTTGCGCACTGAGCTGGGGGAAGTACCGGCAGACCTGGCCGAGTGGTGGACGCGAATCCAGACGCTGTCCGCCGATGAGCAGCACCGGGAGTTCAACGGCGGTCGGGGCGGTGGGCGCGACGCCCAGCGGCCTCGACCGGCCGAACGGGCTGTCTGAGCGCCGCCCGGATGCCCGCGCAAAGCTGGGCGCCGGCCTACGTCGGGATCGGCAGCAATCTGGATGGGCCCGAGCAGCAGGTTCAGGCTGCCCTGGAGGCGCTCGCTCGGCTGCCGATGACGGTGCCGGTCTGTTGCTCCACGTTTCTGCACAATAGCGCCCTGGGGCCGCAGCCCCAGCCGGAGTTTGTCAACGCCGTAGCTGGGCTGCTGACCCGGCTGCCGCCCGTCGGGCTGCTGGACGAACTGCTGGCCATCGAGCGCCGGCAGGGCAGGGATCGCAGTGCCAGTCTTCGTTGGGGCCCCCGGCGCATCGACCTGGACTTGCTTGTCTACGGCGACCTCGTCATCAACACGGAGCATCTCGTGGTGCCCCACCCGGGCATCGCGACCCGAAATTTTGTATTGTTACCCTTGCTGGAGATCGCCCCGACGCTGCGGGTTCCGGGGCTGGGTCCGGTGTGGCGCCTGGCAGCGGCGGCTAACCAACAAGAACAACAGGCCACCGGCGACAGGGCCAGGCACAACGACCTATGGGCAATTCCCGCTACATCGCCATCGAAGGCCCCATAGGGGTTGGCAAGACCAGCCTGTCCCGCCGCCTCGCGGACACGCTGGACGGCGAGCTGCTGCTCGAGCAGCCAGAGGCTAACCCGTTTCTCGAGCGGTTCTACCGGGATCCCCGCGGCGCCTCACTGCCAACGCAGCTGTTCTTTCTCTTTCAGCGTGTCCAGCAGATCGAACAGTTGCGGCAAAGTGACATATTTGCGGAAACTCGGATTTCTGATTTCTTGATCAACAAGGACCGCCTGTTCGCCGAGATCAATCTCGACCAGGCAGAGCTGGCGCTCTACGACAAGGTGGCCGAGTCGCTCGCCTTCGAAGCGCCCGCACCGGACCTGGTGGTTTACCTGCAGGCACCGGTGGATACGCTGCTGTTCCGGATTGCCCGCCGGGGTATCGACTTCGAACAGCGCATCGGACGGCGTTACCTGGAACGGCTTACTGAAGCCTATGCCCGCTTCTTTCACGACTACGATGCAGCACCGCTCCTGATCGTGAATGCCGCTGTGATTGACCCGGTTCATAATGACGCCCACTTCAGCCTGCTGCTGGAAGAGATAGAAAGGATTCGCAGCGGCCGCCATTTTTTTAACCCTGTAGCCTCGGTCTTCGCGTAAACACCATGTACAAGCAATTACAGCAGCGTGACTTGCCGGAAGCACCGGTCAACATTTCCACCCTGCGCACCATGAAGGCGGCAGGGGAGCCGATCGCGTGCCTGACAGCCTACGACGCCAGTTTCGCCTTGCTGGTTGACCGTGCCGGGGCTGATCTGGTGCTGGTGGGCGACTCCCTCGGCATGGTCATCCAGGGGCACGACACCACGGTTCCTGTCACCGTGCAGGACATCATCTATCACTCCCGCCTCGTCCGCCGTGGTCTCGGGAGAGCCTTCCTGATGGTCGACATGCCCTTCATGAGTTATACCACCCCGTCCCAGGCGCTCGATAACGCCGTGCGGCTGATGCAGGAAGGTGCCGCGATGATGGTGAAGCTCGAAGGCGGGGCCAGCCAGGTGAGAATTGTTGAGCATCTGGCCAGTCACGATATCCCCGTCTGTGCCCACCTGGGGTTGCGACCCCAGTCGGTTCACAAGATCGGCGGGTTCAAGGTCCAGGGCAGGGATCAGGCGCAGGCGGAACAGATGCTTGAAGACGCTGTGGCTCTGGAGCAGGCAGGCGCGGATATCCTCCTGCTGGAGTGCGTCCCGAACGAGTTGGGCCAGGCAGTCAGGGATGCCGTAACGGTGCCGGTAATCGGCATTGGCGCAGGCCCCGGCGTCGACGGTCAGATCCTGGTTCTTTACGACATGCTCGGCATCACCCAGGGCCGGCTGCCGCGCTTTGTGCGTAACTTTATGCAGGGTGGTGCCGCACCTCTTGAGGCGCTGCAGGCCTACGTGGCCGCCGTCAAGGACCGCAGCTATCCTGCTCCTGAGCACTGCTTTTCCTGACCTTGAAGACGGTTCGCACGATTGCCAGCCTGCGCAAGAACCTGCAGGGCTGGCGCAAGTTTTCTGAAACGATTGCGCTCGTCCCGACCATGGGTAATCTCCATGCAGGGCACCTGAGCCTGGTTGGCATCGCGGGCAAGCTTGCGGACCGGGTGGTGGTGTCGATCTTTGTCAATCCAACCCAGTTCGGACCTACCGAAGATTTCGCTGCTTATCCGCGCACGCTGGATAGTGATCGGCGGCAGTTAACGCGGGCTAAAGTGGACATCCTGTTCCTGCCGTCCGTGGCTGAAATGTATCCCCACGGTGAGCGCGGCGGCACGGTGGTGTCTGTCCCGGACCTCTCCGGCATTCTCTGCGGTGCATTCCGGCCCGGGCACTTCGACGGTGTTGCCTCTGTTGTGATGCGCCTTTTCAACATCGTCCAGCCGGATACGGCCGTGTTTGGCCAGAAGGACTACCAGCAGGTGGCCATAATCCGGCGCCTTCAGGCGGATCTCTGCCTCCCGATCCGGATTGTTGTCGCGCCCACAGCCCGGGACCCGGACGGGCTTGCTCTGAGTTCCCGTAACCAGTATCTGGACGCTGACGGCCGTGTCCGAGCGCCCGGCATGCACCAAGCTCTGCTCGCGTGCACTGCACGGTTGCGGGACGGGGAGAGGGCATTCACCACTCTTGAGAAACGCGGGATGGCCGACCTGGCTGCTGCCGGGTTTCGCCCGGACTATTTCGCCATCCGCAACGCGGCTGACTTAAGCGCCCCGACGGCGACCAGCCAGAAACTGGTCGTACTGGCTGCGGGGCACCTCGGGCGCGCGCGTCTCATCGACAACGTGCTCGTAGAGCTCTAGCCGGACTTCAGTTTCCCGTCGGGTCACGTCGCGACTGGTGTTGCTTCAGAGCCCACGCCACGTGTTCCCGGACGAGGTCCGACATGTGGCTGGCCCGGCCCCGAAGGCCGGCGAGGACACTGGGTGAGGATGGCGCATTGCCGAGGGCCACGGCGATGTTCCGCAGCCAGCCCAGGTATCCCGGCCGGCGCAGGGCACTACCCAGCGTGCGCTCCGACCATTCCTGCTCGGACCAGGCGAACAGAGCCGTCAGTTGCGGTGAGTCGAGCCCGTGCCGGGGTGCGAAATCCGGCTCTGTAGTTGCCCGCGCGTACTTGTTCCAGGGGCACACGATCTGGCAGTCGTCGCAGCCAAAGATGCGGTTGCCCATGGCCGCCCTGAACTCGACCGGTATCGGGCCCCGGGACTCGATGGTGAAGTAGGAAATGCAGCGGCGTGCATCGAGTACGTAGGGCGCGATGATGGCCTGGGTTGGACACACGTCGAGGCAGGCCTGGCAGCTGCCGCAGTGATCGGTTACCGGCTCATCCACGGGCAGCGGCAGGTCAGTGTAGATCTCGCCCAGGAGGAACCAGGATCCCGCCTGCCGGTTGATCAGGTTGGTGTGTTTGCCCTGCCAGCCCAGTCCCGCGGCGGCGGCGATGGGCTTCTCCAGGACCGGAGCGCTGTCGACAAACACGCGGTAGCCGTGGGCCGTCCCCGCGCCAGTGATCCGGTCTGCGAGGCGCTGCAGCCGGTGGCGAAGGAGCTTGTGATAGTCGCGGCCGAGGGCGTACCGGGCGATGTATGCCCGCTCACCATCGGCAAGGACGGCAGCCGCCGGGGCTGCCCCCGCCGGCAGGTAATCCATGCGCGCCGAGATGATCCGGGACGTACCTGGGAGCAGAGCCGTTGGCCGCGTGCGCTTCCGGCCATGCCGGGTCATGTAATCGAGGTCGCCGTGCAGTCCGCGGGCGAGCCATTCATCGAGCCGCACTTCGGCGTCGGCCAGGGTACTCCCGGCGATACCGATCTGCTGAAACCCGAGTTCCCGACCCCAGACTTTTATCTGCGCGGCGAGCTGCTGGAGGTCCAAAGGGCCGTACTCATCGGGTGTCAGGAAGGGGATCAGTATAATCGCCGGCATGATGGAAGCAGCGTTCGGAGTCTGGACTCCCGAGGCCGTACGGACGCTCGACGGCACGGCCTCGAGCGCCTTTGGGATTCCGGGCTACGAACTCATGAGCCGCGCGGGGGCAGCGGTGTGCGCCGCGGCCTCCGTCCGTTGGCCCGAGGCCCGTCGCTGGCTGGTGCTGTGTGGCGGGGGCAATAACGGCGGCGATGGTTATGTGATCGCTCGTTTGGCGCGGCAGGCGGGGCGCGAGGTACGGGTCTGTGCGTTTGCGGATCCCTCCGGGCTGACCGGCGATGCCGCGACGGCCTGGCGGGATTTTGCTGCGGAGGGCGCAGCAGTCCAGCGCTTCGAACCGCAATCACTCGCCGACGCCGATCTGGTGGTGGACGCCATGCTCGGTACTGGTCTTTCCAGGCCAGTGAGCGGGACAATGCGGGCTGCCATTGATGCGGTCAATGCGGCACGGCTGCCAGTCGTGGCAGTCGATATTCCTTCCGGCCTGGAGGCGACCACCGGGTTCCCGCTGGGGGCCGCGGTGCAGGCTGATCTCACGGTCACTTTCGTGGGCCGCAAGCTCGGGCTCTATGTGGGGGCCGGACCGGCCCACACGGGTCCCGTCGAGTTTGCTGACCTGGGTATTCCGCCTGCGGTGGTGGAGCGCGCCGGACTTGCTGGCCAGGCCAAGCTCCGCCTGTTTCCCCGTGCCGAGTTGCCGCGACTTCTGCTACCTCGTCCTGCGATGGCACACAAAGGCCATTTCGGTCATGTCCTGGTGGTTGGGGGCAACCACGGCATGAGCGGCGCTATTCGTCTGGCCGGTGAAGCGGCCCTGCGGACTGGCGCAGGACTCGTCACCGTTGCGACCCGGCCCGCTCACGCGGCACTGCTGTCTCTGGTCCGCCCGGAACTGATGTGTCAGGGCATTACCGCTCCGGAGGACCTCGGTCCGCTGCTCGCCAGGGCGACGGTGGTTGTCGTCGGGCCGGGACTTGGGCAGGACGACTGGGCGCGCGGGCTGCTGGGCGCCGTCCTCGAGGCGTCGCTGCCGCTGGTGGTGGATGCTGACGCGCTGAATCTGCTGGCCGGCGAATCCCGTCGCCGTCCGGACTGGGTCCTGACGCCCCACCCGGGCGAAGCCGGCCGGCTCCTGGGTTCTTCGTCCTCTGTCGTTCAGCAGGATCGCCTGGGTGCTCTGCAGGCACTGGAGGAGCGCTACGGCGGCACCATCGTCCTCAAGGGCAACGGCACGCTGGTGGCGGGCGCCGGGCAGTGCCCCTGGCTGATCACTTCCGGGAACCCAGGCATGGCTACAGCGGGCATGGGTGACGTATTGACCGGGGTCATTGCAGGGCTGCTGGCACAAACCCAGACCGTGCGGAGCGCCGGTTTGCGGGTTGCCGATGTGGTGGCCGCTGCCGCCTTTATTCACGGCGCGGCGGGCGACTCCGCGGCCCGGGGGGGGCAGCGCGGCATGGTGGCCAGTGATCTGCTCCAGGAGCTGCGTCCTTGGCTGAATCCCTGAGTGTTCACCTGCCCGATCCCGGAGCGACCGCACAACTCGGAGCGCTCGTAGCCCGGGCACTTCTGGCTGCAGCGCCGGACAGCCTCGTCCTGAATTTCGAGGGTGAGCTGGGGGCTGGCAAGACGGCGATGATTCGCGGGCTGCTGGCGGGCCTGGGGCACACCGGACGGGTGCCGAGCCCCACCTACACTCTGGTTGAGCCTTATCTGGTCGATACTTATCGCGTCTACCATGTGGATCTCTACCGCTTGCGAGACCCCGCCGAGCTGGACCACCTGGGTCTGGTCGACGAACTGGGTAACCGCGACGATCAGGGCCGGGGCAGCCTCCTGCTGACAGAGTGGCCAGCGCGGGGTGCCGGACGTCTCCCGCCCCCGGACCTGGGTTGCCACCTCGTCATTGACGGGGCCGGTCGCCGGGCTCACCTGACGGCGCAGAGCGTGGAGGGCGTTCGTCTCCTGGGCAAGCTGGCGGAAGGCCTGCCGGCGGGATTCTGAAGATTCTGGCAGGTAAGCTAGCTATCTCCCTATTTACTATAAGAAAACTGTTTCAGTGGCTGCCTGCATTACGTATACTCGAACGACGCGAAAGGGATTTCAGGGGTAATGCACGTGGTTTGCCAGAGGACCGTCGCCCGCGGGTTGCCCGCTGTCTCCCGGCTCAGGTTTGCACCCGCCGGGGCCCTGCCAGCGCTGTTACTGCCTGTGGCCCTGCTTGCCGCCTCGGCAGATCGACTCCAGGTCCAGTCCATCGCGATCGCCGCCCAAGGCCAGGACACCCGGGTGGAGCTTCGGCTGACGCGGATCGCGACCTATACCCTCTTCACCCTGACTGACCCCAACAGGGTCGTGATCGATCTTTCGTCGGCAGCACTGGGACCTGGGGCCCTGCCGCTGCCGACGGCTACCGGCGCCGTCCGGCAGGTTCGGGTTGCGCATCGGCCCGGCGGCAGCCTCCGCATCGTTTTTGATGTGGCAGAAGCCATGCAGCCCTCCGCGACCCTCGCAGCAGACGGCGGCCTTCCGCGCCTGGCTATTGCCCTGCGGCCGCTCTCGTGGATGGCTGCGGCCCCGGCCCCGGCCAAGCAGCCATGAGCGACGCGCCGTTGTTCAAAGACGTGACTGCTGTCTCTTATACACATCTGACGCTGCCGACGAATAGAGAGGTGTAGA